>Ga0209092_10000143_pt1 | contig 65081 bp, 56 predicted proteins | sample FraStrMetagenome_FD_187446 | JGI IMG/M metagenome (GOLD analysis project Ga0209092, IMG submission 187446) | Marine eukaryotic phytoplankton communities from Arctic Ocean - Fram Strait ARC3M Metagenome (SPAdes) (version 2) | ecosystem: Environmental > Aquatic > Marine > Oceanic | place: Fram...
CAAGAGGCTTATAGTCTAAGTATCCTTTTTTCAAAATATGTATCTGATTTTATTCCATGGTATAATTTGACCATGAAGGTTTATAAATTGGTTAATGTATTCTCGCTTACGGTGTCTTTCGTATCTAATGTTTCTCCCTCCATACTGTGAGATCTTATCCTCTTGTATATCTGGTGCCCACAGTTGTGCTTCTGCATCCGGTTTATCTATAAGATTAGCTTTGTGCTTATTCTCGTTGTGGGTTAGAAATATAACCTCTGCAAGAACTTGCTCTTTGTAATCTACATAGTCGTCTAACATTTGAAACAACTGCTTGTAATCCTCTAACCATGTCTCCGTCACAATGACTGGACTGAAGTTAACATGAACGTCATACCCTGCATCTATAAATGCATCGATAGCTTTAATTCTATCAATTATCTTAGATGTGTGCGGTTCATGTAACGTAGACATGTGTTGAGGCATCAAACTGAAACGTATGCGTATTTTACCTTCTGGGTCATACTCAATCAGCTTAGGGTTCACGTACTTAGTAGCGAACGACCCCATAGCAACAGGGTGATCCTTGAAGAAATCAAAGATGTTCTCCCAGTCGTGATGTCTAAGGTGCAATGCAAAGTCTTCGTTACAACTGATGTCGTACGTAGTATACTCTGCGTGTGTTTGATTGGGTTTATTAACAGGTGTAAAGAATGCGTGGTTATTTACTACTGTGAGTATATCTCCTATATTCTTAGCTATTGTTAATCCTTCAGGTTTGTTACGTTTCATGTAACAGTAACTGCAATCGTACAAACATCCATGCCCAAAAGAAGGAGTAATAAAGTCTGTAGATCTGCCGCTAGTCTTAATATCAAGCGCTCGTCTACTTACTTTTGTTACCATTCTTTCTCTCGTTTATGGTGAATGTACTAAGTTCAGCTTCGTATGGTATCATACCTAACATGCCGTCCCTGTTCTTCTCTATATGCACTGCTAGCAAACCTTCTGGTTCTTCATCGCAGTACAAATCTGTAATACCATAGAGATCGAAGGGTCTCTGTAGCATCATAACAACATGAGCATCCTGACCTATACTGTCACCACCAAACAAATCTGTTAGCATTGGTTGATACTGATTACGGGCACGGTGTTCTTGTTCTATATTCCTATTTAGTTGTGATAGCAGTATATTGATAACACCAAACTTAGCTTGCATCCACATGCAGCCTTTAGATATTTCGTTTAGTTTTTGCAATTCTGTATCAGCATTACTCAATATTAACCTAGAGTGGTCGTAAACATTTACAACCAAAGTATCAGGGTAGCTTTCTGCTATTTCAGCATTAGTACGCTTAATAAATGTTATGTCTTTAGGTACGTTATTGAAATAAATAGGATATTCAGTATAAGCTGTGACTTTCTCTTCATATAGATCATACTCGTCTTGTCTTAACTTAGTTTGTACAGATAGTAAATCCATTACCTCTTTCTTGACATCCTTAGCACCAGCACGTAATATTTGCTGATGGCCAGGCATCTCGAAAGACCAGTACAATACCATTAAGTTTTTCTTTGAGTTAGTATCTAAAAGATCGAAGATCATCTGATTACTGAATGCGCTTTTACCTACACCTGGACGACCTGCTATGACATACATTTTGCCAGGTTGCAGACCACCTAATAGGTTTCTGTTTAATCTTGTCCACTTAGTGGGGTAAACCACACGCTGTCCAAGCATACCCTTCTTTATCTCATTAAGTGAGGTATTTACTGAGTCTGCTATGCTGTGAAATCCTTTGTCTTTAAAGAGATCTTGTGATGCGTGGTTTGGTTTTGTCTCGTGTGTCATTTTCATCTAAGTTTTCATACTTTTCCCAAGTATGGTTATTAATCCATGTTTCTAAGTTCTGCAAATAAGCTAGGTTATTACGTTCCAACTTGAGCTGTGTATTCAGGCAAGCGATGATCTTTCTATGAACATGGGGCTTGCCGTCAACAATTCTTTTGTAACGTATTTTAGCTTTTTTATTAGACTTAGCATTAGGATCCTTAGCATGAAGGATACGAACACCCTTGTCAGAGTTTACTTTGAGAGGATAAGTTAACGTCAACTCGTTGAACATCTTGTCAAAATCAGCTAGAAATAAATCTAGAAATTTATGTCTAACAACATGATCTTCGAAGCTATCTCCGAGTTTGACGTAACTATTCTCCTGTAATCTGTCTAAATTTGGCTTAAGATTAAGCTGTGGTAAATATGATTGACCTTTTCTGTAAACTAGATAAAGGTAGGTAAAGTCATCAGGACTCATACCTACCTCTTTAAGCATATTTAAATCTAGTTCAATAGTCATTGCATATAAAAGATTTTGTTATAATGGCATATAACGCATTTACAAATGTAATAAAATTATTTAGCATATCAAAATGTATGTTTAAATATTATTTACAACCACTTAACTCCATTTAACTTTTGGACTGAATTCTTTAGCCATTTCTCTTCTTGGCTATCCTCTACATATAGTACGTACACTATCCCTGTCTTACCTTCTTTAAACCTTATCAACCTTCCAATACGTTGAACCATTGATAGTGCTTTACTGGTTAAGCCACAGATGATTCCAAAGTTAGCATTAGGCACATCAAACCCCTGATTAAGAGCTTTAGTTGAGCACAATACATTCACTTCTTCGTCTTTAAATCTCCTTAAAGCTTCTTTACGGGCTTTTGCGGATCTCTTGCTGTGATATACTTCGGCAAGTGGGCTAACGCTAGCCGCTAACTCATCAGTAAACGAGTTCTTACCTCCAAATGTTATTATCCTCTTGTCTAAATTAGCATACACAAGCTCTCTAAACTTCTCAACCTTGTTGGTTGCGCAGTCTATTATGCTCTTGCGGTCTCGTATAGCTTTGTAGAATCCAGCAGCATGTGCTTTCATCTCTCCACTACTAGTCGAAGACGCTAGTATTATGCGTGCAGCATTGAATGCATCATGACCAAGTGCTAGCTTGTGTTTAACAAACCTTCTATTGATCTTGCTGTATTCTGAACGTTCTTCGCCTGTGAGTTTTATTGGTACACAATGAATCTCATAAGGCGCAACTAGTCCTAAGTCTACACACTCATCTAAAGTTATTGTATAGATGGTTGGTGCTAATTTAAATAAGAGCAATCTGTACTCATCCTCTTCAGGCGGAGTAGCAGTCATACATAGAAGACGGTCATACTGATTGTTCTTAAAGAACTTGCGGTACTTAGGTGAGAGACCAAGATGGATCTCATCACATACTACAATATCATAATGATTGTCTACTAATTTGTATGCGCTCTGGTAACATATTATATCCACACGGTCGAGGCACTGCTCAACTCCCCACTTGATGAACTCCTCTTTGAACTGATCTTGCAGTTGTACTGTTGGTACAAGCAAGAGTGCTCTGCCTTTAGGAATCTGTTTGAGTACATAGTTGATTGCAACTACGCCACATCTAGATTTACCAAAGCCAGTACCAGCTATTATACTTCCTCTAAAGTTGTGAGAAGCCCACGCATTTAACGCGGCTCGTTGTTCAGTGTCTTTGACTGCGTGTGTTTTTATGCTAGTGTCCATACGGTTACTGTCCTATTAGTTTCAGGGTCAACTTTAGTTGAGTTCGAGGTTACAATACCACGATCAACTAGCTCTGTTACTCTACCAGTCACACGATTGATTGGCCATCCTAATGACTTGGACAAATCTTTGTTGCTTGCTTCCCCCAATATCTTGAGGGCATGCGCAACTGCTCTTTGTTTAGCACCTAGCTTTTGCTTGATACTATCAAAGGCATCTACTTGAGTTTTTCTAACTTTATTCATGGATTATTTGTTTACAGTGTTCACATGTTTTAACATATGTTCTCTCTCTTAGTTTATCTTTTATCTCTAATTCGATATAGTTCCTAGTTATACTTAGTCTCTTGCTTACAGCAACTAGTCCTTGCATATTCTTAGTAGCATATACAACAGTAGAGTGGTCTCGCTTGATAGCTTCACCTATCTCTCCTGTAGTCTTTTTAGTATGCATGCGTGCGAGAAGGCAAAACATTTGTCTTGCTTCACACACATCACGCGTCCTATCTCTACTCAAGATTTGATGCTTTTGCACCCTCATCTCTTTGCGTATAGCTTTGAACAATATTTCGAATGGAGTCAATACTATTTCTCCCATACTTTGCTTGCGTTTACATCTGCTTTAAGCAGACCGTTAGTAACTACTTTGTTTGCTGCTTTCTCCATTAGATGTGTAAGAGTTTGTGACCATTTCTCAATGTAATCGTCTCTACAAATACTATCTACTTGATCATGCACAGTCATCACTATCTTAACCGGTAAATTCTTATCAGCCAAGTACTCATAAATATACACAAGTGCAAGCTTAGTCATATCCGCTGATGCACCTTGAATTGGTGTATTCTTGGATGCACGCTCAATACTACTAAGCTCCATTGATGCTGATTCATCTGACCATATCTTTGGGAACCAATTAACAAACCAACGACGGCGGTTAAATGGTGGGAAAGTCTTGATATAACCATAATGCTTACCGAAGTCAGCTAGTTTCTCAAGGAACCCTTTGATGTTAGGGAACGCAGTGAAGTAATCTTCAATGAGTTGCTTTGCATCTTCTTTAGATATTTGTAATGTATCAGCAAGCTTGTTAGGTCCCATACCATATGCTAGACCAAAGTTAATAGTCTTTACATTAGTACGCAACTTCTTGTGTGTTGGACAGTCACATTTGCTTTTGTTGACCATGTAAGCACAGTCATCTTCAGCATAGTTATTCCACCCATCTTTGTACACAAGCTCAGCACAGGTTGAGTGTAAGTCCTGACCTTCTTCTAACGCTTTAATCCACACGGGATCTTGGCTACCAAAAGCTATGACATTCAGTTCTTGGGAAGCATAGTCAGCACTCACAAACGACCATCCATCAGGTGCAATGAAGCAGTTTCTAAACGAATTGTCTGCAGGTATTTGCTGCATGTTTGGTCTAGAACTACTAACACGCCCAGTGTCAAGTATTTGATTAAAGCTTGTGTGTATTTTACCACTCTTACGCACATTCTTAAGGAAAGCCTCACCATAGCTTGTAGCTATCTTCATCTTCTCTTTGTATGTGATGTAATTATTGATAAGAGGGAACTTGTTTCTGTATTTATACAGATTTTTACCGTTTACATTCTCTAGTTTAGGTACAATGCATTGAAATACATCTAGCACTTGTTTAGGTGAATCCCAATTAACATCTATTTGTTTGTCAACAGTGTCAAATAAATCTCCTTGTACAAATGTAGGTATGAATTTCTGCATTCTATGGTCCTCTATTATATGCTGATTAAGTGTGTCTTTAAGTGATACAGCTTTTACAAGCGATTTCTTACTTAAGTCAACCCACTTATCTTTATCTAATTCAAGGCCATTATATTCTATATCAGCAAATGCTAACACAGATTTATTCTCTAGATCTACTACATTTTGTAACTTATTTTTTATGATGAATGATTCTTGTTTATCTCTAATTTCTATAAGATATTTAACATCATCAGCACCATAAACTATTTGGTCACTAGTAAATCTTAGATTATAATTATTTATAAATGAAGATTGAGCTACTTTACTAATCTCTATGTTTAAATGACGCAAAAGCGTATTTTTAAGACTAGCACTTAAACCCTTACCACAATTTATAACTTTCTCTACAAGCATAGTATCGTAAACGTTGTTACATATAATACCTGAATGAGAACGAATAAAGTTTATGTCAAATTTAGAGTTATGGAAGATTTTGAGTATCGTGGGACATTCTAGTATTTTTGTAAATACAGAAATCGGATGAACTCGTAAATCTATTACATATTGATGAATTTCATCACCAATTTGAAACATAGTCATTTGATCTGACGTAAAATCGAGACCTGTAGTCTCGGTATCAACAGCTAGAACAGTTTTACTGTTACAATAATTAACAGCATCCTCTAGATTTGCGTTAAAGAAACGCTCTTCTGAAGGATGATGTGAATTATCTCCTACGAAATATCTCATTCGAAAGGGAAATCAGGCTCTGTTTGATTTTGAATCATATGCTCTTCATATTCAGGCATACAATGTTTGTCAACATAAGCACATACAAATTTAGCATAGTTTACATCTATTTTGCTTTTGTTGAAATAAAAACTTTGTTTTTTATTTTTAACAGCTGATGCATAACTAATTTTAAATATTTCATAGCTATTGTCTGCTACCATGTGGTAGATCCATTTCATGTGTCCCATAATAGATAGGTATAAAGTATTTGGGCGTTACCAAACATTAAAATCATTCCACTAATTTGCAATTAGTAACGCCCAAAATACTATTATATTAACTCATCCATTGATGTGAATGCTTCTGCCTTTGCATTAGCTGTTAAGCTAGTTGAGTCAGGACTTAGGAACACATGCATGTCCGAAGTATCTTTGTTAGTCAAAGTTACTTCTGTGTTGCTGAAGATATAATCTCCATCATGTGTTATATAATCACCATCTTTACCTTTACGTTTAGCAGCACGTTCTAAGTTTGCAGCTTGATATTCAGTAGGCTCAGTTGTCTCATTAACAAGTATGCGTACACGCATATTGTTAATCATTGGATTTAACACATTTAGTTCTAGCATTTCTCGCTTTTCATTGATGTACCAACCTGCATTTGCACCGAAGTTAATACCAAAGTATTCTTCTGCATCTGTAGGTTCTGCGGACATCCAAGCACGACGAGCGTTAGAACTAAAACGATCATCTGATTTGTTTAACATAGCTAAAAGATTTACACCTTTATCACTTGTTGATACAACTTCTGCAAATTCTAATTGAATTTTACCACCGTTGATTTTTCTAGCAGATACTAATAAAGTATTGCCTTTTTCTAAGGTATCTAATGTACCTGTTGCTAATTGATTTGGATTGTTCATGATGTTTTCATGATTATTTAAGTTTATGCTAGTTTCGAAGGTATACTAGCAACCTTTTTAGTTGAGTAGTGGGAATCGAACCCACATTAACCATTTACTCATTTTGTTCTTCTTCGTGGCATTGTTGACAAGTATGAACTTCATCACAAGTACACGTTAGCTCAGGACTTATACTATATAAGTCCCAAGCAAATTGTGCATCTTCAAAGAACATTAGTCTTCTAGATCTATTTTACCTACTTTTTTAGTAAAGTTAGATTCCATTTTTATTATGTCTTTATTTTTAAGACCATAAGGCATAATATCGTGGTAATCTTCTTTTGTAGTAGAGTCTATTGCTTTTTCTACAAATCTTGACTTAGCCTTTTCGATTTTTTGTAACATACTAGTTACATCTCGCAGGTCTTTATGATCTTGACCTTGTTGGGAAATTATACCTATTAATGTAGATACATGTTGTCTTAATAGATTGATGATTTCTGATGGATCATCGTGAGAATTGTATCTTATTGATGTAAATTCTGGGCTTTTAGAGATCTCTTCTACAACGTTGTAGATTGTTTGGTTTTTAGTTTTTCGCATGATTATTCTTCTTTATAAAAGTCTGTTAATGTTTGTTTAGTTATTGGATATGTAGTTGTTACGTCGTTAACGTGGTCACAATTTGTGCATTCTGCAAGTGTATCATGACCAACGTGTTCAAGAGTATGGCCTTTATCGTGGCCACACTCTGAACAGTTTATAGTTGCTATCATTTAGCATGATGTTTAAGTCTGCTAATTAGTTTATCTAATTTAGCTTTCTCTTTTACAGCACCACTAGGATGATTAGTTTGTAAAGCTTGTCTAATCTGAACATAACCTTTAAGACCATGTTCATTTAAGAAATCATTACGTAGTTTAGCACGTTCTTGTGCATTTTCTTGTCTAATTGCTTTTTTATACTTTGGATGTGCCATAATTAGTTTTTTTGTTGTTTATACCATGCTAATTCTATTACCATAAAAGGTAATACTATTTGATAGGAGAATGAATATCCTTTAGTTCTTTCTACTGCTATTGCAAATCCTGCAATCCAACCAATTGTAAGTTGAGGTTTGAAATCCCATTTACGTGTTTGTAGTAAATAACTAGCATAAGTTATAACAAGCCATATACTCCATAGTAGAGTACATATTAATTTGTCAGGCATTTCTGCTAAGTTTAGTTTGTCTGTCAATACTATAAGAGAGACAGTTAACAATCCAAGAACAATGTAGTTTAGTCTTTTCATTTTGTTAATGATTAAGTTAATTTAGGTTAAGGCAATGAGAGTAACAAGCGATTAGCTTGCTACTGTTTATTGTGTTATTATCTGTTGAAATATTCTTCTATTGTTACGTATCTATCCTTATCAAAGTAAGAATAGTCTGGAAATATAAATGGAAAAGAACGTTGACTTGGAATTTCAACATAATCTTCGCTTTCTTTGTAAGGGTCTTTTAAATACATTTCTCCATGTACACCCATATACATTTCTTTTGCATCTTCAATTGAAGTTCCTTTGTCAAGTTCTGTTATATAATCTTCCTTTAGTTCAGGAAATTTAATAGTGTTAGAACCTGTTGAGATAACTGTTATTTCGCAACGATGAAACAATAAGTGTGCAATTCTTTCTGATGGCCAACCACCTTTATGTGTTTCTATTTCTAAATTTGTTTTGTTGATGATAAAGTACATGATTTGTTATTTTTAGTGAGTTACGCAAACTCCACACCTCAACCCTTGTCCGTAGGATGGTTTTTTATATTTACGAGGTGCTTCTGTTTGCAACCAAGAGCGTTTAGTCTTTGGTTAGATTATTTATGTAGTTCAATGTATTTCTTAGCTTCTTTATTAATATCTATGAAATCACTATGATTTAAACCACACATAGATAGTTCATTCATTAATTCCATTTTCTTTCGTTTAAATGGATGTATATGAGCTAGTTTATCTTCTAGTTTTTCTTCTAGGTTTAGTATGTTTACTGTTAAATGAAATAAGTCATAGATGTTTGTTCCTTTGTAGGAGATGTAATTGTGTGTCATAAGCGTTTGTGTTATAGTAGTTTAATGTTAGTTAAATGGTTTAGTTGTGGTTTTATGGAATATGAGGCGAATGTGCCTTGGATGACACACTCTCTCACTATTATAAACAAATAAAAAAAAGAGCCTAATGGCTCTTTAGAAGAGATGGTCGTAAGTATTTACGACTTTCTCAAGATCGAGATTGAACTCTTTGAGTTCTTTCTCGGTTGGGATACCTGATGGTTTCATGTATCCTTTCGTGTCAGTTATGATACGAACAAATTGACCCACTACATATGTATGGGTCTTTTTGAAGATTAGTAATGAATCTTCACACTTGGTGCGTGAGCATCTAAAGTGTATAACAAAGGTGACCTTGGTCTTCTTTGAAGGTACAGATTCTATTGATAGGATCTTACCATAATGGTGCTTAGCACCTTTCTTTTTGTTTGCCATAGCAAATAAAAATTTAAATTAGTGGAACGATTAACCCCGGGGGGTGGCCAGAGGCCAAAAAATGATGGGGGTTGCTGTTTTAGTTGGTTACCGCATTCAACCCTAAAACAAATTTTAAAATTTTTCCCCCAAAAATTTTTTAATCTTACCAGGATATTTATCTTTGTAAGGACAAGGAATTTCGCTATCCTAAGAGTTTTATAGGAACGGTTGGCTAGGGCAGGTGTCATTTGATACTGTGTTTTACCATTGCACCATTACAACCAGGTACGGAAAATACTAAAGACCTCGCTATCAACGGGGTCTTTTTTAACCCCTAAATAAAAAAAATTATGGCATGTAAGTGTGGAAAAAATGAAGAATGTAAATGTCAACAAAAAGACAATAATGCTTTTGATGACTATATGAAAGATTTAACAGAAAAAGATCAACCAACTTGTTCTATAGAGGATCAAGAAAATTGTGAAAACTGCGGAAGTTAATATTAATTGATTATATTTGCACAGAAGCACTTTATAAGTATCACCCCTGGGTAGCCAAAAAAGGGGTCAGACGTTGGATTGTAGTTCCTAAATAAGGAATAGAGTTTTCTCCAACAGCTTCGAAAGAGTAACGTATAGGCTTTAGTTAGGATAAATTGCACACAGGTAAGTGCGGTGAATTAACACCAGTATTATTATCCTTGGGTCCCCAATGGGAGCACTGCTAACAGCTGAAATCACACTTGAAATCCAAAATCCAAGGGGGATAACTCTGTCTTTTTGGATCCTTTTTAAAAAACCTTTGTATTGTAGCAGAAACTTTTATATATTTGTGGAAACTAAAAATATATACGATGAAATTTACACCAAACAGTAACTGGGTAGTTCTACCCGATCCAACTTCAAACGAAACTGAATCAGGAATACTATTAGATGAGACTACAGTTAGATCTCGTGCTAAGAGTAATATTCTTAAAGTGCTAGCCGTAGGCGGTCAATGCCATTTTGTAAAGGTAGGAGATACTGCTATAATAGATCCTAGAACAGAAGCTATTCAAATGCCTATTGAAGGTCAAAACTGCTTATTAATTAATGAGTATCAAATTATAGGTAAAGAATGATAACCAGTAGCGTAGAGGTAGATACTGTATACGAATGGTTAACTACTGTACTTAAATTTGAAGAAAAAATAACTGATCTTGATGCAGTAGGAATGGTTAAAGGATGGAATACAGCATTAAGTATATCTCCTACTGGTTTTGTAGTTAGCATCGAAGTAGAAATGGACGAAGATTATGAGCAATAAGAAAAGAATAACTGTCAAAATAGATACAACTTATAAGTATGTAAGATTGTGGAACGGTCTTTTTAATTTAACACCTAAAGAGTTACGAATTCTATCCGAGTTTATAGATGCTAATAAAGAAGTTACTTTAGAAATGTCTAATGTGTGTCATGTAGCAATTAAAAAGCTTGTAGCAAAAAAATTAAATATTGTAGATTACAATACTTTAAATAACTACGTAAAGCGATTTAAAAAGAAAGGAGTCATTATTAAAAAAGGTAAAGACTATTCGTTTAATAAACTTCTTGATCCGGCTACGGCAAGTGTAGAAATATTTATAACTAAATGAACGTAATAGGAGATGATCACTATATTTACACTACGCACATATCATACAATTATACACTTGTAATTGTGCAAAACTCAATAGGAGAAGTTATAGAATTACAAATTGAAAAATATTATGAGTAAAAATAAGAACAAAATAACTAAGCAAGCTCTTAACTTAAAAAAAGGAGCTCCAGTAAACAAAGCGTTAGAGCCAAAGATCTTACCAGATCGACAACCTGCGGCTCCATCAAAATCTGTTAAGCCTCCAAACGTATTTAAAATGATGAAGTCTTTTGGTAAAGATTTATCTAAATATGTTTTAGCGGGCGCTCCTAACTGTACGACTGAGGATTATAAAGATAGATTGTTAACTTGTGATGCGTGCCCTCATTTATTAAGACACATGATGAGATGCGGTAAGTGTGGATGCCTAGTAGAGCACAAAGCTAAATGGAAAACTACAACTTGCCCGGAAGGTAAATGGAAGAAGCAAGATTTATCCAACCTGCCCCAACCTAAGAAGCCTGATAATGAGCCAGATAAAAAATGAAATAATATATAAGCTAGCTACAAAATACAATCTGCCTATTAGTAAAGTTGAAGAGATAGTTAATTTTCAGTTTAAGTTTGTAAAAAATGTGATGGCCAAAGGATCTTTTGAGGCTGTGCGGTTACCGTACTTTGGTAAATTTTCAGCTAAAAAAGAAAGGATTAACCACATAAATAAACTAAGCAATGAAGCTAAAAGATGATTTACTATATATTAAAGCTAACAAAGCTGTACCTAGCCCATATGCGTTACAAATAAAAGAATTCCAAAAATTAAACGCAGATGATCTTTCGTTTGTCTACTTTATGGTAGATCATAGATCTCCTTTTTCAGTTTATGAGTGGAGGCAACGAGAAATTGAAGTAAAAAACAGTATATTTGGAGAAGACAAGAAATGGTCTCCCTCAAATAGAGTGTTAGCTGCGTGCAAAAAGTATGCAGAACTTATAGAAACCTCTGCAGTTAAATTACTAAAAGCTGCTACTGAGTCTGTAACTAAACTAGAGAAATACTTTAGGACAATAGATTTAACAGAGTTAGATGACAGAGGTAAGCCAATATATACAGCCAAAGATCTAATAGGTAATTTAGAAAAGATGGGTAAAGTAGTAGACGGGTTATCTAGATTAGAAGAGATAGTTAAAAAAGAAGAGCAGACTAACAATCCAAATAGAGGTGGAGTAGAAGTTAATAAATACAGTATGTAATATGGATTTTTTAGAAGAAATAGATGAATTTAACACGGCAATGGAAAATGCTTACGATTTTATTACAGGTAGGGTAACATTAGACACATTAGTAACAGATTTAAGTATAAACGGAGTACACACTTACGTACTACCGTTTGACCCAGAAAAAGAAACAGGAACAGATCCTGAAACATTAGATTTAGTTATAGAACATTTTGAAAGCACTGAAGAGTATGAAAAATGTCAAGTATTATTACAAATAAAGCAGAAAACCCATGGCAAAATATAAATGTACTGCATGCAATAAAGAAGTGGATCTTTCTACGCAAACAATAGTTGTTAAAGACGGAAATATAGTTTGTAAAGAAGCTGTATGCTGTGATAAATACATGACGGCTGTCAAAGGAAAATTTGAAGGCTTTGGTGGTATAATTAAAAAAGGAAATGGCTCAGTAGGTGGTAAATTCTAAGTTTAAAAATATTAATCGGATCCGTCCTGCGGCAGTGCACTTCGAAACTTACTCGCACTATACTAATGCTCTACCAGGCACTAGAGAATATTACTCTTACTGGGATGAAGAAAAAAATAGATGCTTGTATGGGTATACTGCTGATGAGGGCACCGAAGATGCCCTTTATATCACAGGTTTTCATTACTTCTATTTAAACTATTGCCCAATTGATCGAGCAGTAGACGAAGTTATGCCAGACGGCTCTATACAATCTAAACGTGAAAGAACATTCCCATCATTCTATGACGGTGATCACGATTACTTCACACAGATAGATAAAGCACGAGCTACAAACCGCCACATGGTAGTACTCAAGGCTCGTCGTAAAGGTTACTCATATAAAGCAGGTTCAATGCTTGCTCGTAACTACTTCTTTGTTAAAAACTCAAAGAACTTTGTATTTGCAGGGCAAAAAGAATACCTTATTGGTGATGGGCTCTTATCGAAAGCGTGGGAATTCTTATCGTTTATCGATGACAATACTGCATGGGCTCAACCTCGTTTAAGAGATAGAGAAATGAGTAAGATGTCTGGGTATAAGAAAAAAGTAAATGGTATTGAAATTGAATTAGGAATGAAATCCCAAATAATGGGGGTATCGTTAAAAGACAATCCAGATAAAGTGAGGGGAAAGGCGGGAGAACTTGTATTCTTTGAAGAAGCAGGATCTTTCCCTGGACTCCTTAAAGCTTGGGAGGTAACTATGCCTACAATGCGTCAAGGGGCTAAAACATTAGGTCTTATGATTGCCTTTGGTACAGGTGGTACAGAAGGTGCAGACTTTGAGGCTATGGAAGAGATATTTTACAATCCAGCTGCATATGACTGCATGGATTATACGAATATCTGGGATGAAGGCTCTATGGGGACTAAGTGCGGATACTTTGTACCTATATATAAAAACTTAGATGGGTTTATAGATGACAATGGTAACTCTCTTAAGACTATAGCGGTCGAGCACGAAACAGAGATGCGTAACAAGAAAAAAGGCGCAGCTGATGCTAAATCATTAGATCAATACATTGCTGAGCACCCTTTTTCTCCGCAAGAAGCAACTCTGCAAGTTACTGCAAACTTATTTGATGTAGCTTCACTGCAAGAGCAATACAATTACGTAAAGTCTAGAAATTTAAGTTCTCTTGGGACTATAGGCTCTTTCTACCACACCGCGGAAGGGCAAGTCAAGTTTCGAATGAATGGAGATCTAAAACAAATTATGAGATACCCGCATAGACGGGAAGACGATAACACTGGAGGTGTTGTAATCTATGAGTCTCCGTATAAAAATGAGAAGCAACAAGTACCCATGAACTTGTATGTTATTTGTCATGATCCATACGGGCAAAATCAATCTGCAGATAGTACGTCACTAGGGGCGGCATATGTTATTAAGCGTCCAAACAATGTTTCTAGCCCAGATGATATTATTGTTGCTAGCTACATAGGAAGGCCTAATACATCAGACGAATATAACAGGAACCTATTTATGTTAGCTGAGTATTACGGCTGTAAGATAGGTTTTGAGAATGATCGTGGAGAGATAATTGCATACGCTAAACGATACCGCAAGCTCCACAAATTGCAAGTAGAGTTTGAGATGCTAGATAAAAAAAGCTTGCAGTCTAAAACAGTTAGACGTCAGTACGGTATGCACATGACTGAGCAAAGAAAAAAACAAGGGGAAATCTACATACGAGATTGGCTAATTACCCCAAGGTCTAAAGACGTAGACGGGAACACGACTTTAAACTTAAATAAGATATACGATCTTGCTTTGCTGCAAGAATTAATAAAATTTAACCACAAAGGAAATTTTGACCGAGTAATGGCTCTAATGATCGGTATGTACCATACCAGAGAACTTTATAATACTGAAGTTAAAGAAGTATTAGAAGACCGATCACATGATTCTTGGTTTGATGCTAACTATCATTAGTGGCATATTTATAATTATAAAGAAAATTTTTATATTGGTTTTAAAGTCCCACTAAATTTTTGTAAATTTGTTCAATTATGAGCTACGATAATCTACCAAGACAAAAACTTCCTCTATCGAAGAAGACAAAAAAATGGAGAGAAGAGTGTGTAGATGGGTATATTGATTTATCTTCTAACACAGCTTCCCTTTCTTCACGAAGAGATGAATTAACTAAATTCTACGATTTCTATAACGGAGTTATTGATGATAGTGATTACAATCAATTACTCAAGCCTTACGGTAAAACTCGTAAGAACTTTCCTTCGCAGCTAAGAAATTTTCCTATAATTAAGCCGGTAATAGATTTATTACTAGGCGAGAAAGCTAAACGACCTTTAAATTTTACAGTTAGCGTTCTTAATGGTAACGCAGTTACTAGAAAAGAAGAAGCAAAGAACGAAGCGATCTATAGAAACCTTCAACAGCATTTTGCTAATAAAGCAGCTGAAGCAGGTATAGATACAGGGATGGATGCTACCGAGGTAGAGATGCCTGAACAAATAGAAAAGTTATTTAATAATTCTTACGTAGATAACCGCGCAATCATGGGGCAAGCGTCCTTAAATTACGTAATGGCTACTCAAGAAGTAAAAGATAAATTAAATAAAGCTTGGTTTCACTACTTAGTTTCAGGAGAAGTATACACGCACAGAGGTGTGCGTAACGGAGACCCTTTCTATGATATTTTAAATCCAGTAGATGTAGACTATGATCTAGATCCAGATTTAGAGTTTGTCGAAGATGGAGATTGGGCTTTAGTTAGAAAGTTTGTGCATGCTTCTACAATCATTGATCATTTTTACGAAGAATTAACTCCAGAAGAAGTTGAGAGCTTAGAAGAGCCTCACGGAATGGGAAACTCACATATACCTTGGTTATCTGTAGGTTCTACAGGCCCAAATGCAAATCAATTTAACAATAGGTTAATTGAGGTAATTTCTGTTTACTGGAAATCTCGAAAACGTATTGGATTTGTAACATTTATGGATCCTGATACAGGACAACCAGAAGAAATAGAAGTAGAAGACGGGTTTAAAATGCCTCCAGAGCTTAAAGAGCAAGGCGGTAAGCTAGAATGGTTATGGGTTAACGAAGTTTGGGGTGGTCATAAAATTGACGGTAGAATCTATGTAGATGTAAACCCTTTACCAAACCAAAGAGCATCCTTAGATAATCCAGCAATTTGTAAGCTCCCAATTAATGGTAGACGCTATTCAAATATTAATGCTGAAAATATATCACTAGTTTCTATTGGTATACCTTATCAATTAACATATAACGTATACAAATATCGTCTTGAACTCGCTATCGCTCGTTCAAAGGATATTATTGCACAATTTGATATTAATATGATCCCAAAGAAGTGGGATATGGATAAGTTTATGTACTATGTAGAAGGTACAGGTATTGCGTGGGTAGATTACAACAAAGAAGGTGTAACATTATCTCCACAGCATCAATCTGTCTTGGATATGTCGATTAAGACTATTGAGCAGTACATAGTACTTTTAAATTCGATCATGGAAGAGTGGGAGAAGCTCTCTGGTGTCAATAAACAGCGTCAAGGGCAGATAGGTACCTACGAAGGAAAATCGACTTCTCAGCAAGCTATAATTCAGTCTTCACATATAACTGAAGATTTATTTAGAAAGTTTGGAAGATTAGAGCAAAGAGATTTACAAGGTTTGCTAGATTATTCTAAAGAAGCTTGGGTAGATGGTAAGAAATCATCTTTTATGATGCCAGATGGTACATTAGAATTTTTAGATGTTGAATCTATGTCTCATATGGAATCTAATTATGGTATTTGGGTTACTGACTCTGGAGAAGAAACAGAAAAACTAGAGATAGCTAAACAAATGAGTCAATCAATGATTCAAAATGGTTTACCAGCGTCAGCAGTTGTTGAAATGCTAGATTCTAAAAACTTTGCGTCTATTAAATCTAATCTTAAAAAGGCAGAGCAACGCATGGAAGAGTTAGCTGAGAAACAGCAACAAGCAGAGCAGCAGCAACAACAAGCTCAACTAGAAATGGAGCAAGCTAAGTTGGATAACGAAAACATGAACAAAGAAAAAGATCGTGAAACTCAAATTGCCGTAGCAGAAATACACGCCGGACTCACTTCTGGTAAAAATGAAAATGACGCTATTGCTAAAGATCGCGAACTAGATATAAAAGAAAAAGAAGTTGGAATAAAAGAGCAAGATGTTGATGAAAAAGCTAGAGCGAGCCAATCAAAAGAGTCAAATGATCGCGCTAAAATTACGGAAGATTCTAAGAACGAAGATAAAAAGTTGGCAGCGGCAAAAGCAAAAGAGGCTAAAAAAACTAAAGAATAAAAATAGCTTACGTGACTGAACAGAATCCGATAGAGTTAATAAGGCAAGCTATAGCAGGAGAGTTACAAACTACTGTTACTGAAGCGTTGCAACAAACAGAGCAAGTAGAACAGGGGGAGCCTTCTGCTCAATCTGAAGCACCTCAAGCGCCTCAGCCTGGACCAGTTATGCCTACTCGTTCTCCATCAATGCCTTCAATGCCTACTCAAAAATCTTCACTTGTAAATTCTTTTGAATCTACTCCTACAGGGTTAAATCCTACGGGTGGTAGATCTGATGGACCTTTATCTACGTATAAACATGGAGGTGAGCACAAAAAAACAAAAGAAAAGGTTAAAAGAGATGATTCAATTAATCTTAATCTTGTACAAAGAGAAGACAAATATATTAAAGATAAATTAGATGCTGGAGAGTGGGATCCTATAGGATCAACAGCTAAAGGAGTAGTAAATGCAGCAAAAGCTGCAGGTACTTTAGATAATATGAAAAACTGGTTGATAAATAAAGTATCGCCAGGTCCGTATCCTACAGGTCCTCAAGCTGTTTCTCATGTATATAAATCTATTAAAGATCCTCAAGGCTTACAATATGTTGATAGACCTGCAAATAGACCTGTAGATCCTAATGCTTTTCAAATGCCGTTAAACCCTAACGATCCTTTGTATAATCAAAAAGCTAATCCAGAGTTATACAACTTACCAGATAAGCAAAACCCAGATAAAGTTTTAAGATCTGACTACAGAATGTATAATCAATTTTTAGGTACTGGTTATGATGATGATTTACCTGAATCTAAATTTAAACCATCTAAGTCTAAAGACCCTAACTCTAAATACTATTCAGCTGCGCAGTACTACGGGGACCCGCAAACTTTGTTAGATCGAATGGTAAGATCTAGAGGACAAAACGATCCTGAAGGATCTTCTTATCTACCATGGGAAGAATCTGAGCTAGATAATTTAAAATCTGAAAAAGGTACATGGAGTAGAGGTATGGGGGTAAATTCTTTACCATTTAGTGATGACCCTGGAACCACAGATACTTTCCATCCAATGGAAAATTGGAAAATGGGTGCTGGAGAAGATGAGCACGGGAAATATATGAGTATTTATGATAAATATGATTTTAAGTCCGAAAAATTAAATTCTCTTGGAGAACCTTTTGAGATATACGATCGTATTCATTATACAACAGATAAAGACGGTAACCGTAAATACAAAGAGGTGAAACGTAACGGAGGGTTAAAATATGAAGAAGGTGGATTAAAATATGATGAAGGAGGACCTAAGAAAAAACTAAAGAAAGGTACTAACGTTAAGCAGCTTCAAAACTTTTTAATTAAAAAGGGGTATGACTTAGGGGCGGGAGAAGGCAAGGCTATTACAAAAGGGTTAGGAAGCTTTGGACCTAAAACTAGAGCTGCTTTAGCAGAATATCAAAAAGCTAATTCAAGTACAGCTAGAGCTGAAGTAATTAGTAGCAACGCTATAGTGCCTACTCCAATAAGAGAAATGTTAAAATCTGTATTTATGCCAGACTGGATGTATAAAATGCAAGGTACTATGACTCAAGATGATTTTACAGGAAGGCAAGTGAGTAAATTAAAAGAGCTTACAAACACAGCTTTAAAAAATAAAAAGACGGGGCTCAGTTATGAGGCTAACAGTAAACAAGATGCATACGACGAGCATGGAACGTCTGATCTAGGAAATACTGCGAGTGCACTAGATGTAGCTAAAACACTGTATAGTCCTGCATACAATTTAAAAACCACTTTAGGTAATGCAAATATTATAGAAACTCCTGAATACTATGATGACGAAGGTAATGTAGTACCATCACAAAGATTTGTTAATGATGTGTATGATTTTAATAATTCTTCTAAAGCTCAAAGTAAAGACGTAAGCCATTTAGATAGGTGGAAAGACATCTGGAATTCTAAAAGCCTTTATACTGGAGCTAGAAAATTTGCTAAACATTATGCTAACCCTGATGGGAGGGATGTAATGATTAAAGTCCAAGAAGAAGGTGGGCTTAGGAAGAAAAAGAAGTAAAGTGTTATATAATAATAACACTTAAGAAAACTAACTAATATGTAAAAGTATTAATTATATTATTTATTTTTGTTAACATAAAAACCAACCAATATGAATGAAGAACACGATGAAATCGCGTTAGACGACATCACTATAGACGATGTAGTTGGAGGGGATACCCTAGACGAGATTACAGACGGCTTAGATTTGCCGGACGCAGACGAAGCTCCAGAAGAAGAGCTTTTAGAAGAAGATAATTCTCTTGAAGACATTGAACCAGATTCTGAAGAAGACGAAGGTGATGACGAAGAAGAATACGAAGAAGATGAAAACCAAGAAAATGAAGAAGACGACGAAGATGACGAAAGTGAAGAATCTACTGTAGTCTCTGAAGTTTTAGAAAAACTTGGATATGAGCTTGAAGAAGAGTATGAGGATACTCCAGAAGGCTTAACAAAAATGACAAAAGCAGTAGCATCTAAAATGGCTGATGATCAGTTAGATGAAGTGCTACAAAATTTTCCTCTTGTTAAACAACATTTAGAATATGTATTACAGGGGGGAGAGTCACAAAAATTTATGTCAGCGCACGATCCGAGAGCGGACTACGCTACATTTGAATTAAATGAAAATGACTCTGCATCGCAAAAAGCAATTTTAGCCAATTATTTTGAGCTAAAAGGGCATGATAAAGAGTTTACAAATGAGTTATTAGAAGACTATGAGGATTCTGGTAAATTGTTTAAAAAGGCTGCTGCAGCTAAGGAAGCTTTAGGAAAGTACCAAGCAACAGAGCGTGAAAAAATGTTTGAAACGCAAAAAGAAGAACAACAAAAAGTTTTTCAAGAACAAAAGCAATTTTGGGATGGCATTTCAGACACTATAAATGAAGCACAAGAATTTGCAGGGGTATCAATTCCTGAAAAAGAGAAAGGAAAGTTTTTTAACTATATTTCTCAACCTGTAAATAACGAAGGGCTTACACAGAGAGATCTCGATCATAAAGATGCGGAGATGGACGTTAAATTAGCTATTGACTATTTGATGTACAAAGGGTTTAACTTAGACGAAATGATAAATCGTAAAGCGACAACTAAAAGTGCTCAAACTTTAAGAAGTAAAATTTCTTCAAGACAAGATTCAGTTAAGAATGCTAACAGAGCAAAACGACGTTCTAAATCTATAAACGTAGACGATTTAGATCTTTCATTTTAAAAACGGCAATATTTAAACTTTGCATATAAATTAATTGAAAATGGCAGTAAACGGAAACAACATTCATGTAAGGAAATCTTACTATAATGATTCACAAATGACTGATATGAACAGTCTTGCGAATGCTATGTTGTCTAAGCCAACTGAATTGTCACCGATAATCACTCACCTAGCTGGTAAAGAAGATAAGCGTTTTCCGCTTTCATTTTTAACTGAAGGTGTTGGAAATGTTAAATCTATTGATAGATTAGAATATGAGTATCGGATTAAGACTCACAGGTTGACTACTAGACCCCTAGCAAAAGCACACACCGCACTAGGTGATGGTAACACATTTTATCTTGAATTCCACGATAAGTGGTTTATTAAAGATTACGTATTAGTAAACGCTTATGGCGAGCAAGTACGTATTATGGCAGAACCAGAAGCAGTCGGAGCAAATTACAGATATTTAGTACAAATGATTAACCCAGACGCTACAGCTAATATTACAGCTGGAGACGAAGGTGATCTTTGGGCTCAAATGTATGCACCAGTAGGAGTTGATTTCTCTCGTGGAAACGCATCTAACTGGGAAGTTCCTGGTAAAGTACGTAACAAGATTGGTACTATTCGTAAATCATACCACATGTCTGGTAATGCTAAAGATTTTGTAGCTGAATTTACACTTCCTAAAAGAGGTGGCGGTTCTACAAAGCTTTGGATGGATTACGAAGAATACACTCACATGCTTAACTTCAAAGAAGAGTGTGAAATGTATTACTGGTACGGTCAAAAGACTTACGATTCTTCAGGAAAGTCTACTATGAAAGATGAAAATGGACAACCAGTTCTTGTTGGTCCAGGTCTTTTAGAGCAGGTTATTAATAAGGATACTTACTCTACTTTAACAGAGAGTAAAATTAAAAATATCATTGGTGACTTATTCTACGGAATGACAGACGCTAATGCTAAGCAAGTTACTTTGTACACAGGTACTGGTGGAGCTCGTGAATTTGACGAAGCTCTTAAAGGTCACATGGGTGCTGATAGTAACTCTTGGAAAGTTGGTGGTGAAAACCGCTTTATTACAGGTTCAGGTCGTAGCTTAGGTGTTACTGGTTACTTTACTTCGTATGATCACGTAGATGGTCACTCAGTAAAAGTAGTTAAACTACCTATGTTTGATCATGGTCCTGTTGCTGATGCTCGTGCTAAGCACCCTGTTACAGGATACTCTCTTGAATCATACCGTATGGTATTTGTTGATCAGTCTAACTATGACGGTCAAGCAAACGTACAGATGATCTCTAAGAAAGGTCGTGAAATGATGAGATGGTGTGTTGCCGGTTCAGTTGTACCTCGTGGGTTTGATTCTGGTTCTGCTAGAGCTTCCGACGTGGATGGTGCTTCTGTGCACATGTTAAAGACTGCAGGTATCGTTCTTAAACGATTCGACACCTCTCTTGACATTGAATGTACAGCTGCATCACTATAAGAAGGCGTTAATCGCGTGTCTATATATTGGTTTTTTGGTTGAGTTGTGGGGGAGAAATCCCCCACTTCTTTAACTTTTAAATAGAGGGAATTATTCTTTATACCTCACCTAACTAATAAAGAACTTACATATGAGCAAAAAAATTTTTATAAGACGTAAGGAGATTAACAATCACTTACCAAAAGAGGTACTAGCAGAGGCTGTATCTAAATTGAGTAGTGTCTATGTAAACAGACAGCCTTTAAAAGGGTTATCTGTAGAAGACGAAAAAAAATATCTTAACGGTATTTTAGATGTAGGCCCAGAACATGTTGATTGGCCAAAACACATTAAAAGATATTGGGCAGAAATGAGTATTCCTATAAGCTTTACAGGAGTTGAATTAGAAGTAGGAACCCATTCAGATGGATCTCCTATAAACATAATAGATTGGATTAAATACCAATTTGCTTTAAAGCACCCATTTGTAGCTTTATCAAAAGAAGAAATGGTTGGTAGAAAAAAATTCTTTATTCTTGATACGTCAAGAGCAGAGCAAGCTAAATTTAATTCTATTCAATTAAAGAAAGATGCAGACAGAGAGTTTATTAAATTGTCTTCAGATGTTAAAGGAATGCGTAGAGTGTTACGATTAATTTCGTCCCACAATCCGGATAGAATGACAGATGAGCAAGTTGAAACAGCTCTTTATACTGTTAAAGATAAAGAACCTAAAAAGTTTATAAAAACAACTACTGATAAAAACTTAGAAATAAAAGCAGAAATTGATGAAATGGTGTCTGCAGGAGTTTTAAGAAAAATTGGTAATCAAATTATTTTTATAGACGAAATACTAGGTGAAACAATGGATGATACTGTGATCTATTTGAAAAACAAAAAGAACTCAGGCAAGCTAACAACTTTGAGAGCAAAACTTAAAGAAGTAGCAATTTAATGTAATGGAATAATATACTAATGAATATTACGGAAATGCATTTGGCGGTTCAGCAAGGAGTGGATAAGATTAATTCATTCCAAGCTGACACGCTTTTACCTCAAGAAATTGATTTAGAGCTTAACAAAGCAATAAATAAATTTGTAAATTTAAAGTACGGTAAAAATAATCTTTACGGTAAAGGCTTTGAAGAGTCTCAAAAACGTATAGATGATTTACGGACTTTATTAAAAACAGAACATATAAATGCAGCTTTTGATACTAAAAGTATTCACTCTACTTTTGTATATGTTACAGATAAGTTACCTGAAGATTACAGGTATTATATACAATCTTTTGGAGAGGTTGAATATAGAAGAGATGGATCCCCACTAACTAGTGAAGAACAAAATCTTCAAGATTCTATTGAAAACGGTATACGCGAGTTAGCTCAATTAAAGTTTGCGCAGCTTGACGATATAACTACTTTATTAGCTGATCCATTTCATACCACAAAACGTACGCGCCCTTTATTTACAATAGAAGATGATGTGATGAAAATCTTCACTAATGATATATTTATAATAGAGGAGCTAAAATTAACTTACTTAAAAAACCCTGCTAAAGTTTCATTATCTTTGGATGATGTTACAAATTCTGTAAGTTGTGAGCTCGCAGAGCACACGCATCAGGAGATAGTTGACATGACAATTAATAGCATCTTGGAAGGTATTTCGGATCCAAGATACAAAACTCAATCTATTGAGTTAGGTAAAAACGAATAATATTAAAATAAATTATAAATATTAAATTTGTTAAATTATGAAACAAATTATTGTAAGTAACATTGGGGCAACAGCAAAAAATGGAGCAGGTGCCCCTCAAGTACAAGTTTTAGGCGCTGATGGTGCTTGGGCTTTATGGGCGGCAGCCTCAACAGATGTAAATGCAAAATTTAGAATTTTTAAAGCGGCTGATGGGGATTTACCTTCAGTAGCTAGTCCTGCTTTTACAAAAGCTGATTTAAAAAGCTGTATAGTAAAAGTGCACGCACCTTCAAGTGCACAAGTTAACACTGTAACTTTTACAGAAGCTTCTGGTGCTGGTGTAGCAGATGGATTAGATTTAACTTTTAGAATCATTGAAACTTCGGATGGTTATGAACCATTCCCACGAGTTCACTCAACTGTTAAATGTGGAGCTGATGCTTCCGCAACTGCAGCTTTAATTAGAGCAGACTTGGCAGCTAAGATAGCTAAATCTGGAAGTGTAGCTTCTAAGATTTTTGCAGTTAGTGGTAGTGGAGCTGAAGTTATTCTTACAGGTGTAGATGTTAATAAAAGATTTGAAGTAGCTTTAGAATCTCCGGAAGCATCTGGAGTTACTTGTTACACTGCGGCAAATGTAAAAACTGCTGCTGCTGCTGGTGTTGGAGTTGGCGCTGAACTTAGAGAAGAGGAAATATTACAGCAAGGTCGTGAATACTCTGGGTATGACCGATTAGTTGTATTTGATTCTTTCCCAAATCAAATTGCTGCAGTATCAGGTCAAACGTATAACTTAGTTTCTTTTGTTGTTCAAAACTCTGCTTTAAATCAAATTAGAGGAGTTGATAACATGCGTGAAATTATGGTATATCTTGAAGAGGATGCAACTGGCGATGTTTACGATCTTAAATCTGGTACAGGTAGTACTGGATTTGGTCGTGCAATCTTTGGTGAAGGCTTTGTAGGAGCTGCTATCAATATTGATGCATAATCATTAATATTAATTATAAGGGGACAGGTTCCCCTTATAATTTTTTAACTTTAAATTTAAATTCAAATTCATGGCTGTTTTATTAAAAACTTCATTTACCGGGGATTGTCAAACTTTGTTTGTTAATTTAGAAGGTAGAGAATTAGCAACTACATACACAGTGTTTTTAAAACACGTAGGGTCTGATGGAGTAGCTTCAGAAGGTACTATACCTCCTGCTATGAATTCGTTTGCATTTACAAATATTTCTGCTGGAGGTTTATATCAGATAGAGGTAAAAGATCCGAATAATACGGTTCAAGCTATGAATTTTATCGTATCCACATGTGGAATTGATAAATGTTTAGTCTTATTAACAGATAAGTTATTAAGTTGCGGGTGTACAAGTCCCGCGTGCTCTGCTATCCTTAACAAAGCGCAAAAAATAATGTTACTAATAAAATCAGCGGAGTCCACAGCCTCTAGAATACTGCGACAGGAAGATTTAGTATTAGTGCAAGATGCACAATCACAATATCGAAAAGCTGTTCAAATGTGTGATGGTGACTGCGACTGCGGATGCTAATGTATATATAAATGGCTGCAGAACAACAAATTCTACGTAATCAATTTAATTTAAAAAGTAATACAATAGAACTACTAAATGGGTCTAAACCATTAGAAGTAGGTAAAGCGTATGCTTTAATTTTACCTTTTAAAACCGATAGCGGAGAGCTTTACAGACAAAAGGATTTTACAATTCCTAATACTGAAAAAGAAGATGCGTCTCGAGTTCTTAGATTTGTTGACTTTGTACCTTTTATTAAATATTGTACGTTTGCAGTTCAAGCTATTAGAAACGTAAAAGGCACTAATCAATACATTGGAAGCCTTTATTTACGTCAAGCAGATTATGCAACTCAACAAGAAATATCAAGATACACAGAGGCTTTAAAGCATTGGACTAGAGGAATAATCGATGTAGTTGACAGAGATGGTAACGACATTGAAACATTACCTATTCTTACAACATTAGCTGAATTAACTAAAATTAAATCTATTGGTAAAGATTCTTGTATTAATAGTTTTGATAATGGGTTTACCACTAAAGAAGGATTTACAGGAAGTTGTATTAGTTTTAATGACCCTCTTATAGTAAGAAAATGTACAGATCCAGCAGCTTTAAATTATAATACTGTAAAACTTATACCAGGTGAAACTGATGATTGCGCGTATGAACCGGGATCTAAAGCTCATGATGACGCTACTACTGTCAACATTGCTGGTGGTATATACCATTTGTTGTTAGCTAATACAGGTGTTTATGGGCAATATGAGTTTTGGGTAATCCATGGAAGTATGTCAAGTCCTATCACAGATTTATCTTGGGATACAAACTTAAGCGGATCTTTCACTGAAACTCACGCAGGAATAAATGGCCCTACAGTAACGTATGGCCCTGGAACGCACACTATTTCTGTTATAGTATCCCTAGGTGACAGTCCTTCTGGGTGGGATTTCATTAACAATGAAGTTCAGCTAACTATAGATCTTGTTGTTGAAGCTAATGTGGCAGGATGTACAGATTTTAATGCATTTAATTATAATCCGAACGCTACTTCTGATGACGGGTCTTGTGAGGCTGTTCTTCGAGGGTGTATGGATAATGGATCTTATTCTACTACTACAACGTTAGTAAATAACCAAGGAAATAATAACACTTCTTTTACTATTACTTCTCCTGTTCCAGGAACGGCAGCAACTAATTACAATTCTAACGTTAATGTTCATGATTGGAGGTCGTGTGAGTATACAGGTTGTACTGACCCTGAAGCAGATAACACTTTAGTAAACAATCCTTTAATAGTAGCAACAAATGTAACTCCGTGCACAGATAATTGCTGTGAATATACTGAAGATGTAAACGGATGTACTGATCCAGGAACTTTAGCTGCATCTACATACAACCCAAGTTCAGTGTATTCAACGTATGTAACTCCCGAAGCAAATATCGCAGATGTAAATCCAGCGTATAGTAATTTTAATTACAACCCTTATGCTACTGTAGACGATGGTACTTGTTTTGCAAAAAAACCGGGATGCATGGACCCTGAAGCATCAAATTATAGTGTGCCAATTGGTAATCCTCAATTTGATGTAAATTGGCATTTACAAAGTCTTTGTCAATATGAATATTGTGCTGATGTAAACGCAAATAATGATGTACAAAGTGCAGATCATGATGTTTATACAATGTCGTGGACTCAAGGTAATTTTTGGGATGAATCTTTAGCTACTGCAAACGGGTTGACAATAACTCCGACACATGATAGTTATTTAGACAACAACTCGTTGTGTACTTTTGATGTAGATGTTTTAGATATATGTAATATAAATTCTGAATTTGACGACTACGGTAATAATATTGATGCTGGTGTAATAGGGTATGCTAATACTGCTACTGCTGGAGAATTAGCTACAACTACTAGTGGAGATGCATGTTTAGGTCAATTAACTGAAACTGCAAGTACAACTGTTAATGGTTTTACTTACAATACTCCAACTGCAGAAAAAGTTACTTTACAAGTTATTGATCAAGATAATCCTGTTTTATTTTTAACAGATCCTGAAAAATATGGAACGCTTGTTTACACTTACACTGGTAGTACAGGCGGAGGAGCAAATATTACTTTACCTAATATTGACGAGTCATCTGCTACCACGTTAGCTGGGCAATTATCAGCTGCTGGATATAATAGCGATTTAGATCCTTCAGTGTATTTTTATTTTAGAATTGTAGATACTGTTGAGAATTCTAATACAGGGCTTACATTAAACCCTGCAATTGATGAGCCTGTAAAGCATCAATTTAATAATGCAGAAATAGTAGAAGTAAGATATTCTGATGGAGCTTATTACTACTTACCTTCAACAGCTCCTGGAACTGTATCAACATTTCAAGCAGGATCTGCTAACACTACAATACCTACAGGTTACGCTCCTGGAACTATCAATGGTTTAGTTTTAAGTAGTACGGCTACTAATGCAGGTGGAGGAGTAGATTGTAATCATGCTACAATAGATGAAGGTACTGCTGCAGGTCAGTACATGTATACAGTGTACAGAATTAAAATGACCGCTCCTTGTAGCTTAAATGCTATAAACTTTTTAATTGGGTATGACGCTGAAGCAGCATATCCTAATTTAAATATTCTTGCTGACCCAGCATTTAACGGGGAGACGCTTGGTTGTACAGATCCGATAGCCGATAATTATGATGAAGACGCAACTTATAGTGTTTCAGTCCCAATGAATAATTGGTCTAATTACCTTGCTAATGGAGGATGTTTCATAACAGGATGTATCGATGAGTACTACAGCGGTAATTTAGATAATAATATTGTTGTTAGTGCAAATACACTTTCAGGTACTGATATACCAGTGCAAGTTGGACAATATTTAGAAGAATATGATGGCGTTATTTATAAAATTTATAATAGTCAAGCTTACATATGTCAATTAAATGATTATTTAATTGCTAACAGTGATCCACTATTTGATCTTACTGCTGTATTTGATTTAACTTATTTACCAAACTCTTTTGATGTAATACCTAACGAATGGACAGTACCTTCAGCTGAAGACTTAATATCAATGTCTACAAACATTGCTTCAAGTGGATCTGGATTTTTAGGGGAGTTTAATTTTACTTCTGGAGAGTATTGGAGTAGCAGTCTTTCAGTATCAAATCCTAATCAGTACGGACAAACTTATAACATAGTAACTAATCCTGCTACTACAGTAGATAGAGCGAATACTCAAAAGTACCGAATTAGATTACATAAAATAATACCATTAGCTGATATAATAAATGGCGAGGTAGATATTACTGATTGCGGAGAAAATGAAGAAGTTATAGGTTGTACAGACGAGACTGCAACGAATTATAACCCAGAAGCAACAACAAACATTAATCCTATTGCAGGAGATACAGATCACGTGTGTCAATATGAATTTACAGTAAGTGATTATGAGGACGAATTATTGCCTATTATTCTTAATACTGAGGGCAATACTTTTGAGACATTAGAAGAATATGAAGAAAACGTAGACTCATATTTTAATACTATAGGATTTACTGATGACCTTTTATTGGCTCTTTATGGAGATCATATAAGTGGGTATACCTCTGCTGACGCAAGTATAGGTGTAACTATCCCTGCTCTTCCTTGTGTTTCAGAAATATATTCTGGGCTTAAAAATGAAGTATATACTAGCGGTAGTTATGATTTTAATTATACATCGCATGATCCTCGAGGCGCTAGTTCTAAAATTCAAGTAATTGGGCAGCAGCTGCTAGGCTCTGCAGAAAGAAACTACAAAGTATATTTAAATAATCCAACAAAGGATGGTATTTTAAAGTCTACTATTGATGCGGGAGCTCACTTATCGGCTACGCCTTCAACATATTTATTAGCAGATGAAAATACTGTTATTTCTAGTATATACCCGCCTTCTCTGGCAGAAGCATTAGCACAAGAATTTAACAATCAAGGGTACCAAGGTAACATAAGTTTAAGTAACCTTGTAACTTATAGATTTAGGTTTGATAAAAATATAGTATTAAAAGATGGTGTAACTCATGGCGATATAATAAGTTATCTACTTAATGATACTTTTTTAAATACCTCGGAAGCTATAATTAAAGATGTTAAAGGGAATCCTTTATGGCCAGTATTTGACCATAATGATTTACATAAGGATATGGCAACTTATCCTTCCCTATCCGTCTTAGCTGGAGAAGATAGACGTTTTCATTTTGGGTTTACTCCAAATTCTAAATTTGAAGAGTACGGGCATTATGTAACAAATGGAGTAAATTTAATAACATCAAATTCTAATTTTGCTTCTAATTTAAACGATTGGACAGTTATTCCTGGCTCTGCTAATAGTACGTTAGCTTGGAATGCTTCTTATAGTGGGTCAGCACAGAGAAGCCTTAGTACCGATGCATTAGGAAATAGAACTGGATTAAAGAGAAGTATTGCGGTAGTTAGTGGGAACAAATATAAAATTACATATACGCGCGCAGTCGTTAATGTAGAAGCTGGTCAAACGCAGGCTACTAAAACTTATGTTGAAGTTCAGACTGCAGGTAATAATATTGGAGAGTTTACAGAAATAGCTGTACAGAATGAAACTAGCCCTAATCTTGTAACTACATCTGATACGTTTACTTATACTGGACTTGGCTCTACAGTAGATTTATATTTTTACTTTGACTCTCAAGTACAAGGATTTTTAAGTTCTTTTGAAGTTGAAAAAGTAATTCCATATCCTAATGGGTATGTTTATTCTGAAGATCCGTGTGATGACACTAAAGTTCCTTCTGCATTTGTATATGATGTTGTATTAGATATATCTAATGGATTAGGAGAGTTAGACTTTAGTCCGTATGTTGAATATGTAGATCCAGAAAATACTGGATGTATGGATGCTACGGCATTAAATTATGATGAAGATGCTACATTTACAAATGGTAATTTAGCAGATTGTTTATATTACTTAGATAATTGTGCAGGTACTGGAGTAGATATAGAGGTAGATGTTGAGTCAGCAGATGAAGGATGTGGAAGAGAAATTACAGTTAAAGTTACAGCTTGTGATAATGTTGTGAGTAATGCTACTATTAGTATTATTGTGCTACAAAAAATAACAGATAATACAGGGGTATCACCGATAACCTCATTTGAACCTATATTTACAATTGGGGATATAGAGCCTTGTATTGACGGTGTATCAAACACTGATGGTGTTGCAATATTAGCAGGGTTTACTTATGACCCAACTACTACTCAGCTTTTTGCTGGAGCAAACGCAGAGAGTAATGTTACTTATATTACTGGGCAAACTGCAGGAGCAATTCCAATAAACACATATCACCCTGAATTTCAAATACAATACAGTGAATTTTATTTAGATCCAGAAAGTGGAGAAACTGAAGAATATTTATTTGATTACAATCCTGCTACAGACTTCCAAAGTGTAAACTTTACAATTGATCCAATTATAAATGGGTGTACAAATGATAGTTCATTTAATTACAATTCTAACGCTACATGCGATGATGGAACTTGTGTGGAGGTAGCAGAAGGTTGTACTGATGTAGCAGCATTTAATTATGATCCATTAGCTAATACAGACGAAGGATGTATACCAGTTATTGAGGGATGTACAGATATTGAAGCATACAACACTAATTATACTACAGACGAAGTTGCATCTACAAGTCCTGCGGGATCTAATTATCTTTATGGTGACATACAAAATTTACCAGCTCTTCCAGATGTAGGAAATTTATCTATAAACACTCCAGGCAACGAAGACCTTTGTTTTTATTGTACTCAATTACAGGTTTCAGATCAAGGTGAGCACATTGCACAAGAGATTACTACTTTACCTATTTCTCCAGATTTAGTTACTACAAAGCAGATTACATTTACATGGAATTCTACCATTAATGTAGATAACCAAGATGTTACATTAGCAGATAGCGATGGCAACCCTGTTGAAGTGCAAGTTAAGTATACCTATACTAATTATGCTTATACGTTTGTTCCTGATTTTGTGATGTTATATTTACAGAATCCACCGTGTAAAACTTCTACTGGCTTTACAATAACGACTGAATCTGTAAGTTACAGTGATTTAAGATTAGGGGTAACAAAAGATTTATATATAATTAATACAGATAATAGTACTTACGGGCAATTAACTAAAATTGAATTTGTAGCATATTATAACACTGGAGATAACGGAGTGTCTAGATGTGCGCAAACTATTTCTACAGAAGTAGATTATATAGATCCAATTATGGGATGCTTTGACTCTAACGCTTTTAATTATTATTTAAATAATAATTATACAGCTTCTAGTTCTTATAACTTCCCTAGTGAGGTCTGTGCCGCTGCCTCGGTTCCAATTGCCCAACCTACTTTAACTATACCAGATTTTTGCTACCCTATTATTACAGGTTGTACCAATTCTGAAGCAAGTAATTACACGCAGCCTAGTGGCAGTGTTCAATCTAATGTTAATACAGAAAGCGAGTGTGAGTTTGATGGGTGTACACAAGAGTGGGCAGATAACTACAGTTCAATAGCCACAGATGACGATGATTCTTGTTACAAAGAAGGATGTACTAGAGCTTGGGCTGATAACTACGATGTCTTAGCAACTATCGATGATGGTTCTTGTTTTGCAACTGCTTGTACTCAGCCTAACGTATATACATCTCATTTCTGTTTAGATGATACTGACCCTTGTTTTAGTACTGCAGCAAATAATGATAATGGTATTAGTACAAACTATACTGCTGATACAGCGTTAATTTCTGACGACACTTTATGTTTATATGCAGGGTGTACAGATAACGGGGAGATAAATTCATTTAGCAGTCAGTCTATAGTTTCTGATCATTATGCAGACTTAACTTGGATTAACAACTTTTTAGTAGCAAATAATCTTACCTCGTACGTAACTACGTTACTTACGGAAATACCAGCTTTTGAAACTACCCCTCAAGATCCTGGTCAGCCAGCAGCTAATTATAATTCTTTAGCTACTGTAAGTGCTGATACTTGTAGCTATGAAGGTTGTACGGATTCTATTGCATCTAATTATGATGCTGATGCTACAACAGATGATGGGTCATGTACTTACTTTGCATGTATAGAAGAGGGAGCTGCTAATTTTGGAGAAGGTATTACATCTGGGACAACAGCAGACACTATTGATCTTAGTCTTGCTGCAAATGAATGTGAAGGTCCAAATTTATTATCTACAAACAGATTTAAATTAAATGAATACTGGGCAGAAGTTAATGCAACTGAGGGAGATTCTGAAGATTACACATTTACTTCCGCTTCTACTTACACGTCAGGGGTATTAACTAAAACTATTATTTCGCCTTTTAGTCCAAATGATAATCCGTACAGTATATTAGAACCTGTATTTGATGGAGGATTTACTCCTCAAGCTGCAAATGGGGTAGATATAAATACAACTATACAGTACCCTACATATAATCAAGTAGATACAGGAAGTAATGATTACATTTATAGATATATTTTAAGAGTAACAATTTCCCGAACAAATATAAATGATTCTACTGATCTTAGTGATTACGAAATAAAAATTAAAGAGTACAGTGTATCTAACAGTCTTGATCCAAATAATTTAACTGCAGCACAAGTAACTAGTCTTGAGACTCAGAATGTTACTTTACTTCAAACTGTTACTCTTGCTTCGGTAGGGGATAATGTGTACGAAACAACTGATGGGTACATTCCTCACCAATTTGGTCAGGTAACAGTTGTTGAAATAAGTGGGGGTGGAGCTAATTCTGTATCTACAATTACAGACATGACTTTAACAAGAGATCTTTGTATAGATCCATTGTTAAATTTAGACTCTCCCGAAATGGAAGCGCTTAATAATCAAGAGATATATATTAACAGTGTAAACGTTGATTTCTATTCTGAACTTGGAGAGTCTTTAATAACAGATGGTAACTTTGAGGCTATGTTAGGTAATATTGTAGACGGTTACACTGAAGGAACTTTAATACAACAAAACTGGGCGGATTCTGCTGAAGTATTACCAGGAATATCTAATTGGTTAACACTGCATGGAAACATGACCGGCTCTGATTGGTTTAACCCTACAAGTATAGAAAGTTGGGATAGAGATTACTATGGATTATATCAACAAGCTATATTAAACGTAAATGCTGATCCAAATCATCATGGAGCAATCTTAATGTCTGCGCCAAACGATGCTAATGACACATTTAAACCTAACGTCCATATTAGCCAAGCTGTTACATATACAATTGGTAAAATTTATAAACTTACGTTTACAGCCGCATTAGTTAAAAATACAGGTACTACTAATACCACTTTAAGTGTACATACAAATGTAACGTACGACTCAACTGCAGGTGTCCAAACAACAGTAACAAATACTTCTTTAGTAGCTACTCAAGAAATTACAGAGGTTTTAACAGAGCATACTAGATACTTTACTGCAACAGCTGAGATGAATGGACTTTCTTTTTCAATACCTGGAAATAGTACATCTGTAAGAGTGTTATTTATCTCTGTAGCTGAAGCTACTCCTAATTTATTTAACTCAAACACAGATAGATGTTATTTATTTGGGTGTAATGAACCTTGGGCAACTAACTATAATCCCGACTTTGGGAATGAAGATTATTTTATAAATGTACCTGCGGGTGAATTAGGACCACAGGGTGAAGCAGGATGCTTCTTAGAAGGGTGTATGAATTCATTAGCTGGTAATTACGATCCTAATGCAACAATTGATGATGGTTCTTGTATTAAATATGGTTGTACAGATAATGGGTACGCTCCTAACAATACTTTATCTCCTTACCCACTAGGGCAAGAGGCAGATAATTATGATCCAACAGCAACTATTAATGAAACAAGTGCTGATGATTTAACATCTCCATGTTTATACACGGGGTGTATGGAATTGACAATAAACGGTGTAGTACAACAAAATTATAATGCAGCTTACAATGTTTCTGGTAATTGTTATTCTGAGCAAATAGGGTGTATGGATACTCAGTATTGGAATTATAATGATACTGATGGAGATGGTACTTATAATAATTTAACAGGAATTGAAGGGCAAGATATAAATGAACAATCTGACCCAAACACTTGCTGTTTAAATTTGTATGGATCTCCAAATGAAGCCGGAAATGCTATTGTAGCAACTGTGCCACAACCGCTAACTCCGCCTAAAGACACTTATAATCCTATACAATTTTCTTTAAATACATATGATTGTGCTGGGAACGACGCTTCAGTCTTTGTAGGTCCTGCGCAGCTTAATGGAGTTTCTTATGGAACATTACCTTCTTTTAGTGATAGTACTGTACAAGTAAATAATATAATAGTTCGCGCATATCCAGCTACAGGGACTGCGGGTAGTTATCAACCAGATTTAAGTAGTACTTTATTTACAGAGCACACTCCAACTTGGGAACAATTAACTGCTGTAAACGGAAGTGAAATAGGAATTGAAGTACCGATTTACGATGTAGGAACAACGACGTTAGCAACATTTATAATCATAACTTTTAATTATACTAATGTTGCTCAATCTACTGAGTCTGAAAATTCAGGTTATAGTTGTACATACTCCTCATCATTAATTTTTGATAACGCTTGTCTAAGTACACAAGGGTGTTTAGATAATGGATATTTACCTAGTAATGCATCTCAAACTCCAGGGTTCCCTACAGTAGGGTTTAATCCATCATCAAGTATTCATGTGGATAGTACAGCTAATTGTAATGTTCCTTATGTATTAGGGTGTATGGATCAGTATTATGCTAAGTCTGCAGGAACAGGACAAAGTTTATTAGGAACTTCAAGTGCTCCTGCTATTACGGGGACCTTATCTTTTAATTATAATAATAACCCTTCAGGTAATGATATAAGAGGAGTTGCTTATGACGGATGGAGTACGGCAGCTACAATTAACATGTTTGATAATACTAATTCTGCTAATATAAACCCAGGTGCATTAATAGCAGAGTTTCATCCTTTATATGATGAAAGTACAGCAGCGACAGAAAATCAAGATCCTAATGTTGGGACAGGTCCTGCTGAAGAATCTTTTAATGGAGCTTATTATGGATGTTTCCCTGTAGTCACTGGATGCTTAACAACTGGTAAGTTTAATAAAAATAACTTCTACCATGCTGGTAATATACATCCACAAACAGGAGCCGCTTATAGTGCAACTCCGGGTGACCCTGGTAATATAGCTGGATTAACATTTGGAGCTAACGAGCCTCAAGATCCAACTATAAACCCTTTAACTTTAGTACCTTATACTGCTGAACAAATTAGACAAAATTTTCCGTATTTCTTTAATGTAAATACTCAATCTACTGATGCAGCAACAAATTGTTATAACAGCATAGCAGGCTGCACGGATCCAACTGCAGCTAATTTTGTTGCGCTTACAAATAATGTAGACGTAGATGTAAATACAGACAACGGTTCTTGTTGTTATGATGCAGCAGATATAACAGGCTTAACTGCCGCGCTTACTACTAATTTCTATAGTACTCTATATCAAGGTGCTGACGTTACTCTTTTAAATGGGCAGTATTATAATGACGAACTTACAGAGTCAACTTTAGACTTTACTCACGCCTCTTGGAGTAACATTACTTACCCATCAGATGGTAGTACTATGCTTGCAGCAGTAAATGCAACTACATTAACTTCATCTACGTACACAGGAGACGCAATAATTTGGAGATTAGATAGTAGTGCAGGTGGAAGTGCGTTAACTACGGCGGACAACAGTATAATAAATCTAACAGATCTTAAACTAGTTTTAACTTCTACGCAAAAGTTTAACGTAAAGGTAGTCGCACTTAATAAAGATTTTGTTATTAATAGTATTGCATCTAGAGCTGCGTTTGTAGAGTCTCTTGAAAATCCTAATAACAATATTTCTAGACTTATATCTAGCCAAAATTACGAGTTAGGCGCTTTGAATCTTAATTTTGACTCTTCTAACGATTTGTCTATAGGAACTTTATATAAAGATTTAGTTCTCATTATAACGCATATAAACGAAGACAGTGTAAATTCAAGCACTATTTCTTTTTCAAAGTTTAAGATTAGTAAACGTACTTACGCTGCATTAACTATTTCGGCGGGTCTTACTAATCTGATAGATAATCTTAGTAACTTTCCTAGTACATTATCTGGTTATACTGCAACGGTAAAGAATAGTTTAGGAGCTACAATATCTACTGTAACAGCAAATACTGCTGTTCAATATTTAGGTGTTATGTTACCTATTTATAAGTATGATTCATCTGCAGCTAATGCAAACGCTTACGGTGCTTACGCTCCAACATACTCAAACCTTAGCACTCACAGTAATGCAACTAATTTTGTAGACCCTAATTTAGGTACACAGTTACATTTTAGTTTAAGTTACCTTGCTGCAGATGGTTCTACAATTTGTACTGCTTCTACAGGAATTGAGTTTACTATTCCGATTGACTTTACAAATACATCAATTAATTATGGATGTTCTAATAATACTTATTTACAATATTACCTTAATAATTATTTAGGTAACACATCAGCTATAACTAATTACACTCATAATGCTGGAATTGGAGCAGCTGTAACTATACCAAATGGAGATTGTCAAAATACGGCGTCTACAGGATGTACAGATGATAATTATTTAGGAGCATACCCAGATAAAGAACAGATAGGAACTGTTTCTTTAGATGCTAATAATGAAATAAGTCAAATTACTACACCATTTATTCCTAATCAATTTGGATACTTAGGTGCTGCTGGATTTAATAGTCCAACTTATACTGGGTCTTCTTTCCCTAACGTAGCAATAAATATTTCAAATAATTTGCAATGCGGGGACGAGATTATTTTTGGATGTTTAATTGATACTTTTGCTGAGTACTGGGGAGCTACTACAATTTCTGGGTCGCACACTCTTTATGGAGTCAACGAAGGCCAAGGTAATTTTACAGGAGAAGCAGGAACTTCTAATCTTTCTTTTGCAAATGTTTCTCAAGTTCATAATGTACCTGGATATGCAGACCACGCTTTATTAGAGGGGTGTGGCGATGCAACAGTAGCTGTAATAGGGTGTGCAACAGAAACTCAATCAGTTACTGCAGTTGTACCAGACAGTGGTACGACAACAGGTGGAAGTGCAGGAACTTCAGTAGTAGGTGTTACTAGTAATGTGATATTCACAAGCACTACTACTACTTCAAATGTTTCTTATGGTACTTATGATTCTAACGTTAATGTTATTGGTTTAAGTGCTTGTGGAGGATTTGGTGGGTGTACAGACGATGGTTATTTAGAATATTACTCGACACCTGCAGCTAATGTTTCAGACAGCGAAGTTGTTATTCCAATTAGTGAATGTGAAACTCTTGTTATTGTAGGGTGTACTGACAGTTCTTATACTGGATACAATCCAGAAGCAACAATACATGATGGAGTTTCTTGCGGTACCCCAATTCTTGACGGATGTACCGACCCTTCTTTTTGTGAATATTATACAGAAGCACAAACACTTTACAATGTACATACCGGTGAAACAGCTATAGTGTACCCTAACAATGATATAGGTACGTGTAAAAGTGTACAAGGGTGTATGAATCCTAATTATTTAGAAGCTTACGGGGAAAATTACAATAGTGCATTATTAGCAAGCATTAATGAGTATGAAATAACTGGTCCGCAAGTTTCAGAATGTAATAGTTTAACTGGTCAGTACTCTTTAGATGAGTATGCTGCAGCAAACCCTGAGTTAGCCCAAACACAAATAAACGATAACTACTATAATGAGGGGTGTAGTATTCCTATAGTAATTGGTTGTACAGACCCAACTGCTGTAAATTATAACGTATTAGCAAATGTATCGTCTATTAATTCTGAAGGGGTTGTAAATGCTTCTTGTATATCTAAAACTGAAGGCTGTACAGATTCAACAGCATTTAATTACGATCCTGAAGCTACTTTTGATGATGGTAGTTGTATAACTCTTGTAGAAGGGTGTACAAATAATACCGCCTTTAATTTCAATTCAGATGCAAACACTAATGACGGATCTTGTATACCATTTATTTATGGTTGTATTGAAAGCACTTTTACTTTAAACAATACTACGTATACTACAGCAGCTACATCCTTAGAAGCAGAGTATGATCCAATAACAAATCCGGATATAACTGCTGCAAATACTCATTCACCTGCATTGTGTTTCCCAGAAATACTTGGGTGTACAGATGAAACAGCTGTAAACTTTAATAACTACATTTCAGCGACTCCAGATATAGGACAAGCTTTTGTGACTGATCTTAACGCAGCCTTTACAAATGTAAATACAGATAACGGATCATGCCTTGCTTCTGTAGTAGGTTGTATGGATCCTTGCGCAAATAATTACGAGGCTAGTGCTACCGTATCTGGTAGTTGTACTTACACTCCAGGATGTACTGATACTAGTGCAATAAACTACAATCCTGAAGCTAATCAGCTTGATACTACGTGTACGTACTGCGAAGACTGGTCTTTAGTACGTGCCGAGTCTTCTTATGTTACAGTTGTAGATAACACTTATTTTATAAATAATGTAAGTTCTTCTGATGGGAGCATAACAATAAACCCAGTATCTGCAAATGGAGTTACAAATAATTATGTAATTAAATGGACAGGTATTGCAACTGACGGAAGCATTGTAGATATTGCTGACAATACTACTACAGTAACAGGGTTAGCTCCAGGAGAGTATACGTTTACTATATATACTGATAATCCTGCTTGTGCTCCTAGCCCAACAGATCCTGTATCTAATGTAGTTACCACTTACATACATCAAACAGATTTATCGTGTACGTATGATACAGGAGACACTGAGTCTTACTCAACTTTACCGCTAGCTATTAGCAGCACAGTAACAGTAGGTACGGATAATTATGGGTGTACAGATAATGAAGGATATGATCCAGGATTTTACAATCCGGTAGGAGAGTTAACTATACACCCTTTGGGAGGTCTTAATAATACGTATACATCAAGCACAGATGAGATTCAGTTGCCAACAAATACTGCTATCAACTATGATGGTGCAGCAGGTATAGATGATGGCTCATGTAATTATGCAGGATGTACTGACCCAGACGCTTTAAATTATGATAGTTTAGCTACTGTTAATGACAATTCTTGTCAGTACATTGTAGGATGTACTATAGTATCTGCGTGTAATTATCATCCAGCAGCTGTTCTTTCAGGACCTTGTGAATATGCAGCTGTATTTAGAAACTGCTTAGGAGAATGTGTACATCCAGATACTGGAGCTACTTTAGCTACAGCCGATAATCCATTAGGAGAATCTCTAGAGAATCCAGGTTTATGTCCAAACCAAGTGCTAGGTATATGTTTAGATCCAACAGCAATTAACTTTACACCTATCGGTGATAACATAATAATATAAGATGGTAGAAAATTATAGAAAAATAGCTCCAGGCGCAAATACTCAAAGTAGAGTGTTTGCTTTACCCTTAGCAGTAGAAGATGATGGATCATGTATATATTACAGCGAATGTGTTCCTGAAGATATTTTTGATATATGGGATGCGCTTGCGGATACAATTGTTGATCGATCTAAAGACGTTTTAACAACTATGCGTACTGGAATGCTTAACGAAGATGACGTAGCTATATTATGGACCTTGATGTTAATTGATAGAGTAATTAGAAAGCGCGGTTTGGAATCTTTATTTAACTGTAAAGACTATTTAAACTTAGGAGTTGTTGAATATTCAGAAGGCGTAGATGGTATTAATTATTTTGATAAATTTCTTACCTTTGCTTTTAAGTACGGTGATGAACATTTTACAGGTATTGAGAGTAACAGACGTCAAAGGATTGCTGAGACAAATCGAAAAAGTAAGAGTAGAGCATCTAAAAATAAATCGTACGCATACATTAACAAATAAACCAAAATTATGACAAAGATTACATTAACTAAAAAACGCGGTGAATTTTTAACTTCACTAAAAGGATTGTTTTCAGTACTACACATTAAAGGTAAAACTTTTAGTTTAGCTGTAACTCATAACATCCTTGTATTAAAAGAAGCTTTATCTGGTTATTTATTTGATAACCCGTCTGAAGATTATAAAGTTCTTTTGATGGAATTTAAATCAATTGTTGATTCTGATGCAGATGATATAGAAGCGCAAGTGCAAGCCATTAAAGATAATAACCCAGAAATTATGGCAGCAAGAGAAGCTCAGCTTCAACAGCTTGAGCAAGATCTAGAAGTAGAGCTTACTATTGAATTTGAAGCTATTTCACAAGACGTATTAACAGAGGAAATTACTGCAGAAAAATTACTAAGTATACAAGAATTTATTTTAGAAGAATAAAATGGCAACAAGAGTAGCAAAAGCATTAGTTGAATATGGGACACCCTTAGAAATAAGCAGTGTGTCTGAAAAATTACAGCAGGTAGACTTTATAAGTTTCACATCTACTTCAGATGCATCTCCTGTAACAGTAGATATATTTTCTACAACTAGTGATGCTACTAATTTTCCTAACGCAGAAATACTTTTGCATTCTTTTAAAGTGCCAAACCAATCCACTGTAATTTTTAATAAAGATAATTTTCCTTTAGGAGATGCTAACTCTTACAGTTTTGGTAACCATGCGTCAGATAATCGATTATTTGTTAGAAATAATACAACACGTCGATTAGTTGTACATTACTCTGTAACAGATGTTGGGGTATCTACAGACTACACAACAGAGCAATTACAAGATATTGTAGGGGCTATGGTTGATGGAGGCACTGAAACTAACATTGCTGTAACATATGATGACACTGCAGGTAAATTAAATTTTGTCTCTGTAGATACAGATACTAATACTCAATTGACTTTAATAGACTCAGATACAATGAGTGGAGCATTAGCAACTAATGTTGCGTCTGCAGAATCTATAAAAGCATACGTTGACGGAGCTGTAATTGCAAATACAGATACACAAGATCTATCTATAGTAGGACAAACATTATCTCTAACAAACGGAGGCTCAGTTACTTTACCAGACACTAACACTCAGCTTGACAACGCAGGTGTTATTGGGAAAGTATTAACAGGTATAGATGTAAGTACTACTGCAGACGTGGTAGCAACGGATACAATTGTTGCAGCTATAGGTAAGCTAGAAAATAGAGTTGCAACTAACGATGATAAAGTTTCTTTTCCTGGGTTGGGGACTTCAAACTCAACTGCCTTAGCAGGAGATACAACTACAATAACTACTGGGCAAGCATCAGCTATAACCGCAAACACTACTAAAACAACTAACGCTACACACACAGGAGATGTGACGGGTAGTGGAGCACTTACTATAGCTAACGATGCTGTTACATATGCTAAGATGCAAAACGTATCAGCTACTAACGTAGTTCTAGGCAGAGATTCTGCAGGTGCTGGTGTAGTGGAAGAAATATCTGCAGCTAATCTTCGTACAATACTTAATGTTGCTGATGGTGCAACTGCTGATCAAACAAATGTTACAGGTTCTTCAGGTTCTTGTACAGGAAATTCAGCTACAGCTACAGCCCTTACAGCAGGAGATAAAACTATAGATGGAAGTTTAGATATAGGTTCTAATCAAGCTGGACACGATTTAAATTTATACGGAGCAAACCTTAATAACGCAGCTGCTGGATGGGTTGCATCAGCTAATTTATTTAAATTTACTGACAGCACAAAGTTAGGATTTGGTACAGCAAATCAACCTGGTGCTGTCGACTCTTTTATCCAAGCAAATGGTAACAACCTTGTTATATCAAACACGGTAGGTAATATACAGATAGGAGATACTGTAGAAATTACAGGAGATTTAGATGTTACTGGTAATGTATTGCCTGGAATAACATACGTGAAAATACTACCAAGTGACTTTGTTCCAGATGATGTTGGTAGACCTGCAATGATAGACGACACTAGTAGTGACAGATGGTTAGAGTCTCATGGTACAGCAAAGCTTTTTGCTTATGTAGATATACCTGTTGGCTTTAAAGCTACTCATGTAGACGTTTATGGTAGTGGCACATCTGCAGTAACTGTATACGAAGCTGATATAGACTCTAAAACTGTGACAAGTAAAGGTACAGGAAATATACAAACTCAAATAGATATTACAGATGTTACTGCTGATGCTACAAACTACTTATTAATAGAGTTAGCACAAACAAGTAGTGAAGAAGTATACGGAGGTAAAATAACAATAGCAAAAGCATAGTATTATGGCACTAGGTAATAAAAAAGGTGGTACTATACACAACAAAACAGGAGATGCAAAGAATAGGTTAAAAGCTAAGTACGATGCTGGAGATCACACTGTCTTAGAAAATTATCCTGCTGAAGCTGCTGTACTATATCAGATGCAGCAAATGTCTGAAGATATAGACGAACTACGTAGATACTTAACTTCAGAGGTTGGTGATGGTGCTCAAGGACCGCAAGGCCCCGCAGGTAATAATGGTTCTAATGGAAGTAATGGAAGTACGGGAGCTAGGGGGCCAGCAGGCGCTACTGGTAGTGCAGGTGCAGCAGGTGTAGATGCGGGGCTATACTCAAATAGAGGAGTAGATTACATATCTTTACCTTTGTCTTCAATTAATGCAGACGGGTCCCCTGTAGTGTTTGATCCTGCAGGAGTTGCTAGTAGTAGTAGATCTGGGAGAATGTATGCTACGTGGGCTGGTCTTGCAGGACGTAGAGTTGATGCAGTTCATGTGATATGTACTAGCACTGTTAGAGGAAGCATAACAGCTTACAAATTATCTGGAGGTAGCGCGGCCTCTTTAGGGAATGGAGATAATAACCGCCCAAATAATATAACACCTTGGACTTGCACCATAGGAGAACAACTAGTAATAATGATTAATTTAGGAAGCACTTCAAATAAAGTATCTTCAATAGTTTTAACTTTAGCATAAATGAAAAAATTAATATTTATTTTATTATTAATCCCACTAGCTAGTAAAGCTCAACTAAACTTGTTTAGGTTTGCTACGTTTTACGCTAGCTATTCAACAAGTACTCCTCAATTAAATCCCCCTAGTTTTAGAGTAGAGGGGGTGGCTCCTGACAATGTGTGGGAGCACGTAAGCAATTTTGTAGATGGTAGGCTTGTTGAAACTACACAGGTTAATGACCCAAATTTAATTATAACATTTGGACTTCGCAAGATAGCAAGATTCGACTATCAGATTAAACAAAACAATTTTTATACAGGTAATGAGCATGAAGCTAGTGACTACGCTACAATTTCTAATGCTCCCGGACTTGAATACCTATTTCAATATTCGTTTGTTAGAAACAACGGATTAGAAGTAGCCCAACAAGAATATAATGTACGATACATATCTAACATGTTTACAGTTAAAGCTAACTATGTTAATAATGGATTAATAGATTTAAAGTATTCTTTGGGCGAGGTTAGGTTACGCAAAAGTTTTGGTGGATTAGACTTTACTTTTGGCGTAGCCCATCGTTCTCATCCTGTATATGGTTGTAATCCCATGGATGATTACGAAGGTACTTGGGAAGAATTTGCTATTAGTGAAATGTATTTACCTACAGCAAATGGTATATGGATGCAAATAACTGATGACGGTCCTGAGTGGATAGCAGGTAGTGATAACGAGTTTTACAAGTATCATTTTGGTCGAGCAGTTAATAACTATAACAAGAGAATACTTGACGGTTTAGGTCTTCAGCAAGAAGTATCTGCAGTACTAGGACTAGATTATTATTTATATAAAGAAAACTATTGGTTGCACGCTTGGGGTTCTGTGTATCCTATACATAAAAGCTTAACAGATTTTGCATATCAAAGAGATGCAGAACAAGAAGAATGGGATACTGGTTTAATTTTTGGGGTTAACTTAAATAGACATCTTAGTTTGTTTGTTGAAGGTAAACACTTAAAGTTTTGGGGTATGCCATCTTACGAATTAAAAACAGGGTTAAATTATTTAATATTCTAACAGCATGGCGCAAGAATTAAATGAAAATACAGCAGTACAAATAAGTGTAAAAACTTTGGCAGGAATAGCAGTTGGTTTAGGTACAATAATAAGTATGTGGTTTGTACTACAAGCTGACATAGCTGAAGCTAAATTACTTCCTGCTGCTCCAGACCCTGTAATAACAAGGATGGAATTTGATATGAAAGATAAGCTTATACGTCAAACGATTATGTCTACACAGGAAGATGTTACGGAAATTAAAGATGACTTAAAAGCAATTAAACAAAAATTGTATGAATAAGTTATTAATATTTTTACTACCTTTAACAGTTACAGCTCAAGAGTTTGTTAGTTCTAGCTCATTTAATTCTAAGATAGCTAAAGGAACAGTGGTAATTGAGTTCTGGGCTGAGTGGAACGCAGGTAATCAAGTTGATTTTTTACCTTCGTTAAAAGATTGCGAGTCATACAGGCTGTGTATTGTAAAAGGAGCTAAGGTTCAAAAAGAATACAAAGTAACGGCTATACCTACAGTTATTATATTTGATAACGGGGTAGAGCAAAATAGGTTTAATCCTAATATAATGATGCAGTTAGCTGCAACTAAAAAGAAAGTACAAAAATCAATTGATAACATAACACTAAGTAAATTTCAGTAATGAAAAAATTAAAAGCCACTTTAAGCAAAGTACACACATCAACTATAGCCATTTCTTTTTTTTGGACTGCTATGGTGATATGCTACATAATAGGTTTTATAATATTAACACATTCTTAAATAAATAACAATGGCAACTGTAACAACAAAATTAACAATTACTTCGCAAGATTTAGTTTCAAATGCTTTAAGTATAGCTTTAACTACTAAAGCTACTGTAGCACACACTACCGGGTTAGCGCGAGCTCCTATTACATCTACTTTAAAAACTACTGCTGCGGGGCAAGTAACTCTATATACAGCTAATGATTTTTCGTCTGGAGCTTACATGTTTATTAAAAACACAGACGTTACTGCTTTAGACTATATTTATATTTACGCAGATACTGCTGCTGATGATCCTGTACTGTTAAAGTTAGCAGGAGGTGAATTTGCATTTTTGCCTATGAGTTCAGACACTACGTTAAAAGCGTACACAGCAACTAGTGGTACAATTGTAGAATGGATGGTTTTTGGAACAGACGCATAATATGAAACTAAGTAAAAACTTTGCGTTGTCTGAGATAATTCACAGCAACACAGCTAAAAGATTAGGGATAGAAAATGAGCCGACTAAAGCGCACTTGCAGAATATGCAGCATCTTATTGATGATCTTATACAGCCTCTTCGTAGCAGTATTGGTCCTATCAGGATCAGTAGTGGTTATCGCAACCCGGCGCTCAATCGTGCTATTGGTGGCAGTCGTTCTTCGCAGCACTGCAAAGGTGAGGCATTGGACATCCAGTTTTGGCAGATGGGGAAGATGATGAACGAACTTATCTATGAGTGGATTTTAGATTCAGGTTTAGAGTTTGACCAGATGATTAATGAGTTTGACTTTGCTTGGATACATATATCTTTAAAAGCTAAAGATAATAGAAAACAAGTACTCGAAGCCTACAAAGATGAGGATGGAGATACTAAATACAAATACGCAGATGTTTAAAAATATACTTAAAAGTTTAGTAGGGCAAGCCTCTAGTATAATAGATGAAGTTGTTACTACAGATGAAGAACGATTAGTTCTTAAAAACAAATTAGAACAGTTAGGGAAGGAGCATGAACAGGAAGTGTTCAAACTAGAAGTAGAGGATAGAAAAAGTGCCAGAACAATGTTCACTGATGATAGTGTCATACAAAAGGTACTAGCTATTATCTTTACTTGCGCTTATTTCTTTATATCTTATTTTATGTTTAAATATTTTATAACTAATACACTAGATCTTTCTGACTACGAGATAGGATTTATCTCAACAGTCTTTGGGGCAATGTCAAGTAAAGTGAACACAATAATTGACTTTTTCTTTGGAGGATCTTCTAAAAAATAAAAATAATGACGTTAAATGAAATAGCATATAATTTACTAAATCTAGTGCGAGGTGGTAAGTCTAATCAAGATGAAACTATTTCTATTGAGCAGATTAAATTTAATATAAAGCATTATCGAGCTATGTTTATTCGTAGAGATTTTGCAAAAAATAATGTTATATCTAGACATTCAGAGCAAGACTTAGGTTGTGTTGAGCTTGAGAGGGTTAACGCTTCTCAGTGCTGCAACTTACCTGTAACTTACTCAGTGTTTAGAAGTAAAACTAAAATACCTAAAACAGTAAGATTAAACTTTAAAGAAGCTTTAACTTACATAGGGGATGTTACTGGAACTACGACAATACCTTTAGTAGATTCTCATAGCATACAATGGTTACCATATGATAAATACACAAAAGGTAGGTATAAATCGTATATGATTGCAGATTATCTGTATATTTACAACGCTGATGGTATTGATACAGTAAATGTAAGAGGCATATTTGAAGATCCTGATGAGGTTGCGTTGTATTCTCAGTGTGGAGAACAAGATCCTTTAACAGGAGAATACTTTACACCATGCTATGATTCAGCAAAAGATCCATTCCCTATATCGATGGATATGATAAGTTTAATTAACCAAGGTATCACAAGCGGAGAGCTAACATTAATTACATCTACGTTTAATGATACCACTAACGATAGAGCGCAGGATAGGCCAACAGCTCCTGCACCTAATAATAACTAACTAAAATTTAAAACGATGGCAAATAATAATTTTGACGATTTTTTACTAGATCCTTCTCACGACGATTTAGATTCATTACACCAAGACTCAGAACGTCAACTGTATAAAGATGGTGGAACTCGCGCAGACAGACGTATCAAAAGAAACGTAGAAAAAGGTAATCTTAAAAAAGCTGCTAGAATTTCTGCACGACAAACAAAACGTATGGATAGAAAAGCAAGTAAAAAAATAAAAAAAGGACCTTTAACTAAAGCAATTAAAGATACTTCAGAGCTTTCTAAAAAGCAAAAGTCGGCAGTTAACGTTGCTAATAAGCCTGCTGAGAAGCCTAAATTTAAACCAACTCCTACTACTAAAGCACAAGCAGCCCCTCAAGGAGCTACTAATGCGCCAGGTAAAACTAAAACTAAAAGAGGTACTGGAGTTACATACGAAGGTGCGTGGAGAGATAATAAGAACAACGTAAAGAGCAAGTACAAAACTTATAAAGAGTTTGAGTCAGCAGCTAAAGCTTACAATAAAAAGAAGGATGCAGCTAAAGCTAAACCTAAAGCTAAGCCTAAAGTAAAGGCAGATAATATGAGTACAAGATCTTAATGAGTTATACTCTTAGAGATATATATAAGGATTATACAAAATCATGTAACAATCCTGTAGATAGTTTAACTTTTCGAGATATATGTTCAGATTTCAATATTGAAGTAATGGACTATATCTTGGATGGTAACTCTTTTAATATAGGGTTTAACCTATCAACCATTGCTATCACTAGACACGATAGAGATCCTCGAAACCCTAGAATAGATTGGGGAGAGAGTAATAAGTATAGAAAAGAACTTATAGCTGAAGGAAAAAAGATTTACGACGTAGTAACAAACGAAGGAGAACAATGGTTTATATACCATACAGACTCTTTTTATTGTAAGTTTTATTGGAATAAAGGAAAATGTAAAGTAAAAAATAAGTCCGTGTATCGTTTTGACGCTACAAGAGGCGTTAAAGGAAATAAAGATAAACTTATAAACCTTTTAAAAACTGATGATTTAGCATACTTAAGATTTAAAAAGAAATAATGGCTAAAAATAAAAAAGGAAAAGAGCAAGGTGCAGACGGCAAAGCTTGCTGGGAAGGTTACAGATATAACGGCACTGTAAATGGTAAAGATAAATGTGTAAAAATAAATCGCTATGGTGGCTTTATTGAAGAGCCTTCTGTAGTAAATTTAGATAAGTTAACGTAATGGCTATATATAGAACAGAATCAAGTAAGATAATAATACGTAAAGTATTCAGAGATTTAAAGCTTCAACATAGTAATTGGATTGACGATGCTATAGAATGGATAGGGGAAGCTTTAGAGCATATAGGGTCAAGCACACAGCTTGTGACTAAGACATGTGTATTACCTATAAAAGATCACAGACATTTTTTACCTGCAGATCTGTATTATATAAACCAAGTTGCTGTAAACTCGGCTGTCACAGATAAAATCGACCAAGATCTTGATGCTTTAATTAAGACAGTTAAGCATTTAAATAAAACTATTGAAGACGCTAAAGAGCAAGGTATGAATTATGACAACACAGTTGTTACTTTGCAAGAAATTAATTCTCGGATAGTTGTTTTAGAAAACGCTTACTTTGAGGATGTGACAAGTTTAGCGCCTTTGCAATATGGAGCTAGTACGTTTCATGATAGTATACACTGTGAAAGTTGTGTAAATAGAAACGCAAAAAATGAAGATACATACATTATAGATAATGGATACATAAAGACTTCTTTTACGACAGGAAAGATATGTCTTAGTTATACAGTATTTCCTACTGATGGAGATAACTTCCCTTTAGTGCCAGCAGACATTAGTTTTAAAGAAGCTATGTTCTGGTACATTTATAAAAAATTACTATTGTCTATGCCTACTTTGGTTAATAACGGAATAGATTACGCTTTTGCTGAGGAGCAATGGAAGTACTATTGTACACAAGCTCGTAATGCTGCTAATTATCCAGATATAGATAGATACGAATCGTTTATGAATCAATGGGTAAGAATGATCCCATCTTTAAATAAACATGATTTAGGTTTTGAGCAATTAAATACTAGAGAAAACTTACTAAGGTAATGACGGAAAAAAGATTTTTAAAAGGATTATTCAAAGACACAGGTCATTTAGATCAACCTGAAGGTACGTGGAGATACGCTTTAAATGCAGTATTGAATACACAAAAAGGGGCAATATCTAATGAAGCTGGAGCTGAGCACATAACTAAAATAGATCCAAATTTTAAAGCAATAGGAGCTATAGAAATTTCAGACGGTAGAGTAGTTTTATTTTTAAAAAACTTGACTGATAAGCAAGCAATGATAGTGCTGCTTAATAATAATATAGTTACAATTCTGTTTCAACCTCCTCTTTTGTTTGACTTAAATTTTAATACATCTTACCCAATTGAAGGTACGTTTAAAATTGACTCTAAAGGGGATCTTGTTGTGTACTGGGTAGATGCTTTAAATCCTCCCAGAGCGTTTAACGTGACTCGACAACAAAGAGCACTAAATGATGGGAGTAATTTTACACGTTTATACGGGTTAAATGCGTCTTCTTTTCAAAATAGCTTTGACATTACATCGCATTTAGATATTTTAAATCTTTTTCCAAGTTCTGGGCCCGTACCTAAAATAAGTATAAGTACTGATCCCTTAGATCCCACAATTAAAGAAGGGGGAGGATTGTTAACTGGCGTGTATTATTTAGCGCTTGCGTACGTAGATGAAGATTTAGTGGCAACTAACTATTTATCTATATCAGATCCTATTTCTATTGTAGAAGAATTTGAATTTACTAAACCTACAACTAAAGTAGACGGAGCTAAAGCAGGAAGCCAGACTTCTAAATCTATTACATGGTCAATAAATAACTTAAACCCTGATTATAAATATATTAGGCCTATTGTTATACGTAAATTAGATACCGCAGTTGATGCTTTTAGGCTTAATGATGTAGCAAATATACCTTACACTACAGTAGTAACTTCTAAAAAAATTACTTTTTCTGGAGTAGAAGGAGTTGCTAGTGCAGCTGTAGCAGATGTAATAATAGATACAATAGGGTATGAATCAGCTAAGACGATTAATCAATTAGATAATGTTTTATATTTAGGAAATGTTACAAGTAATAAAGATGTAGGTTTTCAAAAGTACGCTAACGCAATACAAGTAGAGTCTACAGTTAAACCTATTACGTACTTTGATCCGTTTTATGCAAGTCAAGATAATCTTGAAACTGGGTTTGCAACTTCGGCTGTTGATGGAGGGTATACAATAGATTCTACAAAATCTTATAGAAATCATATACTTAACTCTCAACACAGAGGGTATATGAGAGATGAAACATATGCTTTATATGTAGCGTTTGTTTTAAAAGACGGGTCAATGTCTTATGCATATCACATTCCAGGGAGAGAAAATTTATATGTTTCTGAAAAAACACCTTTATCTGATGGGGGAGATTTAAATGAATTGCACATGGCTGCATTAGGCCCACATTCTAAACAGTTTCATTTAACGGATAGCAGTAGCCCATCATCTTTAGTAGATAATTTTTTCGAAAACAGATTAAGTTCTCCTAGACAGCAAATGAATTACTGGGAAAACTCTACAGAATTATATCCAGATACTGGAAATTACGACATTTTTCATATAAAATCTAACGGTACATCGGCAGACGGTACTGAAATTTCTCCTAGTATTGCAGCAAATAAAACATTAAAAAATCAAAACGTAAGACATCATCATTTTCCATCAAATGATAATTACTTTAGAAGAAGTATAAATGCCGGGCATGTAGGGAGTTCATCTGTAGCTACGGTAAGTACCTCTAGCTATGCAAATAATGTAGATTGGTCAGGTACAGTTAAGTTTTATAGAAGTGACAGCAATACAAGTTCATACGGAAATGTAGCAGGGGCAGCTAACATCGCAGCAATACATAACCAAACAAAATATACAGGAGATCAAATGAGTGATGCTTTGTCTCCTCAATGGAGCCCCCCACTGTTATTTCAATCGGCAGGCCTAAGTAACATGACTAATGCTAACTTAGTAGGAGAAGATTTTTATAGAGAAGAGAGCACTGCAATAACAAATGCTAACAACGCTGGGACAGTAACAATTAATAACGGATTGTACAATGGAGGTACAGGTGTATTTGTAGCAGATCAAGCTATGACTATTTCAAACATGAAATTCAAAGTTTGGTGGTTTAGAGATGAGGCCAACTTTGACACAATGAAAGCAAGAGTTGTTATAGAGACGGCTAATAATGAGAGATATTATACCATACCGGATGGTGACGTTACAAATGGTGATTGGGGAGTTTCTGGATATAATACAAATTTGGGTGTAAATCATTGGGATTATAATTATAAAGATAACCTTAACGAAATGTACCCGGAGGCCACAACTGCACACGGAACCGTATCTGGTCTACCAGTTCCTATTACTTTAGGGATAGGAGATAAAATGTGGGTTGAAGGTAGAGCTTTTATAGGGCATGATCCTGATAAAGGTATACGTCAGGCAGGTACAACAGAAAGTGATGGGCCACAACAGCCTAGTGGATCAGATAACTATTGGCAATTTGATATTGATACCACTCCTACTAGTGGGTATACTACAACTGGATATGATTCTGTAGTTTCACATAATGTAAATGCTCTAGGATTTCACTTAAATAATTTTAAGATTCCTAAAAGCATAGCTGATAAAGTTCAAGGTTTTCGTGTTTATAGAGCTAAGAGAGGTCATGCCAATAAAACTATTTTAGGGCAAGATATACTTTTACCTATGTCTGAACAGACTACAGCTATAGGAGCCTGCTCTGAGGCAAGTGCAGGAGCAGATAGCATTTTAGAAAGTCTTAGTGGCCAGCCAGAGTTATTCCACAAAAAAGAACCTTGGCCAGGACCTGCTAGCAATTACCCTGAAGGGTACAATCATTTTAGTTTTCATGATTTTAATCTTCTTAGGACTAAAAATAGTTTAGCAGGAGCTACGCATATTAAGCCTATTTACATGGTTAACAATCTTGTATGGAATGGACCAACTTTAAAACAAGACAAAAAATCATTAACTACAATAGTAAACTACGATCCATTAACAGCTAATGAGGTAAAAGAGCATTGGGGGTATGATACAGAATTTAATTGTTACGCTGAAGATATTAACTCTGCAATATTTATAGGGTTAGACTACGTTTTTAATGTGCAACCAAATTATGGGGAAGCCGACGTACCAGCATATAGATTTGCACGCATGTTAAATCAAAAAGCAAAAACTTATTTAAGAGGTGATAGTATATTTGATGCAACAGCTTTAGGTTTTGGGGGTAAGGTGGTAAATAATTTTGGAGAGTCTGCAATTGTTTTGTCAACTAAACAATATATGGGCGCTTTAAAATGTGAGCCAGACGGTACTGCAGCAGATGAATCGGATTTCTTTGGAAAAGCTCCATTAGACGCGCCACCTTGGTTAGTAAATCAACCTTTAATATCTAGCACACAAACTGCAGATGTAACTGCTACTATTGCAAATACAAGGTATTTAAATTACATGGTAAATTTACATGCGTATAAAACAGATGTATATAAATCTATTGATAGTCAAGAGCTCGTTTGGACCGGGTACGAAGTCTTAGGTAAAGATTTAGAAAATTTTATTTTTAACGATGACAGCACTTCAGATAAATATTTAAATCATATAAAAACAGGAAGTGAATTTAGTTCAAGTGGGTATAACAAAGACACTATATATACTACTAAAAAAGATGCAACACTCATAGGCGATAATGCCACTGGGTATTATACTAACGGTATTTTTGGAGGCGATACATTTATTTGCAGATACGGATTTGCATCTGCAATAACGCCAATTGATAATGCGTCAACGTCAAACCCTAAAAGAGCTATTTATTACAATATTGTTGAAAGTCCTGATAACATTAACTTTAGGCATGCAGAAGATAATGATAGCATGTATTTTCCACATTCTCCTGCAAAAAATGTTTTAAAGAATGTAGGAGATAGAGATCTAACTCACCAAGATAACGTACGCTATAATGATAATTATTCTTCAGATAGTGATATAAGAACAGCTTTTCCGTTACCACTTCGAGATACAACACATACATCTTTTCCTACTAGAACGCATAGAAGTACTACTGCGGATAACACTAGTATAATTGATAACTATAGAATATTTTTAGCAAATCAGTATAAAGATCTTCCTAAAAATAGAGGAGATTTATGGAAATTATCTAGTTTTAATAATTTATTGTATTTTCATATGGAAAACAGCTTGTTTGCTACAAAAGGTAAACAAACTATGGAAATGAAAGATGGTACTGAAGCCTTTGTTGGGAGTGGAGATATATTTGTTCAGCCTCCAGATGAGATTCTACAAACAACGCTTGGGTATGGAGGTACGCAGTCACAATGGGCTGCTCTTACTACAAGATACGGATACTTTTTTGTAAATAAAAAAGACCGTAAAGTGTTTTTAATGGCGCAAGCTCTTACAGATATAAGCGCTTTAGGAATGGAAAATTGGTTTAAAGCCAATTTAAAATTTGAGCTAGAAAGCTACGGGTTACCAGAAACTATGGACAATCCTATAATTGGTATTGGCCTTCACTCGGTGTGGGATCCTGAACAAAAAAGAATTGTTTTGACCAAAAGAGATAAAAGACCAACCCGTGAATTTATACATAGATATGGTCCTGGAACAAATCCAACTATACAATTCAATAATACTGCTATGCAGTATGAGTTAGTGAACAGCGTAACTACTACTACATCTACAGGGGAAGCAGGAGCTACTCCTACAGACAATTGGAATCTTTTTATTGAGCAATGGGAAGCAGGAAATGCATATTTATTGCAGAGTTACGAAAGTTTTCAAGAATTTGGGCCTAGCGAAATACCTAATGTATTGCCCGCTAATGCAAGTGGGCAGTATAGTTTACCTGTAGGTGCCTTAGTGCTTCTTGATACATATAACCCATTTGGAGGGTTAACTACAACCGAGTATTTATATACTCTACCAACAACTCCTATTGTGTATTGGCCAGATGAAGGAGGGGCTAATGCGTTAGTTATTAATACAGTAAGTAATATGCCTGCGCAATTTACTAATGCAGCTGGTGTAGTAGTGTTTTATGAAAATCCTCAAACGTACGTTTCAACGTTAGAAACAACTTCAAACACTAATGTGACAACTGCTCTTATAGATTATAATAACCCTAATTATTTTACAAATTCAGGGTGGAGTATATCATTTAATCCTGAGATTAATGCATGGGTGTCTTTCCATTCTTACATTCCTTATTTGTATTTTAATGCATTAGGAAGTTTTATGGCTTTAAGTGATACTGCATCTACTATTCAAACTAATGATGCAGGCGCTAAGTTATTAGAATTAGACAGTGTAATATGGTCACATAGAGGTACTAATAATTTTACATATGGGCAATATTACCAAAATTATGTAGATGCAGGCGTTGACTTAGTAGAAGGTGATTTTGGAACCGGTTTTCCAGAGTATTTTGATACTAATCCTTTTATTATTGATTTTGTTCATAATGAAAATAAAGTAATGGCAGCGTTGTATTCTAGTATTGCATACACTGTAGATGTTGTAAACGCTAGCCAATCTAATTTATCAGAAGGAGGATTTGATCAGTTTTACGTATACAATACTAACCAACTGTCTGGACTACAAGATTTAAAGTACTTAGCCAACACAAGAAAGGTAGGTACGAATTGGAAAATTAATTCATTTAGAGATATGTCTAAGTTATTAAAACTTGAGATACAAGATCCAGAAAATTACTGGCTTCACGGAGAAGATACTTTTCTTGGATTTCCGCTATCTGAGCACACTACGACTACAGCAAACAACATGTTTGTTATAGATGGTATGAATGAAATTATAAATAATTCTTATATAGACGAAGAAAAAATTTGGAGTTCTAGAAAAAAATTCGTAGACAAATGGATAGGAATACGTTTAATTTGTCTGAATTCACGTAATAATTTAGTAAATTTGTACACCAGCTCTGTAGAAGCTAGAAAATATCATCGATAATGTCAAAATATAAAATAAATAAAAAACGAAAACGATATTTACCGGGAGGTATGTACGACTCTAACACAATACCTGCAGGGATAGGTCAAAACTCTACAAGTAATATTGTGTACGAAGAAACTAACCCTGAAGCTCAAGCTAATGCTTCTGCTGCTTTTACTTCTAGTGTAGATAAGATTCAACAAGATAGCACAAACTTAGCTTCGGAGATTGAGCGTGATACGCAAAACAATGAAATGGAGCTTCAAGCAAATGCTAATAATTTAAAAAATAGATTTGGTACTGGAGAGCAAGTTTTATCTAAAGGTTTACAGCTTGGAGCTAAAGAGTTAGGGTTTACTGCCGGAAAAAACATGTTATCTGAAGGAACTAAATTTGCTAGTAGTAAGCTAGGAACTAAATTCTTAGGTACTAAGTTTGCTCAAAAACAAATAGCAAAACAAGCTGCTAAACAAGGGGCAAAACAACTTGGTAAAGCAGCTGCTACAGCTTCTAAGATAAATCCTTGGGGAATAGGAGCTTTAGCAGGAAAAGGAGTATCTATGTTATCTGATGACAAAGATGCAACTAAATGGAATGCAGGTGAAGTTATAGGCGATGTAGGAGGTTCTGCCTCTTCAGGGGCGATGATTGGATCTATGCTGTTACCTGGTATTGGAACTGCAATTGGAGGTATTGCAGGCGGTTTGTACGGGCTAGGTAAAGGACTATTCCAAAGACGTAAGGCTCGTAGAGAAAAGAGTGCAAACGAAGCAGAAACATTAAATAAAACAATAAAAGGTAATAAGGAGCAAGAAAATAATTTTGCACAAAGCCTTACAAAAAAATTACAAGCTGAGGCATATGGTAAAACATACGCTGGATTTGACTTTGGAAACAACATGGGAACTAAACGTTACGGCGGGTTAAAATATAAAAAATAATGGCTAATAATAAAAATAAGAAGAATAAAAAGAAATATACAGGCCCAGAGCTAATTAAAAGCCCTGATGTATATACAGGAGAGCAGTATTCTAACATGATGGACGAAATTACTTTAACTGATAAAGGCCCTAAATATGGTGGTTATGAGACATTTAAATTTCAATCAGATGATCCAGATGCGCCAAATTATGTGGATACAACACCTATGGGTGGAATAGCTCCAATGCCTAGTGGTAGCCTTAAAGGGTTAGTTAGTATGGTAAAAAATATTCCTCAGCTTATTAAAAATGTACCTAAGTATGCAAAACAATTAAAAAGTTTAAGAGGAGTTGTAAATCCAGCTAAATTTGCAGCAGATGGTTCTAGAATAGATCCTTCTAAACTAACTAAGGCTGTTAAAAGTATTACTAAAACAGGAAAATCTAAAGTAAAACCTAATATAACACAGGCAGCAGATGACGCTACAAAAGTAGAAACTCTTAAAAACTTTGCTAGAAATACAGGAGAAAGATTTAAAGCAGGTGTACAAAATGCAGAGTTACCTAAAGCTATAACTAAGCCGATTGCAAATCTAAGAACTAAAGTAACTCCTAACGTAAAAGATTTACCACAAACTATAAAAGGTAAAGGAGATGCAGCGCAGTCTATTCCTAACTGGAGAACTAAAGAGGTTAAAGAAGCTATAAAAAGCGGTAAAATACGTAAATTAAAAGACGGTACTTATGAAGGTGTAACTCCAGAGTGGGTTAACAAGGTTGAAGAGTATGGACCAAGTGTATTAAAAGCTTTAATAGGAGGAGGCGTGATTACAGGAGCAGCTCAAGCATTTTTTAATTCAGGTGATGAAAAAAAGAAAGAGTATGGAGGAATGTACTCTAAAGCTAAGCAGTATATGCAAGGTGGTATGCAACAACTTCCAGGAGGCGTTATGCAACCAATTGGCGGAGGAGCTGTAGAGTTTGTAGGTAATGAGCATGATGAATCAGGTATGGGATCAGAAAGCGGTATTTTACTAGATGAGCAAACTGAAGTAGAGAACGGAGAAACAATGACTCAAGTTGCAGCTCAAGGCGGAATGAAAGATTATTTCTTTTCTAATAAGCTAAAAGCTGGGGGGATGACTTTTGCTGACAAGCATAAAGAAATGTTAAATAATGGTGCCGGGCAAGAGCAAGTTAATTATTTAGCTAAAATGCAAGAGGCTGTAGCAGGGCGTAACCCAGGAGACATCAAGGCAGCGTATGGAGGAATGCGCAAATATGAAGATGCGGGTTTTAAAGACTTTTCATCTGAAGAAGATGATCCAAATTATAACCCAGAAGAAGCAAACATGCCAGCAGTAGATCTTGTTGAAAAAATGCCGCGTCTTAAAATGTATACTGATACTTACGAGACGGTAGACAAGGCAGCGCAAGAATCTGGATTTAGTATGGGAGATCGAGCTAAAGATAGAGGAAAAGAAGGGATAGCTAGAATGCAAGCTGAAGGTGAGGAAGGCGTTTTTGGTGACGGAAACTTTAATTCAGAAGAAGCTAGAGAAGATTTTTATAAAAGAAATAAAACTATATTAAATGAAATGGGAGTAAATTCACCACAAGAATTTAATCCAAAAGAAATGACTGGGGAGTTCCAAGCTAATTTTAATAAAAAGTTAAATGCAAGATGGGATAATGACGAAAGCTTTAGAACTTCTATGGAAGGTAAAGGGGTCACAAAAGATCAATATCTATCAACTGGGTTCTCAGGAGAAAAAGGTATAGGCGCTTTAGATGGAGACTACGGCGAGTATTCTTTTAGTAGAACGTCTGAGTTTGGAGATCCTGCTACACCAGGTAAAGAAAAGTTTGTAAAATCAGATCTAGATTTTAGTGAAGAATATGAGCAATCTTTAAAAGAAGATGAAGGGGATGATGTAAAAGAAGAAACAAAAAAAGATAATACTGCTACTTATCTTGCAGCACTATCAGGAATTCCTGCAGCAATGGCGTTTGCGGACACTCCTGATACAATGAAAAATCCAGATATAGTAAATCCTGGAATTGTAATGGCTGAACGTCAAGGCAGAGAAAACTTAGATCGAGTAGATTACACAAATCTGTTAAGCTCTAACACTCAAGATAATCAAGCTTTAATGCAGGGCATTGATAATCAAGGAGGAGGTAGTACAGGACTAGTAAATAAGATGGCAGCATTAGCTAATAAACGTAAAGCGGATTTAGCAATTAAAGGAAAAGAATCAGAAGTTAATACGACTATAGGAAATCAAGAAACACAAATGAACGCTCAAATTGAATCAGGTAATGTTTCAAGAGCTTTAAATGCAAGTACGGCAAATGCAGGTAATATTTTAAATGCTTCAAATGCTAACGCTGCTAATAAAATGAGAGTAGATGACTTTAATGCGGCCGCAAAAGCTGCAACAAAAGACAGAAAATTAGGGGCTGCGCAATACACAGTAGAGGCTTTACAGCAACTTCATAGAGATAAACTGGCATATAAAGCTAGTAGCGGAGTGACTGCTGCATTATCTGGTGAGACAGGCATTGACAAGCGTAAAGATATGGAAGCGCTTTACAAGCAGTATGGCGTAGATTATAACAAATCTTAAATAAACAACATGGCTAATAAGTATAGTAAGTACCAGTTAAAACCTTTTGCTAGTCAGTATGTTGATCCGCAAGGCGATAAAATTATGGAAATCTATCGTAAAAGGTATGACCAAAATAAACAGAAAAAAAATCAACTAGATCAATTATACGCAAATATAAATAGTGTATCTACTGCAGACGAAGGAATTTTAAATCAAGCTAAAGAACAAACTAAACAATCTTTACAAAGTATAGTACAATCAGGAGCTTACGAAGACGCTGGTATAGCTTTAGATGACGCAGTACAGGATTTTGCTACTAACAAAGGTTTAAGAGCTGTTTCAAAGTCTTACCAAGTTAGAGAAAAAGAAAAAGAGTGGCAAGCAAAGGCTACAGCTGAAGGAAAAAAAGTGCTAGATTTTGGTAGAGACGCTACAAAAAATCATTCTTCTTGGACGTTAGATCCAGAAACAGGAGAGTACAAAGAAAATATATACACACCTAAAAGCGAAATGCAGCATGATTATAATGCTGCGATAAAAAGTTATATGCCTACTATAAAGGCAGATGCGTCTGGTATTTCTCAAGGACGTATGAATCAGCTAGCAACTCGTATTATGGGAGGGTACCTTCAAAGCCCTGAAGGAGACCAGCATTTAAGAAATCTTATGCAATTGCAGTATGATCAAAATCTTCCTGAAGAGCAAAGACAACAGATGGCTATGGATAGCATCTTTAAAGCGGTTAGGCTTCACACAGATGAGCAAGTACATAGTAAAGCTGCTAGTAGTGAAAGTCAAGAATTAAATGCTAGACAAAATGCTGTTGTTAATAGTATTATGGGTGGAAGCCATACTTCAGTAAATTCAGGATACACGGCAGCAGATATTACAGATTTAGAAGATAGATCTGCTCTTGATGGAACTAACTTGTATTTTGCTGATAAAATAATCGAAGCTGAAAGTAACGGTAAAACTAAACTTGCGCAAGATTATAGAAATATATTAGACAATTTAGGAAACGTAATGCTAAATGAGGGAACGTTTAATGAAGAAGAAGCGGCTCTTTATAAAAAATACGAATCTGACTTATGGAAAGATTCTAAAGATGTTGAGAAGTTTGGTACTATGATTAAGTATATGACTGAAGATCAATGGACTCCAGACTTTAGTATGCAAGGAGGTATCATGGGCGATTGGATGTCTAGATCAGGTATGGCTTTTGGTGCAGCCGGAGCAGTTAGTGCAGCAGCAGCTGTAACTGGTGTTGGAGCAGTAGTGGCGCCTTTTGCTTTTATGGGAGCAGGAGCTTACGCAGCGGGAGATTTAGCTGTCAGTTTAGCTTCATATGCTTTCGATGGTTTTGGAAATGTCAGAGATGTTATGAGACCGGAAACTCCGGGGATAGCTCGAGGATTAGGATTTGTAGATTCTGAGCAGACACAATTAATGCAAAACGTTGAAAATTTAGATAGAGTAAATAATATATTAGGTACAGAATTTACTGATAAAGATTTACCAATGCTAAAAACTAAAGCATTAGAATATTTTAAATATAAAACAGAAGGAGAGGACGGTATCACCGGAGATCAAATTGCTGAAAAAACTCATAGTTATGAGGGATCTGTATTTGAAGGTGAAGTGTGGAAACCATCTACAACTGAAGAAGGTAAAAAAGCTACTACAGCAATAACTTCTGCATTAAAAGGATACAACGTAAATGACTTTAGATTTGTTGGTGTAGATGAAGGTAGCGATATACAAAAAGAAATAGCTGAAGGAAAAATAGATGGCTTAGTTTATCAAGGAGCTATTGGTGGTGATATAATGGGAGACATTCCTGCGCGTCTTATGTTTAAAACTCAAAGCGGTAACTTAGTGATAGCGGAAGCTAAAACGGGAGCGCAAAATGGTACTAGAAGTACTGTTGGAGATATTTTAGCAGCTGCAGGAAAATTAAACTTTTTAGTAGGTGACATGGCAAGGCAAGAAATTAACCAAATAAGAGACTCTGAAAATAGAGATGTAAATTTAGTTGATCTTAATAATTCTATTTATAGAGCTACTCAGCAAATTGGGGGTGAACAAGGTTTATCTCAGCAAGCACAGTTTATTACATATCAAGAAACTTTTAAGCAATACTTAATGAAAGTTCCGCAAGCTATGTCTAGAATAAGCGCAGCAATGAAACCTTTTGAAGGCCTACAACAAACAAATCCAGAAGCGTACGAGAATGAGTTAAATAGGTTTATCTTTGAAGGAGATGAAAATCAACCGCCTTTAATTAAATTACCATTAAAACTTAAATAATGGAACAAGACTACAGTAAGTACTTAGTAAAGCCAGAAGACGTAGCAACAGTTGATGAAAACAATTTAACTACTTCAGATACTATTACAGCTGAAAAAAAAGCAGCTGAAATGACTCCAACTCAAATAAGAGCAGCAAGAGCTACTCAAGGTGATATATTAAAAGTTGATTGGGATGGAGCTGCAGACGTACCGCCAGGTATGGAGAGTATGTATGGCCGTACATTGCATAACACTAATTATAATGATTATGCTAAATACATAGATAAACCATTCTCTTTTATATCTGATGATGCCGATGACTTACGAGCGCATGGGCAAGCTTCAGCAGATAAGTGGGCTAATGGTATGCTTAAGTTTGCAGGTAAAACTGGTACTAACATTTTAGGATCTACTGTAGGGTTAGTTTATGGAGCTGGTGCATTTGGTATGGGGTTATTCCAAGAAGGAAGTGCTACTAAAAAGTTCTTTGATAATGATTTTCAAAGAGGGTTAGACGGTATTAACGAATACATGGATGGAGCTCTTCCTAACTATTATACTAAGAATGAGCAAGATTACAACTTACTGCAAAGTATGGGTACGGCTAATTTTTGGGCTAATGACTTTACTCAAGGGTTATCGTTTATTGCAGGTGCAGTATTAGCAGAAGGATTAACATCTGGTATGGCTTCAAGTGCGGTAGCGGCTAAAGCTACTAAAATATTGCAAGGTGCAAGTGGTGCTAAAACTGCGGGACGTATGGCAAAAGCCGCAGATACAGCAGCAGATACAGTAAAAGCTGCTGATGCTCTAATGGATGCTCAACGTTTAAAAAACGGATTAGTTACTATTCGTCAGTTAGGTACAGGTGCTATGTATGAGTCAGGTGTAGAAGCTAGGCATCATTACGACGAGACATTAAACCATTTAAAAGAGCAATACAAAGAAGAGCACGGAGCGTATCCTCCACCTGAAAAACTAGCAGGATTAGCGGATCTCGCTACTAAAAGCTCTAATGCAGTGTTTGCAGGAAACTTAGCTTTAGTGGGGTACGGTAACTTTATGATGTTCCCAAAAATATTTGGTAAAGGGTTAAACTCAACTAAAGGAGCTCTTGGCAAGACAATAAAGAGTGAATTAAAAGGAAAAGTTCGGACTTATAAAGAGGTATTTAAAGACTTAAGTAAAAGAGAGGCAACTGGGAGAGCGGTATGGAAAGCTCTTAAAACTCCATTATACGAAGGGGTAGTAGAAGAAGGTGGACAAAAACTTTTAGATCTTTCAGGGCAGGGCGCAGCATATGATTATTACTTAAGTAAACGAGATGCTTCGTCAGTAGGTATGATAAAAGACTTGCTTTTACATACAGAAGACGCTTTTGGTGATGCTTACGGATCTAAAGAAGGTCAAAAAGAAATAGGTATAGGATTCTTACTTGCCGCAATGGGGCTGCCAGGACGAGCAACGACTACAAGTAAAGATGGTAAAACATCTAAAAAATTAACTTGGCAAGGTGGTGTTTGGGGTAGCATACAAGATGCAAAAGCTCAACAAGAAGCTATAACTAAATTACGTAAGAGACTAGAAAGTATGCCTAACGGTATGCAGGCGTTTTCTCGTAATATGGATACATTAATACGTAATCAGGTAATACAAGATAGTAAAGATTTTAATACTATTATTGATAATCCGTTTGGCGTGCATAATGCAGAGCATGATGAAATTTTTAATTACGTTTCATCTAGAATTAGAGCTGGATTTGAGTCAGAGCTTTATGATGATATAAAGCATATACGTAAAATGCCTTTAGAAGAGTTTAGAACTGCTTTCCAATACAATGAAAAAGGAGATCTAACAGACAATCAATTAAAAAAGCGTAGAGAAGATATAGCCAATAAAATGGAAGAGCGTATTGAATCTATTTCAACTACGTTAACTAAGCTAGATCAATCGTTTGTTAATTTTGGGGAAGACCAAAAAAATGCAATTGCACACGCGTTGTCTATAGCTGAGAATTCAGATGCTAGAGAAGACTCAATAATATCTGAACTAAGTAAAGTAAAGTTTGATGTAAATATAGAAGTAGAAGAAGATAAAGCAGCTGTAGATAAAAGAGAGGCAGATGAGTCAAAACTTAGGTTAAAAAATATATGGCAACGGTTATCTCCTAAAAAGAAAAAAGCAGTTTTAGAAGACAATGCAGAAGCAGTAGAAAAGGTAAAAAAGACTTTAAACATTAAAGAGCTTACAGACCCTTCTCACATTGAAGAGCTTCATAGAACTTTAGCTGAAGAACAAAACGAGTTAATCCAACAGATTGAAGAGATTACTGCAGATGAGTCTTTAGGTGAAAAAGAAAAAGAGAAAAAACTTTTAGAGCTTGGGAAAAAACAAGAAGCTGGTCTACTTAGATCTTCTGAATTACAAAAAGCTATTAATGAAGGCTTAGATCCGTACATCAGTGCTCAAGAACAAAAGATGCTAGATGCTTGGACTAAAGCTAATCCTTTAGAGTCTGCTAAAAGCTTAGAGGATGTTAAAACTAAACTTAAAGATCTTAGAAAATTAAGAGCTCGTAGACATAGAGCTATTAGCATGTTTAACGAACTTCAAGGTTTACGAGAAGAAGGCGCTTGGAATCCAAAAGGATGGTGGAAAGTATGGGGAATGGAACAAGGAGAGCTTATTCCGCAACCTGAACTATTAATGCAGCGTATGCTAGACACTACCTTATATCAAAGTGAGGATAGTGGTAATAAGCAACTAGATAGACTATACTCTAACTTTAAGGGTAAAATTGTAGAGTTCCAATATAAAAATGAAAAAGGGGAAACTTCTACAAAACGTTATTATGTAACTCCAGGGCAACTAACTTCTGAAGGAGATAAGTTGCTACAACCAATACCTTCATTTGATACTATCGCTTTATTAAAACAAAAGCAAGATCTACAAGAAGAGTTAGAAGGTTTAAAAGCTGAAGAAGCGTTATTAGAGGATGATGACATTACTTTAAATGTTCTTTCAAATGCTAAAGCTAGAGTACAAGAGAGTTTAAATTCAGTTGAAGATACACTTGCTAAGCATGAGCATATTACTGATACATCACCTACAAATGTAGGGTTTTTACTAAATGCTAGTAGTCCTATATCTGTAGTTAATGAAGCTAAAATAGCAACTGAATCTTTAGAGGCTGTAACAAAAGAAATAAACAAAAAATTATCTAATAAAACTTCAGATTTAAAACTTGAAATAGATTCTGCAGTTGAAATGTTAAAGACAGATGAAGCTTTATTAGATGAACTTTTAAATAAAGACGTACAAACACAAGAAGATGCAAGTGTAATAACTAAACTACAAAATGGTGTAACAAGTATAAAAAAGCAAATTTTAAGTTTAGAGACAGCATTAACGGAGATTGAAAAAGATTTAAGTATAATACATAATTTTAGCAAAAAATCTTTAAAAGTTAAAACCGCTGGGCAGGCTAGAACTCTTATTACAACTTTATTTAACGAGTCTTTTGAATCTAAAGATTACTCAGATTTATACAAAGAAATATTAGAAAATTCTGTGTATAGTATGGTAGTGAATAAAGATAAATCTTCAGATACTATAGTAGATTTAAATAAACTACAAGCTTTAAAAGCTGAACTTGAAGAGACTGGTGAAGTTACAAAAGAAATGCTGCTAAAAGCTAAACCTTCTATTAAAAGGTTGTACAATCAGTTAGCTAAACTAGAAAAAGCTTTAGCAGACATAGAGAGTGCTATAAAATTTAAAGCAGACGGAACACCTTATAAGAATACATCAGCTGCTAAGTTAGCAGATAGAAGAAAAGCTTTAGGTGAACTTGAGGTTGCAAAAGATAAATTAGAAGCTGCTAAAGAGCAATATCGCGACTCGTTAAATGACCTGTACGCCAGCGTAGCAACTATTTCAAATGTTGCAAGAGATTTAAACGATCATTTAATATTTACTTTAAATACTATTCAAGAGTTTCAAAACCCAACACCTAAAGCTGAAGAATTAGATGAAGGAGTTGAGGCAACTCAAAATACAATTATGACTGAGGGAGAGTTAGCTGAAGCTCAGCAAGCTTTTGGAAAAGGTAAACCATTCTTTTCTTCTGCTATTGGATCTCACGGATTATTTAAAACAGCTACTGATCAACTTACTGCAGAGAGAGACCTTCAAGAGT
>Ga0209092_10000144_pt1 | contig 64760 bp, 42 predicted proteins | sample FraStrMetagenome_FD_187446 | JGI IMG/M metagenome (GOLD analysis project Ga0209092, IMG submission 187446) | Marine eukaryotic phytoplankton communities from Arctic Ocean - Fram Strait ARC3M Metagenome (SPAdes) (version 2) | ecosystem: Environmental > Aquatic > Marine > Oceanic | place: Fram...
AAAGACTGAGAAACGAAACTACTAAATACAGCACTGCATAATCCTATATCCATTCATTGTTCTGTACACTTCTTACGATTCATTTGTTAACAAACGAACTACATTATATAGCAGATATTATTAGTACCATGTGACTGAATATTCTTTTTTGATCAATTATCCATCACCTCACGTCATTGTTATTCCCCACATTCGAGGCTGCCTTGCATAATTGCACTAGTTTAAGAATTCAATACTCAAAAGCTAACCTAGCTTGTAAACACGCAGATATATCGGTTTCTTTTCAGATCCCTAGTCTCACCTTTTCAATTTTTTTCCAGCCAAGTTTATTGAATCTAATTCATGATGGAGAGCGTGGATATTGCGGGAATTTTGAATTCACAAGGATCGATTGTTTCTTGCGTCTTGCTTCAAGCGAGCAAGAAGAGCTCTGATACTTCTGATTCTAAAGTAGCAAGTACTTCCTCATCAGCAAAATCCGTTACTGGGAAGACTTTACAATCCTCCGATGAAAGCACTGTAATATCAAAACCAAACGCAGTGTCAGATGATAACATAAATAATACCAATGCAAAACCCGAAAATCCAGAAGACCATTCTTCTTCCAAAACCCCAGAATATCATTATGCGCATCTAGTGACCCAAATATCTATAGATACCACACCTAAAAAGCGTCACGTTGAACAAGTCTTGGGAGGACCTTTTACATTCTTAGGTCAATATGATGAAATCGGTGTAGTCGTTATGGCATTGCGTCCAGATTTATCAACGAACGCACAAGAAAACCCTCATGAGCTACCGCCGCCTTTAAATCCTGGACCAATCCAGGGCGATATATTGCTAATGAGAGTTTCTCCAACAGAAGAAGAGAACGAGGATGAAGAAGAATATGATGAAAAGGAAGAAAACGTAAAAATGGGCGCATGCACTGATTCTTCGAAGGCGCCAGAATCTGACACGCAAGACTCAGATGAATTTTTCCAGGATTTTACGTGTGAAGAATATTTGGAGTTTGTAGCACTATGTAAGAAAGAAGATCGGAAGGTTGTTGAAACAGTAGATATAAAAGAGACAACATCAAATCAAGATGATATGGACCATTATGATTTAGAAGAAGGTGATGCTGTAGAGGATAATGGTCACGAGGAAGACGAAATTGGTGAGGATGAAGAAGAAGATGATGATGAAGCTTATACTGAATTTGATGAAGATGAGGAAAGAGTTGGAATGATGAATTTGATCATGGGTCAAATACTGCGTAAATTTCGTGAGGAGCATGGAAGAGGTCCGGATACTAAAGAACTATTGCAAATGCGGCAGGCTCTAGCAATGAAATTGGGTGTAGAAGTTCCTGCTGTGTGGGATGATGATGACGACGACGACGTTTGTAGTGTTGATAATGAATGTAGTAATAACGATGATAAATCTAGCGAGGACAAAGAAAATGAGGATAAGGAAGATGAAGCATCTGAAGATAATAGAGATATGAAAACAAAGAAAAGGGCAGCAGAAGATGCATTGAGCAATAGCGAAAAAGGCGCAGGAAAGACTAAGAAGCCAAGGGTTCGATGGTCCTCGGAATATCAATATAAGGATATTGCTTTAGAACCAATGTCAGACGAAGATGATGAAATCAAAAATGAAGAAGGAGATGAACGCATGAAAGAAATACAACAAGAAGCATGATCATCATCCCCCTTTTCCCGCAAGTCTGTGAAGTAAGCAATAACAATACAAAAAATACAGCATAACAGCAATTATCTATCGAAAGAGGTTTTGTTACGAAGTATCTATGCTTCTTTTTATGCTCTTTTAAATCTTCTATGTGTTCATGTACTCTGCACAATAAACAATGTCATGCGAGTAACATGCACTAATTCTAAACATTTTGAAAGAGTATCTTGCATTGCAAAGTTGTTTCAATTCATTGAAATCGCTGTTGAGCAAAAATACATTGATTTCAGATTCGAGAACCAAGAGGAAAGTAAATAAAAAAGCAGAAACACTTCCAGAATGTGAAAAACGGGTATATCATTTGATTTTTGAGCTAAAATACGACGTGCAAACTCAACGTAAAGACACAAAAAACCTAGATCCAACAGAATATGACTTGCCATCATCTATGAAAGACATCACTTTTAAGAATACGAGAGAAAAGATTTTATTCTTCATTTTCTGAGAAGTTCATTCATGATGAATGCTAAAAGTTTCGATGCATCTATACCCAAAAATCATCATGAGGTTTATTTCAACTACTTCTAATACAAACACGCTTGGTTATATTGATTGACTTTTTTGGCACTCTAGGTATTGGTTTGTGCTTAGTTTAGGGTCCAGTCCGTATCTTCCCGTTGACTACTATGGAAAAGTTGTGAGATGAACTAAAAATAGAACGAAATTCCGGACAAAATATAAGTTCCATTCCTTAGCATATCAATGATGCCTTCGACGAACTGCATTAGTTTTGGCAACTTTGCTCTCTATCTAAATTTGATGTAAGTGTTTTCTTTATTCGTAACAACATCATTAAACGTCGTCCATATTAATCGTGTCATGAATGGACCGAAAAAAGAGAATGAGTCAGTTATCTTTCATTGAGTCTCTGCAAAGATGTGATTTTGCTGTACTACTATAAAAATTCGTCAATTATCGTCATTTTGTGTTTACTTACAAAGAATTTTTATATGTATAGTACTTAAAATTTGCTTGGGGTTCTCATGTAGGACTGAAATAAGTCATGGTTTTTGAAAACAAAAAGCCATACGGTTTTGATGTTCAAATTATATGTTTACAGATTTAATTAAAGTTTTGCATTGATAATATCATAAAAATTCCTTGGCTATGAAATTTATTTAAAATATAGGATATTGATTTAGTATGGCTATTTCGGGTCTAAATCAATTTTAGCACGAGTCAAAATATCTTCATAGCAAAATATTGGAAACTTTAGTATTTTTCTGCTCGACGTTGCTTCATGTGAATCATTGTCATTTTCAGATACGTTCTTGTTTACTTAACTTCGAAAAATAACGCCTTTTGGAACTGTGACTGAGAATAGTTACATCGTTTGCAATTGGTTCCCGCGTATGTTTTCCCCTGATTTACTTGGAGTAATTCGTAACAGTCGATTGAGTCCAAATTGTGTAGAAACACTATTGAAATGATGCTGGCGGGAATTTGTTACTTGCGTGGATGAGCATCTCTGGGACATTATACACTGTTTCTTTACTTTTTCGTTTTCAAGTTGTATCATATATCAAAAGAAGCAATAAATTATTTGGTAAACACTCCAACACAAAAACTCTTTGAAAGAAAATAGAAAGATCTTGACATGATGAAGATAATAATTCCTTCAATGTTGCTCATGAGCAATTCATTTATTTCAATACAATCAGCACCTGTGGAAAATGGGGCTCGCATCAACACAAATCATCCGCTGGATGTAGGTCTCGTTCATGCACACATAATTCACGATCTGCAAGAAAGAATGGAAGACAGTCCACCAGGAAGTCATCTTGAGTATCTGCATGCAGTTTCTCAGGAGATGCGATCTAATTTGTGTGATGCCAAGGACCCAGTTTGTAATTCAAGAATTGTGCAAAAGACTATTAACATGCAAACTGGTCCAAAGAATGGTCATACAGATGGATTGGAATACGTAAAGTCAATTGTTCCCGATATCTTTGACCCAAAAGTAATGGATTACATGGATAAGCTATTCTTTACAATGTCTCTTTCTGAAATTGATATGGAGCATACAAACCAGGTTTTGACAGTCATGAAACATGATTTGGATAGTATGCTTCAAGATAAAGAAATTAAACATGAGAGATCGAGAGAAGTAGGCATGATTGCATATTCTGTAGCGATGGAAAGTACAAAGCAATGGACAGAAATTTTGACGGATGACTCAAACCCGTTCAACCGTGCATTGACATCCATTGCACCTGATAAATATCATGAACGTAAGCTTCAATTCGATCAACCAGATAACACAGCAGTTACTCAGGAAAATAGCGGTTTCATTGATCCTGCATTAGAAGAAGCTTTTTTGTCACTGTTAGAGGCTGATCTTTTGGGTGCTACCGAGGGTGCTATTGAGGCTTTTTTTGCAACTGGAAATAATACCTTAGTGGCACAAGCAGTCGAAGAGGCTACTATGGCTTCGTTGAAAGCAGTAGTTGCACTTTTTCTTGTGGACGCTATTTCGGGACAAAGTACTGGTATTGGCGGTGGCGATGGTTTCGAACCTGGCGCATGTGATTTTCCAGATGCTTTTTGGTGCAACCCAACTGTAGATAATATGCCTGATGCTGAAACAATCAATACTATTCTTGGAAATGTGCTACCACCAGTTCCACCAGGCGGATTACCACCACCCCCTGGAGCGAATGGTAATGGAAATCCTGTACCACCTGGGCAAGGACCTGGATTCCCTAATAATTCAGGAACAGGAAATCCTCCAGTCACACCTGCCTTTCCATTTGACCCATGCTCTATTCCAAATAACAATCCATTCTGTCCCGGAAATGTGAACTCAGTCAATCAGGAAGTCCCAACAATTCCACCTCCAAATACTGATGATGACAGACCTGATCCACCCACAACAACAACCACCCCCTCTGGTCCTACTGATCCAGCAATTCCAATTAATGACGATGACTGTCTTTTCCCAAATCAACCATCTTTATGTGTAGAAGGAGGAAACAATATCCCAGTTGCACTCCCTGAAGAACCACCGATCGATCCGGAGAGTGTATGTATCACTTTCCCCAACCTTCCAATTTGTCAAAATGGAGGTACTTTGCCCGCTCCGGATCAGAACAGACCCCCTCCTCCTTTTCCATTCTTAGGGCAGCAACAGCAACAACAAACACAAACGCAGCCTCAACAAGCTCCTGCATCTCCATGAGTATTTCTGCGTTTTTAGACTTTTATTTTTGTTAAATATAACTTTATAATATGTATGTTCATTGAAATTATGTCATTTCTTTCAGTTTCATTGTTGTTTCTAAATACTCTGCTGTCAACCTTCCAGTGCTAATATTATTTTTTAATAATTAGATTCTTTTGAATTTTACCTTATTCTACCCAGCAACTTCGTTTTTATTTGAATTTGAAACAAAGATAGGGACATGGAGTATTACGATTTTAATATGATGAAACGAAAGGATAAAGTCATTTGGATCATTAATTTAACTCACTAAATGAAGAGGAAACTTTAGCAGATACGATGAATCAATCCTATAGCAAGTGGGATCAATTGGACTATAAAGATCTCGAAGCTAAAATAGATGCTCCGAGTCACGAAACAAAATGTGTCAAATCTGAACATTCAGAGGAACAAACTATCTTAAAGGATACTCATCAAGAAATTTTAGAATTGAAAATGCAACTCAAAGATATTCAAAGAATGATCCTGCTGAAACCAACATCAAATCGAAGAAGAAGAAAACGAGAAAAATTTATGGAATTCAAATTATTCCAAAACAAATGTAGAACAAATAATTGGAAATTTTCGGTTGATAATTCAATTCTCGTTCTTGAAAAAATCAACAATATTGCCGGGTTTACAGAAGATCGGCATAAATGCAGAGTTATTCGACAAGATATTCAAAACAAGGAAAACGAGATTCAATTATGGAAGGACATTTTTCAACATCGTAATGCTGCTCAACTGCTGCGAGATAAAGAAGATTTTCGATCATCATTAGAACAATATAAACTAGGATTGGTTAGGCTAACATGTCTGAAGAATATTGTTGGGAAAGAAGAAACAAATTCTAAGAAACTAAAAGATAAAAACTTCGCAATATCTTCCAAGCAATGTTGCAGATCACACTCGTTTTTCATCAAAACTAATTCAGATTACAATGCACAGAAGAATTTCTTATCCGAAGCAAGTGAGAAATTGTCTACACGTATGGTAAAACGGAAAAAAACGATTCATATCGTTTCGGGTAAACAATGTGATCTAAATGTTGGTGCAGGTATGGTAGAATATAAATTGAAAAGGTGGGCTCAAAGTGCGGATTACATGAAAAAAGTGTTAATGTATGATCAGAAAAACGGAAAGGCGTGGAAAATAAGAGGAGCTGCATTTCGAGAAATGGGAGTGCCTCTTCTGGAGAAATTGCATATAGATGCATCAAGATCATGTTCGACAAAGGATCAAAGTAAGTATGAAGCTAAATATACGGGAATTAACCAAAATGAAGACAAGCTAGTCATTGACCACAAACAAAAAAAGAGACATACAAGTGTAAAAGACTTATTTGTTCAAGCTCTCAAATCCTATCAAGAAGGTAATTGTATATTCCGAGAGCAGTTCTACAAAACTAGTGCGGAAAAGTACGAAAATGCAGCCAATCTTATGAACCTTGCTGAGAATATACTAAGGACTCCATTACCATCTTCGTTGAATCGAATAAGAATTCTTAGCAGTTTAGGCTATGTGATAAGTTCTATTATGAGAAAAACTCTATACAATGATAAGATAGAAAAGAGTTATGCAAACGCATCGAAGTGTTTGAAAAAAGAATCATCCAATGATGTAGGATCACTAAGACATTTGAGTATATTATGTGAATCAAAAATCAAAGAAATGGAGAGATAAGGTTTAATGCTATAATTTCATGAGGTTTTGTTTCTTAGCTCTCTCTAGATTTTCAAATTTTGGAGACTTTTTCATGAGAAATTTGTGAATAGAGACTAAAAGAATTCAGTCGTTCATTGCAGCAAAGTGACTTTATTTTTCCCTGGATCTTATTGCAATAACGGCCACCCTCTAAGTGCAGGTTGAGAAAAAGGAAAAAATGTAGGAGATTGATACTGATCTTACATGCGACGAATCAATTGATACACATGTTCCAACTTCAATACTGTGTAAATGTCATGATTTTTCTTAAAAAAACGCAAAATTTCAATTACATCAGTCGTGCATGAATCATTTGTAAAAAAATGCTTACCCAAAAAGCATCACATTTTTGTTCCATTGCCAAATAAACCATATTTGTACCGAATCATGAAGCTATCATTATCATTAAGACTGACATTAACGTTAGGTTTTTACTCCATCTTGGAAATTTTGGCAAAAGATGATGATGTTTCCAGAAGGACTTCAATACTTGATGAAGAGAGAGTAATCTTTCGTCCGATAATACTCAAGGGTCCCGAAGATGTTGGTTCTGGTCACACAAGCATTATTCATAACTTACAACAGAGAATGGAAAAAAATCCTCCAAAATCTCATGAGGAATATCTACGAGCGATATCCTTAGCAACTAGTGAGCATTTATGTGATCCTTTTGACATATCATGCAATAAGAAAGTTATGGAAAATACTATGAATCTAAAAGTAGGTCCACAGGGCGACGCTACTTCAGGAATACAACATTTAAAACTGAACGTTTTACCAGAAAACTTTGATGATGCCGTTATGAAATCTCTAGAGAAATTATTTTTCACATCGTCTCTGGCTGATTTGGATGAAGAGCCACTTGACGTGCTCATGATAATGAACAAGGATTACGAGGAATTGAAAAATAATGATGAAGTAGAGAATGAAGGTCATAGAATGATTGGTTTGATGGCATATGCAGTTGGAATGGAGAGCGCAAAGCAATGGCATGAAATATTTAACAATCAAGAAAGTCCTTTTTATCGATTTGTAACTGATATAAACAATGCAAAACAACATAGACGAAACCAACAACTATCGGATTTAATAGGTCCAGTTTTAGGAAGTGCGGGTGCCATTGCAGAAAATGTAGCTATAATGGCTGGTAATGTAGCAGAAGGAGGAGGAGGGGGGGGAAGTGCAACGATCACAGGTGTGCCAGAAGTATCTTCAATCGTTAATAGTGTTGGTGCAGGAAATGGCGGAGGCGTTAGTGTCACAGGTGTACCCGATGTTCCAGATGGTTTGGGAGGGGTTACTGAAGGAATATCCACGATTGCGAATAGTATTGGTATTGGTAATATCGGAGTTCCGTCCTTAGATCAGGAACAAATAAACTCTTTCCTTGAAGATCCTGAAAATTTGGATATTGACTACACAAAGTTATTGGAAGCTGATATTATAGGAGCAAGTTCTGCAGCTATTGTAGGAACTTTTGACTTGATTGGGGGAGATAAGTCAAGGGATTCTTCTTCGGTCTTGGGTACTACATTGGAACAAGCTACTATTTCATCTGCAAAACAGATCGCTATTGAATTGATGCCCCCTAAACCTGAACTTTGCCTTTTCCCAGGAACAGCCCTTTGTGCAAAAAAAGACGATAAAGATGATAATAATGAAGAACCTTCTTTAGACGTTGAGATAGATCAAAATAATCCTCAGAACTGCAAACATCCCAATTCTCCATACTGCAACAAAACAATACCTGGACCTGGTGATACAGTAGTACCGAATGGATGTCTATTTCCTGACTCAATACACTGTTAATCTTCATGTACTAAGTATAAATCGAAGTTCACACTTTTCTCTTAAGCATACTGAATAACTATAATCCATTTTCCAAAACTTAAATTTCATGATTCTGAATATTATTATGTACTGCTCAAACATTCGTTAGTAACTCTTTATGAAACATCAACTATTTGTTATAGAGCACGTCACCGACATGTAATATTTCAAAAGAGATCTAGATTTGATGGAAATACGATGGAATAAAGAGGTTTTCCGTTTGATGAATTTTCCTTATTAGTGGGACTATATATATTCTGGATAATCGTTATCAGCAAATTTGAAGAAAATGATGATCAAAGCACAAAGTAAATGTTTGAGTGAAAAATAGTTGCAAACTTATGTTCAAACGTTCCTTCATAAAATAAACGACCAAAATAAAGTTTGTGAAACGAAAACAAGAGAGCTCTTACTTATTAAAGAATGGTTTACTGTTTAGTTGCACTGATAGAATATTCTCTCTTTTTATTATAATTTACATGTTGAATCTTAAGGAAACTGAAATTGTGAGGAGATCTGTTAATTTCAATGAAAGATTACTATACGTGAAAGTACGGGGACTGCCGCAGCGCATTGCCGACCACGACACGAAAAAATATAGCATACATAACATAACCACCACCACCTATGTTATATTTTTAGTCATAAATTGATTGTTTACGGAATTAATAAAGTCGTCGATAGCTTGACTGGTTAATTTAGTCTTGCTTGGACACATGCTTTGAATTACCGCCACATCTAAGCACTTACATAAATCCAAAGTGAACTGAATAGAGAATTTGAAACCCTTACATAGATTAATTATAAATTTAAATTGGATTCTGTCGTAAATGTGGATATTACAGTAGTCTTACATTCTTCTAAATAAAATAATAATGTGGGAACTTGAGTCCAATTCTTAAAAAATATTAGGGTTCATGATTCATGTGTCAGACTCGCAACGGGAATCAAGAACAGGATTTTTATCCGACATTTCAGTCGTTTATCTAATTGTTTTCAAAATAGATTGTTGTGACATAATTCCCTTGTTTTGAAAACCCTGATACCGTCTCGTCTCTTTTTGTTTTCCCACCATCACACAGGAGCTCTGTCACATCAACATTTTTCGGTTGCCCAAGGCATACACTTACAAAAAGGAAAAAAATGGACAAAATAATAATAAGAATTCTCATATTATGCAACTTTTTTGCGAGGACATCTTCCATCGAGGATAATGAAATCTCTTCTTCTTTTAATTCACGACCAAATACTGAACAAAGATCAACACTATCACGGCGGTTACTTCCCACCAGTCCAGAAGATGTCGGAATGGGTCATACCCGTATCATTCAAAGCATACAAGAACGAATGGAAAACAACCCACCAAAAACCAAAAGTCAATATCTTCAAGCTATTGGATTAGCTGCAGGTGAATTATTATGCGAAAAAGACGATATAGATTGTCAAAAACGAATTATGAGAACCACCATCCATCTACCAGTAGGTCCTCAGGGAAAGGCTGAATCTGGAATTCATCACTTGAAATTAAACGTCTTACCGAAATCCTTTGATCCAGCAGTGTTCAAATCCTTGGAAAAATTGTTTTTTACATCGTCATTGGCAGATTTGAAGGAAGATCCGGTACAAATTCTTCGCATCATGCATGAGGATTTTGAAGATCTGAAACATAATGAGGATGTTACGAATGAAAAAGATAGAATGATTGGTTTGGTTTTTTATACAGTTGGGATGGAGAGTGCCAAGCAATGGCATTCTATATTTAATGACGGAGAAAATCCATATGTTCAGTTATACAATAGACTCAAACCTAAAAGACGGAAAGCACGATTTCTGCAACTTGGCAATCTGATTGGAAATGTGGTAGCAGGAGTAGCGGGGAATACTGAGATAGGACAACAAGTTGTAGATTCGTCTGTTGGTCAAAGTTTAGGAATTGGTAGTAGTGTTCCCAATGTGCAAGGGACAATTGAAGCAGATGTAAATTATACCGAGCTTTTAGAAGCGGATCTAATTGGAGTTTCAGCAGGTCTTATAACGGGTGGATTTGGTGCTGCTCAAGAAAATGAATCGGATATTTTTAATGCAGTGTTAGAGCAAGCTAGCTTAGCTTCGGCCAAACAGGTTGTGAATACCTTTAGTCCTCCTGAACCTGATGCCTCTGGCGATAGTTGTATTTTAGGTATTTTTTGTTCTCAAAGTTCTATTGATGAGGATCTTGATAATCCACAAGGATGTAAACATCCAAACTCTCCCTACTGTAATACAACCAAACCAAATCCAGGTGACCCAGTGAATCCTGGCGGTTGTATTTTTGATAGTTCAGAATTTTGTTAATTCCATCACGTTTCTCAAAATGTGGTTTGTTGCTTAAAAAGAATGCTACATTAATCTGTTATTTGATAATCACTAATACTTCATAGAAAGCTATAAAATTACGAAAACCTGTCCTAACCCTGTCTACTTTGAAATACGTAATATACACAATTAGGAACACTATTCTAAACAATCTGTGTAATAATTTTGGTTACCTCAGGCTGAGCTTCTTGTCGTCTTCTTTGTGTTCTTTTCAAAAGCAATATGCCCTCGTGAACTTGATTGTCCAATGTTTCACGATCTCCCACAAGAATAGCATCTTCATGGCCTATACCGAGCATTGAAAGCATTCGTGGATAACCATTCACCAAAGTAAAATAACACAAAGCAAGGATCAAAAGCGGAGCATAGAAGGAGAAAGACGTTCCGAAGAATGGTACCGTAGACATGTTACTCATCACTTTAGAAAAAGCACAATTGGTTTTGTCGGTGTCTATCTTCAACCTGTAATAAGATAAAAGAAGAAATCAGATTTGAATCATGAACGTGTCATTCATTTTTTTGCATTGAAGCACTTACAGATTCAAATAATTGTAACCCAAAGGAAACTGCATTCGTATCAAATATTGAGCATTGAACAATAATGCAACCCCAGTACTTTGTTTTGATCCACTCAAACAGTTAGGCCCAAAGATGCTCACTTTGAACAAACTCGTATAGACGCAAGCAGACATGTAAAGGAGTGGAATAAGAGCTGAAATCTTGAATAAAATACCACTTTCCAATCCATCTTCATCAAATATCTTTAATACTAAAGCAAAGGGTGATAAATTAATAGGAATGGCCATGGTAGTTTCACTCCAAAGTACTACACCAGAGAGACCAGCAGCTGTGATGCCCAAAATACGGTATGTAAAGCCTCTGAGAAATTTCACCCAAACATAATATATACAATTGTTATTATATTGTATCTTGGAACTCATTTTTTCCATAAATGATGCTGAGTAAGGCAATGGTTCTTTCTCTGGAAAATGTATTTCGTTGTTTACAATAGCTGAATACATTGCATGATCCTCTAATATAACATGCCATTTCTGCTCTTCACTGATAAGCTTCGCTTGTGATAATTTCAGACGTGCACATAATTCTGCTAAATGATCAATCGATGGTATTTCGTTTTCATTGGTTTCTCCTTCATACTTCAACGACTTAGGCGAGTTGGGGCGGGAAGGCCTATTGGCTCTGCGTTCTTGTAAATCTGCTTCTAAATTAGCGGTCAAATCTCGTAAACGTGTTAATTCATTAATGCAATGGTCAAGTGGGGAATCTCGTGAAGAGCTGATATCATCCATTTGTGCGGAATTGTTTTCTTGTTGCGATTTTTTGATTTTGTTGATTTCTGCATCGATTTCGTCTTCGCAATCCTACATTCAAGAAAATGCATAACGGATAGATTGAGAAACAATGACCTTTGTCCGGGACGGAATGCTTATTGTGAATGAAAAACAAATGTACACTGAAATCATACTTACTTGCAATTCCCACACTGCTTCGAACAAAGCTTCGTCGACATGACTAGCCAAGATTTGAGTCCTTCTGAGCTCTACGTCTGGGTAAGCATTCCTCCACATCCTACGTGGGACATCGACCAACCCGTACCCTAACAGTAATGCTACTAATAAAAGACCGTATGTATTTCCAATTGCCATGAGAATCGCCACAACATGCACTGATTTCAAATAAATAGCCAAAGCTACGATGCAAACAATCAATGCAACACAGTTGATCAGATACTCCTTCAAGGATTCTTTTGCCGCCATCTTTAATCGTGCAAATAGAGTGAAGTAACCTGAAAACAGTACTTTCCTTACAAAGGGGAGCACGATCCAAGCCAAAAAGAAAGTTGACCAGTATGTCACAAGCCACGGAAGATATGTATTGTTGACTTCTGGGATCTCTGATGTTTCACCCACATTGTCATTTCCGTTGTCCATTGGAATGTCATATTGAATGGTTCGACTCAAATCAATGGGCAGGAGGACGATTCCCATAAAACCCAGCCAGAAACTTAAAACCGCTAGAAGTCGGACTGGTATAGATGTTATTGGACTTGCATAGTAATTTACTAACAAGAAGGCGAGAGTGAAGACGAAAAACGTTAAGATTGGAAGAGTCTCCTGCATTTTGTTTTCTATTGTTTTAAAATAATCATGTCTTTTTGTGTCAAAAATCACGATACTTATGACTCGGTGACCTTGTCAAACCGACAGTTTGATAATCAATAGTTTGTCCACGCATATTAATTACTTTATTCGTTGAAACAAAGGCAGCTGCTCTAAGTAAATGCAAAATGTTCTTCTTTATGGATCTTAATTAATTTTGAACACACATACAACAGAATGAACTATTTTTTAGCACGAACATTCTTCAGAATTAAATGACGTAAGGTACATGAACATGATTTTTCCTGTTTCCCAACAAAGGTACCGTAAAGTTGTTCTTTTCAAAAGATTGTAAAATAACCATCTAAAGGAATCAGAATAGTTCACAAGTCAACTTCGGAATTTGACTTTTTTTTCAATATGAATGGTCCTATTTTTGATTATGGTGATGTTTGCTGTCATTTATGTCATCATTTGAACAGCAGTCTTCAGTTTATTTAGACGCCTATCCTACTAAAATTACTTTTTTACAACCCGTCGAATGCATCAGTCTTGAAGCCATGAACAGGAACAAAATTTTAGTGAAATAGTCTTGTTTACTAAGATATCACTCGGCATTCGTAATAAATAGTTAGTCTTTCATGAATGTTCAGGTTGTATAGTGTAGACATTTTATTTTTGATTAGGATTGAAAAGAACAAAAATAGCTATCTCAATTATTTGAAAATGAAAACAAGAATATAAAGCAAAGACACATAATTTTTAATTTCATCTCATTTTTTAAAATTTTAATGATCCTATGAAAAAACTTATAATTTCAGATACAGATAGTCAACATTTTTATTCCATATTTGCATGATTCTGGGTTTAGAGGATAAGCATAATGATTCATTTGTGCATACGTCTTTGCGCAATAGGAGATTAGTTCCAAAATAAATCATAAAATGGGCAATGCATCCACCAATACTCCTCTAATGGACGAAAGAGTCCTTCAAACTAGAGAAACGCTTGAATTAACACCAAAGGAAATTCAATCTTTTTGGAAACTATTTTGCAAATGCGATAAATTCCAGGAAGGTATGATAAGTATTGACAATTTTTTCTGGATCCTTTTGGAGAGAGAAGAACGAACTGAGTGGGGTGAATCCATTTTTCATTTGATATTGAACACAAATACGAATCAAGAAAATAAACATCATATTAGCTTCGGTGAATTTATTCAAGCTGTTTGCACATTTGCGATGTTTCAGGTATGAACAGATGATTTTAAAAATTATACATCATTGAATTCAATTCCTCCTATATGGCAACTTTATTGAAAGCACTCTGATCTGCAATCTCTCACGTTTACGTATCTACGCAGATGGAAGAAATGTGCAAATTTGTGTTCTGGCAATTTGATAAAGAAAAAAAAAGTAACACAATTCAAAAAGATGAATTAGAATTCTTTGTGGAAAAGAGTCATAATGGAATCAAAGGAAATATCCGAACTGCTATAAATCAATTGAAGGATCTTTATGATGAACAGACTGAGACATTAACATTTTCACTATTTCAATCCTTTTGTAAATCTTATCCAGGTATCTTATTTCCAATTTTTCGTCTACAACAAAGTATAAAATTACATATAATGGGGGAATCTTGGTGGGAAAAGAAAAGAAATAGGTTACAGGAAAATCGATCAACGCTTATGATTAGGGCGGAAAGAAAGAGGATAAAGGAGGAAAGGCGATTGATCAGAGAAAGAAGACGAATTATTCAATCTCAAATGGGTTTATTTGCCTTTTATTGGAAAAAAGAGCGGAGGAAGCATTATGAGAAAGTTCATGTGTTGCCTGTTGTCTATTTGGATGAAGAATATTTTGTTCGAGTAAAGTATGATAACGAGAAGATAAAGTAGCATGAATATTCAGAGCAATCAAATAGAAGAAATCCAACAAATTTAGAAAGATTATGTCCAGTTTTTCCAGAGATTGATATAAGATATCATTATATGGATTCTTTTGCGAATGGAGATGATCATGACCAGTTTTATACTTCTTGCAGGATTTAGACTTGTCTATTTTTACTGTGCTGTAACAATCCCAAAAACAAGGGACTTGGCTTCTCTGGTCTGCTGGTGAACTCTGGATGAAATTGACTCGCCACAAAATAAGGATGCTCCTCTGCATCTAATTCAATGATCTCCATCCTTTCCCCACTCAAGTCAGTATTCCTTCCCACAAACTTCAACCCCGCTTCTTCCAGTTCTGGAACCAAATTAGGATTGATCTCATATCGGTGACGATGTCGTTCCATAATTTTCTCTTCTTTATACATGCTGTAAGCCAAACTGTCTTTCTCTAATATTGATTCGCGAATACCCAAGCGCATCGTTCCTCCCATACGTTCCCGATCTCCTTCGGGCATGAAAATAACTACTTGCTCGTCCTCCTCCAAATCTTCTTTAAATTCGCAACTGTGTGCATTAGGTCTATTCAGAACATTACGACAATATTCCATAACACTAGCTTGCATACCCAGGCAAATTCCTAAAAAGGGGACTTTGGATTCACGTGCATATTTGATCGCGGCAATTTTCCCTTCAATACCACGGCTGCCAAATCCACCAGGAACTACAATACCATCACAGCTATTCAATGCTGCCCAGGCGTTTTCGGAGATCGTAGGATTAGTTGACTCAGATCCACAAAGTTCAGATGCGACGATCCATTTGATTCGGAGACGTTGTTTTGTCGCGATCGCTGAATGTGTCAATGCTTTCACGACTGATAGATCTATTTGGTTCATTGAAGAGATATGGATTAACAATTAATCCAAACATAAATTTGTTTAGATATCGATGAAAGATGAGATAAACCATATGCTTTAAAATCTCAATAACAAATTAACACCCATAAATACTTACAGGCATCTCCTTGATCACAATATTTTCCAACAATCCCAATTACACACTCTCCTTCGGGACTATCAACACTGTTTGCCATGTCTGTCCAGCCCTTAATCAATGCGCTTTTTTCAAGCTGACAAATATCCTCTTCCGTATCAGCGTAATTTCTAGCGGTCTCTCTACTTTTGATAAAAGGTGAAATTCGTAATCTTTTTGCCAACATAGTGGCCAAATTCTGTTTCATCAACATTAATGGGACATGATAAATGTTCGTCACATCATGAACACTAATAATAGCATTTTCGGGTACACTTGTAAACATACTGATCTTTTTCCTAGCTCCTTCATTTAATACCTCCTTTCCACGGAGGCATAAAAAGTCTGGATTGAGACCTAGTTGGCGCATTTGTTTGACAGAATGCTGCGTAGGTTTTGTTTTTTGTTCTGTAGGTGTCCCCATAACAGGAACAAGTGATACATGGACAAAACACATATTTTTGTATCCAACCTGTTCTTGTAATTGACGCAATGCTTCCACAAATGGCATAGATTCAATATCACCTAGTGTTCCTCCTAACTCTATAATGCATACTTCCGGTTTTTCATTTAACTCTTTCTTCTTCCTCTTAGAAAGTGTTGAGGAATAGGTTGTGACAGGGGCTGAAGCTACACGCAATACCCATTCTTGTATAGCATCAGAGATATGAGGAACGACTTGGACAGTTTTTCCAAGGTAGTCTCCTTTTCGTTCTCGATCAATAACATACTGCATTATTTTTTCAATGAATTGAGTATCATTATTTCATACAGATTCGTTAAAATTATAGAGATGGATGTTGATGACACAGTGTAAGTTAAATATTGGGTAGAGAAAGCGCATAAAAAGACTCGGTCAATAATGAAAATGGAAATGAATGAAACAATGTGAAATCATTTAAAGATGACAATTTTGAATTTCTGAATGGAATTCTTCATGCTTTCATATGGATTCATATTCATCACTCTTCTTTTTTGTTCCATATTGGTTCACAATTGAAGATAGTTCTTACCTGATAAATCTTCCCCGTACTTAGGTTACTCTCCTTAGTCAAACTAACGCTCAAAAATCTTTCATAATTTCCTAAATCCAAGTCACATTCTCCACCATCATCCAAAACAAAAACTTCACCATGTTCAAATGGACTCATAGTCCCTGCATCCACATTTAAATAAGGATCTATTTTCAACGCTGTCACACGGAGTTTCATAGCACGAAGTAAGACTCCTAGGGAGGATGCTACAACTCCTTTACCTATTCCAGATAACACTCCTCCCGTAACAACAATTAATTTCCGATTCGATTCTATCGTTTCATCAACCAATTCAGAGAGTGAGATTTTTTTCTCAGATTTTTCAGTTGATTGCTCTCCTCCTCTTATACTGGAAAGAATGGAAATGCGTTCAAAGGTTTTTGAAGGAGTGAGATTTGCATTTATCTGCTGTGTAAGGAAATGGAGAAATATCACCAAACTAAAGGATGATGCTAGTGTCAGTCTCATTCTGAAAATATATAGGTTTGTTTTGGAATCTCCGTTTGATCAAAACTGTTGGGCAATCTTTACAAGTCAGTTGAAAACTTTAATAGAAGGGAATCTGGTTCGACCAGAAAAGTTAAAGTCACAACAACAGTTGTTCTCACAACTTAAGTAACAAAGGTGTTGTGTAGTTACAAAATGATATATGAAGAAAATAAATGGTCTGACTTTCGAGCATGATATGTTTCGCATGTAGATTTTTTTCTTCGAACTGATGTCATTCTAATCAGAGGCATTCAAAATTGCCAAAAAACGTCATTATTATGGAGACACACATACGGGGAAATCCAGAATAGATCTTCGTATATATTTCTCACTGTGCTCCTACTTTTGATTGGCAGCCGTACAAGTGATCAATATAACTTTGAAAATGAGAATCAATTAAAATGATAAAAAAATAAAAAAAATAGCTAAAAAATAATCTAATTTGAATAGATAATCGAAAGCCCTATCAAAGATACATGGACATAGTTACCGGAGAATTGCATATAATTTCGTATGGTACGGTGTTACACGATACCATACTCTTAGCGCTCATTGCCTCGAAGCCCATCAAATGCACAAAAGAGCAAAAGATACGCTCGAAACAATTGCAAAATAAAACATGATCTTCAAAACATCAAAAGTAATCTTTTTCCTCTCAATATTCGTGGATGGCTTCTTTTCTTTAACTGCATTCTTACCAAGATATTATCCAACCGCAACCGGAATATCTAATAAGTGGAACCCACAAAAACCAGGCATTTCAAGAAGGTTTTATCTATTACAAGCATCTACCTACAATCTCGATGAAGAAATTGACCCTCAAAGTAATTTATCAGAATCAACTGACATAGTTTCTGATACAGAATTTTGGTTGGATTTGCGTGATACGGCTCTAACACCTCAAGATGCTCTCTCCTATTTATATAGAGAATTGGCGTCAGATTGTTCCATGTATGGGTGGAAGCTTAGAAGAACCGAAAAAGGAGATGAAGATTATGATGCAACATCTATTGATCCTGATATTATTATACCAGACTTGATTCATCGTATCATGTTAAATGATAATACCTTTGTGAAAAAGAAAAATAAGAGAGAATCGATTTTATTTCAAGATTTGGATTTGATTTTTCATTCATCTGACACTAATCTGTTGCATTTAGAGACAAACGTTTCTTCTGAAAATATGTCAACTGAATCATCTTTTTGCTTTGGGAGGAGTTTACAGATATCACCATCTTCAGATGATACAATGATGCATCCCATGACAGCCATGGATTGTTTGTCTTCCCAACAATGGGTATTATTAGATTCTGCCAATAATCTTTCCTTTGGTGATGAAACAGAACGGATGAGCAAAGTATCGGATTTAATCCAATTCTTATCATTCTCAAACAATGATGATTTGGCAGCAAGTTCATCTGGATTAATTTTAACATCTTCCTCAACGAACAAAGAGGTATCTGATCCAAGTACACAAGGTGGTGTTGCTGTTGTTTGTAAATCGCGTTCAGATTTGTTAATAGCAGGACAAGCCTTACAGCAATATCAATTCTCTACCTCTTTGTCGTCGTCTCAGTCCATTTTAACTTCGGAGAGTGGAATTGCATTTGTGCAGGATTCTTCCGATAATGGTGATGTCAAAATAAAAAACCCATCCAAAACAGCGATGGTCTTACCCTTTGATGCTTCTCTATGGAAAACTGTTGCATTTTTATATGGCCAATCACTCTTCTCTCATGATGAGGAGGCATGAATCAGATGTAAGATATTTTCAATGTGAAAGAAAGAAACATTAAAATAGAGGCAACTCTAACGAGCATTGTTAGAAACGGAAATATTGTGCTGAAGCATTTTTACACCGTTTTGGTCAGAGATTTATTCAAAATTACACATGTAAAAAACTAAGAGAAGTTTACCAACATGGAAGTTCAAAAAGTATCGAAATGGAAGTGTTAAGGAAAGTAACTTTGAGTACAATATTTAAGTGGCTGATCCCGAAAGGGAAAAGTATCGAGGCCCCTTTTTCCCTGTAATCCTAATTTAAAAAATAACTCCGCTCTCAATTTCCTTCACAGATCAGCAAAATATTTAGATTTAAATCATTAGAATCGGTGGTGTTTTGCACCCATATTAAGAAGTGCATTTCATTCAATTTCTCTTTATATTTCTTATGTTTGCATGTTTAACTTGAAAAGATGCCTTCAGTTCAAAACAATGGGACAAAACTTTGTATTTCAGTTAATAAATACCATTTTGATGAAAAAGATAAATCATTTTCTTTTTCAATTTCTACCCTCGCATATATTTCAATTAAGCGGATAATAGATAGGATGACCCATCGCTACTGGTCAACTCTCTATTTCTGAAAAACAGAATTCGTTTGTATAGGTAGATTTTGGAATAACTTTAGCCCCTGATTTTTACGTATATTGCCTCGGTGTTTCCCTGCCTTGTCATTTGGGTGAGAGTCAACAGTTAATTCTAATTTGTGCATGATATCCTTGACACCAGCGTCAAATTTGTTTAAGATAAAGGATATATTTAATGCTTGATTCTCAGAAATATGTACTAATTTGTTAAGTTTGCCATCAACATGCTGGCGAATATCTGAATTCCATAGTGAAGCGTATAATTGTTTGATGCGTTTTTCCAATTCATTCAGCCGAAAGGTGCGCCAAGATTCCGAAACTTTATGTTGACTAGAGAAAGGTTCCTGGATTGCAAGAAATGACAGGTTTTCCTTCAGAAACAGATTATAAGCCATCAGATGATCATACTTATTTTGTACGTTGAAGCAAAGTATATCGAAGCGATCGTACGGAATATTTGGACAGTTAAATTAATATCATACTACAATAAGAGGAGTTCAAGTGTGACCAGTATCACATGCTTGATCCTATAGTTTTCTTTACCTATTTTAAAGAATGATTGTGTAATTTTGTTGACGTTATCTAAATACAAGAGATGTGCATGACGAAATGAGCCAAAATTATATTTTTATACGCTTATGTATGCATATTTACATACAGGGATTATAATAAAACTCATTTCAAAATCTCAAAATCTATCGTTGTGATTTTCAAAATCTGTTTCAAAAATATCCGTTGTTGACTTACCAATTCTTACTGGAAATGAAGAATGACGTTATACCAAATACGTTTGGTAGCTCCAACAAAATCGATGGAGTCATGTCATGCCAAAGAAATGAAAAAATGAAAAGAAAACTTTCTCCGTAAAAATCTTTTATTTTTCAGTATTGAGACACGGTAGATCTTATCTTTCTCGGAACCAAACTGAACTGAGAGAAAAACAACCGTTGGATAGAAATATCAAATCCGCGAGCTTATAAAAGTCTTGTTCCCATTAGTCACTGGCATTCTACTCAAGGAAAGAATGACCCCAGGGCATTATTGATTCAGGTCTCCCTTCGTTTAATCTACATTTACAAAAGTAATTGTACGTTTTCATTTGAATTGAGAAAACAAGCATCTTCAAGAACCACTAATTATTACATTCAGGAATAATGACACAGGGGATAGCAGTTATTCCAGGTGGGCAATCACTATGGTTTGATTTCAAACCTGTCATTGCTTCTTATACAGATGAAAATTCCATTGGGGCTAAAGTATTTTCTCTATTGGGTGATCCTCCAAAGCATTTATCAGACACAACGATTCAGGTGGGAGATATCATTCAGCATTTGAATGGTATTTTAGTTAAAACATATTCTTATGCTAAGATCTTAAACCTGATTGAAGATTCTATATCTAATAAGCATGAGATTTGTTTTGAGTTTTCCAGGACCAGCGTAGATGGGACAACTCTTGCAAAAGTTCGCAGGGGTTTGCAAAGGGTAAGGACATGCTCTATAGATTTTAATCATATGCATGTTGAATAGCTTTTCAATTTTCTCATCTAGATGCATTTTCTTTTCTCTTTCTATAGATTCAACGAACAGAAGAAAGTACCTTGGGTTCAGTTGATGCTGCACCTATAACTCAAAAAACTCAAGACTCCAGACAATATGATACAATCCAATATAAAACCCTCAATCCGTTTCCATTTCTTTCACCATCTCGTTCAATTCATGATCAAGATATTCGGAATCTTGAAAATTCAAAGGAAGAAGTTCTTCATTCAATTTTCTCGCCATCTATTCAAAGTCATGAATATGATTGTGACGATGAAAATTATTTTGAACATGAAGAACAAATGTGGAATGAATTATGCGACCAACAGCAACATGTCACACCAAATAGACTTCCTGTCATTACTGAAGAAGATTCCATTATCTCTCCTCCATCAGCTATTCATAGATGCTCATCACAAAAGTCAGTATCATCATCTCCATTTTGGAGTCTTGCTGATGAAGAACAAAGTGAAAAAAAGAGTTGCATCAGTAACGAAGACGATAAGCATACTCACATCAGTTCCACATTTTTTACACCATCTTCGCGTTTGACAGATTATTCGAAGTCACTTAAATCTAGAAAAAAACAATCATCGCGATCTCAAATGAAACTTCAACAAAGTCAGCTTTCATTTGCATCACCCGCCATTCTTTGTACCGATCACAATTTGCCTATGGAGCTACTTAATTTTGAATTCGTTAAAAATGCTCAGTCTAAAGCCGACTTGCAAAAAATTATTATTGCTTTAGAAACTTCTAGCCCAGATAGCAAAGAGCCGTGTAAATTTCCTTCTTTACTACGGCTTGCCAAAGAGAGAATCCAAACGCTTTCAAATTGTTCGATTCCAAAGGAAATTTCCTATGATTTATGCCCAGACAATCCTCATGTAAACAGTTCTCACGAAGAGAATCGAGGTGATAATCAGTCTGTTAACAAAAAAAATAGTCCCCATCGTGTTGCTTGGTCTGCTCCAACTTCGCCTTTGAGCAAAAAAAATGGAAAAGATATTGGCAATATTTCAAGCGGTTCTCCGATGTGTCAATCTGTAGTTGATTTTTCATCATCTTCTACTCCGTATAATAATCAAAGAGAACCGGAAAAGTTAGATGATCAGTCCATTTCTACAAATACGTCTCAAATTACATCAACGTTTCTACCAGAAGATGAATTTTTAGAATGTGATATGCGTCTTCAAAGAGCTATATCTGATTTAAATATGAGAAACAAAGGAGGAGAAATAGACACTGAGATGATCGCAGTATCCGATGCTCGAAATTCAATATCTTCTGCAGTCAAACAAATTTTGTCCGAACGAGATGACATGGAGCAAGATTTATCGTCTCAAGTCTTGGTTTTGTCATCTCAATTAGAAGAAGTTGTTTCTTCCTTTGAAACTGAAAAGAGAAGTCTTTTGTCCAAAATCCAAGGTTTTGAAATGTCGAAAGAGGAGATGGAAAGTGATTTGAAGGGACTTGAGCATACCTTGGCGGATATGAATATAAATAAGATAGTGCTCAAAAATGCATTACAAGAGCGTGATACTTTACAACGTCGCTTAGAGGGTCTTAACAGACATATCGTTATTGAGCAGAAAAAAATGCAACACGTGAAAAACGACATGGAGCTTGCGATTCGGAAAAAATTTGAAACAAGGATACAACACCTCTCCAATAATGTGAATGATTTGTCGAATGAAAGATCTCTGCTTCAAACTAAAATTCAACGACAAGAAAAACTTTATTTGGATATGACGCACAAATTCAATAAAGAAATCATAAGTAAACAAAAAGTTGAGCAGGAAAATAAAATCATGCAAACAAAATGCAACGAATACCAACGTAAAATTACATTGGTGCAAGAAGGTGCAGATATATTGCGACGAAAATTGTCTCACTCCGAATCTCGTTTCCAAAAAGAATTACAAATTAGAAAAAGGATTGAAGAAGAATATTCCAAGTTAGCGAAGGGTCACAGTGATCTCAAGGAAAAATTCTTCATACTTTCAGAAAAATTCAAAGAATCAGAGGAGGAAAAGAAGAGTGCAAGGGGTGCTGTGAATGAGGTAAAATCAAAGTTAGACTCAAATTCTAATCATATTCAACATACAGATCTAGAGATAGAAGAACTACGTAAGGAAAGAGACTATATCGAAGAAAAATATCAAGCACAAATGAAGCAATTAAGAAAGCAGCTTTCAACAAAAGGAAGTATGGTCTCTGTTGAACTCTATCGTAAAGCAGTGCATTCAGCTCGAGAACTTCAAGAACAGCTTAACGAGAAGAATACTGTAATTAGAGGTTTAAAAGGAAAGGTAGAAGAACTATGCAAAAAGTCAGGAAACAAGAAACCACTTCTTTTTAGTCCCTCACGTCAAAAGTCTCCTAAATTTACGAACAAATCGTCAATAAAATCTCTTGGAAAGTCATCTGGGAAGATAGTTTCACGTAAGCTGCATTCTATATCACCTTCCCCAACAAATACGAAACAAGATGTGGACAGATCCCCATCATCATCAAACTTCAATATAAAGAGCTCTTCACGCATTTCAACAGTTCGGGCAGCTGGAGGTAGAGCTGGTTTGAAAGCTAAACTAAAAAAAGCTCGAGGTATACAAGTTCGTAATGAAAGCCACTATTTGAACAAGGTAAATGTGCAGAAAAATTTGAAATCTCAAGACGATACTAGTGGCAGCAAAGGAATACGTGTCCGATTCAGTGATGTCTTTGGTAAAGAAAATGTTGGACCTGTACAGTAATTCTGTTTGACCCGCATAAATGTTGTGACGATGAACATGTTTAAATGTTCTCATAATTGATAAAGTGTGGATGCATAAACAAATTTAGCTAAACTCCTAAGAGTAGTTTGTTATCGGTCACAAGATCATTCATAATAACAAATCATTATTTTCAACCTCTCAAAGTCGACTCGGTAGAAAATCTTTAATAGATTGTTTGCATAACGTATAAACCAAAGACACATTAATATCGTTGTTTCTCGATATTTATATTACGAAATTTAATGATGTTGTTTTGATTGGTGTTAGAATAAAGTTTTTTTGCAACATTCGATCATAGCATGAGTTAAAATAAATATTTAAGCGTTGTGAAAGCAGAAAGAAAGCTTTCCAAAGATATTTAATACAATGAAAATCTAAACTTGCTTTTTCTGTTGTTCTTCCTTATCAATATTGTTCTTAGGGGGTTCCTCAAAATCCTTATCCTGCAGGAAATAAAACATAAGCAATGCACTTATAAGCCAATGTAGACCGCTGCTCAATAGCCACCATCTTGGATTTGGATCTCCCACAATTTTATTGCTAGTATCAATATCTTCTTCCCTCTCACTCATGTACTGAAACAAAAATGTCCTGTAAAAAGGAACAGTAACTGCAGCGGCGTTTTGTAAAACATCCATCGCTGCTAAAACTGAATTTATAGAGGTTTTGGGTGTAATTTGAGTCATAAGACTACGTAAAGATAAGTCCATAATCGCATAGGATGTGGCAATCAATGGGCAAACAATTGATAGGAAAAGCGGTAAGGAAATTTTGATTTCCAATAATGCAACAAGACATAAAACCATGGATCCAATGTAAGCAGCTTTCCGTTCCCCTTTTCCACTATATTGACGATCCTCTTCTTTTCCACTGTCGTTGTTGGTATTTGAAGAAGCTGTGTAGCCACCTCCCAAAAGTCTTAAAATTGGCTGAATCAAAAGAGACTGTGAGATGAATGCCAATATGCTTTGATAACTTGATAAATATCCCCGTTGATGAGGTGTTAGATTATACTGTGTCTCATAATAACTGTTGATGGATTGATATGATGTAGCCCGTCGTACCCAAGAAAATAACAGATTCGATATTATCACCGATCCCAGGAGTTTAGAAGAGAAGCATGATTGTATGTTTGTAGTAAAACTAGAAAATTTTGAAATTCCTTTTTGTTTTGAACTTTCTGTCGGGGTTGTAGATTCGTTTTCATTCTGATTGGTGACATTTTTGTTAGTATGTTTTGAATCGGGTAAAAACATTACTGCTATCACAAAGTTCACACAAAACAAAAAACATGCTAATAATGCTGGAGCACTTGGGTGGACATTTTTGTACAATAAAGCACCGACACTAGGTCCTATAATCCAAGCCACAGTTACCATACCATTCAATCTCCCTAATTTTCGCGATCGTTCTTCTCTCGAGGAAAATTTTACCAGCAAACCCATGCTCACAGTCATGGTCTGTTTCACTAGTCCTATCAAAATTCGACTGAAAATCAAAGTTTTCAACCCCAATACATTACCATATCCCAAACTCCCATAACTTATGGCACTGCCCAAAAAACTTGTTAGTAAGATTTGATTTTGAGAAAGTATGTTTGTGTCACTCAAGTAACCAATTGCTAATCCGCCGATAATTTGGGACGTTGAAAATAGAGATGATAATAATTCCCGCTGAGATGCACTTGTAATTCCTGCATTTTTGTAGTATTGTTGTAATAATGGTACAACCAGCGATACAGAAAACATGTCGACAAGGACGAGTGTGAAAAGTATGTTGGTTGGATTCAAAAATCGTTGAGATAAATGTAATTCTTTTGAGTCTTTGTCCTCAATGACAGTTTGCATGTTGACATCAACCTAATGCGTTGTGCAATACAAGTTCTAGAAAGTTATATGATTGTAACCCTAATCGTTTGTCTTTGGTCAATGAAATGAGGCTTATTTGAGTTCCATGACCTTTTTTCGTTAATAATGCGGAATTGTTTCTACGTGAAGGACCGTCGTGGCACTTTGCATATTGATTTGGAAAACTTGATCCTAACCCTAACCATATAACCCTAACCATATAACCCTAACCATATAACCCTAACCATATAACCCTAACCATATAACCCTAACCATACAACCCTAACCATACAACCCTAACCATACAACCCTAACCATACAACCCTAACCATACAACCCTAACCATACAACCCTAACCATATAACCCTAACCATATAACCCTAACCATAGTAAACTTCTTATCATCACTATTAATTAAATTTTGTCCATCCGATTTTTCTTTGGAAAGAAAGAAACATGGCAAGCCGAAAGCTGATTGCCCGTCCACCAATCACTGCATCTACATTTAGCAGACTTGATCCAAACAGATTTAACAAAATTCATTTATATGAAAATTTATCCAGCATCAACAGCAATACAATCCAAAATAATTGGAAATATGAACTCACGATTCTGGATCGCGACATCTCTCCTTCGCAAAGCAATAACAATTCCAGCATTTTACCCTGTGCCGTTTTCTTAGTTCCCGCAGGGAGAGAATCAGAATATGTTTTTCGAACTAAAAATGGGCTTCGAAACGTCGCCGAAAGTGCCAACTGTGTCCGTTTAATTGCTGTATCCTTTAATAGAAATCAAATATATATCAATCAAGAATTTGTGCAACAGGAGCTTGAACGTTCAGTGCAACTAATTGCTCAACGAGCAGAATTTTGGAAAAGATCTGCAGATGATGGCTCTAATTTCCAAATTCCTTTTTTAGCTGTGGATGGGATAGGAAAACGGAATGTTATTGCCGAAGGAGATACGACCACTACTGGTGCTTTCGTTGTTGAAGAAGTGAAGGATCCTAATGCTGAGAATGATGAAAATTGTTTCGTGCGTCGCCTTTACTTTTTGAACAATCCTAATGTGATTCAAAGTGAATCTTTTGTGATAAAAGATGGAATTATGGAAAAGTTCCAAAAGCAGAGACTTGCATTTGATTACCATAAACACTTATCATCTGGAATGATTGGTTTGGGCTTTTGTGATCGCAAAAGTGATAATTCAGTAGGAACACAAACAAATGCATTAGTAATTGGAGTTGGAGGAGGTGGTCTAATAAATTTTTTAAACCAGGTTCTACCAAAAACAAAAATATTTGCGCTTGAGCTTGATGGAAATGTTGTTCAAATTGCCAGAGCTCATTTTGGTTTCGATGACTCTGTCGAAACAATCGAAGTTGTTCTTGGGGACGGTCTGAACATTTGCTCTACCTTAGAAGCTGATATCAGCTGTCCTGAGGGGAAAATCAGTTTTCCAGCATCCTCCTTTGATAGCATAGCTATAGATGTAGATTCAAAAGATACCAGTTGTGGTATGAGTTGTCCTCCTATATCGTTTGTAGATATTTCTTACCTTAAACAGCTAAAGAGGCTTTTGTCAGGAAATGGTGTTCTCGCAATTAATGTCAGCGCACGTGATCCAGCTATGCTTACCTTGGTCAAAAAGAATGTTTTTGAAGTATTTGCTTCCGTTTTCGTGTCGGCAAACACGTCATATGAAGAAGATGAAGATACAAAAAGCGACGATTTGAATGTTGTAATCTTTGCTAAAAAAACAGAAGATTATAACCTACCTTCGGATACTGGAGAGATAGAGAAAATGATAAATTTATTCTGTGATATGAATGATGTTGATGAGAATTCGCTCAAAACTCAACTAGAAGAGTGCTTGGTTGGTATCAAGGAAATAAAAAAAGAAGATATGGAATCGAGTGTAACTGAGGAAGAAGTGACAAAAAAAACTAAAGCAGTAAAAAAGAACAGCAAGAAAAAAGGATCTTCGAAGAAAAAGCGTGGAAACAAGAAATAACTTTTAAAGCATATTTTGATTAAATTTTAAACACATTTGAATGAACAGAAACAAGAACTGAAGTAGCTTCATATCTCAAATTAGTTCACGGAACACCGAGTTATGTGATAAAATACAAGCAACATAATTTAAGAGAAATCAATATGTAATATCTATTCATTTAAATTTGTTCTGTAAAAGTAAGTCTTCTGTAATCTAATATCGAAGATTCTAGATGCTTCAATCTCATTTTTTCCCGCAAGTTAGACGAACCAGGAGATTTAACATCAAAAAGACTTAATCTATTGTAGAGGAGTAATATTTTTCTCGTTGTGACTTTTGACAATTTCTATATTGGGATTAATTTCAGCTCTTGAGATGAGCATTAAATGTCTCTTGGCTTACCATTACCAAATAAATAATTGGAATTGAAAAATAAAGAGCAGTATCCAAAAAAGCACCTTATTATAACTCCGGATTTCTTACAATTTGGTGATAATTTTCATAACTAACGTTGAGAGATATCTAACAACCACTCCTTTCTGTCACTTTCACAGAATAATATTTCAGCACTTCCTGTATTATCCCATGATGTTTCTATAGCATTTATTACCATTGAAGCACTTGCGTAGGATGGTACAACTTGCCCATTTATTGATTCTACAGTCATATTGTATAAGCTTTCACCATGATCTGTCTTGAGTTTCTTTTGGAATTCCCCTATAACTCAAACATGAAAAAGTTAGTCATGAAAGTTGATGTATTTAATGAAAAAGGTTTTTTGTGTATTATAAACTTACCTGGAACGTCCAGCAAACTTGTGACTATAATGTCATTCGGTTCGGAACCTTGACCAAATTGACATCCAAGTGTTTCTCTACAATTTGCTTTTACGATAACTGTTTCAGCTAAATCTAGATCAAATTTTGTCGAATCCCACCTTGATCTATCTTTACTGGGTCGAGCAAAAGTCAATGTTGCAGGAAATGCCTTTTCGTTTTCTGTCATATGTGCAATGACATCCTTCAATGTTGGATTTGATGCTATGTGATCAACTGGGCCGCCAATTCCAACATCAATTCCATTAAGCTTTACTAAGTGATCTCCAAGAAACACACCACTTGATTCGACAGCACCGGTTACATCAACATATTTCTGAAAATAAATTTGGTTACTTCCAGATTTTGATTTTCGTTCGCCAAAGGATAATTCTTTTGAAGGATTATTTGTGTTATCTTTCTCATTGCTATCCTTTTTTAGGGCAATTAAATGAAGGTATGCACTTGTAAATGAAAGTGAAAGTGGTCGAATTGCACTAAAAGATTTGAATTGTTCAAGGGCCGTATCCCGTCCGTGTTCTCCAAAAACAGGCGTCTTATTCACAGCAACTAATATGTCTCCCACGGACACATTATGTGCTTCCGTTATAATGGATTTATCATTTTCATCTCCTATAAACTCGTCAATCCTTAGGCACATCCCATCCCCTGAACTTGAGAATCTTATTCCTAATGGACCTTCATCTATTATTTCAATTTCTTCTAGTGAAAAGACTTTATCTTTGTTTTGTGGAACAGTAGAAGGCGCATCTTTTTCTCTCATACCTTCATTCACAAAAGATTGGATTTTTTTAGCATCCTCTGGATTCGCAAGTTCGAATGAAACACTTTTAGGTCTACCTGGATTGCGAAGAGCTTCAATCAGCTCTTGTTGAGAGTTTGAAGAATATCTTGTCCCGTTCACAGACATTATGGTTGCCCCATTAAATATTTCTGGATCCAATTGTCGTTCTATTGCTATTTTACGAGCTTGACTCCCTTTCGGAAGATCTACAATCTTCAACATTCCACTAGGATCATTCATGAGTAAATTTAATCCTAGTGGTAGATGTTCTCTCCAGACAAGTTCAACTTCGTTAATGTATTCGTCTGGAACTTCGTCTACTAGGTCTGATTCACTAATTTCTTTGAGGTCGTCCTAGGTTATCAAGGCAAGAATGTAAAGACAATCAGGTTACATAAAGACTTTGTTTTTCAAGACATCTTACAATTATACAAAACTCACAAGAGATAGCTTTGAAGCTGATAATATTATGCCCCAAAAATTCTTTAACGTCGCATTCAGTTTTTTGAGTAGCAATCCACTTCTTCTCTTCATTAAATCAAGGATAGTACGAACAACTTCATGACAATTGGTAGAAAACTAGTGAGGTCATTGCACCTTATTCAAAAAAAAGTCACTTTCCAAGAACTTACCGTAATCCCTCAAAGGGACTTTAAGGTACGAAGCTATTTTATTTAAAATCCAGACTATTTTTCCGCTTCCAAGCAGTTTGAGTTCTATTTGACCAATTTGACATGTTACGTTATGTAAGCATAGGACAGGCTCCCAGTCTACATCGTCATGCTCATTTGATCGACGTTTGCGCAGTTCAAACTGAAGTTTGATAGAGCCATCTGATAGGTTTATGAAAGCTTTGCCATTTCCTTTAAGGTACGGAAAGTAAGTTTGTTCGAAACTCCAAATTGCATCTTCCAAAACAGCTGATATATTTTGTACATCAATAATGAGAACTTCGGTGGCGTGTACAGTTTTAGGACCATTATCTAGTTTCATGCTATGTAAATCTTGAACCAAATCATTGTTTTCTGTTTTCTTCGTAGCACGAATTCCAGCAATTTCAACCAAAATATTTTCTTTCTTTGCCTTGAATCCTTTCATTGAAAGATTGGAAAGATGATAAACCAAGCCTTCTCTAACACCATCAAAAGGAGGGACTGGCATGGATGGCAAAATTCTGAGGAGAAAGTCTAATGCAGCATCGCCAGCCGAAGATAGCATTTCTCTTCTTGCCTCTTCACTTGTGACCGCAGTTTCTGCTTTATTAAGAATTTTATTGAAGTCTATTTTTTTAACGTTGTTCATTAACGAATCTTTCGAGAGTCCAGCTTTTTCCACGATATGAACAACACCTCCTACAAGCGTATTTTTGCTAGGGGTTCCTTTTTCTAAAGCGTCTAGAAATGATTCGCCGTACTGTACCAATTTTTCTCCATGTGCAACAATCTTTTCATCGTTGAGTACAGAAACAGCTTCATCTAATAAATTGGATGTTGTAAGCTTCCCACTTATGATATCTCTAGTTTTACCAATTACTGAAAGGCTAACTTCGTCTGTCATTTTTGATTCTACCAAGTCTAATTGTCTTTCTATTTCTTTTGCAGCTTTACGGGCAATCGGTTCAAAGAAAGCTGACGTTCCACCTTCTCCACGTACAATTTTTGCAATATGATCAGCTGATACATCATCTCCTAGTTGATTCTCCAACGATACAAAAACTTCTTCTATTCTTAAGATTGCAGCTTCACGATATTGACTTTGTCGTGACAGCGTTCCAAGGAGAGTTTCTTGGGCTTTCTCTGAAGAAGATGAGGCTGACTGCTGAAAGTTGAAAAGAGTCATTTGGATATTTTTCTGTGATACTTTGTCAGATGCTTTACTACTTAAAGATGTCAAAACACCCGCAATAATTCCATCTAAGCCACCCTGAGACTCACTTCTAGTTTCAATCACATTCACTAGACGAGATCTTATTTCATCACCTAATTCAATTGATTTCAAACGAGCTATTGCTGCATCGCCCTCCATAAATGATTTGGTAAACGTCATTCCTATTCGCTGTGCCTGGTTCAATTGATCTGTTGAAAAAATGTTTGCAGCTCTTGCTTTCAGCCTTTGTGTACTTTCTATGAAAAGGCTGGCAGACTTTGACTCTCTTAAGCGACCAGTGGCTTCTTGCCACTCGGACGTTTTTTCGCTGATGGTGTCAAAAATTGAGTTGAGTCTATGATCGGATTTTGCAGCTGTAGATAAGGAATCAAAAACTGCAGAAAAATTGTCTCCAGGAATATCTGGATGTTCGCTTAATAAATTATTGATTGCAATTAGAGCTTTTTCACGAGATTCTTTCATTGTGGAACGTGATGGTGAGAAAGTTGTAGAATTCCAATTTGAAACAATTTCTATACCTGATTTTTGTAGAGCAGATTCAACTGTCTGTGGTATATCATCTGAAAGTAGCTGATGTAGTCGATCTTGACCTTTTCTTAACAGTACAGTTAATTCTTCATCTTTCATCATATTATAAATCTTCGAAATTTGATCTTTTTCGGGTACTTTAAGTCCAGTCTGGATTTTTTCAGAAAGTGAACTGATTTGTTCGTTCGAAACAATTTGTTTAGAAGATTTAGACTTTGCTTCATCAATAATTTTTGATGATTTGGAAACCATTGAAGTTGTTGCTACCATTGCTTTATCCGCTCTTTCCATCAAATCTTCAATCAAGGTGTAAAATTTGGAACTCTTCGCTTGTGTCATCTGAGAGGCATTGATGATAATATGTTCATCTGAAGATTCTATGTCTTCTTTATTAGATATGTGTCTTGATTCGTTTGCATCTGTTTCATCCATCACAGAAACGACGTATGCATCGGATTGAATAGAGTAATAATGGACCATAACTTTAATGAAATTTTCTGAATCTTTGAATTTAGCTTCTGTTGTCATCCCAGAAGCCGCTTTAAGCTTTTTCAAAATTGCACCCTTTTGAAGATAAGCGACGGCCGTAGATGCAATACTTTTAAAAGGAATTCTCCATAAACGAACTTGAAAAATTTCCATGTCACCTTGGACTGCAGTCACAACCCCAGATCCATAGAAAGTAAGCACAACATCTCCTGGCTTTATAATGCTATCTTCAATAATTGACATCTTTCCTATGGTACTAGTAAACTTGGCACTGATAGTCTTTTACACTTGATAATTCTTTGCTCTTGTTGCAAAATTAATGAAAGTCTTCCGATCGTTTATAGATCTTACTTTGTGCGTCAAGTCGTCAATGATGCGATTGTAATAGTTATTATCTCTACTATAGTCATCGAAATGCAACCGAAGTTGTAAAATACTGAGCTTCTACGAAGTCCTACGAATAGATTTACGTCTCTCCAAAATTTTACAAAATTCATTTAAGCAAAATATTTGTTCTGTACAAAATGTTGATACTACTCCATATGTATCTGCATTTCCTACATACATCCACGTCACGAATGTATAAAATGCCTTACAGAACAAGAAATGGTAGGCTGATCATTTTAGTTAATCAGCTGTGCCCCCCCCTGGAGCATACTGGTAAGCAATGCGAAACAATTTGTATGGTAATTGAGAAAATTGCTGGAGAACTTGGTGTGCAACTTTCTAATGAAAAAATAGAAATCCTTAGGAATAAAGATCTCTTGCAACTACAGAAAGAATTCTACAGGCAAAACATAAGGCCCCTAAATCCCATGATATAAGCATGAAGTTTTTAACAAAACCAACAAATCAGAGTATGACAATTCTGGATTGAATGCGGAAGCGGTGTCAACCACTGTAGAGAAGCAGAAGGAGATTCATAAGATATCTAAGAGTATTGCTTCATACCTCCAAACACTTTTGCTGTCATTTCTACAAAAATAGTAAAGGTGCTTTTTGAATTTAAACAAAGTCTGAGAAATCGGATTGTTTCAAATGTATGGATTGTGATGAAATCTCTATTATTTGTTAGTTTTGAAATAGTTAGTCGGTATCATATTGTAATGCTGATATTCAGGTCGTCTATTGATATGATTAGATTGTTGCGAAACTATATTATCGTGTATGAATGTTGGTAAATCAACATTATATAAATGTTTAAAGTCACCACACCAAAATCATTATAAATATACATAATTTAGAGCGAATGATTTTTACATGTCTCGTAAACATCTCACATCATAAAATGAGAAGATTCCCATTCGCTTGTCGACTTAAATATCATTTTTCCTATTAGTTATTAGTAAATTGAACCTGTCTTAAATGTAAGCCTGGATTAGTTATTTAAGTTTTGATCACTGATGTGCAGGCTTAGTTAGAGACCCTGGTTATTGTTCCTTGAGGACAGGTAGATCATTATCTATCAATCTTCAGACATGTCGTAAAATGAACATTTATGCATTCCAAAAAGAATCTAATTTTGCTACAATCTTCCTCGCCCATAACTCATGACCAAACGAATTTGGATGAAGTTTATCTGGCATGACATCTTCATTGAACACAGTTTCATCTTTAACTTCCTTAAAAAAGACATAATTTTCTTCAAAATATTCTACATTCAGGCCTGATTCTTTCTTTTCGTCACAAATCTTTTGAATAGATTTATTTATATCCTGTATTTGATCCCAAAAAGTGAGCTCTTCATCATCAAATCTTGGTAAAAGACCGTTTATAATTACTTTTTCACTTGGTTGAGCATGATCCAAAACTTCCATAAGAACTTCTTCCACAATAGCTATAACATCGTCCACTGTGCACTGTTCTCGACTTAAATCATTAGTTCCAATTAAAATCCACCACACCTTTGATCTTAGAGATGATGGCATTTCTCCATTTCGTAATCTCCAGATTAAATTTGGTCCTGTATCACCAGCAATTCCAAATGCTAAACCTTCATAAGATCCTCCGTGACTGGAAGAAAAAAATGAATTGAAAACGTCCAACGTTTTTGTGTGTCTTGCATCTGGTTTACCGAATCGAGTACCTGTCCAATCTTCAGTGATAGAATCACCATAAAATACAATATCATAGGATTCAATCTTTTCTGATTTCATTTTCAGAATGGCTTCTTGGACCCTTGCTTGGTTTGAGTTTGTTGCAGAAAGCCATTTTTCGGAGTCATCAATGTGTCGTTCACGTGGTACATCGCATTCACAGGTAGATAAATTCTGGCAAGGTCGAAATAAGCAAAAAAGAATAAGTATTACATATCTAGACATTTCTCACACATTACTAAACAAATCATTTACCTCGAAACAGAAATTTTCGTCTATAAGAGAAATAGGTCCGTCTTTTTGTTCTTGCTTCTCCATGGATAGTTTGTCGGAAATAGTAACGTCTCTAATACTTATATTGTAAATTATGAACAAAATTGGTGGCAAGAAAAATGCATAGCGTTTTGATTTGTACCTTGAAAACATGATGATTGATTCTAATCTCGTCCAGTGCGTGTATTGTATCCGCAGTTTAGGAATATGTATGAGTTTGATGAGGATTGATAGTGTACATATTTAATTGGAATTTGGTCATATTTATTACAAATTTTACGTGGACTAGGGCAATATAATTTAGTATAGCGTTCAAATTGAATCACTCCATCTCTAGTTATTAACTTCTCTACCTATTTCCTACAATTACTTCTTCTTCTGACGACGACACTCATTTGCAAGGCATCGGCGTTAGGCTTAAATCGGTTCCGATTTATGAAAATAGAGAGAAGAAAAGAATTCCAAATTAATTATAATAAGCTTCTCAAATTGGCATTTCACCTATTTGCCTTTCAAAAGAAACACAATCACAAGGTAATTTATATTTTGGGATAATTTCTTGAAATTAATAGTTTAAAATGCTCGTATATCATTGATTTTACAACGTTGCTCATTATTGATATTTCCAAGGCCACCACCCAGTTCTTTGATGTATTTGCTCATCAGATTGAAGATGTGGATCTACCAACGAATTGTTATTCGAAGTATTTTTTAGTAATTCCATTCTATTCTTTACCACAACTTTTTCCAACGCTTTCAATCTAGCATCTAAAGCATTTAATTTTCGATCTAGCTCATCATTTTCTTTTTTCATTTGGAGTAACCGTTTTTCTTCTTTCAGCTTTGCTTTTTTACTACTTGAATCATATTCCACAACCACAACCCCACCTGCAACCAAAAATACAAATGATTCTCCAATAATTTCAGCTCCCTTCTTCACAGCATCTTCTGCTTCTAATGGTTTAATTGATCGAACCTTATATCCAGCACTCCATATTGTCATTCGCGATGTTACTTGATGTGTTAATTGTCCTACTCCAACAAGGAGGTTTTGAGTAGTTTGATATCGGGAGAAATCTGTTTTGATACGTTTTGAGAGGGGTTTTGCCAATGTTTTTACAAGAAGACCGGCTAACTTGGTCAACCTGTAGCATTGACGGTTTCATCGCAATTAGGTCTTTGTGAGCTCATAAAACCAATTATTACGAAACCTATGTTTTCCTCTTGTGCACACTTACGGAAGAGATGCCATGATTTACTCTATTTTCTACAAGAAAATTCAAATACTTCAAAAAATTAGGATGACGAAAGAGGTAGACTGATATTTTTGGGATGGATTGATTTGTGGACAAACTCTACAAAGCTTCAGCTTCCATCGAGTTTCTCTTAACTTCCACACGAGTTTAGTTCGCAGCAAAAAATAAATTCCCTTTATGTGATCGACGTAGAAACCAGTGCAGCTGAATATAATTAGTTTTATCTTAATTGATACTAAAGATTATTATTATTATTATTATTATTATTATTATTATTATTATTATTATTATTATTATTATTATTATTATTATTATTATTATTATTATTATTATTATTTTTATTTTATTATTATTATTATTATTATTATTATTATTATTATTATTATTATTATTATTATTATTATTATTATTATTATTATTATTATTATTATTATTATTATTATTATTATTATTAAATCGATTTTAGAATTATCATGTCAACGAACACAAACAATTTTTGATGTGGAAGCCTTCCTGACGATCATTGCTGAACATTACTTGCATCATTCTAAATCACACAATATCATACTAGAATTATCAAATATGGAATGTTCCAAGACCAATCTCTTCAAAAAACTTCAATGTATTCTTTTATATGATGGAAGTAGATCAGATATTCTGACCAATTATCCACTTCTGTTCATTAATGCCTTTGCTGTATCTTGTTTAAGACTGCAAATGTGTAGACAAATCCCTCCAGCGCATGCTTGTCGATATCATCAGTATCTAATTTGTGCAAGCTTATTCGGTAAGTTTCATTTTTGCATAAAAGCAATTTCTTAATTTGATTACGTCTATTCGGTTAAGCTCACAGAATAAAATCAGTTCTATTTTTTCAGGTTATTTTATGCCTGATTCTTGGATGTGCTGGAATATCAATCACATGGGCAGCATGTGCGGGCTGGTTAACTTCAGAAATATATTTTTTTGGAAGCTTGATTATATCTCCATGTTCTTCTTACTTAATCTATGGTCTAGCTCTTTCATCGGTAACACTCGACTCAATGGTCATTATTTACTATGCTTTGTTATCTCCACCCATCACCACTATAGCGCACTTGCTGGCAGTTCTGATGGGGATGCTATTGTCCTATTTTCAACCTAAGCTACAGATACAGATACTACATGCTCCATATTTGAATTCAAGTTCTGACCCATTGCTTCATCACCAATCCCAAAAATGACAGGTATTTTCTGGATATATGTATAAAGGATAAGCTCTGTAAATTGTATGGTACTCTTCTTAACTTTTTTGACAATTTCCAGTCTTTTCATTTTCTTCAGATGCACAAGTAAACTTTGTTTTGAATTCAAATTCCATTTTCAAATCCCACAATTGTATAATAAAAGAGTTTATTTTTACATATCTAAATGTACAATGACCTCAAGTGCGACAAACATATCCCTTGATAAAGACACCATAACATCCTTTTTAAAACAAGTGAATCTGTGCAAGCAGGAGTTGCCAAAAAATAACCATGACGCAGATCGTTTTGGGTGTGAATTGGACTCTATCTTGAGTATCTTGCAAGCAAGCGTGACAAATTGCAATCAGATCGAACGCACTATAGAAGAAGAAGAGTCAAGCATTTATTTCATACGAGAACAAGCCTCAGTAGCAAAAGATAATTTGTTGGAGTCTCATGCATTACAAAAAAAAATACAAAATGAAATCAGAAAGCACAAGGAGGATATCGAGAACTTCAAAAAAATGGAAATAACAAAGAAAGACCAGATCGACAGGAAAATTCAAGAAAATGAAAAGGTAACAACCCTCATGAAATTTGGGTCGGGATGGACGCCAGAACAATCTGTGGAACGAGAGAAAATTGTAAAATCTATTGAGAATGAAAAATCTGTTCTTAACGAATTCAAGTTGTCACTGGAATCAAAACGCAGAGACTCGTGGAATAGAGATATCGTGGTTCGATCAGAACAAGAGAAGCAGGAAGAAGTAATGTCTCAAGTACAAGAAATAGAACTGAAGTTGTTGGATGCCAACAAAGAATTCAGAACAAAAGAAATGATAAAGGCAACAAAAGGGGATGAAATGGAAAAAGTAAAAAAAGAAATTTTCGTTAAGAAGGAAAATTATGAAGAATTAGAAAAACTCTTGGCGCTAGAAGATACTGAATTAAAAAGTGAAGAAGGTGAAACTAAAGAGGCTTATGCTTCATTAGATCAATGTACCAAAGAATACGAGCAACTCTATCGCGATGGTCAAAACTCGACCTCCGAGTTGGAAAAAATTATAAGCATAAACAAACAAATGACACAAGACAACCAAAAAGCAAAAGAAACTTTATCAAAAAAAAAGACGGAGGCCAAATCTGACAGGAAAACTTTAGCTAAACTGAAAAAAATGCATAACATTATGATGAAAAAGCTCAATCAAATAGAAAAGCAGCGATTAGATGTAGAAAAGCGTCGCGATCAACTGAAATTAAAAACTAAAACCATTGAAGGTATCGAAATGAGGCAAGCGAGGAAAAAACTTGAATCTAATAAACGGCAAATTGACGATTTGAAGAGAGAAATGGAAGTCTTATCTCGTAAAATAAATCTATCCCAGAATGCAACTTCTAAAGTTGAAGAAATTACTATATTGAAGAAAAATAAGCTTGAAAATTTAGAGAATGAGTTGGTAGGATTGGATAAGGCCGTAAAGTCTCATGAGGTTACAATCCAGTCATTTGACGAAGACGACAAAAAACTTGAAAAAAATTTAGCAAACGCTCGAAGAGTTCAGAGTAAATTGATTGGTGAAATCAATGGAAATGGTCAAAAAATAGGAGAGTTTGAGGAAGAGTTATTCAAGACAGAATCGAAATTAAGGGAACAACAGAATTTGTTTGAAACAGCTCAAAACGAAAAAAATTCTCATTCAAAAATGTTGAAAACTATACATGTAGAAATTGATGAAGCGAAAAAAAGTTCTAACATCATCAAAAAACAAATCCATCAACTTAAACAAGATATTGCTAAAATAGAATATTCCCTTGTAAAAGAGCACTTTCATCATCACAATGTGGAGAAGGAGAACAAATATTTTCAAAAAGAGATTGAAAGGATGAAAAAAATTATTGCCGATAATAGTACACATTCTGTGCGAAAAGAGAAAGAAATAAGGGAGCTACTTAAAGTCATAGAAAAAGTTGATGTAGAATGTCAAAACAATAAGAAGAATAAAAATATAATGCTAAGTGAAAGAGATGCATTTGGTAATCAACTTGTTTCAAAAAATGCTTTGATCGAAAAATTAAACCAGCAAATTAAGTTACAACTTTCAACTCTTCATAAAGAAAGCCTTTACTATCAGTCTCGAATAACAGAAATAGATTCTTTAAGAAATAAATGCAGAAAAATAATTCTTGAGAGAAATGAAGTTGCTGAAAAAGTCGAAGGTATTGAAAGTCTTGAGAGGAAATATGTTGCTCTAGATAGTGACTTGCTGAAAGAAAGAACACGAAATAAAGTATTATTAGAAGAACTAGGAAGGCCAATCAATGTTCATCGATTGAGACATTTGGAACACATTGATCCTACGAAATTTGGTAAGGTCCGAAAGATCCAAAACCTCCAGAAACGAATCATCTCCACTTCAGATGATTTAACAGAGAAAGATAGACAAATTCGAAAGTTAGAACTTGTCTATACTGAATTGAAAGTTACACTAGGTCGTGTTGCTCCATTTGAAGGCATGGAGGAAAAGGTTGAAGAATATGAGATAAATCTAGATGAACAAAAAAAACAGATGACTGCATTAAATACAGAGCTTGGACTTTACAAGCTCAAAGTAGAAAAATTGAAGGAAAAATTGAGAAGTATTGAGAAATGTGACGAAGATTTGAAATCTGCTTGGATGCGAAAGAAATCTGAAGAGCTTCAGAATAAAGAGGAAGAAAAAGAATAAGATTATCAAATAAAAATTTATGTAAATTAATCCTCCACTTCACTATCTGAATCACTTTCATCACTATCTTCGTCCATTTCGTTATTCATAGCTTGCATCTTCTTCCATTTGGCAGCCATTTCAAGAATCTTCATATTACCTCCATCTGCACCCACTTCGTCTGGGAAGTGGTAATCAAAATATTCTTCCCATCCCAATTCATTTCCGTCTTCATCGGTTTGCATCTTCTTTCGTTTCACTCTTCGTGGCATCATCTTCTCAACCTTACACACACTAGCAAGATCTCCCTTAGCTTTTTCAAAAACTCTCCAAGCATCCAAGAGAAGGACTCTTTCCTCCTTCAATCCATCCTCTTTCAAACGATCATAAGCCTTCTGAAATGTTGACCTGGCTGCATCAAGACTATTGCCTACTGGAGATCCTTCAAATTGCGCATATGAAATCCATACCTTGACATGACCAGTGCGTTCCAAAAGGCGATTGTAGAGAGAGCGTGCATTCTTTCCTTCACTTTCCGAAATTTCAAAATCAATATAGTTTTTCCATAATAATTCAGGCATGTCCAATGATGGCTGCGAAACAGCTAGTTCAAACAAAGCGCGGCATCTTTCCAGTTCCCCACACGACTTCTCTAAATCAGCATATTTTGCCCAAGCTTTACAATTGTGAGGCATTGCTTTCAAGTAGTTCTCGTACAAGGATCGACATCTATCTACTTCACCCAAAGCTAGTTCTAAAGCAATATACTCCGTAAATATCTTCTCTTTCCCACAAAGACCAATAGCAGCACCAAAAATTTTACGTGCAGATGTCAAATCACGACGTCTCACATGGAGTTTGGCGGCATATATCCATATTTTGGAAAAAGAAAAGGATTTATGCGGGATAAGAGAAAGGCAAGTTTTATAAATTTTGGCAGCCCTCTCTAGATCATTCATAGTTAGTTCTTCAAATAATGCATAGTACACCCATAAATATATGTATCGTTTCCAGTGTTGTTTGGTTTGCGATGGGGGCAAGTTTGATACAGCACGTTCATAGACATCCCTCACTGCAGCATGATCACCTTGTTCTTCCTCCATTTTGGCATATTCAAACCAGGAATCATAATCTAATGGATCTTCTGTTAATTTTTTCACGTATTCGGTTCTTTGTTTTGTAAAAATAATGTTTTCAATAGCAGCTCTATCACCATGTTTTTTCTCAAAGGAAATATATGATTTATATAATTCGTTTCGTTTTTGGATTTCCCATTCAGATAAATCTTCATCATTTTCATATTGTTGCTGATCGTCACCCAAATGGAATAGTTGAATGGCATGCTTGTAAATGATTCGGGCTCTTTCGAATTCTCCTTGACGTTCCTCAAATGAGGAAAACTGCTTAAACACTCTAGCGTTTATCTCCTCAGGTTCCAATTCTGCCAAAGTACTTTCAAAAACATCTCTGGCTAAGGATACATCCTTTGCTTCAAATTCAGCCCACTTGGCAAAACGTAAAAATGCACGAGCACATGGATAAGCATTGACATATCGTTCCATGATTGATTTGGCTTCCTGTAACCGTTTGCACCTAGTTTCAAACCTAGCATATGATAACCATCCATTATCATCAGGCATCCACTTCATCCAGCGCTCAAACACAGCTCTAGATTTAGGAATATCTTCTACCATCTCTTCCATGTAGACATATTTATACCATAAAAAATCTACTCTGGGCAATAATTGTACTGCTCTATCTAAGACATTCCGGGCATGATTCACAAACTCGTTTCTCATTTCAAATTCTGCATAACGTAACCATAGTTGAGCACTTCTATGATCCACCTCTAAGGATCGTTCAAACACACTGCGAGCCCGTTCAAATTCTTTGTTTTCCTCCTCAAAACGAGCATATTTTACCCAATTTCCAATATGTTCACGGCGGTATCGAATATTATCCTCGAAAATTTTCCGTCTTGACTGGAGATGCGCTTGGTATTCTTCAAGATCATGAATCTTGGTAATAGGATCTAGCACATGTTGTTCTTGACGTTCAGCGGCTTCTCGAAGGATTTGTTCTGCCGCTATTTGGATTGGCGCTGGAGCGCGATTCTTCACCTGGCCGCTTCGTGACATTTTTTCATGAGGTTTCAAATAATGTTAAAAATGAATTAAATAAAAGAAAACGATAAAATAATATCCAAAAAATCAGCGTAGGAAAAGATTTCAAAAAGGTCATGAACCCAAGACTTAATTCTGCCAAAGTAGAAGTAGAAATAAAAATACACAAAATAAACATTCGGTGGAGGATAATCATTACTACTGAAGTTTCACGAGAGTTTAATACGTAGGTAGCAACTAACTAGTTGGTACATATTTATTAACATTGACATTTCAAAAACCTAATAGAGATGTTTCTTTTATTAAGTACGTATGTTGGTAGATCAATCGTAGGTACGTTACTCGAATTTATGAATTCTTATTCATTCAGTGCAGATGATGATTTAGTTTCCAATTCGCGTCAGTAATCAATCTGTGTTTACCAATTTCCAATAACGTGTGATCTACTTTAATGCTCTGCCAACACATCAAATTTGCAATATATTTTTGAGTTGTTTTGTTTTGCAAAGCCATCTGTTGTTATCTCATCTATTGTCTGCAGGTTTCGGAACTCGTCTGAAGTTTTGGAAACCTTTCGAATCGGTCGTGTAAGATAAAGCAGTTCGAAATGAAGATCAAAATGACCGTGCTTGCATACCTTGCTGGGTTGGCATCTCGCAGCTCGGTTTCAGCATATGGTGCATTTACCAGGACCAACTCTCCAATCCGATCAAGTATGGCAAAGATTTCTAGCCTTCCAAATTCTCTTATCCTACCAAAACATCTACACCAGACAAATATTCGATGCAAAAGTACTTTATCCATGTCAGCAATTTCAGGAACGGAATCCACAAGTTTCGATGATGGAAAATCACCCTTCTTCATTACAACACCAATTTATTATGTGAATGATGTTCCGCATATAGGGCATGCTTACACATCTACAGCATGTGACGTAATAGCTAGATACATGCGTCTTTCGGGTCGTGATGTTATGTTTCTGAGTGGAACAGATGAGCATGGGCAAAAAGTAGAAGCATCAGCAGCTAAAAAAGGAGTTGATCCACAAGACTTTGTGGATGATGTCTCCGTAAACTTTAGAGATTTGTTATCATTGATGGATATTTCTAATGATTATTTTGTAAGAACAACTGATACAGACCACAAAGAAGCTGTCCAGGTGAGTATCGTCTGAATGATTTCTTCATAGTATGAAATGCTTGACTCTAATATTTTGTAACGATGTCGTTTTTCAAATTTTCAGCATCTTTGGAAAGATCTTGTCGAAAAGGGTGAAATTTACCTGGGTAATTACGAGGGTTGGTATTCTATTCGTGATGAGTGTTATTACAATGATTCAGAGCTTGTGGATGGAAAAGCACCAACAGGTGCAGAGGTAGAGTGGGTTGTGAAAGAACCATCTTATTTTTTCAAATTGAGTGAATATGGTGACAAGTTGCTCGAATTTTACGAACAAAATCCAGATTTTATTGCACCCGAATCAAGAAGAAACGAGGTAAGACCAAGAATAACTTGTTCAAAAACAAATATAACATCAAAGTTCTTTATCTTATGGTTTTTCTGTTTCTCAGGTATTATCTTTTGTAAAAGGAGGATTGAGAGACTTATCTGTTAGTAGAACATCATTTAAATGGGGAGTTCCCGTTCCTGATGACCCTGATCATGTGATGTATGTGTGGATTGATGCTCTTGCAAATTATATTTCAGCTCTTGAATATCCAAATACAGCAGATGATTCAAAATATGACAAATTTTGGACTGCTCCAGCTACCTCATGCCATGTAGTAGGTAAAGATATCCTGAGATTTCACGCGGTGTATTGGCCAGCATTTTTGATGGCAGCTGGACTTCCGCTACCAAAACGTCTTTTTGCACACGGATGGTGGACAAAGGATGGGGAAAAAATATCAAAGTCTCTTGGTAACGTTATTGATCCTGTAGAATTATGCGAAACTTATGGCGTTGACCAGACACGCTTTTTCCTGATGGCAGATGTTACTTTTGGAAGTGATGGAGACTTTTCGAATGATGCTATGATACGAAAGGTAAATGCAAATCTAGCAAATGAACTAGGTAACTTGTGCCAAAGAACACTTTCTATGGTATTCAAGAATTGCGGAAAAGCAGTTCCAGTTGATATTGATCCTTACAATCCGGAGGATGAGGCACTTCTTGCAAAAGCGAAGGGTCTCCGTGCTGAGGCAAGCGCTGCTATTTCAAAGCAGGCGATCAATAAATATGCCGACGCTGTGATATCAATGGTCTGGGAAACAAACAAGTATGTTGATGAAATGGCACCGTGGGCATTGAAAAAGACCGACCCAGATCGTATGAAAGTTGTACTTTATGTATTGATGGAAGTTCTCAGATACATTGCGATTTTATATCAACCAATTATCCCATCTTCTGCAAACAAGATCCTTGACCAACTTACTGTTCCTGAAGATGAGCGTACATTCGACCACCTTGAAACCTCACCAATAAAGTTTGGTGCTTCTATCTCAAAACCACAAGGCGTTTTCCCACGTCTTGAAATTCCCGAGGAAGTATTAATCAAATCATAAATTATCTAGAGAACTTCTTTGCGAACTTCACATTTTCTCTGTTATACCTGTTTTACTCCAACATGTTTTACTCAATATAGAACCAGTGCATCTGATTACATTCAAATCTTTCGTAGCAATTTTAAGCTTGAAGTGATTCAATCCACTGTCGATTGTAGATGCGAAAGCGAGTGTCCACGATGTACTTGACATATTCTTCAAAGGAATCATCACTTATTGAATGCAATTCGATAATAAGATCTATGCAACTTCATTACAAAAAGAATAAAAAAAGAATTCAATTTAATGCCATATTTTGCAACCTGCTATATCGCAAAGCACTGATAATAGTATAGATAAATACTTACTTTTCTGCCATGTTCATTACATGAGGATTTCTAGATTGGCACGCTTCGATAATCTTATCTAATGTGTCTGAAGAATTTGTTCGTTCGATAAGAAATTTGAAATAGGAACTCTTGTTGAAATAATAAACAACCACACTTACGCTGATTATCAAGAAGTGCATGTCTTGTATCATTAAAATGAAGGAATCTATGAAAGACAAATAATAAATGAGCTGATATCTCCGGGTCATGCGTACTTTCTTGCCATAGTTCGATAAGCGTCGCCACTACCCTACCGGTATTTAGTAACCATGCACATTGAATATCCACACATACCCGACCCACTAGAATGATCACCTCCAAAACAATATCGTTTTCAGCCATCCCCGGCATGAGAAGCTTTGCAATGAACGAACAGAGAGAAAATTGAGGTATGAAGTCAGCCCAACTTTTTCCATGAGGAAAATCATGGACAGATATGTTTTGTAATATGCCAATGAATTCAAGTAAAAGATCATGATTTTCACATGAAACAGTCATATCGAGAAGCCGAGGCACATTAAAAGACCAATATCCTTTCATTTTGTAGCTATCCACGGTCAATTTACTTTCTGTATCACTAAAAATATCAAATTGGATCTTGTGTGTCCTTCTACTCAAATTACGAAGTACTTTAGCAAAAAGATTATTTTGTTTCTTTTGAACATATTTCAATAAATTATCAATGAGTGCTTCTTCATGAAGAAGTTCATCTGCGCAAATCTTATCAAAGCTAAGCTTCGAACATAATCATAGATGATATGTTATTGTAAGGAGACAAGTTAAGGAAGAGTCGTTTGAACAAGAAGCAAATGAAGTTTTGAGATCTATATCTAACTTACATTGACAAGAATAGCCGAAAGAATTTTCGCATAACTTTGATTGATGCTGCTACAAAACGTCGCAAAAGTGTGAATCAAATTGGTGGAACAAAATGATTCTCTTGAATCAATTTCGATACTCATATGGTAAAGAAGCTGCAACGTAATCCTTCTTAGACTTGAGTGTTTGAGCTGAACAGAAAGAAAATTTAAAAAACCTTTTTGATGCATAAGCTTGCATCGACAACGCGAAAGAAAGCTTAAATTGAACAAAATTTCTAGTCCAACTCGTAAAATGGTACGATCAGAAACAGAATATAGAATCCAAACAATCTTTTCTAGAGTTTTTGCATTGGATTCAATCATTTCTTCAGCGTTTGCTTGGAAGATGGTCAATTTTTTTAAAAATCGCAATACCGTCAACAGAGAATCTACTGATTTATGCATTAAACAAGATGTCAGTAGTTTGATAATTGATTTCTTGACCATTTTGGCTTCAATATCTGCATCTTCAGCAAGATTGCGAAGCAGACGAACGCAGCAAATAACCAAATGGTCATGCTTTTTTGGTCGTATCCATTCAGTCTCGTTAGGTAAATGAATTTCAAAAGACGCATTTTCAATACTTTCATTGTATTGTTTGTATTGTTTGTTTTTCCCAAGTGATTGGTGACTATTACGTCTTATAACCAGACTAATTATTTCCATTGCAAAAAATCCAATTTTATGGTGAGACAAAATGAAATGAAACTCTCTAAAATTCGAAATCACAAAGAAAATTTTTGAGCCAAGGAAAGCAAGTTCAATAGACTTATTTTTTTCTTCATCCATGATCCTTGATAATGCTGACATAAGTGCATTGTTTTGAACTATTTTTGGAAGATTTTCCATGTGCTTGCATAGATGTAGAATACTTGCTAACCCTTGAATCTTCTGCCTTTTTTTTTCATCATTTTCGTATAAAAGATCAAGGTATTGGTCAATGCAATTGATTCGAGGAGAAAGTGTCTCTTCATAACCTGCTGTATTAGTCGTGGAGAATTGTTTCTCGTACAATTTTTGAATTTCTTGCTCTACATATGTGCTCCATTTTGCTGGAATATACTTTGATCGTCTAATGATGGATTTAGAGTATGTCGTTATGTCTGTATCTTCTTTAAGTCCCTTGAGTCGAATTTTATGTTGTTTGGTTTCGTGAAGTGCCTTACAGAAAGATAAACATATGAAAGTGGACAGAGTGAAAAATTATCCGTTTTGTATGATATGTGATAACGCAAAACTTTGAATCATTATTTACCTTTCCTCTCTTAGAGTCAAATACTTCAACGATATACTCAACATTCAGTGCGGCTTCATATTGGTCAAGGTAAACTTTTTTTGGCTTAATATGCCGGATATCGTTCATTTATCTACCCAATGAAAATATACAAATATAAACGACAATCTTTGTTTGAAATTCAAAAAAAGCTCCAAGAACAAAAAGGTTAATATAATTTTCTTTTTATAATTTAGATACTTCGCTACGAAGAAAAGGTTGAACGAGTTCGAAATTATCTCTTCTTTACAGAACTTCGTTTTACGAAGCCAGATTCAGAAATATTTTTAAATCTGGTGTAATATGCGACTACCTATTAAAAATTTGGAACGTTGCATGTACAGGTATGAACCATCGAAGGAAATCCAAAACTTAACACGATAAAAATCAAAATAAGATCATTGAGGGTGTCTCTTAATCCAAGACATTTATCCCTCAAATACTGGTTTAATCAAAGGGTGCCATTGATGCATCCAAGCGCATAACCTGCTCAAAAAAGAATTTCATTATCAGAATTGCAGAGAAACACATTTTTTGGATAAAGCCATTGATTTAATCTCACCAAAATAACCACATTGAAATAGTAGCAATAACAATAACGACATTTGCAATTCTGCTCCAAAATAGAAGAAAATAATAAAGTTAGTAATCATGTAATGCATCTTTCATATTCTGTATCGAAAGCATTCGACCAGAATATTTCGAATGTGTAGAGACATCGGCAGTTCCGCCGTTATCAACATCTTCGAACATGTATTGAATCACTGTCACGATTAAGGGTACCAGATGCATGAGGACTTACGCAACGTTATCTTTTGACATCATTCCAGTTGCGCGTGACACCAATGCTAATGCGAGAAGAATTGCACCAGCGACGGCGTAAGTCACTGTTCCGGTTATTAGAGGTCCTGGTACAGCCATGTCGAAAAATTAAAGTCTTCTGTTTTGATTGTCCTGGAACTGTGAAAGATTGATTTTCTAACAGCGGACTACCTGTTTTTACTATCATACTTCTGCTTCCTGCAGTTTGATTTTGTCGCTTAATTAAAATTACATTTATTCGGTTACTTATGACTTGTAATGCACATTCGTCTTTTCAATTAGGCAGTAGAATACTAACAAATATTTTTTGTGAGAAATCAGCATTGTTAATTAAAAAGTATATATACGAAATTAGGCATTTATTGAAAATGCAAATTATACGGAGCAATGCAAGATTCAAACACCTCCCAATGTATATTTAGTATAGAAACTTATACCGTAGCTAGCATCCTATCTCCACCGATTATTTTTTTAATATAATTTGTCGATCTGCTGTATAGCAATGAATAAATCTAACTTAGTATATTTATGTGTTTAAATTAATGTTGATTTGTATGAGAATTGGACGTTCGTCGACCTACATTTAACGGTCGAATCGAGAGGAATGGCTCTTACACATGTTCTGACGTCATAAACAAAGCCTGGATTCTATTTCCTAGTCTGGCATTGTCGATATTTATCAAAACTGTCCCTTCGACACCATTTGAAGCGCCTTTTATTCTATTAGATGCACAATCAATCTTAGTTAACGCAGCACTTTCCGAGCAGATATTACCATCATTACGTTTTATTGGATTTAGACTGACGTGTTATGAGTTGTGTAATTGACGAGAATTTGATTGTTTTACTCTCTTTATATACTTAGCAACCGATTATTGATGGTTATTTTTTTGGAGTTTTAGTAATGTCATTTTTTCCTTTCAATTACCAATACATAATACTCCTAACTAGTACCATATTTCACATATTTCTTCTGCTAATGCTTCAAAGGCAATGGACCTCAGCGATTTCTCAATTAATGGTAAATAGTATTTTTCTTTTCGCACAGAAATTTTCCGGAACTGTTCCATAGCCATAGAAAAATCTTTCGATAGTTTCAACAATTTTCGCATTCATTTGATAACTATTGTCAGAGCATTGCTTCTTTTTATTTTTATGATTACCAACTCAATCATTATAGTATAAGAGCCAGAAATAAAGCCTTACAATATCTTTGCACAGAAAAAAAATGAATTGTTGTCAAAAGTTACATAAAATTCGCAGCGATCGTCGGAACACGATGACGCAATGATCTGCAATTCCCTCACTCTTAGCGCTTGCATTCCACATTCAAACATAATTTCTTTCAAAAGTTCTGGCTCTAATTTTGAGTGACAGTAAGTCATGAGCATTTTTATTTGAATGTTTCTACGTAAGTGATAACATCTTTGCATCCGTTCAACGCAACTAGTTAGAGATAATGATGAAGAGGAATGATTCTACGAATTCGGAAACGAAGGGAGCAAACAATGATTGATTCACTTCCCACTTTTTGTTAGACTGAAGACAATTCAAAGGTCTATGAAACAAGTATACCTTTGAAAAAATTCTTCCCTCTTCTTCCTTTCGGATAACATTCTCCTATTATCCAGCTCTACTATCGCCCTATCTCTATATCGAGCTTCCTTACATTTCAATTACTATTCTTTGCGCAAGGCATGAATCGCAGACGATTCTTGTTAGCTTTAATCATCATGGACCCGAGAACTCACTAAAATTACCATAATGAGGTATTAATTATATAATTAATTCTTTGCCCTTAATGGTTCATATTATTTGTGTATGTAAGTAGAATAGATCTAAGCATCTTGTGTATGTAAGTAGAATATATGTAAGCATCGTTTACTTTACTTTTTACTTACAAGCTTTTTGAAGGTTTAGAAACTAAGGTATTGTACGTTGAATGTCAGCAGATTAAGAGAACTGCTTAAGAACAGCAAAAAATGCAATTCAGAGCAATCCATTCTGTTTTTGTGGTTCTTGTTCTAGAGAACATATCAATTTATATGTACGCAATTTCTTCAAAAGAGAAAACGTATTGCATGAGATGAATAAAGTTTACATAATGAATTATTGGGCGCGCCTATCAGAATCCTTGATTGATTGAAAATATTGAAGTGACTAAATATATAAAAAAAATGGAATCATTAATTAGAAAAAAACGATAGTTTATTCATATCTTATACGTACGTATACTGATCAATGGCAAGGGTTCAAATCTTATTCGGTTCTTAATTGGAAAAGTCTCTAGCGAAAGAAATTCACTAGCTTTGGTTCAAATAATTTTACGGATTTAGCCATACTACAAACTATACCGGGGCTTAAGTCAAGTTCCAGCAATAACCTTATAATAAATAGTTTTTTTAAATAGAACAGCAGACGAAAAAAGGAAGAAAGGCAACCGATCCACAGTGGAACTTCAGCGTTACAAGCGATCGAGAGAGAACAAAAACGAAGCGATGAATTCCCGAGTCAATAAAAAAGATTACGATGAGACCACCGGTAGAATGTGGGAAGCAGCAACGAAAGAGATCGATAGCATTGAATCTAGTAAGTACCATATTCTTGCACTCAGTGGAGTATTTCCTGTCATTACGTATTAAATTTGACGTTCTTTCGTTTTACCTGTTGCGAATTGAAGGCATGGAAAGTTGGAAGAACCAAGTCTTACCGTTAGCTCGCATAAAAAAGATTATGAAGAGTGGTGAACTTATACATAATACGAATGAGAAGAATCAAATGAATAAGAATATGCACAATGGAAACGATTCAGATACTTCACACCCACGATTTATGATCAAGAATGAAGCTACGGTGTTTATGGGTAAAGCATGTGAGTTACTTATACGTGAACTCGCTACGAGTTCATGGGAACACACGGAACGAAGCAGAAGAAGGACGCTTCAAAAGATAGACGTACAGGCAGCTGTAGAGGAGAATGAGGTTTATGACTTTCTCATTGACATTGTGCCAAGGGTTCCGCAAAACGTCTCAAGGATGGAAACTGCTGCTGAAGTCTCTAGCAATCGCCAAGCAATTCCAATTAGTACAATCCCTTCTCCAAGCTTCAATAATAATGCACAACTGAGTAGAATGAATATTCCTGAGGCAGCATTAAATTTCCCTCGCGCAATGCAGCACGAAGCTGGAATGAGACTAGTTAATGCTGAAAGAAGGCTGCAGCAACTTCAAGAGATGCAACAGAAATTGATATTGCAGCAGCAAAGGCTACCATCATTGAATTCCGTCCAATATCCTACGTTAACGATCCCAATCCAACAAGTGATGCAGCAAAATTTACTTACATCACAATGGTCACCTATGTATCAGACTATACAAGGTGACCAGAACAAAATGCACTTGGAGCACCTGATGATGCAAAGACAAATGCAAGAAAATTCTAGTCCAATTTGAAGAATTTTATCATGATTTTAAGAGCGCATTAAATCAGTAACCCCAGCAATTTTTCCACTTCCTCATGAATCAGAAATGGAATATTTTGAGACCAAACCGTATCTACAAGAGCATAATAAGAACTCAATACCTCTACCATTTTTAACTTCATTCTCTTTATAACGTTATTTTGAAACGACGTCGCATCTTAAAAATGAAGTTTTGGTTATGCTTTTCACTCATGCATAACCTCAAGAACAATACACTTTATATGTTACATATTTATGAGCTATCTCAAGTAAAGAATACATAAATTTAGATATAGCTATTTCGCTTCGATTAATCACATAATTTTTTCTACAATGTTACAAAATTTAATCTTATTTTCTTTTAGGATACAATTGATTGCAAAGGTTTTTATCAGGTAACGTTTTGTAGTTGTAACAGAAACTTTTAAGTCACTTTTAATTCATTTTTTTCAATTTTGCTAAAATGATAGCAAAAGAAAAAAACTAAAAAGAAGCATTCATGGAAGCCATCAGCCGTTCTGTTCTTGCTATATTTTTCAGAACTTTTTTCACAACCGGTGATGAATCCTTTAAGTTCAGAGCAACTCTATAGATTCGTAGTGCTTCTTTGAAAGAATCACAAGCTCCAGTGAGGTTGGAGCGTCGTAATTGTATTCTTCCCACAGAGCACGATGTCACAGCCACGCTTGGATGATTATTTCCCCAGACTGCTTTTCTAACAGAAATAACTTCCATATAAGCTTCTTCGGCCAACTCAATTTTGTCCATTTTATAAAATATTCCAGCTATATTATTTAATGTATCAGCAACATCAATGTGCCAAGGTCCAAGCTGCTGGAAACGAATATGTAATGCTTCATAAAGAGCTAGCAGACCCCAATCAAATTCTTCCATAGATGCTGCAGCCCTTCCAACACAGTTTAGAGCCCTTCCAACTGAAAGGTGATCATTTCCATGCACAAGCTTTCGCAATCGGACTGCATTTTTGAAAGTTGCAAGCGCCTCCTTGAAATATTGCGCACGCATATATGCATGACCTAACTGTAACATACAATCGGTTGTTTGAAAATGATTTTTCCCATAATGTGCTTGACAAAACTTTAGATAATTTTGACATTCACTTATTTCTTCACTTTGTTTATCATTGTTCTCTCCACTCTTTATACCAGCAATCCCGTTCGTTGTACTAGTTTTCGGTATTTTTGATATCTTCGATGAGTACAAAAACTTGTGTCTTGCAGCGTTTGTGTCAACGTATCTTCCGTATTTATAAGATGCTTTTACAGGAGATGGAATGCGAAACGATACATTCGACCTATGCTGCGTTTCGTAAGACTTAACCGACTCCATCCAGCGCGGCAATGACTTTGAAAATGCAGATGAAATGAATTTTAGAAAAAAATGGACTCCTGTGGGAATAAGAATTCGGTTGCAGAAACAACAAGCAACGGATATGGACTCATTGATGGATTGCTTCTAAACGCAATATGATAGTTTGAATGCCTTATATAATAAAATATATACATAAGCCGACTTAACAATTTGTTAAATAACTCCGTTTTAATGTTTTACCGTATTTATAACGGAAATGTACCGGTTAATATAATACTTAGGCATATTAATAAAAAATAAAGTCTCGCCACATAAAATCTATTAAAGAGCTTTATCGTAATTAAGTCCATTTGAAAGATCACAAGAAATTTCAATCCCACTCGGATTCGATTCATTCAGTCGTGCTATGCTTTAGATATAAGTAGATGAAGACTTTGTTTGATCAACGACAAAAAATTGTCGCTGCATGTGAATCATGAGCATCATTCAAAAGACTTTTCTACATGTGGATACTTGAAGCATGAAATACAGTTTATTTCTACATGAGCTAGTGAAAATATTATTGCTTTATAATTATCATTCATCTGAATACGATTTATATGAACACGCAGTCAAACTCTCAAGTAAATCTCATTATCTCTTATCATTCGCACTACCTCAACATTGAGTGCAGTTAAAAAAGAATGTAAAAAAAGTCAGTATACTTATTCATGGAATAAGAAAACCGGAAATGTTGTGATGAAGCGCCTATGATAGAGATCTTGCTTTGAAAAAACTCAACGTTGAAGCACTTTAAATTTCTCTATACAACGTGAAACCGATTGCATAAATTACATTAATAAGACTGTGTCACTTAATTTTTGATTCTTTTCCCCACTAACTTTTAGTAAGGCCCGACGTTCATCATCTTTCTGTATATTGTATACTGATTTGCAAACAATTCCCAAAAAACACAATACAAAAACAATCCCAAAAAATTGAAATAAAGCACTCATTTCGGAAACATAATCTGGATGCAGATGTGCAAACAAGCTGACACATTTCGTGCTTCCTATAAATGGTGTACCTCTACCGTTTGGACAAGCTAAACATTCATGGTATTCTGTTCTTCGACCCGTCTTGCTATAAAAACCAGGAGAGCATTGAACAAAATCACAGTCAAATATTCCGTCATTTCCATTTCCATTTATACTCTCTTTACTACATATTGTTTTAGGGATAATGCCCTTGAGTTTGTTTCCACTAACGTCCAAATATCGAAGAGGGGCCCATCGTAAATCTGAGGGTAAGGGACCATGAAGGTAATTATCACTTAAATCAAGATACTCTAAATATTGAAGAAATCCGATTTCTTCAGGAATGATTCCCCGTAGACCTTGTCCTTTCAAATTTATAGATATTATATTTCCATGATTGCCGCAAGTAACGCCATCAAGATTACAATACGAGTCCCCTTGAACATCCCATCTAACGTTTTGCCACTGATATCCTCCGGTTGCCTCATAGAAAATATTTAATATATCCATTTCTTCGAGATCAAAGCACTCATTTACTCTATATTTATGGATATTTTGAAAAATGTCTATTAAATGAAAGGACAACCATGATGAATCTTTCTCAATTTTTTTAATGAACTTACCTTCCAAGATATGGATTATAAAAACTATCTACACATTGTTGACATGGGAAAACCCCCTCCAATGAGACTTTACCTGGAGGACATGCCACGGATTCACAATAATCCCGACCATCTGATTGAGGCACGTCTTTAAAAAAATCTTTGTTCAGCTCTCCACGACACAGTGAAGGTGGCACAGTCCCAGTGAATTTATTTCCTGGATTTCAAATTAGGATTCTTTTCGCATATATTAATTTATAAAGTGTTGTACAATAAATACACTCACCATCAATATAAAAATCTGATAGCTCAGGCATTTCCCCTAGTTCTGCTGGCACAGTCCCAGTCAGTAGATTATTCTGAAGCCACAATTTTTTCACACTAGAAGATTGATCAGAAAATGTCGAAGGAATAGTCCCCATCAAAGAATTTCCATTGAGATAAAGGTATTTAAAGGAACGTTTGCGGCCAAAAAAATCATGTATGGTGCCTGAAAATTCATTTTCTGATAGAGATAGTATTTGAAGTCTTTTGCAATTTTCAATGGATATAGGCAGTATACCTTGAATTTTGTTGTGTGCGAGATCTAGTTCGACAAGGTCAAAGTTTGAACGCAAAAAATTATTGTCTAAAGACCCAGACAGCAAGTTGTTTGCAAGTTCTAAAGTTTTCAGTTTCGGTGAATCAAAATTGGGTATACTCCCGGTAATTCTGTTACTCTCCAAAAAAATTCTTTCTAGATGCGGTAGCTTTCCAATTTCTCTTGGCAAACTTCCAAAGATTAGATTGCGTCTCATCGATATTTTCTCAAGCGTTGTCAATTGACCCAGTTCTGATGGTAGACTTCCAATAAAATCGGCTTCATACATGTTGATTCCAATTACAACAGTCCCATAGCTATCGCATAGGATATAATCCCAGCTGCAAACCGAGATTTCACCATTGACTTTCCATCCATTCTTATCCAAAGCCCATGCACGTCCTTCTTGTCCTTGTATTAAACTGAGTAAAATTCTCTTCTGATTAACCATATATGTCAATGAATTACTTCTTTGTCTATACTCATACTTGCAATTTTCGCCCCAATATCCACCCAATCGAGACAAACAAAACAAACTTCTTGGTGACATAATAAGGAGTGTCTTAGTATATTAGAGTATTTTTTCTTGAGACTTTCGATTCCTATCAATAATCTTTCATGCATCGCTTAGATGACCGTCGGTTCTTATAGTTAAGGTGAACAAAATTGTCTAATATTAAATAATTGTATGTGAGTGTTCTAAAAAAGTCCTTTCCTCATCAATTACTTAACATGAGAGTTTCTCGTAATTAAGAACGGATTCTCCAAAAACAAACAAACAAACAAACATATCTTTCTTTACAAATTTTAATCTAATGAAATTTATTTGGACTGCAGTTTAATATATATTTAAAAATAATCAAAGATTAACTACATTTACATCATAATCTGCCTCCTCACCTTCATATGCAGAGATTGAAAGTGTACAAAAAACAAACCGGCCATTAAATATTGTTTATGAATTGTTTTGAGTACCAAAACTACTCAGGCAGCAGAGGGAACAATTGAATCAATTTGGCCATATCATCTTTCAGTCATGTTTTCTTCAAGACCATATATTTTATCGGGTAATCTCACAACATGATGGTGGTGTACATTTCAGTTATGTCAGTGGACGGTGAAACTTGTCTACTAGAGGGAACAAAATTACCCTGGATTGGACTTCAAACTAAATTACAATATAATCGCCTTTTGTACTCCCATTTTTCTATGATTGTTTGTAGCTGACATTTGTTTTTGATCAAATCGTTGAGTATTGAAGGGGGAAATAAATGCTTCATAGAGAACATGTTATACTATTGCAGTTCCTTCATATGATAACTTTCCAGCTTTTCCACAGATAATACCGTGGGAAATCCCGCATCAAATTATGATTTTGTAATACTGCTTACAAGATTAGGAGAGAAAGACTCGCTGAAATTTGATGCTTATATAAAACATTTTGCTTCCTTAAATCATAGTAAAGCGTTGTTCGAACATCGGTATTAAAACATTTATTTCTTTGTCATGCATCATTCACATATTTTGTATGGTATTATTATTCTTCAAATATTAATAGAATTCTTATAAGCAAATGATAAACCACTAGTACTAAAAGGTCGGGAGTTGAAGTCATCGTCTTAGGGCTATACTGGCTTAGCTTAATCCAGATATGTCACTTTTTTTTCGTTAGTACTCCTGCTGCTAGGATTGAATTAAATGAATTATTAGACTACTGTTGGTCTTCAGTGTAAAGTCATTAAGAAATGAAGCTTAAAAAACTATTATAGAATTGGACGGTCTTTCCATTCGGAATTGCATAAATATTAGTGTTTTGCACCTTGCCTTAGGGATGAAATACGACAACGGCGTCTCATGTCCGACCATAATAGATACTTTTCATCGATTCAAGGATGGAAAAGCTACACATGAGTTTCAAGTCATTCTGATAGGGCTATCATTGACTTGGGCAGCCAATCAAATGGGATGAATGGCGTAATATGCGTAGGATTAATACAAAAATACTTTTTTCTTGATCTATTTGGCAATCTTTCTTCAGAAGCAGAAATGAAGCAACTATCAGTATGATTACATCATCATTGTAACGTATTTGAATGCATGATAGGTATGCTTCAAGGTATTTTTTGCAACTAAACTTTTCATATTTCTACAAATCGTTTCTTTATTTGTTCATTGTGATTATTCAAGTATTCAATCAAACCTTGTTCTATAAATCATCGCATCATCGCATACTTTCCAACTTCTTTTAAGTACTTTCAATCTCTAATAATTCTTACTTCTTTCTTCCGGGAATAAGTTAGAGACATTTTATTCTAATTCATGCTTGTATTCTTTTATGGAAACAATCTGAGATTTTTTGACTATTCCTGATGAACATAAACGACTGCAAATGGAGCAATTTAGAACATTTTTCATGTTTCAATGGTGCGTACAAGTTTGTATTGTTTTTGTATTTTCATTTGCACGAAGAAGTCTATCTGACTCTCTCAAACTCCATTTCTCTAGGTTAAACTTTTTTCGAAACTTGGAAAATGGTTGTATGGGAGAATCTTGACGTTTTAAAGAGGAAGACTTTCTGTTGTAAAAAAGTTCCATAAAAATAATTGAAAGCACAAACTCAAATTGTGATTTTATTCGACTCTAATACAGATAAAATTATGAAATTAAGATTGGTACTTTTCTTTTTCAAAAGATTGTATTGATCAGCAGATGTTTAATCATCACTCTCAAAATCTAAAAACAGTCTATCTCTTCCAGGCTGTTGTCGACATAAAAGAAGCGGACTTTCTCGAGCGATTAGTATGGCAATAACCTGATATAGTGTATAAATTAGATTATTATTATAAAGTGAGATAGGTTATTAAACTACCGTCTTCTACATACGACAGGTGCTACAACATATTTTTGCTTACGTCGATCTATCTCAACTTTTAATAGTAAACTTCGATGACGTAATCATCCTTGTTTGAAGACTACGTCGAATCGTAATCTACATGATGTAATTTGTTGAGCAAGTACGATTCAATATATTCTTTATGTTTACATAGCGCACACACGTCTATCCTTCAGAATCTTTATACTTCTGGACTGTCTCTCTAGGTATTAAGAATATTAAAGACTACGTAGACATCATTGCAAGCATTCAAACTGCATTAGGTAAGTCTGATGTGCGTGTTATAATGAAAAGAGATCTTTTTCTTATTTAGGAATTTTCACACATCCATATTATGATTCATACTGCTGATATGTAGGAATTTTATTCATACACGCACGTCAACATGATTCCCAAAATGAGAAAACAAAAAGACTGTTCTCACATAAATTTGATTATTTCGACTTTTTCAACAGTTTGTGACCATGTCTACTCAATTTGATTCGGTAAGACGAACTTCTCGCTTTCCAAAATGCTTTACAAGGTCCCTAGTGATATGCAACGGAACAAACATTTCTTGATAATGCAGGAATATGTTTTAGAAAAGATGAAAATGATCGTGAATTGAAACTATATTAATTTTGATGCTCAAACAGATTCAATGTGAAACTTTATTTTCTATCTTTAACAGGATACTCTTACCCTAAACAGGTTTGTTATGGCAAACACTCGTGATCATGAGCTTGTAATTCTCATGAATGCCATCGCTACCTCCTGTAAATTGATTACATCTGCTGTGCAACGTGCCGGAGTAGCAAAGTTGTATGGTCTTGCCGGAGAAGTAAACAGTACTGGAGATGACCAAAAGAAACTTGATGTTCTTTCCAATGACATGATGATCAACGCTCTTGTAAACTCCGGTGTATGTAGTGTACTTGTATCAGAGGAGAATGAAGAACCAATCATGGTACCCAAAGAAAAGTCTGGAAAATTTTGCGTAGCTTTTGACCCTCTCGATGGATCTAGTAACATTGACTGTAACGTAAGTGTAGGAACAATTTTCAGTGTTTTTGAAAAGAAAGAAGGAAGTGAAGGAACAGCTGATGACCTCCTTCGTTCTGGTAGCGATTGTATTTGCGCTGGATATGTCGCATACAGTTCCGCCGTAGAACTTGTTTTCACTTTCCAAGGAGGAAAGGTACAAGGATTCTGCCTTGATCCTACCATTGGAGAGTTTGTACACACGAGGCCAAACATGCAATTCCCATCTGATGGAGGAAAGACGATTTATTCTGCCAACGAGGGTAATTCCATGTACTGGGAATCTCCCATCCAAAATGCAGTACAAGCTTTCAAAACTGGAGCCAAGCCATATTCTGCTCGTTACGTAGGATCTATGGTGGCAGATATCCACAGAACTCTTCTTTACGGAGGAATCTACTTATATCCCGCTGACAATAAGTCTCCTAAGGGAAAGCTTCGCATGTTATACGAGGGTATTCCTATGGCCCTTATCATAGAGCAAGCTGGAGGTATTGCATCCGCTGGTATGTTTGAGGGTAAGATTCAAAGAGTTATGGACTTGAAACCCTCCTCTATCCATGCTAAATGTCCCATCATCATGGGAGGACCCCGTGATCTTGGTATCGTGTACAACGAATACAAGAAGACTGGAGTCGAAGTACCAGAGGTCTAAATAACTTTTCCTATTTTATATCGGTATCTTCCCACATATCTCAAATACCCGCACATAAGCATTGTTTAATTGGATTGCTGAGTACCAAAAGCCCTTGGAACACATAAGTTCAACCCGTACTCATTTTAATGCTTTGCAACAAAAAATAATCCCTCTAGTTCTTGTAAATCAGAGGTCATATCTGTAATATACAAAACAGCAAGAAAATTATAAAAATTAAACCTTTTCATTACTAAATTCAACCGCAACTGGTATGTTATTAAATATGTTTTCCTTCCTTTCATGATTTCACAATGGCATTATCCCATCTTGGTATCTGGAAAACTTCATTCATATTTTGGAATCCTTCAAACGATATTTTAATTGCTTTTCTTTCACCGTATCAATCAAATCCTATAGGACATAATGATGTTGGATTGAGAACGCTAGATTGTTTTGCAGCAAGAAAAGCAAATCGTAACAATATACGAAGAAGAACTCAACTTTTCATATTCTTATGAAATAGATTTAACATCTGTATTTTACAAACATAAACAAACATCTAGAATCTATAACTATGAATAATGAAATTTTATCGCATGTGAGACACCCATCAGAGTACGTGATGTAATCCTGACAACTTCATTTTCGCGATTTTTTCTGTCGCTTCCATCAAATGATTTTGACCAACCAAGACATCATTTTTCCTCACAGCTAAAAATGCAGCCTCATTCACGACGTTCTCTATATCAGCACCCGAAAAATCATTCATGAATTTATCCTTGACCACATGTTTCCAATTGATTCCATTCAAAGTACCCTCTTTCGCTAATTGAATTTTTGTGGCATGCAATTTCAATATGGCTTCTCGTCCATCCCGATCTGGTAAACCTACATGAACATGTCTATCAAATCTACCCGGACGTAGTAAAGCAGGATCGAGAACATCAGGACGGTTTGTCGCAGCAAACACAACTATCGTGACATGTTGATTCGAGGAATGAAATCCATCCATCTCAGTAAGTAATTGATTTAAAGTTTGTTCTCGCTCATCACATCCTCCACCAAAACTACTTCCTCCGGAGGCACCCACACGACTTTTTGCTAAGGCATCTATTTCATCAATAAAAATGACTGCTGATGCTTGTGGAGAAGCATGCGATGGATTAGATGATGTAGGGGTAGAGGAAATAATATTGGAAATCCAAGAGTTGGTTTGATTTTTGGCAATCGTTGCAAGTGCTTCACGTCTAGCTCGTGAAAATAAATCACGAACCTAAATAGCATCATTGTTTCAATAATAGAGAATAAAAGCAAGGATATATAAGTCAAATCAATAGAAGCACCAATTTTTTGTGTTCAGCATTGAAGTAAGGACTTACCCTAGCAGCCCCTCGTCCCACTAATACTTCCACGAAATCACCCCCCGAACAAGCGATAAAAACGCAATTAGTTCCAGCTTCACCAGCAACTGCTCTTGCCAATAATGTTTTACCAGCTCCTGGAGGACCATACAATAAAACACCTTTTGGGACACGAGCACCTATTTTTTTGTATATGCTTGGTTTGGACAAACATTGAACAACTTCTCTTAGTTCTAATTTTGCGGATGTTATTCCAGCCACATCTTTGAATGATATTTTAGATGTCAACGAAGAGGCTTGTCTCGACAATGGTGAATCATGATCGGCATAAGGGTCATTTTGGAATTTTTGTAACATTTTGTACACCATCGCTAGATATATAAATGGAATAGCATATATCAGGCCTTCTTGAATATAGGAAGCAACGTTTTTCTCGCGTGTGAGTGTCGATATTTGATCACACCCTGTCGATGATAATTTCGACAAGAGCTTCTCTCGCATATCCTTGCTTTCTGGAAACGTAACTTTTTTCCATATCATATTTGGTTCCGTTATTTCAGTTTGTTTCACGTTACTAGCATCCGAAGCTTTGTTGTTGTGAGAATTACGAAGAGTAAAGATGCAAGTGCAGCTGTTTAAAAAAGCTTTTTGGATCTCTTTGTTTTGCAATGCAGTAAATAGAAATGATAAAGGAACTTCTTCCGTAGTGTCACGTGATGGTCCCAATGAAACACGGTCTGTATTCATCGACTTAGCAGTTCCTAATAAGTATGATATGATGGGGATAGAATAGAATGGAAGTGGCTTTGTGGATTTATGTTGAATGGATCGAATGGATCGAGATCGCCGAGATCGTATGTAGGCAATCAGAAATATGCTTAGAGTTAGCGAAAATGTCGATTTGGATTTTGGATGTTTCTTGATCTGAATGAAATAGAATGATACTTTTTGTAATATTTTTGTTAGATAGGAAGCTGGCTGCTCATTTTCATTTTGAAAATCTTTGTTGTTTCTTGGAGCTTGATCATCGTTGTGTGATGCCTTCCTCCTATTATTGGACTCGCTATCCTTCATTTTGATAATAATTTTTCATATTTGGCAACACTTCTTGATGAACACATGTTCGTATAACATAATAATTAATAATAATAATCATAGAATTGTTCTGGTAAGATACCTTCATACGGTACATACATACATAGGATACATACAATCCCAGTATGAGACAATTCACCTAATTAGAATTACAATGTACATGCGTAGAGTCATATGAGGGTTTATAATTGTTGCTCCTGCCAATATCTTCGGTCATCTTATTATTATTTCACGGCCGTTCGTTCAATTCTGACGAAAAAGATAGTTGCAAACATCATTTTTTGGGGTAGAAGTTATCTTTCGAACCTTCCTTTTCACACCATCCGAAATCATAACTGTGAATAAATGAATTCAATGATTCTCTCCAGGGTACTTTTAAGGAGCAAGCTTCCTATTCGCTATGCGAGAATAACTTCCATTCAAACTCTCTCAACACTGTCCGGACAAAATCAGTGTACCCTTCAAGGATATTCACCATCTATCTTGAGGAAAAGGTCATTTTCAACACCATCGTTAGCCCAACTAGTCAAAAAATTACGAGCCAGTACAGGAGCTCCGATGGTCGAATGCAAAAAGGCGTTAACCGCAGAGGAAGTAAATGGGGACTTAGAAAAAGCGTTACAATGGCTTCGTCAACATGGATCCGCAAAGATAACTAATAAAATGAAGGCTGGTGGGAGAGATGCGACAGAAGGTTTGGTAGGTATGATAGTTCTTGAACATCAAGGTGCTGCATTGGTGAAAGTGGGTTCGGAAACAGATTTTGCAAGTCGGAGTGAGGTTTTTACGACTCTCGTCGAAGATTTGGCATATGCAGCTTTGAAGTCTCAGTCGGAAAGCGATGCCAATGAAGGTTTCTTTGAAATTGATGTTGCGGAAGATAGTTCCTTTTGGAACGTTACATTTCCGAGAGGAGAAGGAGATAACTCTACCGCATCAAATGAAATGAGTGTGAAACAAGCTATGGAGGAAGCTATATTATCTATACGAGAAAATTTGCAAATGAAGGAAGTTCATTGTCTTCTTTCCAATGACGATGATACTGTTGTATCTGGATATATTCACGGAAAAACTCTCCATTCCCAAAATGCAGGCACTTCAGCAGCTTTGATTGAATTGCAAAAAAGTGCTTCCAATGATATGTCTATGAAAGACATCAAAGAGATTGGAAAAAAACTCACTATGCATATCATAGCAGCAAAACCAGATTATTTGTCTCCTGATCATGTTCCAAGTGATATTGTAGAAAAAGAGAAACGTATGATTTTACAAGAGGTGAGTTTCTTTTTTTTTTTTTCAAAATTTTGTGTTCCTGTTTCTATTGTCTCTACTATTGGGATGTTGATTCTGACACATCATGGTTGTTTGGAAATGCCAGATTGGAGACACCGGAAAGCCCGCTAATATTGTGGAAAAAATGATTTCTGGAAAATTACGGAAGTTTTATGAAGGCGTTTGTCTTACAGAACAAAATCATATGGTGGAGGATGATAATCCAAAGATTTCTAAATTTTTGAAGCAAAAAGGATTGACAATTAAATCCTTTCAGAGTGTATTTATTTAATTCCAAATAAGAAGATACTTTTTGTGACAGAAGATCATTGTAACTTCAGAAAGCACTTTTATTATTTATAAATCTATGTTTCATCTTTATTCCTCTGATACTATCTTTGACAACAAATCAGGGTAATCCATTTCCATCAGAGTAAAGCAATCTTAATAGTATCATACGTATTGCGTCGCATTTTGGCTCAAAAGTAGGAATGTCATAAAAATGGAATCTTTTCTGGCAGCGTAACACGATGTATAGGGTAGAAAGTGCAAAAATGAAGATTTCAAGAAGATGATTTATTTGGCAAGAGCGAAAGTCCTATTACAAATGTACAAGAAATTGGAAAGTAAGTCACATACACACACACACACATCATCAAAGCACAAACGATAAATCAACAATGAAACATCACTTACATTGATTTCACCTCAACAGCCAAATCTCCATTCACATATCCCCTTCCAGTAGCTTTGGCAATTCCAAACTTGGCCTTCCATGTTGTAATCTCAACTTCCATAACAAGTGTATCTCCAGGAACCACAGGTCTCTTCCATTTAACTCCATCTACTCCAGCAAAGAAGAAGACAGCTCCAGGTTCAGCTCCTTCCATTTGTAGGGCGACAATGCCGGCAAGTTGGGCCAATGCTTCTACTTGCATAACTCCAGGCATGATGGGACGGCCGGGGAAGTGACCTGTGAATTGGGGTTCATTGTTGGTGATGGCTTTGATACCAACAGCACGCTGAGATGGTCGATGTCAATTCAATAAATGTCAGGTGGGAGAAAGGAATTTTATCAAAAGATGAGAGAACAAACGATTGGAAACAACAAATATCCAGAATAAAATAGAATATAGAAGTTTCAAAAACGTAACATTTCAAAGCGTTTGGAAATGATATTATGATACTTGTCATGATCACTTTTTGGATAATCCCTCCACAGACAGTATCATAGTCTCACCTTTCCAGCTTCGTATTCAATAACTTTGTCGACAAGAGCAAAGGGATACCGCTATGTATCCATTGAAAAAAAAAAAAAAAAAAAAAAAAAAAAAGAAAGAAGTAGAACCACATAATCCAAATGAAAAACAAGAAAGTGAGAAACAATGACAAAAAAAAGGGTGTATCCTCTCTAACATTATCTATCCTACAACTCACATGAGGTAAAATTTTAGCAATGGCTTCGATATCAAAAACATCGG
>Ga0209092_10000145_pt1 | contig 64023 bp, 72 predicted proteins | sample FraStrMetagenome_FD_187446 | JGI IMG/M metagenome (GOLD analysis project Ga0209092, IMG submission 187446) | Marine eukaryotic phytoplankton communities from Arctic Ocean - Fram Strait ARC3M Metagenome (SPAdes) (version 2) | ecosystem: Environmental > Aquatic > Marine > Oceanic | place: Fram...
CAGACAATCTAGAAGTTGCACAATGGATTAGAGACAATCTAGACTTTGACCAAGTCATCTCTGAGTTCTATGTAGATGGTGACCCAACGTCTGGTTGGATTCATTTATCCTACGTAAGTCCTGAAGCGAATCGTAATAGATGTTTGACCGCAACACGTGTGGACGGTAAAGTCCAATATAGTGTTGGACTGCCTGAGTGAAACATGTACAGAAACATGTACAGGTGTTTGCAATAGACCAGTTTGATAGTCTACAAGCAGAAGCATTATTACAAATACCTGTAAGTAACAAACCTGTCTATGGGGACTATGATGTTCATGGAGACCCTACGAAATGGGACTTCGATTCTAAATCATATTCCCTTGTTACCAAAAAATTAATTAAGGATGCAATAGAAAAATACTGTGAATCATGGGGATGTAATTCATATACATTAAATACTCTGTGGTATCATGTATATAATAAAGGTGGCAGTTATATGTCACACACCCACACCCTATCAAATATGACTGGTGTGGTACACTTGTTATTAGAAGATGAAAGAGACTATACTGATATAGTCGGTTATGAGGATTTATGGTGTACAGGAAAAATAAAAGAAGGTGAGGTTGTATTATTCCCATCAATGACACCACACAAATCAAATCCAGTTCATGGAAAGAAAATCATTATCGGTTTTAATTGGGACATGTATTCGGATATGCAAACATATAAGGTAGTACAGTGAATTTAATATTTCAATACATGATAACAAACGAGGAGACCGAGAAACGTTCTCCAGTTCCACAATATCCACAAGGTACTAGGTCAGAACTCTATCGTGTGACTGGGGATTTGTCTGCAAAATCGTTTCAAATCTATGCGGATAAGATTGGATGTAAACACCAATATTCCACTAAACAAGTATTCACCGAAGGTAAGACTGGGTCAACTGTGTTGCTCTATGAATGCCTACGTATCATCTATGACCCTCTTTACGAACAATTCGACAAGATTGCATTCATTGATACTGATATCATCTGTAACACCGAAGAGAACATCTTTGATGAAACTGGTGATTATGAGATTACAGGTGTTCTTGAATCTGAAATACGTACTGGTAAAGACGGTGGATACAATACTTGGGATTTCAGTAAGAAGACAAGAGATGCACTGGTAACCAAGTATAAGCGTAATGGTATCCCATGTGTCCCCACAGAACCACCATATCGTCCCTCTTGTATCACTACCTTCAATACTGGTGTAATGGTATGGACTAAAGAAGCACGTATGAAAGCACGTGAGAAGTTTGATGATTGGTACGAATACATGTCAGACGGTGACAAACACGGTGACCCGTTTTGGATTAACAATGACCAACCATGGTTATCTGGACAGATAATGAAACACGGATTAACGTGGCAAAGTATCGACCAGAAATGGAATGACACACCTACTCATTGGCCAGATGACAGAGGATTTGACATGAATTTCCTCCATTATACTGGGGGTGGTAATAAGGTTGTTATGTTAGAAGATTATAAAAAGGGTAAATTTAAGTACTTAAAAGCTTGACAAACCCAGTATTTCTTGTTATAATAACCACATGAAGAAAGAAATACAACTACAACATAAGGAAGAAGAAGTGCTAAGTCAGTACCATAAGGTAATATTAACAGACGCAGATGGTGTTCTCCTGAACTGGGGTTACGCATTTGACGTGTGGATGACCGAGAAAGGTTACACCGCCAAAAGTAAATTAGAATACAATGTCGGTACAATATACGACATTACCACAGCAGAATCAAGAAAACTGGTTAGAGAGTTCAACGAATCTGCCCATATGGGTTTTGTACCTCCGTTAAGAGATGCAATGCAGTATGTCAGAAAGTTACACGAAGAACACGGTTATGTGTTCCACTTGATTACTAGTATGAGTAAAGACGAGAACGCACAGAAACTAAGAACAATGAACATTAAGAAGTTGTTCGGTGAGACTGCATTCGTTAAATTCATCTATCTGGACACAGGTGCAGACAAGGATGAAGTCCTTGCACAATACAAAGGAACAGGTTATACTTGGGTTGAGGACAAAGTTGAAAACGCAATTGCGGGTGACAAACAAGGTCTTGACTCAATTGTCATGGAACATGGATACAACATGGACAACCAAGACTATCCCCTAATGAAAAACTGGAAAGATGTGTACGAATACCTTGTAGGTTAACGTATATATAACTACATGAAAAGATATGTAGGTTACTCCGAGTTTTATCATGATGCCGCACTCGCCATCGTTAATCCCGATGGTGAAGTTGCTTTCGCATCCCAATCAGAAAGATATAGTGGTTTTAAAATGGATGGTCATATCCATCCACCTATGTGGGAAATGGTTAATGAAGATGACCATGTTACCTTCTACGAAGACCTACAAGAACGCATGACAGTCATGGGTGGGTTTAGAACTTTCGGTGGTGCGACAAAATTACATAAACTTGTTGCTAAAGACTTAACAGATGGTGACGAAACCCTGTATAGGGCACACACCGCAGAATTTAGAAGACCCATTCACGCTATGGCATCCTATGATGATTTCAATAAACATCATGAAAGTCATGCAGCACTTGGATTCTTTACCCGACCATGGGAATCAAAAGAGGATACAGTAATTGTATCTGTCGATGGTTCGGGAGAAGTAGAATCTACTGTAATCTATGACCACAATTTCAAACCCCTCAAAGTTGTTAGATGGCCTCAGTCCTTGGGAACTCTCTATGGGATGGGTTGTGTTTCAATCAAATTAAAACCTTTAAGAGATGAATACATTCTTATGGGTCTTTCTGCATATGGTGAACCTCAAGATGATTTGTATCAAATCTTACACGATTGTTATTACTGGCATGACACACTGGAAGGACAAGCTGTTTGGGACAAGGTAGATTTTAAAGGTGAGTGTATAGCAGATAGTGAACTTGCACATAGAGATTTCCAGTTTGAGAAACAGTTTAGAAAATTGGTAAAAAGTAAATATACTAACAAAGACTCAGATGTCGCTGCAACAGTTCAGAAATTCTTTGAGACAGAGATTTTAAAGATTATGACCGAAGCACGACAGTATGGTTCTAAGTTAATCTTTACTGGTGGATGTGCTCAAAACGTTGTTGCAAACTCCTTGATACGTCCAATGTTTGATGAGATGCATATTCCAATCGCACCTAATGATGCGGGTAACGCTCTTGGTTGTGCCGCATACACATGGCACAAAGAGACAGGTGGTACACACTTAAAGTGGTCACCCTATCTAGGACACAATATTGAACGTGAGATAGACCCCAAAGAAGTTGCACAATATCTAGTAGACAATAAGGTATGTGGAGTTGCAAACGGACGTGCAGAGTACGGCCCTCGTGCGTTAGGTAATCGTTCTTTACTTGCAGATGTTCGTTTTGATGTCAAAGATACAGTTAACGAAATCAAACGTAGACATAAATACAGACCCTTTGCACCCGCTATACTATCAGAATATGCAGACGAATACTTTGAAGGTCATATGGGTGAGTATATGCAGTACACCGCTATTGCAAAACATGACTATAGTTCAGTATCTCATGTAGACGGTACTGCAAGAGTTCAACTTGTTAAACCAGACTGTGAGTCTGTATTGAGACAGATACTAGAAGAGTATTACAAATTAACGGGTGTTCCAATGTTACTAAATACATCATTGAACATAAGAAATAAACCCATGGTCAATACCGTAGAAGACGCTATTGAATGGGAAGAAAAATATAAAGTAAAGGTATTTTAAATGAGTGAAGAAGACGCAAAAATAATCGAAACTAAGGGATATCATCCCGCAGATTCAAATGGAGACGGTAAAGTTTCCGATGCAGAACAGGAAATGTATCTGGAGTTCAAACGTAAAGAACTTGATGACCAAGATGCAATGCGGGATGCACAACGTAATATGGCATGGTTTGCACTAGGTGGTATGTTGTTATATCCCTTTGCAGTAGTTCTTGCCAATCTAGTTGGACTAGACCAAGCGTCTAAGATTCTAGGTGATATGGCAGCGACATACTTTGTCTCTGTTGCAGCAATCGTTGCTGCATTCTTTGGTACTCAAGCGTATACCAAAAAATAATGGAAAAAGTCAGATGGAGAGGTACTTGGGGTGTTGGTGACTTTCAACATGCATTAAACGTTTGTCATAACTATTGTTTCGATAACAAGGTTAAGGTAAACTTGGAGATGCACTGGAGTCATGATGAGAATTACAAACCTCATCCAGATGACCCAGAAACAATCGTAGAACGAATGGAGTGGTTACACAATAAGTATCATAGACAAGATGATGTTGTTGTTACACATGTATTTAACTCCGACCTATTCCCCTCTGGTAATGTCAACCCTGATAAGTCAAAACCACGATTCTTCTTTGATTCAAATAAGTTTGACCCAACGAGTGCTCCACCAAATGATTGGATATTCAAACCTGAAGAGTTTGTAAAGAAGAGACCTAAGATAGTTATATGGACACCCGCATACAATAGTGAACCACCAAGAAATTGGAAAAAGTTCTTGACAATTGATGATTGGTCTGATATAATAAGCTTGTTGCGTTGGGAGGGGTGGATACTAGTGGAGCTAACTTATAGAACCCCTATCAAAGATGCATATAAACAGATACAAGAAGCAGACTTCATTGTCTGTTATGATGGTATGTGGCACTACATTGCAAGAAACTTTGGTAAACCAATGTACATTCCATCATGGGAAGGTATCACAGATTATAATACTCCTCAGTGTATAAGAAAACCAAGTAGAAAATCAACTATGGAATTCTTTGCAGATGGAGGAGAAAAGTTTCAACCCAATCTGTCTAAAATGAAGACTAAAGCAGACAGATATATAAGAATGTTAAAAGAAAAATATCATGAATAAAAAAGTACTACAAGTTGTAAATCTTTCACCAAGTGAGTCTTGGATAGAAAAACTAGTACACGTTCACCCAATGAAACAAATTACTTATGCATCTATACTACAAGTAGTTGTATTCTTCTTTATGTTATTTATGTTTAAAGTAATAGGTAGTTACGTATGAAAATAGATAGAGCAGTAATTGAAATTAATGGTGGGTGTAACTACTCATGTACTATGTGTCCACAGGATACACGTACTGGTGGAAGACATAAAGACTTTCTCAAGAAGATGGGACTAGAAGAGTTCGAGAAGAATGTTGCAGATTGTGCTCAACACGGACTAAGAGTAGTCAACCTAGAAGGTAGTGGAGAACCCACACTAAATAGAAACCTACCTGAATACATTAAGATTGTTAAGAAGTATGGTGCAAAGTGTTTCATGTTCTCTAATGGATTCCGTATGCACGGTAAGTTCATGGAAGATTGTGTTGATGCAGGATTAGACTTCTATCGATTCTCTTTTATTGGATACAGTCCTGAGAAGTATGATGAGTGGATGAATAATATTATTGGAGGAAACTTTAATCATATTGTAAAGAACATACGTGAAATGAAAGCATATGTAGATAAGACTGGTTCAGACTGTTCGGTTGCAACCTATCATCTCATTACTGATAATGACAATTTAGACTTTGAACTAAATGCATATAAAAAACTAGTAAATGACCTTGGTGTTAAAACTGAGATATGGAAGATGCATAACTGGTCTGGTGTCTATGACCCTAAACAAAATACACGTAATGGTGAAGAAAAGACATGTGGTAGACCGTTTAGTCCTGACGTTGTTATACGTGCAGGAGGTAGTGACGGTAAGAGAGGTGGTGTCGCACCTTGTTGTCAAGTACTAGGACAAGATGAGAAAGCAGTCCTTGGTCATACAAGTGAGAATACCATTGAAGAGATATGGAACGGGCCAGAGTACACCAAACTACGTGAAGACCACACCAACAAAACATATCCTGACTATTGTAAAACATGCGACTTTCTATTAGATGACCCTGAAGTATTAGTTTATACTAATCATGAACGTGACTTGATGAAGATGCATGGAACTGAGTTTGACTTAAATGATTTCAGATAATTTATGGATGATACAGATACCTGACCATAGGGTATCTCAACATTACGCAAATTTGTGTATCCCAAGTTGGGACTGTAATGTTAATCTATTTGATGCATATACTCCAAATCATATGCCAGACTATCTTGACTTCAATTTGATGTGGGGAAATAGACCTTTTAGTGAGAGTGAGAAAGCAGGATTCTATAGTCACCTAGAACTATGGAAAAAATGTTTTGAAGAAGACAAACCTATCGCAATCATCGAACACGATGTTGCACAACGTAAAAAGGATATGCCAATTATAGGTGATTTCTTTGCGTTTGCAGACTTTATTGATGAGGATGACTGGAAAAATTATTCTACCCGATTCAAGGGTCACCCTTACTGGGGAACAGACGAACCATTGTGTCCTGTAACTCATGCGTACTATATGACACCCGATGTTGCGGAGTCTATGTTCTATACAATATCAGAACAACAAATCAATAAGTTTGTGGACGATTACATGTGGGAGTTTATGGGTAAAGATAAAAGTAAAATAATGCGATACTCTAGACCTATATACACAGACTGTATCGGAGGAACAATGGTTCATGCGTAGATTAATATATCAAGTATCGGTAGGTAAACCTTCCAAACTATATGAACACTGTATTGATTCAGTCGCAAAGTATTGTGCGAAATATGACATCGAACACATTGTATTAACTCAACCCAAATTAAGAATTAAACCTGATATCTTTACCAGTGGACGTAGTGAAGCGTCCTATATGAAATACGGTGGGTATCTTCCTATCTTTGAAAAGGAGAATGCATTTGACTATCTTGATAGATTTGACCAAATTGCGATTGTGGATGCCGATATATACATCCGAACTGATGCAACAAACATATTTGATGATTTTGGTACTGACCACGCATTTGGTGCTGTAGCAGAACGTGAAATGGATATCCAAGACTGGTATGGTGGTAAGATTCAAAACTACTCCGCTATGCAGTATAGACACTTACATAGTGCGGGTCAAGGTGATTTCAAACCAACTAAATTAGGTTATGAGTTCTTTAACATGGGAATGATTCTCTTGAACTCCAAACTATTCAAACCATACCTCAAGGGACAAGACCCTCACAGTTTCCTAAACCGTATGGAATTTAAAGACTTTGTAGACGGAGTCGGTGCATATAAATGGAGTACTGACCAGACGTTACTAAACTATTTCCTGAAGAAGTATAAAATACCTACCAAACATATGGAAGGTAAATGGAATGGACTATTTGGTGCAATCAATAATGTAAAAGATTGTAACTTTGTACATTTCTTTCTAAAGGATAAACTCCCTGACGGTGGAGAAAATGTTGAACAGTTAATGAATCAAATCGTATAAATACTATAGACAATACCGTCAAAACTTATATTAATAGAGTGATAGGAGAAACAATATGTTAACCCCACAAGAATTTGTGAAGAAAATTCGCAACGAAAACCAACCACTATTCGAAGCATCCAAGATGAATACTAAGGCGTATTTTGAAGGTGACCTTCCTGAAGAGGAAATGGTTAATCATTTCATTGGTCGTATGGTCAATGAACGTATGAACATGTCTGAGATTTGTGATGCAATCGCAAGAGCACCCGATGACGCAGACCCTAGAGAGTTAGAACTTCTAACTAAACAAGCAGCAGATGAAGCAAAACATTACCGTATGGTTCGAGAAGTAATTGAACACATCAAAGGTGAAAAGATTGATGTAGTCAATGCACTTGTATCAGAAAGAAAGGCAAACACCGCAAAAGGTGCTGCACTTCTAGAAAAATATGATGCACAAGAAGATGAGGCAGTCCTTGCCGCATACCAACTTGTTGCAGAAGGACGTGCGGAAGCAGTCTGGAATCAGATGGCAGACACTATCGAAGATGACTTTATCTCTTCTCGTTATCGTGAGATTGCGAAAGACGAAGGTTTCCACAGTGCAATCGGTGGATACTCGTTACGTAAACTTGCTACAGACGAAAAGACTCAAAGTCGTGTCCAACGTGTTGTTGACGCAATGCGTAAAGACCTATTTGAAATCTCTTGTAGAAATCAAGTTGAAGCACAGGGTTCGAGAGAACTTGTAAACGCTGCTTACGGTTGGTAGATGAAAATAGGACTCACTCAAAGAGTCCTCACGCACAATAAACAAGTTCATGATTCTTTAGACCATAACTGGTATAGGTTACTAAAGGGTCATGAACTCGTTCCAATCCCAAATCGTGATGACTTAGATTATGAATCTCTTGCAGAATCTCTAGACCTCCTTGTTATTACAGGTGGAGGAAACGAGCGTATCCGTATCACTACAGAAGTATCCATTGCAACAGAAATGTCTAAGTTGGGTAAACCTATACTTGGTATATGTCATGGTGCATTTTTACTTACCGAAATACTTGGTGGTAAAACAAGGACGGGTAAAGAGAATCATTATGATACCGAACACTTGGTATACTGGCAGAAAAAACCCCACATGGTAAATAGTTTTCACACTATTGCTATTGACAAAGTACCACCAAATAGTGTATCATTGTGTATAGACATAGATGGTGATTGTGAGTCTTGGATAAAGGATAATATTTGTGCAATCGTGTGGCATCCTGAGAGGATGACCATACCCTATATACCTACAGAGATAAAAGAGATTACAAGATTATGAAGGGAATGTTAAATATAGAAAACGGTGAGACCTATAAGGTTCGTGACGTATGGAGTTATGACGTTACTGTTTCAAAGGATTCAGTTCAATACCTTGGAGATGAGTTTGAAGGAACAAGTTATCTAATGGGTAAGAATTGTGATATCGATGTGAAAGAAGGATACACCATTCACCGTGGTGATTTTGCAGGACAGATAGGAAAAGAGTTTCTAGTATCTGGCGAGACGTTTGCTCATATAAAATTCTATGGACTATCCATGAATGATGACCGACTGTTTATACCTCATGGTCTACCGAAGGGTAATCTATCCTATATGGATGGTGGTACAAATACTACCGCAGTAAATCCAGGCAGACTAGGATTACCTGTTATCAACTATGTCCATTTCCCAGCAGGGATGAAACAAACCCTACACACCCATCCAAGTCAACGTATTGGTCTTATCCTTTCTGGTAAAGGTGAGATTGAACTTGATAATGGTGTAATGTTTCCTATCAAAGCAGGGGACTGTTGGGTGATGGATAGAAATGTATTACACAACTTCATGTGTAATAAAGGCGAAGATGTAACATTATTTGTGTTCAGTCCTGACTCTGGTACAGGGCCGACAGATGAAATTAACCCATTGAAGGTGCGAACTTATGTCGGACAAACAAGAGTCTAAGAAACTACTCATAATTACAGGGCCGCAAGGTTCTGGAAATCATCTATTCAGTAAAGTGTTTAGTTATCATCCCGATGTAAAGGGATGGGACTTTGGTGGAGAGTACTGGATACCATCTGACGAAGAACCCTTTGCAGGATGTTGGATTGAACCAGACAAAACAAAGAGTATGTTGACCAAAGACTATATGGTCGCAAACGTTAGTGTACCATTTGTCTTTGATGGTGTCAAACAAATTCCTCAGATACAAGAGGTTGTCTACGAAGCACAAGATGCGGGTTACGAAGTAAAGGTCTGTATTGTAACAAGAGACCGAACCATTAACGAAGAACAACAACTCAGAGTCCGTAAGGAAGTAACCCTACCTACTGCATTGCAGTACTACTACAACCTAGATGCGACTATAGAATTCATATCACACGAATCACTCTACCTTTATGGTGGTGCATATCTGAAATGGTTAAGTAAAGTTCTTGACTTTCCGATTGCATATAGTGACGAACGACTATTGAAAGATATCAAAGAGAACCAGAATGCGAAGTATGTGAAACACGTAGAGGAACACTGGTTGGATGAACACGTATGGAATGGGATAAGACCAAAAAATGAAAGGTAAGTATTTATTAATGACAGGAGCGCCAGGCAGTCGATGGTCTGGAGTTGCAAATAGGATTCATGAATCCGTTGACTTTGACCATAGTGATGATACCGAAGAAAGGTCATTCTCACACCACAATGGTTTGATACATGGGGGTGCATACTTTGACCCTATGATGGAATTTGATAATGACTTTGGGTCATGGGACAAACCATTTAGTGGAGAAGACACTCATGGTATCCGACTAATCAAATCTCATACCTTTGCATATCAACTGAACTCCTTAAAAGAACATCCTATTGTTATGGTACTAAGGAACGACTACGAGTGTTTGTCTTGGTGGTTGGAGTGTGGTGGTTTTGATATTCCGTATCCCAACTATGCGTGGTACAAAAATCAAGACGAAATGTTTACACAGATACAGTTACAGAACAAAGCAATTAACAGATTTATATATAAGAACAGAGACAAAGTTGTCAAGTGTAAAACTAATTGGGGGGTATTAGAAGAGTTAGGACTAGACTCTTCGGTAGCTTGTGATGGATACAGTAAAAAGGATGTGACCGTATATGTCTACCAACCCTAAAGCAATGACTGCCGAAACAAGACAGTGGTTGAAAGACTACTTTACATACGACTGGCCAAGTTCACGCACTGCGGGACTTGATAGATATTATTGGACGGGGTTTAAATTAATTGAAGAAATCAGAGAAGGGGAATCAGTTCTGGATGTTGGTTGTGGTGTCAATCCTCTTAAGCGTCACATTACCAATCTTCATGGAATTGATATCACAGACATAGGTTCTGACGAACAGGTTGCAATTGAATATTTTAAGACCGAAGAGAAGTATGATGTTGCGTTTGCATTGGGTAGTATCAACTTTGGTAGTTACGATACAATCAGAGACCAGACCGAATCAATGGTCAATGCATTGAAACAGAAGTCTCGTATCTATTGGAGATGTAATCCCGCACACCGTGACCATGGTAATGACAAAGTAAAGGATGTGCCATTCTTTCATTGGAGACTGGAACACCACCTCTTGTTATCAAAACGTTTTGGATACGAAGTAACAGAATTTATGCCTGACTTGAATCGTTATTATGTCAAGTGGGAAAGAGAATGATTAAGATGTTCGTCCACATCCCCAAGAATGGTGGGATGACAATAAGAAAGAATAAACAAATTCGTCAAAAGGTATTACTTTCTGGGCCAGACAACCTAAAGAATGCGGAGTATGTACAAGGTCTTACAAAGAAAATGCATGACACCAAAGACCACGCAGGGTACGAACACGGACGTTGGAGAGACTGGCGACAAGACGTAAGGGACACATATCAAGCAGTTGCAATCGTTCGTAATCCTTGGGACAGAGTATGTTCTCGTTACATGTTTGCAAAGAAAGTCATGGAATTTGAAGGGACACAACCAGAAGATTATGCAGATACTTCATCCTTCGAGGCATTCCTAGAGGAACGTCATAAGTGGGGTGGTCAAGAGTATATGTGGCATCGTGCAATTCGTGGATGGTATCCTGCATACGACCATGTGTCAGACGAAGAAGGAAACAACCGATGTCACATCTTACGGTTTGAGAACTACAACGAAGACGTGAGGACATACTTCGGTCTACTGAGTAACCCAGACCCTCGCAATATTACACGTGTACCTAATGACAGAGGCAAGACAGGATTCGGTACTTCTTATAAGGATATATACACTAAAGAGACTATTCAGATAATTGCTGACTGGTATCAAAAAGACATCGACTATTGGGGATTTGACTTCGATACGGGTGCAACAAGGAACTATTGGAATGCTACAACAACTATTTGACAAGTACCAATGTGATAAAGGTACAGAAAAACATCACTACTATAAAGAATACGAACCCTATTTTGAGTCCGTAAGAAACGACCCTATTAATATTCTTGAGATTGGAACATACAAGGCAGCGTCTACCCAAGCGTTTCATGAATACTTTCCTAATGGAACAATCTATACGATTGATATATTTGCAAGGACAAACCCAAAAGACTTAAACATATTAAAGAGTGGTAGAGTTGAATGGTTAAAATGGGATTCTACAGATGCGTCTCTTGGTAAAAAGATAAAAGAACAATGGGGTGACGTAAAGTTTGACTTCATTATTGATGATGGTGCTCATTGGCCAGAAGCAAATCGATTGACCCTTGAAAACTGTATACCATTTATGAAAGAAGACGGAACATATTTTGTTGAAGATGTGTGGCCGATGCACAAGATGAGTCAAGCAGAATTATCGAACCCTTGGTTGGTTAGATTATCTGAAAGATATGACATGTTAAAACACATGAGGTTTATGACTGCACTGGATAGTTATAACACAACACACTATGACCGCAGAAAAGAAACTAAATGCGGTGATACATACATTATAGCAATTAACAATTAGTAGGTAAATGATGATTAAATTAGTCTTATTCGATTTAGACGGTGTCCTTGTTGATACTAAGAAAATTCACTTTGATGCACTGAATGTGGCATTGGAGCATAATGACTATCTTCCGATAACAATGAACGAACATCTTCTGAGGTTCGATGGATTATCAACTGACCAGAAATTGGACATGTTAGGTATTCCTAGTAAGGAACAAAGGTTGATTCAGACTCGTAAACAAGCACATACTTATATGGCAATGAATACGATTAAACCAAATTATGATATCATAGAGTTGTTGGAACTACTTAAAGAAGAAGGATATAAGATTGGTGTATGTTCGAACGCAATAGAAAAGACCGTAGAGAACTGTATTGGTCAATTGGGTATTGAACAGTGGTTAGATATCACGTTGAGTAGTTGGGATGTTGAGAACAACAAACCCCATCCAGAGATTTACTGGAAAGCAATGTCTAAGATGGGAGTCTATCCAGACGAAACTGTTATTATAGAAGATTCTCCGACAGGACTTACCGCTGCATATCGTTCTGGTGCAAATGTTGTTAGAGTAGATTCTCCCGATGACACTAACATCTCATTGTTTGATAAGATACTGGGTGCTGATGTTGCCACCGCCCCTAAGTGGAAAGACGAGAACCTGAACGTTCTCATTCCTATGGCGGGTGCGGGTAGTCGTTTTCAAAAAGCAGGATACACTTTTCCCAAACCATTGATTGATGTAAACGGAAAACCTATGATTCAACATGTAGTTGATAATCTAGGTATTGATGCAAACTACATTTTTATTGTACAGAAAGAACATCGTGAGAAGTATAACCTAGATTCTATGTTAGACTTGATTGTACCCAACTGTACTATTGTAGAAGTAGATGGTGTTACCGAAGGTGCGGCATGTACCACACTACTCGCAGAAGAATTCATTAACAATGACCAACCATTATTCATTGCAAACTCTGACCAGTATGTAGAATGGAACTCTTTGGACTTTATGTATAAGATGAGAGAGACCAACGCAGACGGTGGTATTGTTACTTTCAAATCAACACACCCTAAGTGGAGTTATGCAAAAACCAACTCTCAAGGTCATGTTACTAGAGTTGCAGAAAAGAATCCGATAAGTGCTAACGCAACCGTGGGATTCTATTACTGGAAACATGGTAAGGACTATGTCGAGTATACAAAAGAAATGATTGACAAAGATATCAGAGTGAACGATGAGTTCTATGTGTGTCCAGTATTCAATCAAGCAATTGCAGATAACAAAAAGATACGTACTTACGAAGCAGATGAAATGTGGGGATTAGGTACACCCGAAGACTTGGAAAGATATCTATTGGGTTTCTAAATGAAAGTTGCTTTATGTATATCGGGAAGATGGAACGAATATTGCCACTCTAAGTGGGTAGACCGTTCCAAACGACTTCTTCCCTTTGATGAGATATTTACTGGGACATGGGAAGGTCAAGACGTTGTTGTTGATTATTACTTCCCTGAACCTAAGAATGAATATCATCCAGTCTTTGACACTGAACCATATCCCGATGACGCATCCACCCTCAGACGTGAAGTCTTTCCTCGTTTAATCGAGAAAGATATGCATATGGACGAAAATGCTTACCGTGACCCCGCATCTAGTCAGTTAAAACATGCGTATGCATCCGCTAACTGGCACAAACAGATTCTCATACACAATGAGATGATGAAGACAATACCTGAAGAGTACGATATGATTATTCGTACAAGGTTTGATGTGATTGTATCTGACCAAATTGATTGGAAAGAAATCATAGAAGACTCGTACAAGAGAATGATTCCGAAAGGATACAACTGTATGAACTACTATGGTAATCACGACTTTAACAAAGTGAAACACACGGATAGTGAGACTACCTATTATATCAACGATGCAATGATAGTACACCCCAGAGATTGTTGGGACACAGATTTGGTAGATTCTTTGTATAAGAACAAGCAATTGAAGAGTGCGGAAGAAGGATGGTATCAAATATTATCTGAACCGTTTGGATTCTATCATGAGAGTTATCATGGTGGATGTTATCTATCTGAGAGATGGGAGTATGTAAGAGATGTTGATGAAAGCCTTCATAATTAGTATGGTAAACAATCACGAGTCCACTGTTGCGACTCGTATGGTTATTGAATCTATAAAGAAAACTGGAACAAAACTAGAACCAATCATCTTACCCGCTACCACACCAAACACTATCGGTGAAGGAATAGACCAGTTGAATATGAGTGGGATTGCGTGGACATATCCCCTAGACGAACACCAAGATGGTCTTGATATGAAAACAGGACTACGTCTCACTCATTACAAGACTGCAAATCATGAAAATAGAGTTGCTTGTATGATATCTCATATGAGGTGTTGGCAGAAATCCCTCGACCTCAATGAGACTATCGTTGTACTAGAACACGATGCATTGTTTACAGATTCTCTTTTGCCAAAAGACTTGACTTCTGAATGGAAGGGTGGTATAATAGGTCTTAATGACCCCAGAGGTGCAACCAGAAGGTCTCAAGACTTTCACAGAAAGGTATCATCTAAGGTTGGATTACAATCCGTACCATATGTAGATGATTGGGATGTACCACAGGGACTTGCGGGTAACTCTGCATATATGATATCACCAAAAGCAGCAAAAAAGTTGCTTAACAAAGTAAAAGAAATAGGTATGTGGCCTAACGATGCATTGATGTGTAAACAGATGTTTCCATGGTTAGAGGTGGTATATCCCTACTACACAACTATACAGAAAGGGTTGACTTCAACCACAACACAATAATGGAAATACAACCAGTATCATCAATACCTAAAGTATCAGCACGTTCGTTCACTGTTGAACAAGTGCATAAACTTTCGGATGGAAATTATAAGATTCAAAGTACGACTTATTATGTTACTACATATGACAGTAAGGGAAGATTATCCACAACAACAAACAATAGTACAATGAGTTATATTATATGAAAGCATATGTTATTACAATAAGAGGAAATATAAATTCTGTTCAAGCAGCGAACAAGTGTATTGATTCTGGTAAACTTCATGGACTAAAGATTGAGAAGTTCTCTGCAATCACCCCCGCAGACAATCCTGTAGAACTACTAAAAACAAGAGGTATATCCCCAATACAATTTGATGAGAAATATTCTCGTAATGAAAATTGTATCGCAGCGTTCTTATCTCACTATGCGTTGTGGGAAGCGTGTTCGAAAGGTACGGAGAACTTTGTTATCTTTGAACATGACGCAATCATGGTAGACAGAATTCCCCCCGCATTACCTAACTATGTAATGAATCTTGGACACCCATCATATGGTAAGTGGAACACCCCCGCACAACTAGGTATTAATCCACTAACAACAAAGAGATATTTTCCTGGCGCTCATGCATACATGGTTACTCCCCAAGGCGGAAGACTGTTGGTAGAGAATGCACCTATGTATGCAAAACCAACCGATGTGTATCTAAACATAGACACTTTCCCTTGGTTACAGGAGTGGTATCCCTTTATTGCAGAGGCACGAGACACATTCACCACAATACAAGTAGAAGCAGGGTGTCGTGCAAAACACAATTGGAAAGAGGGTTATGAAATCATCGATGCTTAAAGTCTTCCTAACAGGTTGTGATAATAACACTGAGTGGCAGTTGCCTTGGTTTGTTCACAACTATCGTAAACACAATACAACCCCTCTAGTACTTGCAGACTTTGGTATGTCTAAAGAAGCACGTACCATTGCAGAAGAGTCATTTGATTTAATAATAACAGTGAAGAGTGAAGCACAGGGATGGTTTAAGAAACCTCGTGCAATTTTAGATGCAACTAAGTTAGACGGTGTAAAGAAAGTCTGTTGGTTGGATACTGACTGTGAAATTACCGCAGACATATCACCAATATTTAACCTATCAGAATACGGTAAGTTGGGTATGGTGAAAGATAGACCTTGGAGTACACGTAGAAGTGAACTTGGGAGTTGGTATAACTCTGGAGTTGTTCTGGTAGAAAACACTCCAAATATTCTGAAGATGTGGGCAGACGAATGTATTCGTAACCCCGTTCAAGGAGACCAAGAAGTTCTTTATATAATGATGGGAGGGGATGAGATTACAAAAATGTCGTATATTAAACCTTTACCTCACACGTACAATACGTTACGTTTAGACTATATAGATAACATAGAAGTAAAAAATCCCAAGATTATCCATCATACTGGAAGTAAAGGGAACGAAGTAATAAGGAGACAGATAGATGAATTATCTACTTAACGCATTAATCAAAAGACTTGAGGGCGACATCGCCATTGCAAAAGCAAACGTTAATGTGTACATGAAAAACAGTGCGGGGATTGGAGAACATCCAGACATCGTAGAATCAATAGAAACGCAAATCAGTAAGATTGCGGAAGCGGAAGATAAAATAAACGCTATTAATACCCATTTTGGGATTGGAAAATAAAATGTATGAATATAGATGTAAGGTAGTCAGAGTTGTAGACGGTGACACGGTAGACGTGGATGTCGATTTAGGATTTGGTGTGTGGTTAAAAAAAGAACGTGTACGTCTTTTAGGAATTGATACCCCAGAATCTAGGACACGTGACAAGGTAGAAAAACAATATGGACTAGCTGCAAAAGCATTTCTTAAACAAGTTCTAGGAACTAGTCCTATTCTTAAAACAACAAAGGATGGTAAGGGTAAGTTCGGACGTATCCTTGGTGAGTTTATTGTTGAGATTGAAAACAATAGAATTAATATAAATCAATATTTAGTTGACAATCATCACGCAGTAGAGTATAATGGACAGTCTAAAGATTCCATTAAAGAACAACACTTAGTAAACAGAGAACTAGTACAACTATGAAGGTCTTACATAACAACGTCCTTGTGACAAATGCAGAAGTTGAAGAGAAGACTGCGGGTGGTATTATCCTATCGGGTGATATCTCTACAGGTAATAAACCCGCAATAGTTATTGCGGTTGGTGAGAGTGTAACAAACGTTTTACCTAAACAAAAGGTTTATCTAGATTGGCCAAAAGCAATGGCAGTTGAAATTGATGGACTAAAGTGTGCAGTGATTGATGAAATACACATCAAACTAATTATAGAATAGAGTAATATAATGAGAGTAAATGTCTTAGGTAATGGAGACAATGCGGGATTGTTCCAACGTGGTACTAAGGGTAAGTTACTAATATGTAATATGCCTCCGTTTGAGATTCCTCGTAGTGAGGTTTACGGAACTTGTATGGTGGACTTCAAGATGATGAAGGCACTACAGGAAGGTCGTATTCAATTAGATATGTACGATTGGATTCTAGGTACAAGACCCAAACTGTGGATGGAACAGTCTGGAACATTCTATATGAAATACTCTCATCTTATCAAGGGATTCTATTCTCATATTCCAAAGTATGCGGGTGACCCAAAGTATGCCGCAACTAACTTTAATTGTGGTCACATGGCAGTTCATTATGCATGTGCAAAAATGCGAGCAACCGAAGTTCACATCTATGGATTCGATAGTATCTTTGATATGAACTTAGATAGTTTCACTGACTTGTTATTAGAATCAGACCGTTCTACTAATAACACAGTAAGACTTGCTGGCAACTGGAGACCTATATGGACAGAGATGTTCAAAGAATTTAAAGAGGTCAAATTCCATTTATATCATAGTCACAAAAACATCAAAATACCTATATCTAAGAACGTAGAAGTTCATGCGATATCTCATGGTCAAAAGACTTGACATTCTATACCAATAGTGATATAATATCTTATTGATTGAAAACGTCTCATGGTGAAACTGGATATCATCCGAGTCTTCTAAACTTGTGTTCAAGGTTCGAGTCCTTGTGAGACGGCCAATCAACGCTTGCCTCCGTAGTTTAACGGATAAAACAGTCCGCTACGAACGGACAACTCGTGGTTCGATTCCATGCGGGGGCACCAATTACAATGTTTAAAAGGTATAAATAATGCTACAGCCTAAGAAAAGTATTCATGATGATGAAAATCATGACTACAGAATCTTTAAGATGAATGATGGTTACGAATTTGGAGACTTATCCGATTCGGATTTATCATGTTTCAAACAGACTGAGTTAGACGAAGGTCAAAAGATGGCAGTAGTCAATAACAAAAGTCTATTCATATACATAGAGGAGTAACTCAATGGATAAAGTAAAAGAACTAATTAATAACGTAAAAGCAATGTTAGTAGACCCAATAGTAGACCTATGGGACGAATACAAGAACGAAGTTGGTCTTGTTATCGGAACAATAAGTGTAGTTGTGGGAATATTCCAAGGAGCATCATTACTGATTGTCTCTGGTGCAGTATTAGTCGCAATGACTGGTTACGACATATATGAAAAATATGTCTGAATAATACGACACTAGAAACGGATTAATAGGAATAACTACCATAATACGACTATTATGACAGTTTAGAAGAGGACTTTATGTCCTCTTTTTCTTTTCTCTTTCTTGTTTAATCCACTTCTTCGCTTTACTATTATCTACTGGACTACGTAAGAACTTCTGAACATCTCTATATGCACGTAGAGTTTCTGCCTTGTAGTCTTTACCGTCTGAGTTATCGACAATCAACATATCCTTTTTACCAAACATCTGTTGAAATGCACCGATGTTCTTCTGGACAGTTTTCCAATAGTTAGTAACTTCTTTCTCACCGATAGTACGGTCACGAGCAGCGTCACGTGAGATTGCAGTTTCTAGGTCAGTGTTTACAAATATCATTGCAGTATCATAACCTAACGCTTCCATTGACTGTACTTGTTTCTTAACCTTTGGAAAATCTTTACCAGTACCATCAATAACTACACCAAGTCTACCCATAAGGTATCTTGCTTGTTTCTTACCTGTTAATGCCTTTGCACGTCCACGAATGTCTTGTCCTTGAACTGAGAAGATATTTTCAGGAGACATTTCGAGTCCTGCTTTCTTCATTGCAGATTCGTATGCGTCATCCGAATTAACTACCTTCAGACCAAGGGCGGGGAGACCTGTTTTCCCGACAATGAAGGACTTACCACTGCCTGGCCCGCCTGCTAGGAAAACTGCTTTAAAGATAGCGGGGTCATCCACGCCCTCTGTCATAAACTTCTTAAACTTTAACATTAGTATACCTTAATTATTTTCTTTAAAATTGTGGCGACATTCGGCACTGTATTCTGTTTCCAATTATCATCCCCATACTCATCATGCATTGTGTTGCTACCTATGTAGTCAACCACATCCCCGATTGATTTTTCTGTTCCTGTTAAACGAGTTGGGACTTCAGGTATAGGGTTTGACCTATGAATTTCTTGTCTCAGGGTATCGTTTTGGTAATCATCAATCAAGTCAAAGTCTTCGGTGCAATATGCCGCAAAGTCATTTTTGATATCTTGTGCATTAAATGTAGTACCGTCTTCTATATCGTGTCCCGCAAGAAAGACTGCGTCAAACTTGACACCTTCTGGTGGAATAACATTATAGTTATCCGCACCCATGGCATACATACCATTGGAATCTATGATATTACAACCAAACTCTAACATTAAATCTTGGTATAGACTTGTGTGTCCATCTGGAAATGCAACCCATATATTAGGCGAACATCCAAAATATTTGTTAATAATAGGAGTCATGTGTTGACTTGCATTACTTTTTAGTGTTTCGTAGTTTGCATCCATTAGGGTAGGAAACTTACCATTTCTGAAAGAAGGAACAAACAAAACATTTTGATACTTCGAACACGTTAAGAAATTACTGTATACTATGCCAGCAATAACGTGTCGGTCTGTGCCAATCAATTTATCAGTCAACTTTGACTGATTGTATGTCTTGATACGGTCTTTGATTCTTAACTTTAACGCTACATCTGCTTCTTCAGAAATGAGTAGATTGTTCATCTCTCCGTTCGCAGATATAACTACATTATTACGTGTTCCATACATTTTTAATATACCTTAAAATATTCGTCCGCAGTTTCAATATTTAATGCTACTCTGAAGTAACCCATCATTTGTTTCATGCTTTGCATGTATGTAGCTTTAGTATTAACACGGTCTGTCATGTCGATAAGTTTTTGAGGAGTGTTTACGCAAGTGTACATTCTATCTTTTAGAAGAGTAATATCCACAGTCGCACCATTAATAGATGATTCAGAAACTCTACGAACATCGATTAAATCAACGTTATCACCGATACAGTATTTTGCAAACTTCGCTTTAATATCATCAATTTGGTATGTACCCTTTTTATCCGCTTCAACACCTAGTAGAACAACACAATCAAACTTTACGTCTGTTTTGATTTTGAAGTCATGGTCAAGTCTAAAATAAGAATCAGTTTCTATTTGATTTACTTCGTAATGGTCGTATATAGGTTTCATGTAGTTATCACCATTCTTTGGCATAGTTACATGGATAGTACCCTCAGACTCATTTGCAAGATGAATGATAGGAAGTAGATGGTCACCCGCAGAATTTATAGACCTGTAGTTTCTATCTCTTAATCTTTCATAGTTTCCGTCTTCAAACGATGTAACAACAAGAATGTTCTGATATCCACGACTGACAATCAATCCATCAATCATTGAGGCATCTGTTACTAAAGGTGTGAAATCATCAATGTGAACGTTCTTTCCGTTGAACACTGATATCTTTCCAAGGTTCTGGAGTAGAGTGACTTTGGTGTCGAGATTAATAACGGAGGTCTCTTCGACTCCTTTTGGTTGTGTCTTATATAGTAACATTATGTCCCCTTATAGATTTTTTGAATGTGGTCTTCGAACTGTTCTATTTTTTCGAGACGTTTTGGCCAGAGGATATACTCTTTCTCTGGGTTTTGTTTTAGATTGTTTAGTAGGGGTTGAACCGCATTAAACAACTTGTCTAATTTTTCTTGAGTTTCGGATACCGATGCAGTAGTAGAAGCAACTGACGCTTGTGCCTGTTGCACAACCTCTAGTTCATTCTCATCGACAAGGGTAAATCCAAAGTCAAATAGTTGGTCTGTAGTATTCATAGTGTTATTTATACCTTTAAATAGTTAGAGAAAACGCTTGACAAACCCTGTTCTTAGTGTTATAATAAGTACTTAGATAATCAAGTTGAAGAGAGAATATATGACTAAGCACGAACTTTTAAGTATTCACCTAAACAATAGTGACTTAAACCTCACTAACCTCTCCAATATCTACAACTCCAGTGTTTCCGTTGTGCGTTGTATACTAATACAGTATTACAGCACCAAGGGTTTCACTCACCCAATTCTAAAATAAAGCTTGACAAATTAAGTTTTGTCCTGTATACTAGTATTTATATAGTATGGAGTTATAAATGCAAACATTTCACGGTTCAATGAAGTACGACATGCATGGTCGTAAACGTAAAACCAACGCATGGAAGAAGACCCCCAAACGAACCCCCGAATTTAAACCTCTTGAAAATTACTCTATAGGTAATGGCGAAGACCATCGTAAGAAGTATCCGTCTGTTAGTGACATGACCCGTTATGTCTCACAACAAGATAATTCCTATAAATTAGAAGAATCTAAGAAGTTTACAGTCGCACCCGCATACAATAAAGGTGCATACCAAGTCATCCCCAGAGGTGACGTTAAACACATAGGAAAATAACCATGATAACACCAGAAGGAACTTATATTACCGATGAATTTCATACATTTGCTCGTGAGATGTACCAAGAGAATTGTCGTGAACGTGAACAGTATAACGAACCTTTACTAACATTTGATGAATATATTAGTAAAAATAATCAGTTTTTGCTTGACAACTTCCCTGAAGTATGATATAATACTTGTATTGATAATGAGACTGTGAGAGGAAATTTATGAAATTAGTAATTCAAACCCAATACAAAGAGAACTATGCCGCACATAATGAGGATTATGTCCACGGTGTCTCCGAATCCTATTGGAAGAACAAGGGTGGTAGCACCTACATTGTGGACTATGTGTCCATAGAACAAGCTCAATCTGAAGGATACTACGAAGAGTTGTATTCTAAAATTGAGTTCAGTAATGAGGCATGTGAAGAATATGTCATTAGTGCAGAAGTAATAGATGATATTGATTTCGATATCACCAACCACGTTGAGAAGTGGGAGACTCCTATTATGTTAAGGAATTTTTCTGGTACTAAGTTCCATGCGACTAGAACCACCATGAATGGTGAGTATGGTTACATGAAATCCGATATCGCAAAGACCGAAAGAACTTGGGTCTTGGGTGATGACGAGTCTGGTGAGTATCACCTACATCTAACCGATGGTAGAGTTATGACCAGTGACCAGTATAGGGAGGCGGCATAATGGCAGATAGACTTATGAAAGGTGGGTGTATGGTCGAAAAGACTGACCTACCTGAGATGAATGGGTATCAACTCATTTATAAATTTGATAATGGTTACGGTGCATCTGTAGTCAAACACGATATGTCTTACGGTAATAAACTTGGACTGTATGAACTTGCAGTACTTGACAGTGATGGTGGGTTGTGTTATACTACCCCTATAACTGAAGATGTTGTCGGTCACCTAACAATGGGTGACGTTGATAAATTACTTGTAGAGATATCACACCTATGAACATATTCCATTTAGACAAAGACCCTATACTTGCCGCACAGATGATGTGTGACAAACACGTGGTCAAGATGGTCACTGAGTACGGTCAGATGTTGTCTACCGCACATCGTGTACTAGATGGTGAGTTGTATACAGACAAGACCAAGAATGGTCGTAACATCAAACGATGGAGACTGAGAGGTGCTGCACAAGAAAAAGACTTGTACAAAGCATCACATGTCAATCACCCGTCCAACATATGGATACGTGAGAATGCAGAGAACTACCGATGGTTGTTCAAACACTTCCAAGCAACTGCGAAGGAGTATGAGAAACGATACGGACGTGTACACATGACCTATGATAAACTAGGTGGTTATGTATGGTTTGCACCACGTAATATAAATTTAGTCGGAAGACTTACAAAGTTCGCACAAGCAATGCCTGAGTATTGCAAACGTGAAGACCCAGTAGAAGCATACCGTTTCTACTATATAAATGAGAAGGTAACATTCGCAAAGTGGAAGAACGTTGAGACACCTCAATGGTTCACTGAAGGAGTAGCTTAAATGACTATGCCTGATGAACGGTATCATGCCCTCAAGAGAACTGCAACCTTTCTAAAAGAATTGCAGAACCCTCACGGTAGATACAAAAGAGATAACATAACTGAGATACGTAAGATGGCATCAAATTGCCTTCGACACTACCCTTGGGATATGTATCTAGATGACCTTGCGGAAATTGCCCCTCACATTTTGGAAAACCCTAAATAATGGAGAATGAAATGAAATACCAAGAAATCGTTGACACCTTACGTGAAGGTGTAGTGAACTTATCGTTTACAAAAGTAAAAGATGGAGAAGTTCGTAATATGAGAGCGACACTGGTATCCGAACAGATACCACAGGACAAGATGCCTAAGACTGACGCTAATGCAAATACTGAGAAGAACCAAGTTGCGGTTCGTGTATTTGACTTAGATTTACAGGACTGGCGTTCATTCCGTGTAGATTCGCTCTTGACATTTAATGCAGGATAAGTTATAATACACACTATGGTCAAAAAACTAACAGCAGCAGAGAAAGCAAAGAAAACCAGAGAAGCGAAGAAACTCGCCTCTCTGAAAGAACTTGGTTTCGAACGTAAGAAAGTCAAACGCACACGCAAACCTATGTCTGAAGAACAAAGGGAAGCAGCGATTGAACGACTTGCAAAAGCACGTGCTGCACGTGGGGCAGATGGAAGTAAATCCGTTCACAGGGATATACGAGATTTGCCAGAAGACCATTTCTTGCATTGGAAAAAGGTCAAAGAATGGCTTAAGTGTAATCAAGACCAACTCAAGGGAATGAAAGGATATAAGAATTCAAAGAACTCAAAAGAACGTGCAGAGTACATTGACCTTAATACCTACATAACTAACATGAAGAGATATCTATCTCAAGGTGTATGGTTAGATTTCCGTTATGGTGAACAACGTGAGGGACGTATCCAAAAGGTGTGTGTCGCAATGGCATACTATCCTGATGGGACTCCCAAACGTCAATACAATTGTTGGTATCCTGATATCGCACAAGTCTGGACTAGGGAACTTGAAGAAGAGTTCGCAAAAGATTCAGACTATGCTAATCAATTTAAATTGGAAAAACCTCCAGTTCCAGACGTTATAAATAATGAGGAAGAGGATATAGAAGATGAAGATTGATATGATTATTGGTGGAGTGGATTCCTCAGAAGAAGAATCTAACTTCATGAACAAGAAGAAATTTACACGTATGGTAGAAGACTGTGTGCGAACAAAGTCTATGACATATATGGATACGGTTGTTTATCTGTGTGAACAGAACAACTTAGAGATTGAGGATGTCAAGAAATATATTTCGACATCTGTCAAAGAGAAGATTGAGTTTGAAGCAATGAAGCTTAACTTTCTCGAAAAGGGTGGTGACCTTTCCCTAAATAAAGGTTGACATTACTTGATTGTAGTGTTATAATACTAAACTATATTATGAATAATGTGGATAAACTAAAATACGCAAATATACGGAGAATATAAATATGTCTTTTGCAAACTTAAAAACCAATCGTACCGATGTGTCCAAACTGGCAAATGCCGCACAGGAAATGTCTGGTACAAAACAAACCAACAAATACGAAGATACTCGTTTCTGGAAACCTACTGTCGATGACAGCGGTAACGGATATGCAGTTGTTCGTTTTCTTCCTGCCGCAGAAGGGTCAGAATTACCATGGGTAAGATACTTTGACCATTTCTTTAAAGGGCCAACAGGTCAATGGTACGTTGAGAAGTCTCTGACTACTCTAGGTAACAATGACCCAGTGAGTGAATATAACTCACGTCTTTGGAACACAGGCATCGATGAAGACAAAGAAACTGCACGTAGACAGAAGCGTAGACTTCATTATGTTGCAAACATCATGGTCATTAGTGACCCTTCTAATCCTGCTAACGAAGGTAAAGTATTCCTTTACGACTTCGGTAAGAAAATCTTTGATAAGGTTATGGATAAGATGCAACCTGAATTTCCAGGCGAAGAACCAATCAATCCATTCGATTTTTGGAGTGGTGCGGACTTTCAACTGAAGATTCGTAATGTTGCGGGTTACAGGAACTATGATAAGTCGGAGTTCAAATCCCCTGCGGCATTGTTCGAAGGTGACGAGACTAGACTAGAAGCAACATACAATCAGTTACATGATTCAAGTGAGTTTGCTGATACTGGTTCATACAAATCTTATGACGAACTGAAAAGTCGTTTAGAGGTTGTACTGGGTCAATCTACTGGTTCGGGTTCAACGGTAAAGAATGATTCTTTAACACAGACTGCGGAAGTAGTTAGTGCTAAAGAACAAGAACCACAAGTTCTTGCATCTGCACCAGAACCTACTATCACAGCTTCAACTGACGAAGATGATACTTTATCATACTTTGCGAAGTTAGCTGCTGAGGACTAATCCTCAACAAGGATGGAAAAGGGGACTCTTCGGAGTCCCTTTTTTTATGGGAGAGGGTCGAATCCTATTGAAACACCGCATCCACAGGACGAAACTTCTTTAGGGTTTATTATCTTGAAGTATTCGTTAAGACCTTCTTTAGTCCAATCTAGAGTACACTCTTCTAAGTAAGGTAATGACTCTTCATTAATAACTATACTAAACTTACCATAGTCGAATGCAACATCGTCTTCGTTAGACTCATCTGCATATTCGATAACATATTCAAAACCAACGCATCCACCTGAAGTAACACCAAGACGTATTAACTTCATATGTCTGTCTTCGGTTCTCTGAATACATTTCTGTACTGCTGCGTCTGTTATTTCAATCACTCTATGAAGTCCTCTCGTTCGAGTGGTGGATTATTATGACCTATCATTGATTGGTCTAGGATAGGATGTGTGTAGTCCTTTTCGTTCTTTGTCTCATAGTCTACCATCGCTTGTTTGATAGCATCTTCTGCTAGTACACTACAATGTAATTTGATTGGGGGCAATTGTAGTGCATCTGCGATATCTTTGTCTTTGATTAGTTTTGCTTCCTCGACTGTCTTACCCATCATCATGTCTACGAACAATGACGAAGATGCAATTGCACTTCCACATCCGTAAGTCTTGAATTTTACATCGATGATTTTATCTTCATCGTCAAGTAAGAGTTGTAGTTGCATGACATCACCACATGCGGGAGCACCCGCAAGTCCTGTCGCAACCTTGGGGTCTTTTCTATCTAAACTTCCAACGGAATGTTTTTGAGGATTTGCAAGAACGGCTTCGAATCGTTTTACTACTTCTTCTGAATATGCCATTATGCAACCCTGTCTAAGTCATCTGTAGCGGGTGAAGAGTCACCATACACTGCTTGACTACTTGAGTTAGTTGTGTTAGTTGTTGTTGATGGTGCAATCACTGTATTACCCGCAGATTGTTTTGCTTGGAGTTCTTCTAGTGCAGTCTGGAGTTTCATTATACGTTCTTCCGTAAACTTTGCACCTTTACTGTCACCACGACCTTGTTCATTATATGTACTCATACGGTCTTGATTAATTTTTAGGTGTCTCTTGTAACGTTCTTCGGTTGCTGCCATTATATCTTGTTCAGACTTAGGAGCTCTTTTTGTTTCTTTATAATCAAATCCGTCTTCGTCTGTGCCTCTCATTTCATGAAAGTCATCATCCTGAACCATAACTTTGGGTTGAGGTGTTGGTTTAACAACATCTTTCTCTACTTGAGGTTTTACTCTACCTTGTTTGATTTCTTTTACTTCTGGTTCTTCTTCGTCACCACCAAATCCAAAGAATGATGCAATCTTACTAGCGACACCACCAATTGCATTCTTGACCCAGTCAATCGCACCATTAAATACTGACGCAATTCCCATGAACAAGTCCATGATACCATCTTTGAAACTAAACGAGTCTAGTATTTCAGAGAAGTTTTCGAATCCTAGTTTACCCGCAATCCATGAGATAGCAGCTTTCAATAGGTCAAGTGGCATACCAATTAGTCCACCAAGGACACCACCGACTGCACCAAGGATACCACCAAGGATACCTTCTTCAGCGAATCCAGAGATTGCACCTTTGATACCATCAATGATACCCATTATTAAAGTAAGAGGTGCGAAGATTACTCGACCTAGTGATTTGAATATTGTAAAGACAGGTGACAATGCACCTTTCAATGCACTAAATGTTCCACCGAATATTTTAAAAGCACCAAGGAAAGACTTAATTCCACTACCAATTCTTGAGAATATTCCACCCACTGCTTTTGAATCGCCACCAATAAGGTTTGTGAGAGGACGAAACATGTTTCCAATATTAGTCAAACCACTTTTAAACGTGTTACCAATCTTATACATTCTCTTCATGAAGTTTGATGTACCAGTAACGGGTTTGCCATCAACACCCAATCCAACCATTGCATAGATTGACTTTGATATTCCAGACATTGTTGTTCTTATTCTTAGAATAACATTACTCTTCATACCCATAAGTTTGGAAAGATTTGGGCCAAGTTTACCATCTGGTGTCAACCCAACCATCTTATATAACCCTGTTCGGAGTGTACTAGTGACAAGTTTAAATCCTTTTGTCATTTTTCCACCGACCAAGTCATCAAACATTTGACCTAGAGCTAAAAGATATTTACCAAAACCTTGGGTTAAACCAACTGCAAGACCAGTAAGAGCAGCACCAATCGCACCAAGGAATCCCATAAGACCCATTCCTGCCGCATCTTTAAATCCCTGTACTCCTGCACCAAACTCATCTCTAGTAGGTTTCTTACCACCAACCTTTTCTCGTTTCTCTTCGAGTTTGTCGCCTGCCGCATTTGCCATAGATTTAAAGTATTGTGCAAAGGACTTATTCAGAGTAGCGAGTTCACTAATCTGTTTTTCGTCTCTCTTTTCACTTTTAATACCTTCAATCTGAACTGCTTCAGTAAGGTGTGCTATGGTTAATTCTGCCATTGTCTTATCCGTTTTGGTTTTTCATTCGTTCTTCTTGTTCTTTAAGATATTCTTCTAGTAATACTAGGTAAATCTCCCTCTCCCATGGCATCATATGTTCTATGTCATACAATGAATAATTAAAGTGTTGCATTAAAGCAAAATTGGTCTTAAAATGGTTGACCAAATTATCATGCGAGAGGCATATTAAAAAAAATCTTGAAGACCCTCCAGAGTTACTTTATTCTCGAATCCACATTCGCAAGTGAATTCAACGTCTTTTTTCATTACTGGAACAGTCTTTAAAAACTCTCCAACTTTTGTAAACTGTATGTTTGTCATTGAATCAATAAACTCAGCCAGTTCTTTCTTACTTACATCTGATACAAGGTGGTGTTCATCATCTGTCATGATTGAAATCATACAATCTTCAATCATCATGAATCCAAACTCCGCTTCGGAGACACCTTCACGGAAGTTCTTTACGAATCCATCGTAAGTAGGATATCTTAATTCAATAGAGATATCATCTGTAATCTGAACCACATTGTCTACATCTTCTTGTTTTGTAACTTCGAGAGACGATAAGTCAATATCAACGTCTGTCCTTTTGTCACATCCTTCATCTTCGCATTTAAAGTGTAGGGTTGATGATTCACCAACCGACTTACTACGAATCTGAGTGAACATGTACTCAACATCAAATGTTGCAAGTTCGCTTGTTTTGATATCATCATTCACACATGCAACAACCGTGTCAACCATTGCCCTCATTGCCTGCTTTTGGTCTTGTGACTCAAACGCAGAGAGAAGAAGTTTCTCCTCTTTGACCAAGTATGGTCGGTACGTGACAACTTTGTCACTAGATGGAATCACCATCTCATATTTTAGATTTTGATTTAACTTAGGTAGTGCCATTATATTCTCCAAATATTATAAAAATTTCCTAATCAGTTCACCCGCAAGACCTTCAACAAAGTCGTTGCCCACACGGTCACCCTTTTTGGACTTCCAGTTCTTGTACGATAATTGTACCGTAACTTCAAGTAACTGTCCGTCATCACTCAACGCAATTTCACTTAATGTTGTTGGGTATGCTTTATCTAGGACTAAAGTATAAGTGATATCGTCTCCGAATACCGCATTTAAGTCAAACTCACCCTGTGCAAGGTCGAGTGGCCCTAGTCTTGGTAATCTTCCACGTATAGAGGAAGGTATCTTACCAGAATCAAATAATTTCTTTTTCTTTATAGGGAAAGCAACACCCTTTTTAATGTGTTGTATAATAACTGGATGTGTGTAATCGTTAAAATACCCTACTTCTTTAGTATCTGAATTCACTGCTTGTGATTGCCACAATTCAAAGTACTCTCTTACACCCATGTCATTAAGACAATGAAACGTGAGTGTTACGTCTTCTACTGCATAACCATATGCAACTTTGGTTACGTCAAGACCCATAGGTCTTTCTGTAGAAAGGATTTGTCTGCCAGGCAATGACGCTGCTTTACATAACAAGTTTAAGTTACGTGCATCGCCCTTGATAGGTGGTAAGAAAATCTTATACAGATTTCCCATTGCCAGTCCGCCACCAGAACCAACCGATGATTTAAAATCGTCAATACGAATTGCCATTAATCCTTACCTATACTTTGTCTTGAATCGTAGAACACCTTCTGTGAGTTTGCTTTACGGAACTGTGCAGTCGGTAAGAATGTTGCAATCTCCCACTCTGGAGCAGGGACTTCTGCAAACTTACTCTTGACATGTGAATTCAAGTAGTGTTTAAAACATGGTTTATAGTATCGCAATTTTGCAATACCTTGTAATCTCTTGTAAGTAATATTAAACTTTGCATCATCTGAGTTCTTACTTGACGCAACTTCCATCAACGAATCCAACATCTTTGCACGAAGGATAGGTGGAAGGTAGTGAAGGTTAATTCCATAGAATCCACCCTCTGCTGGCCCGACCACGATAATCAATGGGAATGCATCATAGTATGGAAGTTTATCTTTAGTCTTCGGGTCATAGAAGAACATTTGCATTGACCCGATAACACCTTGTTTCGCTCTTTGTTTTATCTGGTCTTCCTTCATTAACGCTTCACGATTAATGGAACGCATGTTGGATGCTTTCTTTCTGAACCATTCACGGGATTCCTTGGTACGGGGAGTAACTCCTGCACGGAATGCCTGTAGTTCTAGTCTGTTGAATATATTACTCATAGTTCTATTTATACCAATTTTACTTCAATTTTATTTTTTTCTTCGAGTATATGGTGCTAACTTCTTGAGTGGTTTTGTTGATTTAGGAATAAGACTTTTCAAGGGTTCATTCTTTTCTGTCCATATGACAAATCTCCAACCTCGGTCTTTTGCATATGCGTTTGCTGCTTCCCACTTATTTATGTTCTTTACATAAGTAAAACTTTCGTTGAGATATCGTTTTGTCTTCTTACTACCTGTAGGTATTCGAGTCTCTTTATCTGGTTTAATTTCAACCAACCAAGTCTTACCATCTTCCATGACCATTTTTAAGTCCATAAAATATCTATGATAACGCTTGTCAACTTCATATAGATATGGTATAACGACTTCTTCAGAAGACCATTTTACTACTTTTGGGTTATCATCACACCATTTGAAGGCATGTTTCTCCCACAAAGAACGATATACCACACCAGTATGGTCGCCTTCGTATTTCTTTGTATTTTTTACTCTGTATCTTCCCGAATATGCCATAAAAACCTTATAAATAAAGATAATGATTTACAACCTATTTATAGAGAAATTAAAATGGCAACAGTCACAAACATAAATGACGTACAGGTTGGAGACACTTTAACGTCTGCACAAATTTACGAAGCAGCAACTGGTTCAAAGCCTGGCATTCAAGAAAACAAGTCCAGAAAAGACCTTGAGTATCCACTTAACAATCCTGATGAATATAAGGGTAGGTTAGTCTTCAATGTAATGAAAGAACCTGAAACTGACCTTGGTAATATTAGTGAAGCTGCGACATCATTTGCGAAGTCTATCGGTGACGGTTTAAAGAACGCACTAGGAACTAATAACCCCGATGAGGTTGCAAAGGCAGTCAAATCTCATAAAGGTGAAGTTAACGTTCCTATTATCAAACAAAGACCATTAATTAAACTTGACAGACAAGTATCGATGTATCTACCTGTTGGTCTACAGTACCGTGATAACGTTGCATATGAGAATATGGACTTGGGTGGTGCGGGTGCGTCTGCGGAAGCTGGATTACAACAAGGTTTGAGTGGTGTTAGGAGTTTGATTGAAGGTGGATTGAAAACTCTAAGTGCGGGTCTTGGTGGTGCGGCAAACAAAGATGTTGCAAAATTAGGGGTTGTTAAACTTGCATCTAAGTTACCTGATGAAGTATCGGGTGCATTTAAATCAGCAGCGGGTGTAACAACCAATCCAAACACTCGTGTGTTATTCAAACAAGTTAATCTTCGTGAGTTTGCATTTGCATTTAAGTTCATTGCAACTTCGGCAAAAGAAGCAGAAGAAGTAAAAGAGATTATCAAATTATTCAGAACAGAACTATATCCAGAAAATATTAATCTAGAAGTAGGTGGAAGTGAAATCTCTATTGGATATAAGTTCCCTAACAAATTCCAAATTGATGTGGAGTATGATGGGGAAGAAATTGCAACAAGAATCAAACCATGTTTTCTTAGAGATGTGAATGTAACATATAACAACACATCAATGACTATGCACTCCGATGGTAACTTCCAAGAAATAGAAATGTCATTATCATTCCAAGAAACAAGAACACTCAACAGAAAAGATGTAGAGGAAGGATACTAATGACAACAAAATACTTTAAAAACTTTAACATCGTTGGATATAATTTTGGTAGCGAAACTAGTAAAGTTCTCTTTGATGATATAACTCAATACGTTGATATTATCGATGGACTAAAAGATAACGTCTCTTTCTACGAACAGTTTACTATTATAGCGGGTGATAGACCCGACACTCTCTCATATAGATTGTACGGAACTACCGATTACTATTGGACATTCTTTCTTATGAATGACCACTTACGTGAATCTGGATGGCCAATACCTACATATGACTTGTTGGATACTGCAAAAACAAAGTACCCATATAGAATTATAACAACAAATTCAGATATATCAACATCATTTCCAGTTGGTCAGATTATAACTGGAGTAAATAGTGGTACACAGGGCAGGATTATTAAACGTAATCTTGATATGGGACAACTAGTAGTTGATACTTCGGTTACTGCGGGAGAGTACTTTGGACTGTACCCTAATCTTGTAAACTTTAGTCCTACAGAGAACATTCAATACATCGCAGAAGACGGTGCATTTTATAATGCTACTCTTGTAAAAGAATCAGAACAATATAATGCAGTCCATCATTATGAGGATGCGGACGGTGTGTGGCAAGACCTCACATTGTTTGACTTTGCAAATCCAAGTTCACAGTACACTGCTATAACACATAGAGATAGAATTGAGAAAAGAAACGATGTCCTCAAAGAAATAAACGTTTTAAAACCAGACGTAATCGATAAAGTCGTTGGTGAATTTAATAATTTTCATAAAAAGGTAGGTTAATGTCTACGTCACAACAGTTCAAAATAACTGAGGCATCAATCTCAGCAGACCGTTTTGGTGGATTTGGTTCAAATTCATTTGATGTAAGAACATCTGTTGCAGAATTGAACGTGTTTGAAAGTTTAGACAAACCTTATCTGACGGGAACTGTTGTTATTCTTGATGATAAAGCACTGTTTGATGCTATAAATTTTCAAGGAACAGAACGATTTCGTGTAAAACTTGCATCTGCGGATAACACTTTAGATACCGTATTCGAACGTACCTTTATGATGACTGGAATCGAACGTTCAATCAAATCAAATGATAACGGAAAATCTAGTATGTATGTTATTACATTACTAGACGAACATGCTTATCTGAGTAGTTTAAAACGAATCAGTAGGTCTTTCAATGGACGTATCGATAAGATTATAATTAAACTCCTTGCAACTCAAATGAATATGGATGTAGATATCTCATACTTGTTTAAAGGTGACGGTAAAGAATCCGCACCAATTCAGACAAATATAAAAGGTATCATTCCCAATCTAAGTCCTATTGCAGCAATCAAGTGGTTGGTGTCAAGAGCGACCACCGTGACAGGGTCTCCATTCTTTGCGTATGCATCTATGCACGATAACAATCTTCGTCTAGGTAATCTGGACTGCATGTTATCACAAAAAGCGTTTAATTCAAAATTACCATATACGTACAATCCCGCAAACGTATCTAACGCAGACACTCAAACAGAAGTAGAAAAAACGTTTACTATTAAAGCATTAAAAACATCTAAGATGGCAAACACCTTAAAACTCATTCAAGAAGGTGCAGTAACAAGTGGCATGTGTAATACCAATCTTAACACAGGACAGATATTTAATCAACACTTCTCAGTCAGAGATACTTTAGGTAAACTATCGGGACAGGGTATCATTGGCGAGAATCAAAATGTATTTGATACAGAATTTTTGATGAATGAGAATCCAGTCGATACATTCAACGCACAAAACATTCATACGGTAACTTCGAGTGGAACATATGGTAGATACAAAAGTTATCATGACGAATTTGATGCAACCAAGTTTAAAAAGAAACTAGAAAGTAAAGCATTGACCAATCACCTATATAAGAACATGATGAATGTTGTTGTAGAGGGTGCAGGATTTATTGTTTCGAAAGCAAGTGTTGGGGACATAGTAAACCTGAAGATTGTAAACGACAATACAGAACAAGATAAAAATGCGAGTGAAGAAGACTTAATTGATAAAGCTAAGTCTGGTGATTGCATTATCTATGATACTAGACATACCTTCTCTGGAACTCAACACACAGTATCCATAAACGTATGTAAACTAGAGAGACTTTCACAATGACAATGAAACCTATTCTTTCAGAATATTATGGTGATAATACACGATGGTTCATTGCAACTGTTGTTGACGCATCACCCCCATACGGTTTTGAAGGACGTGTAAAGATTCGTGTTCATGGATTACATACATCATCCACTGTAGCAATTCCTCAACATGATTTACCATGGGCACAATGTCTTGTACCAACCACAGAAGGTGGAATCTCTGGTATTGGTAGAATGCCACAGATTCAACCTAACGCACTAGTCTTCGGTATGTTTATGGACGGAATGAACTCTCAAACACCTATTGTAATGGGTAGTCTACCGCACATTGAATTACCTACTAGGATACAACTAGGTCAAGATGGTGAGGATATCGGAGAAGATAACAAACCAGAAAATCTATGGCAAAGCTTTGTTGCTGCGGTCAAACCGAAAGATGTTGATATACAAAATGATAATTCTGGTAATATTAATAATCTGGTAAGATTATCACGAGAGAAGACTGCGGTTAAGTTCTTTCTAAATCTAGGTTATACCGTCAAACAATCTATAGGTTTGGTTTCGTCACTCGGTCAAGCGTCTGGTATGCGAACTGGGGTAAATGTACAGTCATCTGGACTTGCAAGATTCTCTCGTTTAAGGTATAATGACTTACAGAACTTTTCAAATGATTTCAATAAGTTTCTGGTTCAACTTGCCTTTATTGCATATGAGTTGAACGGAACACAAACTAACGCAAACATAAAACTATTACAATCAGATAAATTTGATGGTGAAGATGGTGTGTGTAGTATAGTGTGTAAGTATTATCTCAAAGATAGTAGTCTTGCGAATCAATCGCAACTTGCAGCACGAAGAATGAACGATAGGATAGGATAATGGCACTAAGTAAAGAATCACTGAATAGTTCGATAAATTCAGAAATCAATAAACAGACTAGTGCAAACGCAAAGTATGTTAATAGTGCTACAAGTGCAGTCGATGATACCTTTGCAAAAACTACCAGTAAGATTGGTAGTGTTGACGGAGAAGTCTTGGGTGGGGTTAAGTCTTTGGGTGCATCTGCTCTTGACGGAAACGAAGTATTAAAAGATGGTATAGGAAAACTTACTGATAAGATTCCTAGTTTAGAAGGTGCTGCAACTGCACAATCAACCATACCAAACCTTTTAGGTTTATCAGAAGCAGACCCTACTGCATCTGCAATGGAAGTTGTCGGTGGGGGTTCACCCAAAGATATTCAATCTGGTGTAGATAAGGTAACAACTATCTCTGGTGAGGCAATGACAGATATATCTACGTTCACTGCCACTATCGCATCCTCAGATGAATTAACAAGTATCTCTGCCGCACTTCCTGATTTAAAGATTCCAAGTCTTGATGCCGTTGTGGGTGAGATTACCCCTGTCGCATCTCTCAGTAGTCTTGGGGATACTGTAAAGGATAACGTATCAGACGCAACTGGTGTTGGTGGTCTATCTGCGACACTTACAGATGCAAAGAATGAATTAAGTACTGTAGGTAGTGTTGGTGATTTAGTTACTAGTGGGTTAAGTGATATCACATCTGCTACCACTGAATTCTTATCAGATGCAACTGACTTTGCAACTAACTTTACCGAAACAATAGACAAGGGTTTGGGTGGAGTCTTACAGAATCTTGCGGAAGGACTTACGGGTAATGCATCTTCATTCCTCGCTAACCTCGTGCCAGGCGGTATTAGTGCAACCGAATCAGAAAGAAAAAGAATACTAGAACAGTTTTCAACGGGTGACCCCGCAGATAAAACTAAAGCGGTCAAATCACTTACCGCAAAATCAAATAATGTCTCTCCAAAAATGAAGGGTATTATTAATAAAGTAGATGCAGAAAACACTAACGACCTATCTAATAAAGTAACAATTGCAGCAAGAAAGGCGGGTGTTCCTGAGTCAGAGATTCAAGACGCAACCGCAGAGATGGAAATAATTGACACGGGTCTAGACCAACTTGATACTACTATTGGTGGTTCTGTTGTTGTTGATTCAAGTCTATTTGATGAAGACTTCTCTATTGGTGCAAACGAAAACAGATGGTCTGGTCGTACAACTAAAGATGAAGTATTTACATATGTTGCATCTGTAGAAGAGTTGGACGCAGAATTCTCACGTATAGAACGAGATGTCACCGAAGTGATTGTCCACGCAACCGAAACATATACAAATAAAGATATCGGTGCAATAGAGATAAATAACATTCATAACGAATTAGGACATGATGGTATTGGATATCATTATGTGATTAGACGGGATGGTAGACTTCAACGTGGTAGACCCGCAAACAAAGTTGGAGAACACGCAGTAGTAAATGGACATGATGTATATTCTATTGGTGTTGCACTGGTCGGTGGTATTAATGTATCTTCGGGAGATGATAACCCTGAGACACACATGTCTTCGTCATCGTTCACTCGTGAACAGTATTCGACTCTAGAGAAATTTATTAGGTCGTTCTATCGTAGATATTCTGGTGGACAAGTATTTGGACACAATGATGTTGATATCGCAGAACAAGACCCATACTTTGATGTGGTTGATTACATAGAGTCAATATTTAGAAAGACTAATGTGACTACAGACCCGTCAAGTAATCCTCCATTGAGTCCAACAGAGATTAATGTACAATGACAACTAAGAAAGACAATTTCAGTGAACGAGTTAACAAACTAGGTGAGGGTAATGAAAATACTCTTGGTGTTGCTCAAGATGGTATGCAAGACCCCACAGGTGAATTTCCTAAGAGAGATTATAACTTTGGGACTGGTATCAATAAAGCTGCTCGTGGAATTAAGATAAATGAACTCTATGTTGGGGGTGGTGATATTGGTGTATCTTTGGGGATACAATCACAACGTCCTTCTGAATATCCTTTCAACCAAGTATCAGAATCTTTATCTGGTCACATTGTTGAATACGATGACACGCCAGGCGGTGAACGAGTATTAATCAAACACCGCACGGGTGCGGGTGTAGAGATGAGAGCAGATGGTTCTGTCCTTATCTCAGCGGTAAACAACAAGGTAGAAGTCACTGGTGGTGACCAAACAGTAATCGTGGAAGGACACGGTAACCTTATCTACAATGGTAATCTTAATCTTAAAGTAACAGGTGACTACAACATAGATGTTGGTGGTAACATGAATCTGAATGTTGCGGGTAACCTAGTAGAACAGATTGAACACAATCATAAGACTACAGTCACAGGTAATACCAACCTTACAACAAAAGGTACAAAGACAGTTAAGACCGTTGGAACAAATACTGAGATGATGTTATCAGATAATAATCAGTTTGTCAAGGGTAATCAACAGAATCTTGTCGAAGGTAATATCGACCAGTCATCTGAAAAGAAAATATTTGTATCTGGTAAAGAGTCCTACGCAGTATCATCTAAGAACACCAATATTACGGGTGCGAAGTTCGTATCGGTATTGGGACAGAAGGGTGCAATCGGTGGTAAGAAGGTTGACTTTACTGGTAATGTGTATCAAGGTAATGAAGGTGCAACCGCAGAATCTTCGGGTGCAATCTTCCACGGTACATTCAAGGGTATTGCAGACGAAGCGATTCGTTCATACAATGCGAATGTAGCAGGATTTGCCGAAGTATCTGACACTACAAATGCACAGTCATATGCGGAAGCAGCTACTTCTGGAACTGCGGTTGGTGATACTCATACGGCAGCAACCAAGACACAGGCAACCATTACAGGGGAAGACCCACTAACTCCATTAGTAGTAGTAGGACACGCAACCTCTGGTTCGTATGCAATCAAGAATGTTGTGGTCGATGCAGAAGATTCCTTAAAGAACAAAATTCTATTAACAGACGATTATAAGAACGTCTTTGATAAGATACCAACTACCCAAGAGATTCGTTCTGCATTAAGAAATTCTGGTTCTCGTGATACCGTTGGTAGTATTCTTGTTTCAGAAGAAAGACTCAATCCAGACTTCAAGACAAAGACACCACCGTCAATTGGAAGAACTGCAAAGAAATCTCCATCCTCTAGATTTGGATTCGAACCGATTGGTAATGCACTAGAGAATAGAGGTAAGAGGTTCACACCATGATAATTTTAGTAGACCCAGTATATAATCCAGAATTTCAGAGTTCCATTAACTCTGCAACTAGACTAGCGCCAGGCGTTACGATTGCAAAGTTTCTTGGTGCATATGGTGACAGGACATCCTTTAATCACGTTGAGAGTGAATCAACAAGAAAACAAATTGCAAGAAATTTATATCTTCAATCAGAAGCAATGAGAATCATTAACGGTAACACTAAAAACTTTAGTAAGGTTAGATTGATTGTCTCGGAAGGTCTATATGACCTAAAGTCTGCTGATGCGGGTAATGATACTATGACTAAGAAATCCGATGGTCGTTTAGTATATTATCAAGTAATCGACAGAGAAGGAAAGATTGACCTAGAAAAGACTTTTGATGTTGCAGAGTACTGGAAAGACTACATTAATTTTGGTACACTTTATTTAGATTACGACACATATAATCCAGATAAAACACTTACGGGTCAGATAGGTTTAGAGTTTCCAACCGTTCCAAGTAGTTTTGACATTACCTTTAAAAATAACGTTGATACTTATTTTAATAATGAGTTAACTAGTAAAAATGAATTGGTAGAAATTAAAGAAAGAGACTAAAAAAGGTTATAAATAGAAGTATGGCAATACGTAGAGCGTTCGCACAAGAAGATACTAACCTCCAGTCTGCTACGGTAACGACTAGTAGGGAGAGGCAGTATTCTGATATAGACCTTTCATTTAAGGTGAAACCTACCAGTGGAGAAATCTTCAAGAAGGTAGATGGAGCCGCAGTGAAACAGGCAATCAAGACCCTAGTTATGACAAATAGACTAGAGAAACCTTTTCGTCCCGATTTTGGTGGAGACGTGCAAGGACAGTTGTTCGAACTAGCGGATAGAGGACGGTCTTCTATTCTACGTAGAGGTATTATACAGAATATAGAAGTATATGAACCCAGAGCAGAAGTTCTTAATGTGATTGTAAAAATGCAACCTGATAGACACAGTCTGGACGTAACTATTAAATTTAAGGTAGTGAATACAACGGAAGAAGTAGAATTCACAACAACACTTGCAAGGTTAAGATAACATGGCGACAACAATAAAATCAACCTCATTAGATTTTGATGCAATCAAAAATAATCTAAAGACGTTTCTGGCAGAGAAAAACGAATTCTCAGACTTTAACTTTGAAGCATCTGGACTGTCAAATATCTTAGATGTCCTTGCATACAATACACACTACAATGGTCTGACCGCTAACTTTGCACTCAATGAATCTTTCCTTGGAACTGCACAATTACGTAGTTCTCTTGTGTCTCTTTCAGAAGGTATAGGATATATTCCAGATTCTAAAACGTCTTCTCAAGCACTCATTAAGATGTCTGTTAATTTAAGTGGTGTCGCAGGACGTACCGCAACATTACAGATACCTAGTGGATTCAAATTTAATGCAACTGTTGATACCACAGAATATGTATTCCAGACCCTAGAAAATTTAAGTGCAACTGATAACGGTGAAGGTCTTTACATATTTAAAGATGCTGCTGGCAGTGACACTATTAAAGTGTTTGAGGGAACAGAAAGAACAAAGACTTTCCTCATAACAAGAAAAGAAGAGAACGCAGTTTACATTATTCCAGACGTAAATATGGATATTGATACTGCGGTAGTTCGTGTTTATGAAACAGCGGGTGCGTCTGCATTCTCTACATATACAAATTTACTTAAAGCAACAACAATTAGTGTTGCATCAACATTATATATTCTAAAAGAATCCCCGAATGGATTCTTTGAATTATCATTTGGTAATGGAACTACTTTGGGTAGAGCTCCAGATGCGGGTAACAAAGTTGTTCTGAGTTACCTTGCGGCAACTGGGCCTGCATCTGATACCGCTAAAGTCTTTGAACCACAATCTGGTATCAATGTGGCGGGTAGTAACTATTCGGTTACCGTTAGCACTGTCGCAAATGCAGTTGGTGGGGGTGAGAAAGAATCACTCGAATCCATTCGTAAAGTTGCACCGTTTCAATATGCAACTCAGAACCGAATGGTAACTGCGGTAGATTACTCTACTCTAGTACTGAGAAACTTCTCTACACTTATTAAAGATATTCAATCATTTGGTGGTGAAGATGCAATCAACCCAGAATTTGGGACAGTTATTATGTCGGTACTGTTCAATTCAGATGTAGATGCAGCAACCGAAGCAGTAACAAAACAATCAATCCTAGACCTTTCTAACCAATTGTCTGTTGCATCATTTAATTTAAAGTTTAGTGACCCAGTAAAAACTTTCATTGAGACAGAAGTATTCTTCCAATTCAACCCTAACTTGACAACACTTTCTAGGAATACAATCCAAGATAGTGTCAATACAATAATTACTAATTACTTCACAGAAAACACAGGTAAGTTTGGTCAATCATTTAGACGTTCGAATCTATTAACTTTAGTAGATGACGTAAGTCCTGCTATCTTATCATCTCGTGCAACAGTTAAAATGCAGAGAAGATTCTCACCTACATTAACTAAGATTCAAGACCACACTCTGAGATTTGCAGCATCAATTGCTGAGTTCGATGACAAAAACTATATAGTTACTTCAAACGCATTTACTTATAAAAACAAAGTATGTATTGTTAGAAACAAACTAAATTCTAATAAGTTAGAAGTCTTTAACCAAAATGACCGTATTGTTATAGTAGACAACGTAGGTTCATTCTCTACTGATACTGTAAGTATAGTTGGACTACAGATAGATAACTTTAGTGGTGCAGAATCATTTATTAAAGTAACTGCGGTAGCAGCGAATCAAAGTGCAATCACACCGTTTAGAGAAGATATTATTGAACATGACAAATCTCAATCCTTTAGTCGTATTGTAGATGTGGATAGCGGAGTCACAAATTAATGGCAATAAACCATCCACATGGCAAGAACGATACTCTGATTGATTTGAATAGGAGGGATATTACCTTCCCTAAAAATCAAATCCAAGAGATTCTTCCTGAATTCTTTAAAGGTACGTATCCAAAACTCATAAGTCTTTTGGAGGAGTACTATCATTTTGAGACGGGGTCTGATTCTCCTTCTCGTTTGATTAGTGAGTTGTTCCTTAATCGTGATATTACTCAGAATGATATAGAACTTCTATCCTTTATTGAAGACGAACTTCTATTGGGTCAATCTTTCTTCGAAGGATTTGCGGACAAACGTGCTGCAGCAAAGTATTCAAACACATTATATCGTTCAAAAGGAACATTGTATTCAATACAACAATTCTTTAGGACGTTCTTTTCCATTGACCCAGACGTAATTTATACTAAGAAAAATGTATTTAAGGTCGGAGAAGAAGACTCTAAGATTGGTTTTAACTCTCAGAAGTTTATAACTGATAACAGATTATATCAAACTTTTGCATTACTTATCAAATCAGAGATTGCAGAAACACAATGGAAAGAACCGTATAAGTTGTTCGTCCATCCTGCTGGCATGTTTGTTGGTAGTGAGGTACAAATTGTATCTCAAGCAAAGGATGAGATAACTGCTCCTTTGGTTCTGGCCGAACCACCCCCACCAATTACTATTGAAAATACAGGGGCGTTTAATGTGTTACCAACACTAGATTTAACTGCAATTGTTGATGACCTATATAGTGATTCAGATGGTGTGTTAAGTAGAATTAATGCAGAACTTACTGATATCAGAGGGTTCAGACCAAATACTATACAGACTATTGAAAATCAGTATTCATCATTGAGAGAAGCACAAACTGCAACATCTCCAACATTTGATGATTCTGACGAATTTGAAACAAATGGTATGGATTTATCAAACCATTTCCATTGGGAAACAATAGACCAAGAGAAACATATTTTTTACAGTGCAGATAGTGACCAATACCTAAAAAGTTTTACATTGTAGTGTAAAATACTTATAAATAGATTAAATAGACGGATTATCAAATGGCGAAACAACTACTAAACAGAGGAATAACAGCAAACGATGGTACAGGTGATACCTTACGTACTGCTGCTCAAAAAATAAACGAGAACTTTGCAGAACTCTACACCTCTATTGGTGGAGATTCTGCTACTGCGAACGTAAAACTTGCAGCGAGTGGAGCAATCTTCGAAGGATTGGCATCAAATGCCCATCAAACTGTACTTTCTCCAGTTGAACCAACACAAGATAATACCGTCTATATTCCAGATGACAGTGGAACATTAATATTAGACTCTTGTGCTCAGACGTTGACCAACAAGACTATTCTTGTTCCGACACTAACAACACCTAAGATTAGAGATGCGAATGCGAGTCATACGTACAATGTACTAGTAGGTGACATTAGTGCGAACCGTAATATTTCACTACCCGCACTACAAAGTAATGATGAATTTGTGTTTGCAAATGCAACTCAAACATTACTTAATAAGACTATCGGTGGGTTGACAGTTAATAACCCCGTGTTTGGTGGTATTTCTGGTGGTTCAATTCTGTTCGATAGTGCAGATAATGAATATTTAAAGTTTGTAAAGACTGCAAGTGCGGTAAACTTTGTCACAATGACAAACAGTGCCACAGGCAATAGTCCATCAATAGATGTAGACGGTGGTGACACAAATATTAGTCTTGAACTTGCCGCAAAAGGTACTGGTGCAGTTGAAATCAAAAACAAACTTGTTCTAGAAAAAGGAACAGATGTTGCTTCTACTACTGCTATAGATATGAATGAACCATTAACAGTATTTAACTCTGGTTCACAAATCCTTCCAACTATCGGAGATGGAACAATTCAAGGGGAAGTAAAATACTTCAGTAACGTTGGTGCGGGTGAAGCAAGACTTACTGTAGGTGGTACTTCAAATATCTATGGTGTAGGTAATAATGGCCATATCTCTTTCGGACAAGGTGACGGATGTATACTAGTATGGAACTCAACTAAAAGCAAATGGTTTTTCGTGTCAAATAATGGCACAACAATAGGGTAATTGAAATGGCGATTATAACTCAAGATTTAAAGAAACAAGTATTAAAGGATATCAAAACAGATTTTGATGCCGCAGGAGAAAATTACTTTGCAGTAATAGGTCGTTCCGAAGATTGGAATGATTCTGACATAGCGCCAACTGCCATAAGTTCTGCAAGAGAAGAAAGAAACTTTCGTCTTGGAGTACAATCTGCAAAAAACATTATTGATTTATCCTTTGTTGTTCCCAGATACAACTGGTCTTCTGGTGCAATCTATTCCGCATACGATGATGCACAAGTAGGTTATCCTGCTCAGTCATACTATGTTATGAATGACAATAACCAAGTATACATGTGTATTCAACAATCTAAAAATGCGGCAGGACAATCACAGGTATCTAGTGTTCAACCGACTGGTAATACAACTGGTGTTGCATTTGATACCGCAGATGGTTACATTTGGAAATTCTTATATTCTATCAGTGCTTTAGACGCAAACAAATATATTTCTGCCAACTATTTACCAATTAAATTACAAGGTGCGACTGACTCAGATTCCCCTGCTGCTGATGTCGAACAACTTGCAGTACAGAATGCCGCTATCATAGGACAAGTTACAGGTTATGCAATTGACTCAGGTGGTTCAGGATATACGTCCACACCAACTGTCACCGTAATAGGTAATGGTACAAAAGCAAAAGCGAGTGCAACAATCTCTGGTGGACAAGTTGTAAGGGTAGAACTCATTGATAGTTCTGGTGCTTACACACTTGGTAGTGGATATGATTATGCAGATGTTACTGTAACTGGTGGTGGTGCTCCAACAAAGCCAGCGGGAATTAGAGCAATACTTTCACCTGTATTAGGACATGGAGGAGACCCAAGGGATGACCTTCGTTCTACCTCAATCATGTTTAACGCAAAACCATCTGGTACAGAAGGAAATGACTTTATCATTGGTAATGACTTCCGTCAAGTTGGTTTAATTAGAAATTTAAAAGACAGTTCTGGTTCAGTAGACTTTACTGCCTCTACAGGTATTGGTTTAAAGAAACTAGTATTAGGAAGTGTATCTCAAGGGTTTACCGCAGATAACACTATTGAAGGTTCGACTACTGGAATCCAAGGATTAATTGACAAAGTAGATTCTTCTAATATATGGTATCACCAAACCGAAGTAACTGGTTTTGGTAATTTTGGTTCAGGCGAAGCAATATCAGAAATAGATGGTAATGGTGCGGGAGTATTAAACGCATCTTTTCATCCATACGTAAACCCAGAAATTGACGTATTCTCTGGTGAAGTATTGTATATAGATAACCGTGCAGCGGTTACTCGTAGTGCAGACCAGACTGAAGATATTAAAATCGTAATCCAAATTTAAGGTAAAGACATGTCAAAGACATTTACATCTAACGTATTTCAATCAACCTATAAGGATGATTTTAGGGACAGTGATAATTATCATCGTGTCCTCTTTAACAGTGGTAGAGCGATTCAAGCACGTGAACTTACCCAGTTACAAACAATCATTCAAGAGGAAATCGGAAGATTTGGTCGTAATATTTTCCTAGATGGTTCTGCCGTAAATCCTGGCGGGCCTCATGTCAATAGTAATTACGAGTTTATTAAATTAGATACTTCAGTAAGAACTCTACCAGACGATACCTCTTCTTTACTAGGACTTGAGTTTACTCATAGTGCAACAAGTACTGCTGTAAGAATTCTAGAAGTTGTTCCTGCTACAGGTTCAGACCCAGCAACACTATATGTTCAATACACAAACACCTCTGGTGGTTCTGTGGGAACAAACCCTGTTCGTATGAATGCGGGTGTTGATATTTCAAGTGGTAGTTTTACCTTTACTGTACAATCAACAAATACTATTGCAAACCCTGCCGTAGGACAAGGTTGTCAAGTATCAAATGCAGCGGGTGATTTCTTTACTCGTGGACACTTTGTATTTGCAAAACCTCAATCACTTATTATATCAAAATATACAAGATATCCTACTAAAACTATTGGTTTTAGAGTAACAGAAGACATTGTTACTGTTGCAGATACTAACGAGTTATATGATAATCAGGGTGCAAATCCTAATCTATCCTCGCCTGGCGCTGACAGATATCGTATCAAACTTACTTTAGTAACAAAAGCTGACGTTGCCGCAGATGAAAACTTTGTTTATTACTGCGATATTGTTGAAGGTAATATAGTTGACCAAGTGACTGGTGCAGATACTTACAATGCACCTAATACACTTGTTGCACAAAGAACCTTTGATGAGTCTGGTGATTACATTGCAAAAGACTTCACTATAGATTTTAGTGACTCAGGAGACAATTTACTTGCATCTGTATCAGATGGTACTGCATACATAAACGGACATCGTGGTGCAACAGAAAAACCAACACCTCTTACTATCGCAAAACCAAGAACTGACGTAACTTTAACGAATGAAGTATCTGGTATTAGTTATGGTCAATTTGTCTTGTGTAGTGAAGTAAAGGGTGACATTGGTTCATTATTTAAGACAGTTAATCTATCAACATCTACTACTAACCCTGCTGCAAGTGTTACAGGTACAGCAAGAGTTCGTTTTGTAGAAAAGAGTGGTGCTCAATTTAAAGTCTATCTATTTGATATCAAGATGAATAGTGGACAGTCTTTCCGAAATATTAAAACACTTGGTACTACCACAGCTAATAGAGCAATCCCTGTTTTTGAATCTAGTAAAGCAGTGATTAAGGATGCGACTAAAGTAAACTTAGTATATCCTCTTCCTAATCCAAGACCAAGAGCGATTACAGACGTTGACTTTGAAGTTCAAAGAGTTTCTGCTACGATTTCTAATTCGTCAAGTTCATTCTCTATGCCCAACTTGACCGTGACTGGTGAAACGTATGTGAATACAAGTGATTGGATTGTTGTCAACGCATCTACTGGTGCGGTACAAACTGGTGCAACCTTTGGTTCTTCTGGTACTACCGCTATGACTGTTAGTAACGTAGCATCTGCCAATGCTATCGTGTATCATAAAGTTAATAAATCACAACCAGTAGTTAGACCAAAGACACTAACCGATGCAACAAAAACTGCAACACTATCAACCGATTCTTTAACTGGTGCAAAATATCTAGATTTAAGTAAAACTGATATCTATAGTGTACAATCAATTAGACTAACTAATTCTGGTGGTACAGATATCTCTCATCAATTTACTGTTGATGATGGTCAACGAGCAGGATTCTATGGTAATGGTCGATTGGTATTGAATGGTGGAGAGACTCAAAACGGAACAGTTTATTGTGCATTTAAACATTTTGTTCATGGTAATGGAGATTACTTCTCAGTTAACTCTTACGAAGGTAAGGTTGATTATGACAAGATACCCGCATTCAAAGTCGGGCCTAGAACATCCGTAAACTTACGTGACGTAGTTGATTTCCGTTCTGCGGTAAACTCTAGTAATGTATTTACTGCTTCAACACAAAACGAAATCCCTGCTAATGGTGATATCTTCCAAGGTGACGTAACATATTATGTTCCTCGTTCAGATAAAATCGTAGTTACAGAACAAGGTGAAGTTAAAAATATTCTCGGTGAAGCAGGATTCTCTTCACAGATTCCCGAAACTCCATCAAATACTCTAGGTCTATTTGAACTAGAACATAACGCATATGGTCTAAATGACTCTGACGTAGTTGTGACTCCTCTCAAAGCGAAAGGATTTACAATGAAAGACATCTCTGAACTTGAGAATAGAATTGACAAGTTAGAAGAAGCAACAACTCTAAGTATGTTAGAACTTGATACCTCTTCACTTTTAGTTCTTGATTCTGCTGGAAACTCCAGAATGAAATCAGGTTTCTTCGTAGATAACTTTGTAAACAGAGCATTCTCAGACGCAGAAAACTCAGAGTATCGTGCTGCTATTGAACCAACTAAAGGTTTACTTTCTTGTGCAGTGTTTGAAGATAACGTTGGACTTGTATATGACAGTGCCGCATCATCGAACACTATTCTTAAAGGTGATACGATATTCCTTAATTATACACATGTTGAATCAATAAGTCAACCCGTAGTTTCTGGAACAGAGAACGTTAACCCATTCGCAGTTATTACTGGGGAAGGAAACCTTACTCTATCTCCCGCTTCGGATGAGTGGTTTCAAACATCATACAAACCCGCAAACGTAATTAACAAGACTGCGGAAGAACAACTAGGTGACCTAAACGAAGGTAACCTTGCAGTAGGTACTGCACAGAAACGTGGATTCGCTGGCGGTGGTGGTTCATGGCAGTGGTCTGGAGCGCCTTTCATTCCATTATTAGGATTCGGTGAATTCGGTATTGGTGGTGGCGGTGGTGGTATCGGTAACCTCTTTGGAGGATGGAGAGGAGCGGGTCAGTGGAACTGGTCTGGTCTAAACACCCAAAGAAGTTCAAACGGTATAAACCAAACTGGTGTGTCTTCATCTAATGAAGGTGGATTTACTGGTAGAACAACAAGTTTCAGTCAACAAGTAGTTGTTGGTAATAGAACAGTTCGTAAGGTTGTTGGTGATAAAACTGTATCATTAACATTCCTTCCATTCATTCGTTCTCGTGAGGTATCTTTCCGTGCAGAAGGTCTAAGACCTAACACTAGATACTTCCCATTCTTTGATGGTAAAGATGTTGCAACTTTCTGTAAAGAAAAAGCATTCCAAAGACATGCAAGTGGAACTTTCCTAAGTGGTAAAGAAAATAGATTAGCTACTACTCACCCAGAGGGTTCTCAGAATTTAATATCTAACTCAAATGGTGAAATTGACGGTTCATTCTTTATTCCATCAAACGAAACAACTCGTTTCCGTGCGGGAACAAGAGAGTTTAAATTACTTGATATTAGTAAGAATGATGATGCCGCTTCTTTATCACACGCATCAAATAACTATGTTGCTCAAGGTACATTAGACACCAGACAGAAGACTGTTACATCTACTCGTATTACTCAAGTAAGAACACGTAGATGGACAGAGACTACACGTGTCCGTAATCGTGACCCCCTTGCACAATCATTCACAGTGACTAAACCCTCTGGAATGTTTGTTACTAAGGTACAGACTTATTTTAAAACCAAGGATGCGAATATTCCTGTTGAATTACAGATTCGTCCTATGGTAAATGGTGCTCCATCTTCTACAGAGATTATTGGTAACGCATCTAAGTTCTTGAACCCAAGTGCGGTAAACCTTCCTTCTTCTCAAACACAAGCTGCGGTCTTAAATGCACCCACTACATTTGAGTTTGATGAACCAATCTTCTTGAATCCAGAACAGGATTATTGTATTGTTCTTCTTGCAGAATCAATTGATTATAACGCTTATGTCGCAGAGACTTATGCGTTTGAACTTGGTTCTACAGAAAAACGTATTTCACGTCAACCATCTATGGGGTCATTATTTAAGTCTCAGAATGGTAAGACATGGGAGCCAGACCAAACAAAAGACCTTGCATTTAAAATCTTCACTGCGGACTTTGATACTGCGGGTGGTTATGCAGTGTTTGAAAACGCTCCTCTCGAAAAAGAAGCTGTTTCAAGTAATCCATTCTTTACAACAACATCCGATGCGACAGTCACTATGTTATTCCCGAACCACGGGTATGATGTAAGTGATACTATCACAATTTCAGGTGCAGTTGGTGGTAATGGATTATCTGCGGGTAATATAAACGGTAACAGAACTGTTACTCACGCAGATGGATTCGGTATCAAATTTGAAGCGGGTAGTACTGCAAATGCGGGTGGTAGAATTGGTGGAAGTGCAGTTAAGGCGGATAGACAAGTTCTGTTCGATACTGTTGTTCCCGAATTTACAACACTACAACCCGATGATACAAATATAACATATAATGTTAAGTTTACTACTGGTAAATCATTTGCCTCTGTCGGACAAACAAGATATCAAAAAGATGGTGCGTACTCTTCTGAGATTCGTATTGGAGACGAAAACTATTTCCCAACTCCAAGACTTATTGCTAAGAGTGCAAACGAGACTGCTGAAATTACAGGTGGTGCTAAGTCCACAACCTTTAAAGTTAATATGTCAACAGTCCGTAGCGATGTTTCTCCATTGGTTGATGCACAAAGAGTATCACTTAAAACTTCAAACAATATTATTGATAATCAAGCGGCATCTGCTGCTGCGGGATTCAATGTTCCGTTAAGTTATGTTGCAGAAACCGCTTCGTTTGGTGGTTCTTCTCTTGCAAAACACATGACCACAGTTGGTCAACTCGAAGAACCCGCAGTTGGTTTAAAACTAATAATTTCTTGTTTAAGACCAGTTGGTTCTGCCTTTGATTTATATTGGAGAGTTGCACAAGACGGTGAAAATATCTTTGATTTAGATTGGACACTAGAAACACCAGAACAAACGATTGCTGCTGATGAAAGAAACTTCCGTGATTATCGTTTCCTAATTGGTGGAGATGGTGGAGATGTAGATGCATTCTCGCAATATCAATTTAAGATTGTAATGCGTACCAATAACTCTGCAAAAGTTCCTTTCTTTAAGGACTTACGTGCAATTGCAATGGCAACATAATGAATAAATTGATACCCGTAGAAGGAAACTCAAATTTGGCAAGATGTCCAAATACGGGTACAATTATTAATATAAATAAAGATGAGATAAGTAAAGCTCGTTTATTAAAAGCGAGAAGAAGAGACCAAGAAAAAGAGTTTTTAGAATTAAAACATGAAGTCGGTGAAGTAAAAGAACTCCTTAACAAACTAATAGAGAAACTGTAATGGCTACAACAAAACCGACAATTACAACGATTAATGATACGTTCACTACGTTGGTTACTAATACCAACACAGTCTCATTAGACTTAGGTGCAACTGGTCGATTAAATACGAATCAAGATTCTAGTGCCGTTGCAGCTATTAACGAACTGGAACTAGGTATTCGTGGTGCTTCCAATAACCTAGTTGCTACAGACCTTGCAGACTTTACTGCCAATAACATCGTATCTGCACTACATGAACTTGATAGTGATTTACATGGTGTTGGTGGTGGTAACGCTAAGGCAGACCTAACAACAAACGCAAAAGCAGTTGTTGATGGTATTAATGAACTAGAAGTTGCTATTCGTGGAACTGATAACGGACTGGTTTCAGCTATCCTATCAACCACTGCGACTAACTTAGTTACTGGTATCGCTGAACTTGACTCCGATATCGGTGCAAGACCTCATACTACTCTGACCACTGATGCGAAAACTCTTACAGGTGCGGTCAACGAGTTAGATAGTGATTTGGGTGCAAGGGAATCTCTGGGAACAATAAATAAAACATCTGTTGTTAATGCAGTCAATGAACTAGAAACTGCAATCCGTGGTACTACAGCAAATTACACTATTAGTACTAGTAGTAATGATTTAGTAGGTGCGGTAAACGAACTTGATGCATTGCAAGGTAATGTTGTAATGGGAACAAGTGCATCTACCGTTACAGGTGCAATTGCAGAACACGATGCAGAACTTGGTGACTCTGCAATGGGAACGGCCAAAACTACTATAACAGGTGCGATTGCAGAACTAGAAGTAGAGATTGATACACTTAACACAAAGGTTGAACCCACTCAATCATTAACAACTACTGCAACTACATTATCAGATGCAGTAAATGAACTTGATGCACTACAAGGCGATAGTGCCTTGGGAACGGTCAAAACTACTATAACAGGTGCAATCCACGAACTTCATGGCGAAGTTGATGGTATTCATACTGAAATTGGTAGTAGTAATATTAATAGTATTGCCTCAAGTAATAATCATATTACTGGTGCCTTGGTTCAATTACATACAGAACTAGGAAGTGCCGCATTAGATACTAGTGCAAATACTCATACTGGTGCAATCAATGAACTGCACACCACACTTGGTCAAGCATTAACAGATAGCGGTGCCAATGGTAATCTTGTTCGACAAGGTAACGTTACCTTTAATAATGTAGGACTTGGACTACATGTACTTGACAGTGCTATAGGTAATTTAGTTGGTTTAAATGCTACAGATGTTCCTGCTGCGGGTCATAATAACTTAGTATCCGCTATCAACGAAGTTGCTGCAAGAGTAACTGGACTTGATGCTTCTGGTGCTGAGGTTGATTCTAGAATCGGTTCATTATCAAATCTACACGCTGCTTTCACAGGAACAGAAGATGACAGTATAGTGAATGCTATAAATGCACTGAGAGGCGATATCCCATTAATATTTAATGAGAATGGCGTACAACTTAATTAATCGGAGAGAACATGACTGTTCCATTAAAGCTAAAAGACAGTGATGGTGCTGAATTAGCTGAGTTCTCTTCATCCGAAGAGAATTATTTAGCATTCCTAACTGGTCAACACATGGCGGGTTTTGGTGCGGGTACGCCTGGCACATTAACAACTACTGAATCTGGTGTTACCACTAATATTGGGTCAATAACAGATACTAAGTACGACCAATCGGTTGGTCACTCTACTGGGAGTGGACTTCAAACTATTACAACAACTACATCTTCTCTGCTTCAAGCAGCGGGAAGTATTGATAATGCAACAACAAGAGCTTATACTAATTTTCGTCTTCCTATAATGCAGAGAGACAGTGATGGTCAAAGACTTATTCGTGAAATGAATGACTCAGATATGGACTCTTTAGTCACTAGAATACGTAATCGTATTTTTGTATCTGACTATCCTAGCACATTCCGTCTTGGTTCTAGTACTCCTTCGGGTACTTACAGCACTTATCTTAGTGGTATTGCAAGTGACACTAGAACAGATGGTACAGATATATCGTTTAACATTTACAGAAAAACAAATGATAATGCACCAACTAAGGTATTACCGTTTTCTATAAAACGTGCTGCTGGGTCTACAGGAACATATCAAGGTTTTCAGTTGATGACCGACCAACAAGTCAGAGAAACTTTTGCTGATTATGTTAGAAATAAGATTGCGGCAGGTATAAGTTCGAATGAGGTTGGAACATATAAACTATACCCTTCTGGTACAACACCAACGGGTCAAGGTTTATCTGGAACATGGGCTGCAAAGGGAACTGCGACAGATACTAGACAGGTTGTCGCTGACCAAAACTATACCAGAAGTCGTCAATCAACATATATAAAATTAAGAAATTCAAATTATAGTCTTGCATATCAGAGAGTTAGGTCTTCGACCTACATAGGCACCAGTGAGTCTGGCCCTCGAACAAGTACTTATACGACCACAGCAATCCATGTTAGAACTGAAACCTATGCGGCATCTGGTTTCCTTGGTAATTTTACTGGTGATTTCACTGGCAGTACAGAAAGAACATACTCAAAACTAAGACAAACTCAAGCAGATTACACTGGTAATTTCACGGGTGAGTTTAGTGCAGTTTACCAAAGATTGAGTACATTCTTAGGTGATTATGGTAATAAGACCGTTAATAGTATTGTTGTGTCGGATTTCACTGGTAATTCAACAACAGACTTTATTGGTGTGTATTCTAGAAGTCAAGCTTTTTTAGGTAATTTCACTGGTACATACAATCGTACTAGTACAAGAGACAGCGAAGAAATTAATGCTGCGAATTATTCCAGAGACTTTGAGGGTAACTTCTCTAGAGATTTCGAGAGAACAAGAGACTCAAACTACCAAAGAACTTCTTATACTAACTACCAAAGAACTTCTTATCAAGATTATACAAGAGACTCCAATAGAACTTCTTATCAAGATTTTACAGGTGACTTTCAGGGTAATTATTCTAGAAACTTTGCTAGAAATTACGATAGACTACGGGTAGTCACCACTGGTTACCAGACCGATTTCCAAAGAGGCACCGCAAAGCAGGGCACCTTGGAGAACTTTACAGGTAATTTTGTAGGTACAAGTTATTATACTAGACAAAGACAAAACTATGCATATGGTTGGTCTGGTTATTATTATCAAAAGAACGGTTCGAGCACAGATGATTATTGGCGAGTATCATATCAGGGTACTACTGTTAATCTCAATGGTGGGGCTTTCTTTGTATTTTTCTCTGCTGGCAGTAACAACGATGCAAATAAACAGTGGGGGCCAACGCCTGGCACACCTGATTCAGAAAATATTAGTCAACACTTTCCTCAATCAGACTATGACTTAATAACAAGTTATAATCTTACTACAGCTATTCCGTCTTACCATGACTTTATTAGTAATGGTTGGGATGGGTTTGAATCCCGAATAGCTAATGTAACGGGTGTAATAATCGGTAACTATGAATATGAAAGAGGTTCGTTTGTTTACAACGAAACTTCAACTGGTGGTCAAAACACATATTATTACAGATTAAGACGTAGATTTGCTACATACTATACTGGTAACTATGCAGCACAATATTTAGGTGGATATGCAAGAAACTATTCACGTGGATTTACACGTAATAGTACTGCCAACTCTCAAGCTTCCTATGCAGGAGACTATACAGGAGATTTTGCGGGTGATTTCTTAGGAGATTACAGTAGAAGTTTTGAGGGAGATTATCAAAGAAGTTTTGAAGGAAATTTCTCAAGAAACTATATGTCTACCAGAAGTTCAAACTATAGTGGTGGTGACGCATATGTTAGAGAATATGTTGGTAATTTCATAGGTAATTTCTCAAGAACCTTTAGTATCCCCTATGAGGGCAATTATCAAAGGAACTTTGTTGGAAACTACACGGGCGATTATCAAAGAAACTTCCTCGGTAATTTCCTTAGAAACTTCCTTGGTAATTATGCGGGTGCCACAATTACGTCAAATCCAGAAAATATCGAGACTTATACTCTCTACGTAAGAACAGCATAAATAGGTTGATATGGGAACTACAACACTAAAACTTGAAGGTACGAATGGTGACCTCAAGGAGATAACCACCGTAGAGGAAAACTACCTTGCATATCAAGCAGGGTTGCATTTGTCTGCGTTGGATTCGAGTGCAGTAGGAACACTTACCGCATCCTCAACCAATAATACTTTAATTGGAACATATACCGACACCACATTTAATGATGCTGTCGGAACACACGGATTTTCTGGTGGTAATGTTCCTGTTGTACAAACAACAACTTCTTTATATCAAAGGGAAGGAGTTGCCGATTTCGCAGGCGATTCCGATGCATTCCGATATCCTATTGAATATAATAATAATAGTGGAACTGATGAGATTCATGAACTTGATTCCTCAGAAGTAGACACACTTACAGACCGTTTGGTAAGTCGTATTGCGACATCCGAATATCCTGGCACTTATCGTCTTGGGTCTTCTTCACCAAATGGAACATACTCTACTTATAAAGCAGGGGTATTTTCTGATAGATTACAAACAGGCGCTTCAGGAACAGTTTATAACCTTTATGTGAAGTCTTCTATGTCTTCACCTACTGCAATCAGACCCGTTACAATTAAAAGAGCGAGCGGGATGACTGGTTCTTTCCAAGGTCTGAAAGAAATGACCGATGCGGAAATTAAATATTCTTTCGGTTCAAGAGTTCAATCCAGAATAACAAATGGTTCGAATGGAGTTGGAACATACCAATTAAGAAGTAATGTTCAAGGTGCTCCAACAGATACAGGAACTTGGTCAACTCGTGGTACTGCAACTGATACTCGTTTTAATCTAGTAAACACTGATTATAGTGCAAACTATCAAAGGGTTAGTACAACAGATTCTACTAGAAACCGTACCGCAGATTTCTCTAGAAGTGTTGATTATACTGGTAACTATCAACGAAACTTTACAGGTAACTTTCTGGGTGAATATACTGGAGACTTCACAGGTAACTTTGTTGGTGACTTTGTAGGTAATTATTCTAGAAGTTTTATCGGAGATTACGTAGGTAATTACTCCAGAAACTTTGAAGGTAACTATACTGGTAATTATTCTAGAAACTTCCTTGGAAACTACATAGGTAACTATGCACGTGCATATTCTGCTGTCTATTCAAGAACAAGAGTAACAACATACACTGGTGATTTCACTGGTAACTATGTCGGAAACTATTCAAGAAACTATAGTGCTGCATATACCAGAAACAGTACTGCGGAATTTGTAGGTGATTTTACTGGTAATTATACAGGTAACTATACAAGAAACTATAGTGCAAATTATCAGAGAACTCGTGTTACTAACTTCCTTGGAGATTTTACTGGTGATTATACTGGTAACTATGCTCGTAACTATGAAGCGGATTATACAAGAAATAGAGTCACGACATTTACAGGTAACTTCTTAGGTGATTACACAGGTAACTACGCTAGAAACTTCGAAGCAGACTACCAAAGAACTCGTATCACTAACTCAGCGGGAACATATACAGGTAATTTCTTAGGAGATTACACTGGTAACTATGCCAGAAACTTTAGTGCAAACTATCAGAGAACCCGTTCAACTGATTACACACAGGTCTTTACAGGTAACTACGAAGGTAATTATACTGGTAACTATGCTCGTAATTATCTTGGTAACTACGCAAGAGCATACACCCGAACACGTATTACTGATTACGTAGGAGATTTTGCGGGCGACTATGCAGGGAATTTCTTAGGTGACTATACAGGTAACTATGCACGTAATTATCTTGGTAACTATGTTGGTGATTATGCAGGAGACTTTGCAGGAAACTTCTTAGGTGACTACACAGGTAACTATGCACGTGCTTATAGTGCAAACTACCAAAGAACCCGTGCAACTAACTACCAAAGAACTCGTGCAACCAACTACGCAAGAGCATTTAGTGCAAACTACCAGAGAACCCGTGCTACTAACTACCAGAGAACCCGTGCAACTAACTATGCTAGAAACTTCTTAGGTAACTACGCTAGAAACTATCTTGGTAACTATGTAGGAAACTATACAGGTAACTTTGCGGGTAACTATACTGGTAACTTTGTAGGTAACTATGCAAGGACTCGTGCTACTGCATACGCAAGAACACGTGCTACTAACTATGCGGGTGGTGGTAAAAGTGGTGACGCTTATAACTACACTGGTAACTTTGTAGGTAACTACACTGGTAACTTTGTAGGTAACTACGCAAGAACAAGAGCAACTGCATATAGTAGAACAAGAGCAACTGCATATGCGAGAACTCGTGCGACCAACTACGCAAGAGCGTTTACTGCAAACTATGCTAGAAACTATCTTGGTAACTATCTTGGAGACTATGTTGGTAACTTCTTAGGAGATTACACTGGTAACTATGCTCGTAATTATCTTGGTAACTATCTTGGAGACTATGTTGGTAACTTCTTAGGTGACTATACAGGTAACTATGCTAGAAACTTTAGTGCAAACTACCAGAGAACATCTACTAGAGATTCTAATAGAACTCGTATTACCGACTATAGTCAGAATTATGCAAGAAACTTTAGTGCAAACTATCAACGAACATCTACTAGAGATTCTAATAGAACTCGTATTACTACATACACGGGTGACTTTGTAGGTAATTACGCAAGAAACTTTACTGCAAACTACGCTAGAAACTTTAGTGCCGCCTATGCCCGAACCCGTGTAACTGATTCCACAGGTAACTTTGTTGGTGATTTCTTAGGAGATTATACAGGAAACTATGCACGTAATTATAGTGCGAACTATCAAAGAACCCGTGCTACTGATTATGTTGGTGATTATGTTGGTGACTTTGCGGGTAACTATGTAGGAAACTATGCTCGTAATTACCAAGCAGATTATCAGAGAACCCGTGCAACTGATTATGCAGGAGATTTTGCGGGTAACTACACTGGTAACTATGCTAGAAACTTCTCTGCCGCATACACTAGAAATAGTACAAATACCTTTGTGGGAGACTTCTTGGGTGACTATACTGGTAACTATGCTAGAGAATTTACTGCGAATTATTTAAGAAATAGTGTTGCAACATTCTTAGGTGACTTTGCGGGTGATTACACTGGTAACTATGCAAGAGCATTTAGTGCAGACTACACAAGAAATAGTGTTGCTGATTTTGCGGGTAACTTTGTCGGTGAATACACTGGTAACTACAGTAGAAGTTTTACTGCGGATTACCAAAGAACAAGGGTGTCTACATATAGTGCTGCATATAGTAGAACAAGAACTTCTCTATATAGTGCAAACTATCAGAGAACAAGAAGTTCTGCATACACAAGGAATTCCACAGTTGACTCCACAAGGAACTCTACTGCGGTATTCACAAGGACTTGCGTTGTAGTACGTTCAAGTGCATATAGTAGAACAAGAACAAGTGTTACTACCTTCACAGGTGATTACACTGGTAACTTTGTTGCAGAGTTTACAGGAGATTATGTTGGTAATTATGTAGGAACAACAATTGATTCGGGTAGTTCCGTAATTAAAACGTATACCCTATACCAGAGAACAGCATAATAAAATTGATATATATAAACGTGAGTGTTAGGAGATAAAACATGGCAAGAGTATGGTTAGAAAACGCATTTTGGGAAACCCCTAAAAAACAAATATTGAATGCGATTAGTGAAGAAACGGTTGACAATAAGGAAATACGTCAAGTTCATAAAATGAACAGACATAATCCAAATGGTACTGAGAATGCATTATTCTTAGAAGCGGTTGAATCCCTTACCGAAGAAAAGATAGACGAATCTAGTAAGAAACGTCTAGAAAAGAAACAAGCGGAAGCGGAACTTGAGAAACAAAAACAACTTGAGCATGAACGTGCTAGGAAGTTAGAAAAGTTATTCGAGTATAAACTAGAAACTTTTGAAATTCCTGAAATTAAGAATTCCAAAAATCGACTATTAAAATCAAAGTTAAGACGCTCTAGGTCTATCCCAGAAGTTAACTTATATGCTATGATGATTGTGAAGGAATCTATAGATAATGAACTTGAAGAAATCCAACCAAAGTAAAGGTTTTGTAGTTGTAGCATCGAAGAATCAAAACTTCTACACATATGCGGTCAACTTAATCGAAGCTATTAAAGACTATTATCCAGAAGCACTTATTACTCTGGTGACGGAGGAGCGTTTCCTTGATAGTCGAGCAGACGAAGCAGACCAAATAATATTTTGTACAGACCATTACCGTGCAAAACTATGGGGTATGGCACAAACTCCTTATGATATTACCATGTATGTTGATGCAGACATGGATTGTGAACATGAAGATATTATTACTATTTGGGATGAGATGAAAGACTATGATATGGTCTTCCATGAACTTACCAAAGAACGTGAAAAATTCTATGCAATTCGTGAATTCAAATACGAAGGTAAAACAGAGAAGTTTTCTCTATGTGGTGGAGTCTGTCTCTACAGAAGTGAAAATCCTCTTGTTCGTGAATTTATGGAAGATTGGTTTGAGATATATAATTCTCAACATACCAATCAGTGGCAACCAAAAGGGTTTGACCACGACCAATTTCAAAAGGATTTAAAACACTTTGACCAAACAACTCTCTGGTACATGACAGAGAAAATGGACAAATATAAAGATTTAAAAATAGGAATCTTTTCAGATGATATTAGGTGGAACTACTTTACCCAGTATGCATATGAAGGATTAAAATCAATAGAAGGGAAACCACCTATATTAAGACATTACTCAGGTTCACTGAAGAAGGATAGACTTATAGTATGATAGATGTTCCGATTAAAAATAAAGATGTATTATCTGTATTAGACAGATGGTTATGGTATTACGACAATAGGGAAGACCTTAAAAAAGTTGTGCGACTTCACGGTAAATCAACGGAAAGAGACTTCTATGTTGGGGAAAAACATCGTGATGAAATCATTGCTATGGACACAAACCATGAAGGATTTCCCGATTCGGTTCATGGATACTCTTTAAAATCGGATAGAATAGAATTTGTTAAAGGGAATAATCCAGAGAATGCAAATTATATCGCTAAGTTTAGTGAATTGAACACAGAACTTTGTCACATTCTATCATCTAAAAACAATGCATTAGCACAACTGTATCCACCAGATGGACACATTTCGTGGCATAATAATGCAAATGCATCTGCATATAACATCATTTTCTCTTGGTCAGAAACAGGAGATGGGTGTTTTAAGTATGTTGATGGTCACACTGGTAATGAAGTTGTCATGCAAGATGTCAAAGGATGGCAGTGTAAAGCAGGATACTTCGGTGCATATCAAGAACCTTGGTATAAAAGGGTCTACCATGCAGCCGAAACTGACTGTTGGAGAATGACCGTATCTTATATTTTCAATCGTAGTGACATGTCCCATGGACTACAAGATGAAATAATAGAAGAAATAATGTCTGATTTTTGATGTAGTTGGGTTTCGTTTCCTTATAAATAAAGACAAGAAGAAAGTTTATTGTTTTTATATGGGTACTCAAGATGTTGACACCAAACTACGAAGATATTACAATCATACAGGGTGCAGATGTAGCGATAGAAATACATCTCATCAATGACAGCGACAGTGCGTATGACCTTACTAATAGGGCTGTAACGTCTAAAATGAAAAGAAATTACACTGACTCTGCGGGTGACCCAGATACGGTGTCGTTTAATGCAGCTATCATTTCCCCCGCAACTCAGGGGATTGTGAATCTCTCACTAACTAATATCCAAACCGATGCATTGAAGACTCGTGGACGCTATGTCTACGATGTAGAAATATCTTATGTCGATAGTGATTCCAATACAATAATTCAAAGAGTCCTCGAAGGTCAAGCAGAAGTAAGTCCTTCGGTCACTAAATAAGGGAAAAATTAATGACTGATAAGATATACATCAAAAAGATTGTTGTCGGGACTCCAATTAAGCGAGTAACATCTGGTGCCTTTAATATTGAGAATTTGTCAGGGGTAGATGTATCTGCGACAGAATCCGATGGTTCAATACTTGCATACAAATCTAGTACAAGTAAATTCGTCACAACAAATTTAAAAGGTTCGGGTAATATATCCGCCAACTACGATAGTAGTAATAATCAATATGTTTTTGGATTTGACCAGACTGCCTTTGTTGGTAATCTGATTCCATCTACAAATGAGACTCAAGACCTTGGTAGTACCACTAATAAGTGGAGAGATTTGTTTCTAAGTGGAAACACTATTCAACTCGGAAGTGTATTACTAAGAGACAGTGGTGGCTCTTTTGTTGTTGTTGACAGTTCTGGTAATAAAGAAACTCTTGGTGTTTCTCTTTCTTCAAACAATACTGCGGTATTCTCTTTTGACAGTGGTCAGGGTCAATTTACATTTAACGATTCTGACCTTGCAAGAACAAACATCAATGAGACATTCCATAGTGGTATAACTGTACTTAATGGTGCAACTATTGATAGTGCAACCATTACTAATCTTGCAAACACAAATTTAACAGGAAGTCAAGCGACTTTCGATAGTGCAAATATTGGTTCTCTACGAGTAACTGGTAATACCGTCCTAGATGGTAATTTAACCATTACTGGTACAGAGACAATATTAAACACCGAAACAATTCAACTTGCAGACAACACAATTGTTCTTAACTCAAACGCAACTGGTACACCTAGTGAAGATGCGGGTATTGAGATTGAACGTGGTTCTTCTGCAAACAAATCATTCTTATGGGATGAGGGTAGTGAGTATTGGACACTAGGTTCAGAGACTCTTCAAACTACAGGTAAGATTTTATACAGTAATGTATATAGTTCAGAAGGTGACCTACCTAGTGCATCAACCTATCATGGTATGTTCGCACACGTACATGGAACAGGTAAAGGTTACTTTGCACATGCGGGTGCATGGCACAAACTATTAGACGAAACATCGTCAACCACCGCAAGTTTAACCGAAGGGTCTAACTTATATTATACAACCACTCGTGCGGATTCAGACTTTGATATCCGACTTGCTACCAAAACAACAAGTAACGTAGCAGAAGGCACAAACCTCTATTATACCTCTGCTCGTGCAGATAGCGATGCTAAAAATTCAGTATCCGCAACTGACGCTGGCGGAGATGGTTCACTTTCATACAATAGTTCAACTGGTGTAATAACTTATACAGGGCCAAATGCATCTGAAGTAAGGGCACATTTAACAGCAAACAAAGGTTTGTCTGTATCCAACGGTGAGTTCAATATAGACTCCGCTAACGTTAGAGGCATGTTCTCTGCGGGTGGTGACCTATCTTATAATAGTGGAACAGGTCAGTTCTCATTTGACGTAGAACAAGTCTATACCAAAACAAACTTTGATTCCGATTTAGGTGCTGCATTAGATGGTGGAGCGGGTATTACATATGACTCCGCACAAGACACTATCTCTATTACAGCAACTGGAGTAACTGCGGGAACATACGGTAACGCATCTCAGATTCCAGTATTTTCAGTTAATGCACAAGGTCAATTAGACAGTGCGGGTACAGTTGCAGTTGCGGGTGTATCAACATTAGCATTTGATTCCTCTGGTGGTAACCTCACTATTGGAACTGCTGATGGGAACACATTTCTTACTACTATCACACTTGACCCATTCACTACTGCGGACTTAACAGAAGGTGCAAACAAATATTATACTACTGCTCGTTCTGATTCTGACTTTGACGTTAGACTCGGCACGAAATCGACTTCAAATCTCAGTGAGGGGAGTAACTTATATTACACCACTGCAAGATGGGACGCACGTCTTGCTGAAAAAGACTTAGATGATATTGCAGAAGGTTCAACGAATCTATTTTATACCTCTGCTCGTGCAGATAGCGATGCTAAAAATTCAGTATCAGTAACAGATGCAGGAGGAGACGGTTCATTATCCTACAACTCAACAAACGGTGTCTTCACATACACAGGGCCAAGTTCAAGTGACGTTCGAGCACACTTTAGTGCTGCGGGTGATTTAACTTATGACTCTTCTACTGGTAGATTCTCTATTGATGTGGAGAATGTTTATACAAAGTCTAACTTTGATTCAGACCTTGGTGATGCGTTGGTTGGTGGAACAGGAATCACATATGATTCTTCGTCCGATACAATCAATCTTACAAACACTGGTGTCACTGCTGCAACATACGGTTCTGCAACTTCAGTTCCTCAGTTCTCAGTAAATGCACAAGGTCAGATTGACTCTGCACGTAATGTAACTATTGCGGGTGTTACTGGTGTAGATTTTGATAGTTCAAACGCAACTATTACAATACAAACAACTGGTGGGAACTTTACGGATGTCATATCACTCGACCCATTCACTACGGCAAACTTATCAGAAAATACTAACCTCTACTATACAGACGCAAGAGCAAGAGCGTCCAACTCTGTCACAGATGCGGGTGGAGATGGTTCACTGGCATATAACAGTACTACAGGTGTTATCACTTATACTGGGCCTAGTGCTGCTGAAGTAAGAGCACACTTAACTGCAAACAAAGGACTCTCCGTTTCTAATGGTGAGTTTAACATAGATTCCTCAAATGTCAAGGGAATGTTTAGTGCGAGTGGTGACCTATCATATTCGAATGGTCAGTTCTCTTTCACAGAAAGAACCGATGCAGAAGTAAGGGGATTAGTATCCGCAACTGACGCTGGCGGAGATGGTTCTTTCTCTTACAATGCAAGTACTGGTGCATTCACTTACACTGGCCCAAGTGCTACTGAAGTAAGAGCACACTTAACCGCAAATAAAGGTTTGAGTGTATCTTCTGGTGAGTTTAACATAGACTCTGATAATGTCAAGGGAATGTTCTCTGCCACAGACGCTGGCGGAGACGGAAGTTTCTCTTACAGTAATGGTGTCTATACCTACACAGGGCCAAATGCGACAGAAGTAAGGGCACATCTTACTGCAAACAAAGGTTTATCTGTAACCAATGGTGAATTCAATATTGACTCTGCGAATGTCAAAGCGATGTTCTCAGGTGGTACTGGTGTAACATACAGTAATGGTGCAATCAGTATCGGTCAGGCAGTTGCAACCTCGGATGACGTAACATTCAACGACTTGGTAGTCTCAGGAAATCTGAGTATCTTAGGTTCACAGACTGACGTTGCAACCACGAACTTGACAGTAACAGATAAGAATATTACTATTGCTGATAGTTCAACAACAAGTGCATTAACAAACGGTGCGGGATTAACATTCGGTGCATGGTCTTCAGGTACTATTCCGACATTCACTTGGAGTCATGGTGACCAAAGATTGGTCTCAAACTATGCTATCGGTGCAAACCTAGTCGGTAATGTCACGGGTAATGTCACGGGTACGACATCTGATATATCCAATCATACAACCGCAGACTTAACTGAAAACACTAATCTTTATCATACCACTGCACGTGCAAGAGGTGCCATATCGGTAACCGATGCGGGTGGGGATGGAAGTGCATCATACAATAGTTCAACAGGTGTCATTACCTATACAGGGCCGAGTGCATCTGAGGTAAGAGCACATCTGACTGCGAACAAAGGTCTAAGTGTATCATCTGGTGAATTCAATATTG
>Ga0209092_10000147_pt1 | contig 63571 bp, 44 predicted proteins | sample FraStrMetagenome_FD_187446 | JGI IMG/M metagenome (GOLD analysis project Ga0209092, IMG submission 187446) | Marine eukaryotic phytoplankton communities from Arctic Ocean - Fram Strait ARC3M Metagenome (SPAdes) (version 2) | ecosystem: Environmental > Aquatic > Marine > Oceanic | place: Fram...
TCTGGATTGCAATCTGCGTTTACCTGATGGTGGCCTGTCTCAATAAGGTTCATGGAATGGATGAAAGTCTCAGTAGAATACTACAAATTTTGAGCGTGAACGTATTTCAGAAAGTTACTTTTAATCAGCTACTTGGAGACTTTAAGGCGGTTAGCGAGGAGTGTAAGATTTCTAAGCAATTGATTTTCAATGACCTTTAACTGGACGCTAGTGACTGCGATTAAAGAATGAACAGCTCGTATTAGAATTCATTCAATCCGATGCCAGCCTGATCGCACGGCGGGAAGCCTGCACGTGGTTGAACAGTCTTGGCACCGAAGCGAGTCGTCCACTGCTGACGCAGTTCGCCGGCCAGCCAGATTTCGCTGACGTCGCGCAGATCGCATTGAATCGAATTGGCAACAAGCAGACGCAACCTGATCCAGTCGTCAGCATTGGCGGACTGTTTAAAGCCAAGGTTCTAAGCAGTGCCAACAAAGCGGAACTGCTGCAACAGGCATTGATGGGAGAGAATCCTGTCGAGGCACGTGAGGCCGTTTTATTGATCGAACAGGGCGTGGAGTCCAAAGCGTGTTGTGCGTGGATTGCCCGGCATCTGGATACATTGACTGAGGATCGTCAGGTCATGGCGTTGAATCTAATGCTACAACTGAATGCCGCTGAGAAGGACGCCGTGATTCGTCAGCTTTCGAAGGCGGGGCAGGGGGCTGCTCGATTGGTGGGCATTCGTCATACTACAGATCTAAAACAGTTAGATGCTTTGTTGTTCGGCGCGGATCCAGCCTTGGCTGGGGCTGCGAAGCAGACATTGATCGTGCTTCCCGAGGCTGTTGCAGGCCCTTATTTGGTGGCACAACTTCAATCGTCCAATCCTTCTATTCAGGCGGTGGCTATCGAACTTGCTGCGGCCCGTTCGGATGCTTTCCCGACCGCAGCGCTTCAAGTGATTGCCACTCAAGCGGGGCATGTCCATCAGCAAGCGGCCATTCGTGCCTTGGGTAAAGCGGGGGACGTGCAGGTATACCAAAGTATGCTCGATGCCTTTGTTGCGGCAGAAGCACCAGCCGTTCAAAAGGCCTGGCAGGGCGCTCTTTGGGATATGAGCCGCCGTCAGCTGGATTACGGCGTGACCGTGAAACAAATTGAGAAAGCTGCGCAGTCGGCCCCAGACGCTTCGGCAAAATGGCTGCGCTCTATGGCTGGTAAGTTGGCGGGTATGCAACCTACGCAGACGCTTGAATATGTGCGCGATCCCATCGGGAGTGTGGTAAAGGTGGCTCCTAAGCCAGTGCCTGCAAACATCATTCTGCCCGGATCGTATCGCGACATCATCCCACAACGCTTTGAGGTCGCGGCTTATTTGAATTGCGGCGCTCAGAAGCAGGTGAAGACGAAGGCCGTCAGCATTGCATGCTCGGGAGGAAAAGCATGGAATAATGAGCCAGGCACGGATCCGTCTCTTTCCATTCTGTTCGCGGGTGCACCGCTTGAATTTAACCTGACCGGTTTGGAGTCGGGGCAGGACTATGCCCTTGGAATGACTTGGTGGGATATTGATTTCAACGGACGTCGCCAGTCCATTTGGATCAATGGTAAAGAAGTGCTGCCGGACACACCTGCGATCGCCTATGACGAACATCGCGCGAAGAAAGGGCCGCTCGGCAAACCGACGCCTGCCCGCATCCAGTTTGCGCTGCTTCCAGAGCATATCGTCAACGGCAACTGTCAGGTCGTCGTGAAGCGGACTGGGCCGTCCAACACGGTGACGAGTGAATTGTGGATAGCCAAACGCACGCAGCCCAAGGCGGAAAAACAGGTGCTGCTCGTTTCAGGGCAAGATTTCCCTAAGCATCATTGGCGTAAGACAGGTCCCGTGCTAGCTAAGATCTTGGCAGAGGACAAGCGCATGGAAGTTACGATCTGCGAGACGCCCTATGCATTGGGATTGAAGCATCTGGATGCCTATGATCTGATCTTTTTGCATTGTAAAAACTACGAGAAATTCACGCCTTCAACGCAGGTGATGCAGGACAATTTAAAGCAATTTGTGATGAATGGTGGCGGGATGTGTCTGTCGCACTTCGCCTGTGGAGCCTTCATGGAATGGCCAGAATTCGTCAACCTCTCGGGCCGCATTTGGAGTCGCGGCGGCCATGATCCTCGCAGACCGTTTACGGTCAAAGTTGTGGATCAGAAGCACCCGATCACTCGCGGCCTCGGTGCCGAATTTCAAACAGATGACGAACTGTATTGGTGCCTAACAGGTGAGCCCGACATTCATTTACTGTGTAATGCGATGTCCACCGTGAAGAAAGCGAACCAGCCCCAGGCACTGGTCTTCGAACCCGGCAAGGGGCGGACTTTTCTCTGCACGCTCGGTCACGACGTGAAAGCCTTCGACGCGAATGAAGTCAAACAACTCTATCGCCAAGGTGCTGCTTGGGCAGCAGGACTGTGAGGGCTGAGGGCAGAGACCTGAGGGCTGAGAGCTGAGAGCTGAGACCTGAGATCTGCGGTCTGAGACCAGAATTAAATAACCAATCAAACTGAAACATAAACCATGAAAATATCATTTCACACCGACGCCTTTAATACCTCGTTCAATAACTTCCAGCACTGCGTGGATTGGGCGGAACAAAACGATGTCCACTGGATCGAGTGCGGACTGATCGATGGGGTCAGCTGGATCCACGGTCTTGGCTACCAACCGCATGTTGCGATGTATGAGGACCCGCTAATGTTGAAGAACAAGATGGCGAAGCAAGGCGTCGCCTTCTCACAGGTCGACGCGGCCTTTCCGCTTTCCGGCATCGACGGCCCAGCTTACGGCTTACCGTATGTGCTCAAAAGCCTGCCTTGGGCTAAGCACGCCGGATGCGCGAACATTGCCACCACCGACGGGCTACACCGTCCCGAAGGCCTTACCGACGAGGAGGCCATGGATGCAATGAAACGTCAGTATGAACAGATTCTCCCGGTGGCTGAGGCCTATGGCATCAACATCAATATCGAGGTGCACGGCTACTTTACCACCAAGCCCGACATGCTGGCGAGCATGCTCGACTTCGTGGACAGTCCCTATTTCGGGCTCAATTTTGACACCGGTAATAGCTTCATCGCGGGGCAGGATCCGGTGGCGTTCTGCGAACGCTTCAAGGACAAGATCAATCACGTCCACATCAAGGATGTCAGTGAATCGCTAGCGGCTCTGGTGCGTGGTGGGCAAACCGGTATCGCACTGAGCCATTGCTCGGTGGGCGATGGCGTCAATGCCGACAACATTACGCAGTGTATGAAGATTCTGCGCGACCACGCTTACGACGGTCATCTCAGCATCGAGTGTGAAGGGCAGGGCGGGCCGATGCTGGAGAAGTCGCTGGGCTGGCTGCGGTCTACCATGCGCGAGCTGGATATTAGGGAAGTAAAGTAAACGCCCCTTAGCAGCCTTTGTAATTTCGGCCCTTTTACGTATATTGCGCGATTGGAGCGCGCCGTTCGCCATTTGATGCCGAATGCCCGTATTTTTAAACTAACGACCAAAGTTTAGGAAAACCCCTGCGTAGCAAAAAAAGCGCGGCGCGGTATTCATGGTGATCGTCGTTAGCATCGGCGTGCATCTTTTGGGGCTCGGAGGTCTTGCCGCGATCAAGATCATCGAGGTGCTATAGCCCGAACCGGAGTTTAGCAGACGCCTAGATGAGTCCCTTGCGGATCGCGGTGGCGATGGCAGCTGCGATGTTGGGTGATTTGAGTTTTTCGTAGATGTTGCGGGTGTAGAGGTCGATCGTGTGGTAGCTCAGGCTTAGCACTTCGGCTACTTCTTTCTTTGTCAATCCGTCGGCCAAGGAGTTGAGCACTTCGGCTTCGCGATCACTGAGTGGGTTTTCGTCCGTATTGGTTTTGGTGCCAGCCAGGGTGGTGAGCACGATGCGCGAGAGGCGGGGGTCGATGACTGAAGCGCCTTGGTTTACGTCCAATATCGCCTGATGGATTTCTTTAACACTTCCGCCCTTGATGATGTAGCCCGAGGCGCCGCGTTGGATGGCGGTGAGCACGTTCGGGTAGTCGTCGTTCTGGGTGAGCATGATGACTTCGGTGGCGGGCATCATTTGCTTGATTTCTGGAAGGGCATCCAGTCCGGACATACCTGGTAGATTGATGTCGAGTAAGATGCAATCGGGCGCTGCGGGGGCGGCATGTCGGAAGGCTTCGAAGGAGCCGTATCCGTCGGAATATTCGACGCCATCTAGCAGCGTCAACGCCTGTTTGAGCGAGTTCAGATAGTTCTGATTGTCTTCGATGATGAGGATGCGGATTGAGTCTGTCATTTTTTATGCCGTCGTTTTTTTGGGATCGTGAGTCGGATGATGGTGCCTCCGTTTTCGGGGGCGTCAAAAGAGAGGTGTGCGTGCAGTTTTTTGGCACGCTTGGCGAGGTGGACGGGCGGAGGGGAGCTGTCCTGTAATCCTTGTCCGTTGTCAGTGATTTCTAGGTGGAGCTGTTTCGGTTCGGCGTGGGTGCGTATGTTGACACGGGTCGCGTGGGCGTGTTTGACGATATTGTGCAGTGCCTCTTTGAGGAACAGCACGAGCTCCCACTTCTCTGTTGGGGTGAGGGCATTGAATTGTTCAGGTGCGCCGAAGTCCGCGCTGGTCCGCATGCCAGGTAGCATCTGGCGCTCCACACGACGGAATTGGCCGATCAGGTTGCTTTCGACGCCTTGCTTTTCGAGGAAGCGGGAGAGCAGCCGAATTTCGGTCGCAGTTTCCTGGGCCACACGGGTGATGTCGTCGTTGAGTTGGCGTGCCTGAGGCGAACTGAGTTGGTCGGTGTGTGTCAGCATTTCCGAGGAGAGTGCGATGCTGGAGAGGTTAGCCCCGACCTCGTCGTGCAGGCTGGCGCCGATTTTTTCGCGCAGTTTCCGAAGGTTGCGCCGGTGGCGGTTGCGGATGAGCAATGTAATCAACAGAGCCGCGATGAGCGCAGTCAGTAGCGCACCTTGTAGATATTGCATCAGGCGTCGCTGTTTCTCGGCCCAGCCTTGTTGTTGGAGGAGTAAGTCGTCCTTCTTGCGTTCAAGCATCGCCCGGCGGTGCAGCTTAAGCAGCCACTCTTTATAGGGCATGATGATGCCGCTAGAGGTGAGCCCGTTTGTCAAATGTTGAAGTTTGTCTGGCTCCTCAGTGGGTAGCAGGGGTTGGACTCCGGCCAATACGTTGGTTCCGTTTTGCAGGAGTTCAATTTCCGAGAGCCCCAGTGCCTCTCGACCCGTGCGCGGATCCTGTTGCCCTTCGCTCATTTCGAGCCAGACGTAGCGGCCGGATGTCTGCTTGAGGTCGCGCATCAATGGAGCGGATCCAATCTGATGCGCCGTGTTGATCTTCAGCACGGTTTGGGCGGTCTCCGGATCCGGCTGGTTGCCGATGCGCAGAGTGATGTTGCGCGGAAACCCGACTCCCATTGCGTAGATGTGAGAGAACTGCGGGGAGCGGTCGACGGGATAGAGTCGGATTTCATCCAAGGTGCAGACTCGGCCGAGGTCGAACTGAAGCTGGGATTCTCCTTTGACTTCGTCTATGAATTCGTGATCCGGCGAAGAAACTGCTTTGGGGTCGATCGGGGGGAAATAGCTGTAGCCGTCCACGGCATAGATCGGGTAGAACATCAGCGGGTAGTTTGTATGGTCGGCAGATGCAGTCCGGCTGTTGAGCGCTACATTTTTTAATCCGTCAAATAGCAGCACTTCATTGAGGGCGAAATTGTGCCCTGTATGATTCTCTCGCCAACTCATTTCCGGCTGGAGGCGGGTGGCTTTGATTCGCACTTCTTTGGCCATGGTTCCCGGCGGGAGAGTGAAGACGACCGGTGCCGCGCCGGGGTTGGGGAAATCTGTTTTGGAGTAGTCAATCACGGTGTGTCCAGTGCTGTATGCTTCTCCGGCCCAGTAGGCCCCTTGGTGGTTTACCGCCCACGCGCGGTTTTTGTGATACCAACCCGCGATCTCTGGTTGACTCGTTGTCGGCTTGATCTGCGGTGATTCGAAATCACCGTTAGTCAACGCTAAGGGCGAGTTCAGGCTGACATTGTCGATGGCACCATACCCTTTAGGGCTGTCATTGGCGATTCGTAGAAAGAGCGTGGCGCCTGCTGGCACCGTGCTCAGGTTGAAGCGGGAGTTGATTGAGACGGGGGACGGTTTACCAGTTTCGATAGACCACTCTGCCCACGATTTGTGGATGTGAGTCTGCCCGACTTGGGTCGCCTCGGTTGCCGTGTGTATGTCGAGTCCGTCTGCCGGCTCGAACTCATTTGCATAGTAGAGCGAAACGGACATCGGAGCCGAGGCCCGCGATCCATCTCCAATGCTCTGATTTAAATCAAGTTTGCAGACCAATTCATTCGGATGTTCTGCGGGATCATAGCTGCCGACTGCCTGATAAATCCAGCCGCCGGGGTTGATGTAGGCATGTTGCGTGCCCGGCGTTTCGTCCCGCCAGGCTTCAATGGTGAACCGGAGCGGAAAGCCGAGTGTTTCAAGTTCGCCCGCCTTGTTTTTAAGCAGTGCGGGGATCAGCACGATGGTATCAATCTTACGGGTTTCGGGCAGGATGATGTCGAGCCAGGTGGTGTGCTCCGGTTCCTGAACGATGGCAGATCCAAAGCCGATGGTCGGGCAGAGCATATTGGGCTGGATGGCCGGGAGTGACTCCAGCTGTGCATCGACAGCCGCGAGTTCCTGATCCAGGTCGGTGCTCGGGCTGCAACTGGCAAGCAGCACGCTGCATAGGCTCACCATGATGGCGGAACTGCCTCGTCTATTCAGGAATTTTTGCATATCTCGGTTGTGTGACATCCATCCGGCGAGTCTCTGCGGATCGCGGCACAATGTAACAGACGCCACCTTACATGGCATTAACGGATGCGGGCAACACTGCACTCACTACGTGTTTACGTATATTGTGTGATCCGTTGGGGCGGTGTAAACTTCAACACTTATTGTTATGAATCATGCGCGCTCAGATCGTGAGCATGCCAAACAGATTGTATAGTTAAACAGATAAGGATAGATATGAAAAAGGAATTTGGATTGATGATCGTTTTGGCGTCGTTGCTTTGCAGCTGCGTGGGTGAGGCTGGTAAGGATGTCGGCTCGTCAACTAAGATGGATGCTTCGCGCGAGCAGCGTCTTATCAATAAAGGGTGGAGCTTCTATGAGGGCTCGCAGGATGGAGCGGAGTCGGTTGACTTTGATGATGCGGCCTGGGAGCAAGTGAATGTGCCGCACTCGGCTAGTATTCCGTATTGGATGGAGCTGGAGGTGTATGAAGGTGACACCTGGTATCGCAAAGAATTTGCGGCTGATGCCGATTTAAAATCGCGTCGGGCATTCGTTGAATTTGAGGGCGCCTTTCAGCATGCGTGGGTGTATCTGAACGGCCAGTTGCTCGGTGAGCACAAGGGCGGTTATACTGGATTTTGTTACGACATGAATTCAGCGCTCAATTACGAGGGCAAGAATGTGCTGGCGGTTCGCGTCAAGAACGGCTGGGAGGCTACCATTGCGCCGCGTGCAGGCGACAGTATTTTTCCGAACGGATTGAATCGCAATGTCCGCTTCATCATTACCAATGACCAGCACGTCGATTGGTGCGGGCAGTTTATTACCACACCTAAGGTGAGTGCGGACAGTGCGTCGGTTCAGGTGAAGACTGATCTTAAGAATGAGGCGGCGACGGATTCACAGTGCTCACTTTTGGTGGAAGTGCTCGATCAGGACGGACAAGTTGTCGCGCAAGCCGAGCGTCCGGTTTTGCTCCCAGCTGGTCAGTTGGTGCAAGTCACACAGGATCTACCGGAGATCGCGCAGCCAAATCTATGGTCGCCCGATAGTCCGTATTTATACAGCGTGCGCACCCGCCTTTCGAATGAGCAGGGGCTGGTCGATGAATATCATGAACGCCTTGGCATCCGCTGGTTTGAATTTACGGAGGACAAGGGGTTCTTCCTGAATGGGGAGCATGTCTATCTGTGGGGCTTTAATGCGCATGAAGACCGTGCAGGCTGGGCTTTTGCGGGCACCGATGCGGCGATGTATCGCGATATGAAACTACTGAAAGAGGCAGGCGCGAACATTGTGCGCGCCTCGCACAACCCGCACCCGCGTGCTTTTTATAGTGCCTGTGATGAGCTGGGATTGCTGGTCTATGCTGAGCTGCAACTATGGGGGCGCGGCGGATTTAAAGGCGGTGAAGAAGGCAACTATTGGGCGGAAGCCTATCCAGCAGTGGAGGCACCTGAGGCAGAGTTTAAGAAAAACGTGAAAGATAATTTCCGCGACATGATCAAGGAGCGTCGCAACAATCCGTCGGTGATCATCTGGAGCCTCGGTAATGAAACGGCGATGCAGATGCAGGAGCCGCTGCTTTCCAAATTGCGTCAGCTCTATCAGGACCTGAATGATTTGAGTCATGAGCTGGATCCGACCCGCCCAACGGCAACCGGGAACTCTTTTTCCAATGAGGGAATTACCGATATCAGTGGCTACAATGGTGGCGCTCCGAAAAACAAGCCGGGCGTTAACAAACCGACGCTGACTACCGAGTATCATTTCGGCCATGAGCCTGCCCGTGATGCGTGGCGTTCCGGTGCGATTTGCTGGTCTGGTTTCGATTACGGCACTCACTGCGCCCGCGGGAACGGGGTGAGCTTTGGTTTCTTTGGCGCAGTGGATTATCATCGCCTGCCGAAAGATAAGTATTACGTCATGCGCGAGCAAGCCACGGGCATTCCTGTGCCAGCGACACCTAAGGGCGGCACACCTGCACTATTGGGGCTGAGCGCTGATAAGTTGGTGGTGAAAGATGACGGCACGGATGACACACAGTTGATTGTGGCGTTGCTCGATAAAGACGGCAACCGGATCGCCAACAATGTTCCGGTGAGCTTCAAAATTATTTCAGGGCCAGGACAGTTGCCGACTGGCAAGGTCTGGGACACGAAGACCGTGAATATGGGGCGTCAGGCCATCGAGTTTCGTAGCTATGAGCCGGGGACGACGGTGATTGAAGTCTCGTCACCGAATGCCGCATCGGCACGCATTGAAATTACTACGGTTAAAGGATAGAAAATTATGAGTATTAAGAGATTTGGATTGGTATCGTTTTGTTTGTTCGCGGCTCAGTTTTCTGCGGGAGCAGAAGAGTGGGACGACCTGAAGGTGATTCAGGTGAATACGGAAGCGCCACACGCGGCGATGATGACTTACCCGTCCGAAGCGGCCGCGCTGCAGGGGGATCGCACGCAATCGCCGTGGTTTAAGTTGCTCAATGGCGACTGGAAATTTCAGTGGTCAAAAAATCCAGCCTCGCGGCCTACCAACTTCTTTGAGGCTGGCTTCGATGATTCGGCCTGGAAAACGATTCCCGTGCCTGCCAACTGGCAGATGCACGGATACGGCACGCCGATCTACACCAATATTAAATATCCGCATCCGACGAATCCACCGCACGCACCGCGTGAATATAATCCGGTCGGTAGTTATCGCAGCACGTTTACCGTGCCAGCCGACTGGCAGGAGCGTCAGACCTTGCTGACTTTCGATGGTATTAATTCCGCGTTCTATCTGTGGATCAACGGGCAGAAGGTCGGCTACAGCGAAGGCAGTCGCACTCCCGCTCAGTTTGATATCAGCCGCTATCTCAAAGAGGGCGACAATCAAATGGCGGTGGAAGTGTATCGCTGGTGCAATGGTTCTTATTTTGAAGATCAGGATTTCTGGCGCTTGGCGGGCATCTTTCGCGATGTTTATTTGTGGTCGCGTGACAGCGCTTCGATTCGCGATTTTCACGTGCAGACGAATTTGGATGACGCGTATCGCGACGCATTGCTCAGCGTGGATGTCGAACTCGCTGGTGCTTCGGAGGGAAATCAGGTTGAAATCAAACTGCTCGATGCGACAGGTCAGCAAGTTTTGAAAAAGACGGTCACTTCTTGGCAGGCAAGTGTGACTGTGCCAGTGAGCAATCCTCGCAAGTGGACTGCGGAATCTCCCTATCTGTATCAGCTGCTACTGACTCACAAAGATGCTCAAGGACAGGTGGTGGAAGTGGTGCCATGGTCGATTGGATTTCGCGAAGTCGAAATTAAAAACAGCATCTTCATGGTCAACGGCGCCCCCATCAAAATCAAGGGAGTCAATCGCCATGAACATGAGCCACTCACTGGTCACGTGGTGACCGAGGCGGGCATGCTCGAAGACATTCGTTTGTTTAAACTCAATAATATTAATGCGGTGCGCACTTGCCACTATCCGAACGCTACACGTTTCTATGAACTATGCGATCAATATGGGATCTATGTCATGGATGAGACTAATCTGGAGTCGCATGGCGCGCGCGGTATTTCGGGGCAGGAGGACTGGGTGCCGACTCAGATGAACCGCGTGCAGCGCATGGTCGAGCGCGACAAAAACTATACCTCCATTATCATTTGGTCGCTGGGCAATGAGGCTGGCCCCGGTGCCGGCCCGCGCGCGATGTATGAGTGGTTGAACGAACATCATTCGGATCGACCCGTGCATTGCGAATACAGCAACGCAACCGCTGACATGGATTCACGCATGTATGCATGGCCAGGTTGGATCAGTGAAACCGAGCGTCCTTCGGTGCTGTGTGAATACACCCACGCCATGGGCAATTCCAATGGCAATTTGAAAGAGTATTGGGATCACATTTATGCCAACGACACTCACATGGGCGGATATGTCTGGGACTGGGCCGATCAAGGAATTTCGCAACCGGTACCGAGTGAATTTAAGCACAACATCGGCAAGGGGCCAGTGACTGAACACTTCTTCGCTTATGGTGGCTGGTGGGAAAATGCCAAGAACATCCCCAACGATGATAACTTCTGCATGAACGGATTGGTCGCCTCAGACCGCACGCCGCATTCAGGTCTGTTTGCGATTAAGTATGTGTACCGCAACATTCATGTGTCGGCAGTGGATGCCGCAGCGGGGACATTCAGCGTTCGCAACTGGTTCGATTTTAGCAACCTCAAGGATGTCGCTGATGCGAACTGGCAATTGCTGGCCAATGGTCGAGTCGTTGCCACGGGAACGCTGCCAGACCTAGATGTTCCCGCTCGTGCGGAGCGTGCATTTGCGATTGAGCTTCCAGAGCTTAGCCTTGCGGACTCGGCCGATGAGTTGCTACTCACACTTTCCTTCACCGCGAAAGAGGAGGCCTTCCCACTCGTGCCTGCGGGGCATGAGATGGCATGGGATCAGTTTGAAATTGCCCCTGCGATACCGGTTCCGGTTCAGCTCACACAGCCGCAATTACAGCTGGAGCAAACGGACGACACTGTCTTGGTCAGCGGTGCGGATTTCGCAGTTCAGTTCAATAAAGCGGACGGCAATCTCAACAGCTTTACCTTTAAGGGCAAGCAGCTGGTCGATCGCGGCTTTCGTCCGGATTTCTGGCGTGCGCTGACCGATAATGATCGCCCGTCCTATCAAAATATCTCGGATGAGAAGTGGAAGGACGCGGGCAATATCTGGAAGGTGACCGCATGCCGAGTCAACGCACTCGACGGCGCAGTGCGCGTTCTTTTCGATGCCACTCTGCCGAGTGTCAACGGCGCGTATCAACTCGGTTATACCGTTTACGGCAACGGCGAGCTGGAAGTGGCGGCCTCTTATAAACCAGGCGCCGGCGTCAAAGGGCCGATGCGTTTCGGTTTGGAAATGCTGCTGCCTACATCACTCGAAAATGTGACTTACTACGGTCGCGGGCCGCATCCCACCTATGCAGACCGCAAATTCGAGCGTATCGGACTCTTCGATACGACGGTCGATGCCATGTGGGTCGACTATTCCGAGCCGCAGGAAAACGGCAATCGCGGCGATGTGCGCTGGGCGGCATTGACCGATCAAGACGGAACAGGGCTGCTGTTTATCGGCGCGCCCGCGTTCAATTTTGGTGCAAATCATTATTCGCAGAGCGTCGTGAATGATGCGCGCTATGCCTTTCAAATGGAGCGTTCCGATTCGATCCACTTGAATATCGATTTACAACAGATGGGTGTGGGGGGAAATAACAGTTGGGGCGCAGCCGCGATGGGGCCATATATCTTGAGGAATACTGCGCTGGGCTATCGTTTCCGCATGCTGCCGATCGATAGCAAGGCGAGCATTGATCAGAAGCTAGCGATTCAGCCGCAGCGCTTCAAGATGACGCCGCCGCCAAAACCCGTGAAGCCTTTGCCGAATGTTTACGCCTCCAGTCAGCAGCCTGGGAATCCCGCGGAGGCTGCAGTGGATGGCAATCCGGCGACTCGCTGGTGTGCGAACGGCCCGCGGATCCCGTCGTGGATTTTCTTCACTTTAGAGAAGCCACGGAGTGTTCAAAGCGCGTCGATCACGTGGGAGGGTGAGGGCGTCTATCAATATAAGATCGAAGGCTCTAGCGACGGCAAGCAGTGGCAGTTGCTGGCGGACCAAACCCAGAGCACGAAATCGGTTAAGCAGAGCGTCGATGCGTTGAAGGATGTCGGCGCGATTAAATATGCGCGCGTCACCGTGACTGGCATACCGGCGGATCACTGGCCGAGTATTTTCGAAATCGAACTCAAATGAGATCATTTCTGTCGGTCATCTTTCTGTCCCATTGCCTTCGAGGCAGCATTAGGGGCAGGCTCTTTGAAACCCTATTCGGTTAACACCTTTCTACGTATTTACGTATATTGTTGGATTCGGTCTTTTGTCGTATTCTTATTGGATTTGGATTTCGGACCCAGAGGTGCCTGTGCCGCTGGGGTTGACCGTCCACGATTTCGATTCACACAGCAGATATGTTAAAGCACACTTCACTAAGAAAAAGCATGGTCGTTTGGGCGTCTGGTTTGGTAGCTCTGATTTCGCATGCAGAGCCGATTCAGTTTTCGGAACCAGTTTTCGCCGCGCCTGCATCGTTTAAACCCGGTGCAATCTGGCAGGATGACCAAGGCGTGCACATCAATGCGCATGGCGGCGGAGTTCTGCATCACGAGGGCACTTACTACTGGTTCGGCGAGCATAAGATTGCCGGACATGCCGGCAACCGAGCAGAAGTCGGGGTGCATGTCTATTCCTCCAAAGATCTGACTAACTGGAAGAATGAGGGGATTGCGTTGGAGGTGTCCGACGACCCGCAGAGCGATATTGCAAAGGGCTGCATCCTCGAACGTCCGAAGGTGATCTATAACGCCACGACGAAGAAATTTGTAATGTGGTTCCACTTGGAGTTGAAAGGGCAGGGCTATCATGCGGCCCGTTCCGGTATCGCACTATCGGATACACCAGCGAGGCCTTACACCTTTGTTCGCAGCATTCGTCCGAATGCCGGGCATTGGCCACTCAATGTGACTGAAGCCGAAAAAGACCCCGCATCGATTGAGCGGACCAAACAAGAGAAGGAGGATTTCAGCGGCGGCCCGACTACGCTTACTTTTACCGGCGAAATGGTTGGCGGATTCTGGGGCGCGAGTATCGATAACATAAGTGTTGAACCCAAGAAATAGGTTTGAGTACAACAATCAATTAATAATAGCTTTACTCTGTGCGACGAGTGTAGCCTCCCTAGCACAGGATACAGGAATCAAATGAGAATCAAAAGAGTACTGGCAGTCTTTTTCCTCTTGGCCTCGGCGCATTCATGCGCCGAGCCGATTACTATTCAATCTGAAGGCATGACGATGGAGTTTGCCGCTGACGGAAAACCGAAGTCATTAAAAATTACAGGGGACGAGCGTGAGCACCTCGATGTCCGTAACCCTGGCAGCGGATTCACGATTCAGGGCTTCGCGTTTAATCGTAAATCACCCACAGCCATCTCGCTGAATAAGCTGAGCCATGACGGCGAGCATTTAGTGGCTGGAAACGGGCATGTAAAAATTACCTTCGCCATGAAGCCTGCCGGAGGGGGGATCCTATTTTCCATCGAGCGCGTGGAAGGCTTATCAAAAAAAAACCAGCTCTGGCTCAAATTCAATATCAACCTGAAAAAAACGGTGAAGGTTATTGCGACCGATTATGCAACCGATGTCAGTTGGCATCATCGCTGGGGCACTTCGGTCGATTTCCCACTGCTGTGGAGAAGAACAGTTGGAAAAGGGATGGGCGGCGGGTTTGCGCTGGTGCCATCAACACTGGAGGATACACATGCCCAGACTCGCGAAGAAAAAAATGCAAGCCTAAGAAAAAAGGTGATCGGCAGGACGTGGTATCAGGGCTTGGAGTCGAAGGTTGGCAGCAGTAATGAATCGGTGCATATTAAATCTGATCGGTATTCTATTCGTATTTTAAATGACGGAACCTTTGCCTCATTTAAATACAAAGGGCGCGAACTTCTGACCCCAGGGAAAGAACCGTCAGGCTTTCAGGTCTGCGGGTTCAACCACGAAACCAAAAGAATGGAAACCTACCCATTGGGCAATATCAGGTTTGATGGTGAAAAGCTCACCGCTCAAAATGGTTCGTACGGGATTCGCTTCGATGTTGCTCAGGACGATCACTATATCGCGTTCCGCATCAATGAAGTGGTCGGCTTTAATCCAGACGATCTCACGTGGCATCGGTTCCGCGGTTTTTTTGAGTCCGGTGTTGAGGCTTTTCCGCTCGACTATATGACGAATTGCGAAAGGCAGTGGGGCGCCATTAAAGCCAATTGGAACTGGGCTTGGGGGCGGGGCAAAGATCTGCCCAAAGGCGGATTCGCCTTCATCGCATCGGATACCGATGAGGAATACGATGAAGCCCTTTGCCGGATCTGGGCGAATGAGAAACTGCCGCATTCAAAGGTCGAAGGTGAGTGGGACGTAGCCGCGGTTAAGCGCTGGATGGCGGAATGGCAGGAGCAAAATAAAGACCGCAGCCGCATGCTACTCAGTGCCTCCTCGATGGACGACCTGTTTTATCTCGCCGATATCGCAGAGGATTTGGACATCAAAGAGATCTATCTGCACACCGACACGTGGCGCGGAGAATATTGGCCATTGAAAAGAGGGTTCCTCACGGTTAACCCAAAGGTTTTCCCCAAGGGTGAAGAGGATTTCCAACGCTTTTCCGACTATCTCAAAAAGAAGGACATCGGAATCGCGATCCACACTGTAAGTTGTTCCATTGCCAACCATGACCCCGATTATAGCGAGCCAAAACCCGATCGACGATTCGCGAAATGGATAACCGGCACGCTAGCCCAACCGATTTCAGCCACCGATACGACCATCTACTTTCAGCCGCCGGAAGGCGCTGAATTGCCCATGAACCTAACTCGCGCTGTAACGGGACCGGAACACGTGGATTCCTGGAACAATTATAAAAGTATTCGGATCGGTGATGAATTCATGGGGGTCGGTGAATTCACAGACACTGATAAGCCGATCTGGGTTCTCGAAAAGGTGTGGCGCAATAAAGCCAAGGCCACAGACCATGAACAAGGCGAAGCCGTCGTCGGCCTAATTCGCCCTTACAACAAGGTCTATACCGCCGGAGCCAATACTGATATGATGGAGGAAGTGGCGCGGCGATATGCCGAGTTTTGTAACCGAAACGGCGTCACCCATTGCGAGCAGGATGCGGGCGAAATCCACTGCTCAGAGCAGCCGTGGGGCTACTCCAAATTCGCGCAATATGTCTATCAACACCTCGACCATATGGTGACCAGCAACAACTCGGGCGCACAACCGATGCCATCGCAATTGGAGTATCAATTTAAAAAATCAAAAAATGTCCTCAAGAGTCGCAAGGGTGGGGGCATCAGCATGATCCTGGATAAGCCCAGCCGCGTGGCCACAGGCCCGTACGATAACAGCTGTTCCTTAAGTGGTGCCGCGGCGAATGGCGCGCGAAACTTTGGGATCGGAAAACCCGAGGCGATGTTTGGCATCACGCGTGAAATTTTGGCAGGACACGGGCTAACGGACACCTTTATACAAAATCTGAGAGACTGGAAAATGGTAACGTCATTGCTAAACGAGGAGCAGCGTAAACGACTGGGGCATCGCCCGATCCGTCAACACAATTACGGCGCAACACACGAAGTTTATGACATCGCCAGCACTTCTTCAGGCTACCAGATCACGCCGATGCAACTGATGCGCAGGCCGACTGATAGCCCGTGGGGCGTCGGAATTGAATACGGCATAGTCGCACCGCGCCAATATTTACTAACTGGAGAAAAAATGAGCCTGAACAACCCATTCAGCGCTTGTGAGCCGGAGTTCATCATTCGCGTGCTACCAGGCTTTGGCGAAGGGGGTTCAAGCGCAGGATTAACGGGGCAAACGAACGACAGAGAACGTGCCAAGATCATCGATGACTACCGCACCGGAGTCGGTATTAAAAAAGAGCGTCACGCGCTGGAAGGAGCGCAGCACATCTGGGGAGTGCGGGGCGTTCGAGATGGAAAAGCGGCGCCGGGCAAATGCTGGTTACGAAAAAAATTCAGCCTTTCAGAGGACCCCGACTCGGGGTTCCTTTTCTTCCAGGTTGATGATGAGGCCACGCTTTATATTAATGAACGCAAAGTGGCGACTCAATGCGATGGCGGCAAAGTGTATGTCGCCGATGTCACGAAATACCTAAAAAGCGGCGTAAACATCATTGCGGTAGAGGCCACTAACCTTGAAGGGGACGGATGCTTTACGGCCTCGCTGAAGATTGAATGCGGGGGCGAACACATTAATGTGGTGAGTGACTCCTCGTGGGTAAGTCACCGCATGGCGAATGACGCATGGCTACGGCCGGACCTGTACGACTTGGGATGGAAAGATTCCGCCAAGCTGGCCGAGTTTGGTCAAGGCCCTTGGGGAACCCCAGAAATCGTCCCACTGGTTCGGCTGGAATTTCAACCGCTCCAGCCCAAAGCCAACCAAATCAAAGACGCGGGGGATCATCAGTTCTCGGATGACGGTGATGGGCTTCGGATCCGCTATAACAATCAACGCGCGCAGGATAAGCACTATGAAAGCTTTGCGAGCTGGCGCGCAATCGGGCATATGCGGGGCGCGCGTGGCATCGGTCTCACGGTAGAGGGCGATAATAGCGGGGCGCTTCTTGTGATCCGGATTCATGCCCAAGGCAACCGCGATTACATTGTCCCCATCGATTTTAAAGGCAAACGGGAGATTATAATTCCAAATGGCGAAGTGGCTTGGAGCGATTCGCGTTGGGGCTGGAAGCTCCCCACCTCTGGCATGCAATACGGCTTTGTGAGCAGCGTCAGCATGGGGTTCAGCCGTATCCCAAAAGTGACAACTGTTGATATTAAAGTGTCAAACCTGCGCCTGCTCAACGAACTTGAAACCGAGCTGGTGAACCCAGAAATCCATGTCGGATCGGGGGCTTTGAAAATCACAGGGCGGATCGAAACGGAACAATACATTTGGTATAAAGGCGGTCGATCTGCTGGCGTGTATGATCGAAATTGGAATAAACTCAAAGAACTTCCGGTTCAGAAAAAAGGATTTGTGGCCACACCTGGCATGAACAACGTCTCGGTTCAATCCGCTAGCTCGAAGCTGCGGCCATGGCTGGAATGCCAATTCTTTGCGAAGGACGCTCCGCTGCCAGTCACACATCAATAGGATCAGAATCACTGCCGAAACGCCGACTGACCCATTTTTACGCGTTTACGTATATTGCGCGAATTATGGTTTCGGTACACACTAACCAATTTATTATAAAGTAAAGATCGAGCGGCAGAAAAATGGAATTTGTCTGAACTTAATTAGGAATCGAATGATGGAGAACGTGTTGATGACCCATTCTCAGTGCTTTTTAGCGCTAGTAATCGGAGCCCTTTTAGCGGGGACGGATGTGATCGCTTCCGACAACGCGGACGCACCCGCTCAGCCTAATATCGTGGTTTACATGATCGAAGATCTGGGCTGGAACCAGATCTCAGCGGGGCAGGGGACGATGGATACCCATTCCGGTGTGTTTCAGACCCCGCATCTCGAACAGCTGGCTAACGAGGGCCTGAGTTTTAACCAAGCCTACATGCAGCCCAACTGCGCGCCCAGTCGCGCTGCCATTCTCTCCGGACAGTATCCGGCGCGGGTGAATAAGGATGTCTATGTCGTCGGGAACTTGAACCGCAACTAGGCGCCCGGCATCGCCAGAATGAGGCATCCCCGATGCTGGTGACGCTGTCCGGAATGATGACGCTCGTCAGGCCAGTGCATTGCCAGAATGAGCGAGACCCGATGCTGGTGACGGGGTACCTCCCCTAGCGTATCTTCGATTACAAGTGCGCCAGTGCCGCTTATGTCATAATCAGTAATCGTCACCGACGCATTGTCGGAATTGATCTCGTAAGTATACAGGCCAAACGTCGAAGCACCCGCATCGCCTGAAAGTGCGATCGAAAGGAAGATGGTTAAATGCCTCATTTGGTGTGCTCTTTCGAGCGACATCTTTTTTGCAATTTAAAAGTCACGCACTTAGATTAGCAGCGTTAGCAGCTGGCACGCTGAGTGATCGACTTAAAAGACCCGCAGGAAGCGGTTTTCCTAGTTCAGTTTTTTCGATGGCCGGAAATGTATTATCACAACAGCAGGGCTGGGGAGATGCCGACCCCCACGACCCATCCCAGCACTCTGGTGACCACTTAAATGTCTGCACCTGCTGCTATTTTAAATAGACTAAAATAGATGGATTCTGCCCATAATTAGGAAACACTTGGGCAGTATCTCGCTCAAATGCCGATCAGTGCGAAGCCATTAATGACAATAAGGCATCCACTTGGGCGTTTTCGAACATACTGTTAAAGGGATGACTAATTTTTTTTGGGGGGGGATAGCGGGGCGGTGCTTTTTGGAACTAAGCAACTTCTAGTCCACCAAAACTATTTTCACTTAAAGGATGCAGGTACAAAAAAGCCCTAAACCGTTGAGGTTTAGGGCTTTAATAATGTCTGCTCGGGCAAGGATCGAACTTTCGACCAAGTGATTAACCCCGATGTAATCGGGACTCTACCGCTGAGCGGCTAGTAAGGTTCGCACTTTGCCTGGGGACTTCCATGACTTTAGTTGCTTCTCGCGTCGAACCGCTAGGGATCGGGTATCAAAGGATTCGCTGCCGAGTAGCACCCAGGGTCCATTGCGATGAGTATATTTGCCAAGGTGTTCATGCCCCTTAGGCGAATTGTGCTGTTCCAGTCGGCGTTCAAGATTGTCCGTGTGGCCAATGTAAAGACGGCCTTTTAAGTTTTCGAGGATGTAGACGTGATACATGAATGCGTTTCAAGGTGGCTACTTAGTGACTCATAGTCAAAGAGCCCATTTACACGTTTGCACAAAAAAGCCCTAAACCGTTGAGGTCTAGGGCTTTAATAATGGCTGCTCGGGCAAGGATCGAACTTGCGACCAAGTGATTAATCCCGATGTAATCGGGACTCTACCGCTGAGCGGCTAGCAGGGTTCGCACTTTGCCTGGGGACTTCCATGACTTTAGTTGCTTCTCGCGTCGAACCGCTAGGGATCGGGTATCAAAGGATTCGCTGCCGAGTAGCACCCAGGGTCCATTGCGATGAGTATATTTGCCAAGGTGTTCATGCCCCTTAGGCGAATTGTGCTGTTCCAGTCGGCGTTCAAGATTGTCCGTGTGGCCAATGTAAAGACGGCCTTTTAAGTTTTCGAGGATGTAGACGTGATACATGAATGCGTTTCAAGGTGGCTACTTAGTGACTCATAGTCAAAGAGCCCATTTACACGTTTGCACAAAAAAGCCCTAAACCGTTGAGGTCTAGGGCTTTAATAATGGCTGCTCGGGCAAGGATCGAACTTGCGACCAAGTGATTAACAGTCACCTGCTCTACCGCTGAGCTACCGAGCAAAAAGTCTCTTTAATTAAGTGCTTTGTGGGCTTCTCAATCAAATTGAAGTCGGCATAAAGTTAATTCAGAGAGTGATTGTCAATGCTTTGTCTCGAGAAAATGGATATTTTTTGGAGTGATTTCTGATGACTTGCGGAAGCTGTTAGAAATGAACTGATTGGCAAAACGCGTAAAAAGGTGTGATACGCGTATTTTTGCGGTTTTCGTGCTTTGCTCACTGCAAGTATCCCGTTTTCGTGCTTGTTTCGTGGAGGGAAGCTGTTTTCATCGCGCGTTTTCTCATGAAGCGAACACACAACTGCTCCCAACTCCGTAATTCTGACACTGGTTCCACCGTAACGCTTAGCGGCTGGGTGGATTCCGTCCGTGACCACGGCGGTATTCTTTTTGTTGATCTTCGCGATCGCGAAGGTTTGACCCAAATCGTTCTCGATCCATCGAATCAGGGCTTAGAGGCTCAGTTCGGCTCAATCAAGCCTGAGTCGGTGATCTCTGTCACTGGTAAGGTCGATCAGCGCTTTGGCGGCACTTCGAATGCGAAGCTCGCGACGGGCGAGATTGAGGTCCACGCCTCGGAGCTGGAAATTTTAAATGTCTCAAAGACGCCGCCATTCCCCATGGATGATTCGGCGGACAAGGTCGGCGAGGATTTGCGCATGACCTATCGATACCTCGACCTGCGTCGTGCGACCAACACGAAGATGTTGAAGATGCGCCACGCGACCAGCCGTTCGATCCGTAACTATCTGGATGATCAGGCATTCATCGAGGTCGAGACACCGATGCTATTTAAGAGTACACCTGAGGGTGCGCGTGAGTTCCTGGTGCCGAGCCGCATGAATCCGGGTGCTTTCTATGCGCTGCCGCAATCGCCGCAGCAGTATAAGCAAATGCTTATGGTTGCTGGTGTGGAGCGTTACTACCAGTTGGCGCGTTGTTTCCGTGACGAAGATCTGCGTGCAGACCGTCAGCCAGAATTCACTCAAGTGGACATCGAGCTGTCGTTCATCGACCGCGAAGACATGTATGCGTTGATCGAAGGTCTGATGACTAAGGTCTGGAAGGACGTCATCAATGTAGACATTCAAGCACCGTTCTTGCGCATGAGCTACTACGATGCGATGAACCGCTTCGGTGTAGATAAGCCTGATATGCGCTTCGACATGGAGTTGCAGGATTGCGGTGAAATTTTCGCTAAGTCCGGTTTTAAGGTTTTCTCCGGTGCGATCAAATCGGGTGGTGCTGTCAAAGCGGTAAACATGAAGGGTCTTGCGGACCTCACTCAAGGTGAGTTGCGTAATCTCGAAGACACTGCGAAGACACTCGGTGCCAAGGGCCTCGCCTTCATCAAGTGTGAAGGTGGCGAATGGAAGTCGCCGATCGTTAAGTTCTTCTCTGATGAGGAAAAGGCGGCGTTGACCGAGACTTTGAAGATCGAAGATGGTGACATCGTATTCTTCGCTGCGAGCGAGTGGGAACGTGCCTGCACGATCCTCGGCCGCGTGCGTTTGGATGCGGCTCAGCTCCTCGTGAAGCGCGAAAAGCTGACAATCGACCCGAACGATTACAAATTCCTTTGGGTGATTGAGTTCCCATTGATGATTTTTGATGAAGAGGCCGGTCGCTATGTTTCGTCGCACCACCCATTCACTTCGCCGGTGTTGGAAGACATTCCACTGTTGGATTCCGATCCGAAGAAGGTCCGTGGTCAGCACTATGATCTCGTGCTCAACGGTGTGGAGCTCGGCGGCGGTAGTATTCGTATTCATCAGCCTGAGTTGCAGAAGAAGGTCTTCGAAGAGGTGCTGCAGATTCCTAAGGATTTGGTTGAGAGCCGTTTCGGCTATATGCTCAAGGCATTTGAATATGGCGCACCGCCGCATGGTGGGATCGCTTTTGGTCTGGATCGTATGGTGACGATTTTGACGCAGCGCACCAGTATCCGCGATGTCATCGCTTTCCCGAAGAATCAGAAAGGACAAGAAATGATGACTTCGAGCCCTGGTATTGCGACGCCCGAGCAGTTGCGTGATCTGCACGTGAAGGCGGTATTACCGAACAAGGAAGAGCCTAAGGCTTAACTCTTTTCAATAATAGTTTACTTTCAACTGGAACCCGGACGCTGATCCGGGTTTCTTTTTACCCAAGCTGCTATGTTATCTAAAACCTTACTTCGTTCGATTGTTGGCCTTTTATGTGTGTGTACACTGCAGGCGCAGATTACGCCCAGTGCGCCAGTGCAAAATTTCCGGCTCCCCCATTTTGGCGAGAATGGTTATACGCAGTGGGTGCTGCAGGGGGGCAAGGGGATCTATGACAGTGCTGAGCAGATTCGGATCGAGGAGATGGCGTTGCGTGTCTATTCGGGTGACGAGCGTATGGCACTGGAAATGACCATGGATAGTCCAGAGGCGACGCTGCTCACTGCCGAGAATCGAGCGGTGTCGGACGGGCCGATTACGATCGTCGGGGCGAATTTTAAAGTGTCTGGCGTGGGCTGGACATGGAACGGCCTGACCAAGGAGATCGAGGTGAAGTTTGATGTGGTGGTGGAGTTTACGCAGGGCATGGCAGGTATGCTCACCGGTGCGGTTGCCCCAGAAGGGACCGCGGTTGAGCGGACTGAGATCCACAGCCGTAGCCTATTGTTACATACCACAGCGGAGGCTTACCGTTTCACATTTACCGACTCGGTGCATGCCGCCTCAGGTGAGATGGATTTGAGAAGTGAAGTGCTGGTAGCAGTTGCGGATGCGCCGAAGGGCAAGGAGGGCGATGGCTCCACCGTTGGCGGTGGGACAATCGACTCAATTCGTCAGCTGATTGCGACCGATCAGGTCGAGATCCATCAAGGCGGCCACGTATTGAAGGCCGGCCATGCCGAGTTCAGACTGCGTGAGCAGGCCGCTGAATTTACCGGCAACCCGGAAATATTGGCTGCTTCGGGGGCATATTTGAGTGGCGCGACGATTCGAAGTCAGGAGGGGCTAGTGTTTGTCACTGGTAATGCGGACGATGGCCGTGCGCAATTGATTGTATCGCAAGCGCAAGGACTTGGGATTTTAGGTGCCCAGGTCGAGAGTGCGGAGACAATTGTTCTGGCCGATTCGATTACGATGCGCGAGTTGGAGACGGGCAATCAATTTCTCTTTGATGGTTCAGTGGAAGTGATGTCAGGTTTGATGGTCATGTATTCGAACCAGTTAACGTTATTTGCTGATCAACCGGTAAAGGGTGTGGCGACGACTGCGACGCCTGGACTAGTGGCAGGTGATGCTGAGGTACTGAAAGTCGGACAAGTGCGTCGCGTGCTGGCAGAAGGAGCCGTGCGTATTGAACAGGCCAACAAAGTCGCGACCAGTGAGAAGGCGATTTTTTATCCGCAAGAGAAACGCGCTGAACTCTTTGGCTCTCCACGGGTGACTGATGGCGAGGTGATCATTACTGGCGATCGCATGGAGCTCAAGCCAGGCATCGCGGTTGTCTACAGCGATACGGATAAGCGCGTGAAAGTTGTTTTACCGGAGATCGCTGATTTGGGCTATGAGGATAGGCAGGCGTTGACGTTGGAGCCCAATCAGAGCCAGCAGGCGCCACAAACACCACAAACACAGCAAGCACCAGGGAGTGAAACAGTGGTAGAATCAAAAACGCTGCGCATGATTGAAGAGACTGACAAGACCCTGTTTCGCTTTACGGAGTCGGTTTCGGTGAGTGGCACGAATGTGCACGCGCTTTGTGAACGTTTGGATGTGACTGCTGTTGCAGTGCAAGTTGCTGAGACCAAAGAGTCGCAGTTGGAGGTGCAGACAATTGAGGCATTTGATAATGTCGTGTTTAAGCAGACCGGCCGAGTGGCCACTGGCGACAAGGCGACGATTCGGCCAATCGAAGGTAAGGTGGTGCTAGAGGGCAATGCAGTGGTGACAGATGAGATGGGTAAAGTTTCAGGGCATCGCATGATATTATTGCAAGGGCAACGCCGAGCCATTGTCGAAGGTGATCGTTCGACTGGCAAGCGCGCGACGATGACGCTGCCGGAAATAAAGCCTCGCTCTAAATAAATTTAAAGCAGGATTGGATTGCGGTGTGTTGATCAAGCAGCTTTGCTTTGGGCAATATGGATGATGCTTCAGTACCCTCGAAGATTGAAACCCGCCAGCTAGTTCGGGAATACGGAAAACGTCGCGTCGTAAATGGCGTGAACATAAACGTCAGTGCGGGCGAGATCGTCGGACTGCTCGGGCCGAATGGCGCGGGTAAGACGACGACCTTCTATATGGTGGTGGGGTTGATCGCAGCGACCTCTGGCCAAGTGTTTCTCGATGGTGAGGATCTGACAGCGTTGCCGATGTATCGTCGTGCGCGGCGTGGCATTGGCTATCTGCCGCAGGAAGCCTCGGTCTTTCGGAAGATGACTGTGGAGCAAAACATCCGCGCGATTGCCGAAACCCTGCCGTTGAGCAAGGCCGAGCGAGAAGCGTCGGTCGAAGAGCATCTGACGGAGCTCGGCTTGCAGCATCTGGCCAATCAAAAGGCTTACACTTTAAGTGGTGGTGAACGCCGTCGTTTGGAGATTTCTCGAGCGCTGGTCACCAAACCTAAGTTTTTGCTGATGGATGAGCCCTTTAGTGGGGTCGATCCAATCAGTGTCAGTGAGGTGCAGAAGATCATCATACAGCTTAAGCAGCGTGGGATCGGGGTGCTGATCACTGACCATAATGTGCGCGAGACGCTGCGCATCGTCGATCGTGCCTATCTGCTGCATGAGGGCGCGGTTCTAAGTGAAGGAACTGGTGACTTTTTAATTAATGATGCCAAGAGTAAGGAATTCTATCTTGGCCAAAACTTTAATATGTAAGCGGAGGAGCTTTAACCATGCCCATTCAGCAGAAAAACAACGCGAAGTTCATCGAGTCAGTCTCCGTTCGAGAGTTCTATGATTCTTTCAAAGAGCCGCTTGAGCTCGATCTAGTCGCCGGCGGCGCGGGCTTGGATAAGACCATCAGGGAGCGTAGCTTGAATCGGCCTGCTTTGGCTTTGACTGGCTACTTTAAGTTTTTTGCACGAAAGCGTATTCAGCTACTAGGCGCAGGAGAGATGGCTTATCTGCGTGATTTGGGGCAAGCCGAGGAGGCCCGTGTGCTCGGCGAGATCTTTAAGCGTAAAGTGCCCTGTATTGTGGTTTCGAGAAATTTAGCACCTTCGAAGATGATGAAGGCCTTGGCGGAAGAATATGCGACGCCATTGATTCGATCGCCGCAGAAGACCAAGACATTTACCACTGAAGCAACCTTGTTACTGGAAGAGAAGTTTGCTCCACGCACACACATTCATGGCACCCTGTTGGACGTCCGTGGGATCGGCACCTTGATCTGTGGAGAGAGCGGGGTGGGTAAGAGCGAGTGTGCACTGGCACTGATTGAGCGTGGGCATAGCTTGGTGGCCGACGATTTAACTCATGTTAAACGCTTGAGCGATCGAGAGCTGATGGGCACCTCATCGGAGTTGAGTCGCGGCTATATGGAATGTCGTGGCCTCGGCATCATTAACATTGCCGAGTTATTCGGCGTGCGTTCGGTGCGCTTGAACAAACGCATCGATGTGATCATCAATTTTATCAATTGGACCACAGGAATGAATGAGGATCGCACTGGGCTCGAAGAGAACCATCTCGAGGTGCTTGGAATGAAGGTGCCGTTAATCGAGATCCCGGTTCGCCCAGGGCGGGATATGGCGCGACTCGTTGAAGTGGCTGCGATGATGCGCTCGTTGAAGCAAATGGGCCATGATTCTGCCGCCGAATTTAACGAGCGGCTGATTGCTCACATGGCCAAAAGCGGCAAATGAAAACTCATATGCCTAAAAAAAAGTTTAATCACACATAGCGTTTTTTTGAAAAGTCAATATATGCGCACTGAGATTGTGGAAATCGCGCTTTTACAGGGATTAACGAAAGTGTCACAGTCCTGTGACACTTGTCGTAAAAAATGCCTAAAAAGTTATTGGGAATACATTGTGAATAACTTGTGGAGAAGTTGCCCTTGCCATGTGCTTCCGAGTGCCGCTTTTTCATTTCCAAGATGGTGCGAATTACCTGTTTTACTACTTAACTTTCGCCCTTTTTGTCATTAACTTTCTCTCTTTTACCTTTCTAATTTAATTTTCAAGTCGTTGTCGTTTAGTTGCTTATCATTTATCTGAGACGTTTTATCCCCGATCTGGAACGTTCGTTTAGTGGAATTCAGCCACGAGTCTTTTTTTTTACCCCAGATCATGCGTCTCACTCACTCAGCCACACTGTGACACGCACTGTTAATAAACTTTTTATTTTTCAATTCTAATGTCTGATTCAATTATCGCTCTTTCTCTCTGGGAAAGCGTCAATCAAGAGCTTAAAAACCTCTTCCCTCAGGACCTCTATGATATGTGGTTTGAGGAACTCAGGTGCACGCAAGACTCTGATGCAAAGCTCGTACTCACTGCGCCCAACGAATTCAATGCGATTTGGATTGAGAATAACTATCTGGATATTATCTCTCAGCAGGCACGTAGTTTTGCGGGGACCGCGGTGACGGTCGTTATCGAAGTCGCTAAAGAGCAGGCCGCTGAGTCAGGCCTAGCAGTGAATGATTCGACCAGTCATTCGGTGAATCGTCTCAATTCCCAAACTCAGGATACTCGCGAAGCACGTTCGGCAGATGCGGTAGCGAATCGAGTCGAGGTGTCGCAGACGCGTCGCACGTTCCTTAATCCAGGCAATACCTTTGATAACTTAGTGGTCGGGGCTGGTAACCAACTCTCTCACGCGGCGAGCATGGCAGTGGCCAATGCCCCAGGGCGTGCTTACAATCCACTGTTCGTCTATGGCGAGACTGGCCTAGGTAAGACTCACTTGATGCATGCGGTGGCGCATCAGATGTTGGCTAATAACCCGAAAGCACGAATCGCCTACGTATCGACCGAGAAATTCACCAATGAGTTTATTCACGCCATTCGTGAGAATAAGTTAACCAAGTTCCGCAAGTATTACCGCACTGTCGATGCGCTGTTGGTCGATGATATTCACTTTCTCTCTGGTAAAGAGAGCACCCAGGAAGAATTCTTCCACACCTTTAACGATCTCTTCGAGTCGGGACGGCAGATCTTCCTTGCCAGTGACCGTCCGGCCAATGAGATCGAGCGCCTTGAAAATCGCCTAATTTCCCGCTTCCAGTGGGGCTTGGTGACCGACATTCAGGCACCTGACTTCGAGACGCGTGTTGCGATTTTGCGTAATAAGGCGGCTGCGATGGACATCCAGCTTGATCCAGAGATCATGAATTTCCTCGCTGAGCGTGTTTCACGTAATGTGCGTCGCATGGAAGGTGCGCTCACTCGGATTGCCAGCTACGATGCTTTGATTAACCAGAAGCTCGATCTAGAAGCGGTTGAGCGCTTGTTAAGCGATTTACTGCACGAAGAAACATTGACCAAGGTCACTGTTGACCAGATCCAGAAGAAGGTGGCCGACTTTTATCAAATCCGCTTTAGTGAGATGATTGGTCGTCGTCGCACCAGTGCGATTGTCTTTCCGCGTCAGGTGGCGATGTATATCAGTCGTACCTTGACTAGCGATCCGTTGAAAGCGATCGGCGATGCCTTTGGTGGCCGTGATCACGGCACTGTGATTCATGCCTGCAAGCAGGTCGAGAACATGATGGAGCAAGACGGGAGCGTGAAACGCGGCGTTGATTATTTGATTAAGCAGCTCACGCAGGGCCGCGCTTAATAAAATTGGTTGGCATTCTAAGAGGATCGTGTTTTTTTCGATCAAAGGAGCTTGAGGGCTTCTCTCTTTGTCTTCGCATTGATTCCCTTTAAGCCATATATTCTTCCTATGTCTCTCACTGATTCTCAAAAAACAACCGTTTCCACATGGATTGCCGATGGCAAGTCACTCGCTGAGGTGCAGGTTTTACTGCGCGAGGAGTTCTCCATCTCAATGACCTACATGGACGTGCGCTTCCTTGTCGATGATTTGAACATTGTTTTTACAGAGCCAGAACCAGAGCCAGAAGCGACTAAAGATGTCGACGCGCAGGCCGAAGCGTCTGAACTCGCGGAGACTCAGCCAGCTGGTGTGACAGTTGATGTGGATGCGATCCCGCGCCCTGGCGCATTGGTAAATGGTTCAGTCGTCTTTAGCGACGGCGTTAAACTCGGCTGGCAGCTATCTAGCACCGGTCAGCTGGGATTAATTCCAGGAGATGATGCTGATTACCGCCCGAATCCTGAAGATCTGCAGAATTTTCAGGATCAATTGCAGGATGTACTGCGCCAAAAGGGCTACTAGTTCCTTGGCGCGCGGTGCTGCGTGATTGATTGGTAATTGGAGCGTGGGCGACTCGCCCACGTAGCTCCAACACCTATAATAACGAGGGCGATTCGCCCTCGCTCCTGTGCTTACCGTTTGTGCGCTTCGTGAATTGCCACGATCGAGAAGGTCAGCCCAGTGGCGTTCACCGACTCGTAGCCAGCGAGCTTGAGTTGCTCGGCTAGTGCCTGTTTGGTCGGAAAGTTTTCTATGGTGCCTGCTAGATAATCATAAGCACTTTTATCACCAGTCGCGATACCTGCTACGAGTGGTAAAATATACTTTAGATATAGGTAGTAAAATGGACGGAACCAGCGATCGGGTTGTGAAAATTCCAGCACGAAGAGCCGGCCGCCCGGACGTAGTACGCGCAGGATTTCTTTGAGACCACGTTGACGGTCTTCGAAGTTACGCACCCCGAATGAGATCGTCACCGCATCGACGCATGCATCGGGCAAGGGCAGATCCATGCAGTCGCCAAAGTTAAACTCGATGTCCGAGTAGGCGGCGTGCAATGTCTTTTTACGTCGTGCCACTGCTAGCATCGGCTCGCAGAAGTCGAGGCCCTTGACGGCAACCGTCGAGCCAAGGCGATCTCTTAGCTTGAAGGCGACATCACCGCTACCGGTGGCGAGATCGACTACGTCTTTTGGCGCACGGGCTTTGACCATGCGGGTGAGCACGCGCCTCCAATAGAAATCGATGCCACCACTTAAGAGGTGATTGGCCACGTCGTAGCGTCCGGCGATACCGGCAAACATTTGGCTGACTGCTTTTCCTTCAGGCATAGGTAATAAAATTAGAAATTAGAAATTAGCGCAAGTCGCGCGAAGATGATAAATTGGTCAGAGTTGCCAGGAGGGTGATTGGAGTGGGTGGGCTTGGGGCGACTGCAGGAACCATGAGGCGGTCGGCCTGCATCAGTCATTCGGGGTCCTTCTTCAAACTCTCGATGCTGCGCACCACCCATTTTGAGAGTTCCTTATCGGGGTCTTGTATCGCCAGTTTGCCAAGCCTGAAAACTGTTTGGCCGCTATTTCGATGGATAATAGTCAGGCCATGCTCGAAATCATTGAATTTTTCTTCGCAAAGTGACTGTATACTGCGTGTGCTTTCGAGCGCGGCTTCAATAAGTGCCTCTTCGGCCAGCGGTTTAAACTCTAGTGTGAAGCCATGCATCTTCTCAAATCCGGCGGCAAAGCGTTTGATGTCGGCTCGCCAGACATCTTGTTGCAAATGTGCGCCCTGCTCTTTGAGGGTGGTAAGAGTCGGCAGCGGATCTTCGACCATGTCAGCAGTCACATCGAAGCTTTTAATTGCACTAGAGGGCAGCTCAAATTTGAAATCTCGAAACAGCTGCTCCAGCACCGTCATTAACCCGCGGGCGCCAGTGCCTTCGGTGCTGGCCTTTTCGGCTATCGCGAGGATCGCTTGCGCAGTAATGTTGAAAGTGATCCCATAGCCGCGGAAATCATCGTAATATTGATTGAGAATGCTGCCTTCCGAGGTGGTCAAGATATGTGCCAGGTCTTGCGAGGAGAGGGCGCGGCACGCTACGCGAACGGGCACGCGACCAATAAACTCAGGTTCAAATCCATATTTGGTAAAGTCGGTCGTCTCGGCATAGCGCAGATAGCTGGAGAGGTCTTCGTCACTATCCTGTTGAGCCGCACCAAAGCCCATTTGGCTTTTGGTGAGTCGCTTTTTGATGGTTTCGGAGAGCTTGTCGAACGCGCCGCTGACGATGAAGAGAATATTGCCGGTATTGATGGACTTCCGCTGTGGTGCTTTGCCACGCTGGATCTCCATCGCCGCTTGCATCTGCGCCATCATATCGGTTGGGCTGAACAAGTTGACCTCAGTCTCCTCCATCAATTTGAGCAAGTTGATCTGCACGCCGCGCCCGGAGACATCGCGGCCCCCGGCACCTGCCTCGCTGGCGATCTTATCGATCTCATCGACGAAAATGATGCCGTGCTCGGCCAACTCGATATTGCCATCCGCAGCTTTGACTAGGTCGCGCACCAGATCTTCGACATCTGAGCCGACGTAGCCGGTTTCAGAAAATTTGGTGGCATCTGCCTTCACGAACGGTACACCGATCAGTCGAGCGATGTTCTTAATTAAGTAGGTTTTACCCACTCCAGTCGGCCCGAGTAGTAAGATATTTTGCTTACTATACTCCTTCGCGATGGTTTTTTTTCCAGATAAACTCTGGCGAACATGGTTGTAGTGATCGCAAATAGCCACCGAAAGTACTTTTTTTGCGTCGTCTTGACGAATGACAAATCGGTTTAAATAGTCTCTGACTTCTTTCGGTTTGAGATGGAAATGGCGAATTTTTTCAAGTGGGTCCGTCGCGCTGGATGCCTCATCCAGACTGGCTTCGTCGCCATCGTGAATGTCAGCGTCGTCTAAAATATCAGATTCATTAAAGGTATGAGTCGACACCTTGACATTTGAATCTTTAAATAACTCGTTCAGTTGACGTTGAATTTCTTCAAAAGGGTTGGGTGGTTCTTTATCGCTCATGTTTTCTAGTTTGACAGCCTATTTTCGATCAGAAGTATCGAACTAACAATAACTTTCGTTTTTCGTATCATCAAGTTTTCAAAGCATTTATAGCATGTCCAATAACCTTACTAAACGCGATATCGTCTTAGATATCTATGAAAAAACCGACTTTGCACAAAAAGAAGTGCGTGAGTCCGTGCAATTAACACTCGATGCCATCGCCACCGCCCTCAGTGAAGGGCGCAATGTAGAGCTTCGCAATTTCGGTGTCTTCGAAGTGCAAGTGCGTAAATCGCGCATTGGTCGCAATCCGAACAAGCCTGAAACAGATGTCGTCATTCCTACGCGTGCGGTGATTAAGTTCAAAGCGGGCAAAGAATTGAAGGCAAAGCTCAAGGATTTGGACGTCGATTCGCTTTAGCACGGTCGCTGTTCGTCCGTATATTCACAGTTCGAGGGTTCTGCCATGCAGTTTCAGTCATTACCCGGTTTTCGGGAATTCTATCCAGATGCGTGTGCCCGCCGGAATCATATTTTCGGCCAGTGGCGACAAGTCGCGCGGGCGTTTAACTTTCAGGAGTATGATGCGCCAGTACTAGAGCCTCTGGAGCTTTATATTGAAAAGTCGGGCGAGGAGATCGTCGGGCAGTTGTTTAATTTTGAAGATCGTGGCGGCCGTGCAGTGGCGTTGCGTCCAGAGATGACACCGTCGTTGGCGCGTTTGATCGGTGCCAAGGCGAATAGCCTAAAACGGCCGATTAAGTGGTTTAATATCGGTGAGCACTATCGTTACGAGAAACCTCAGAAGGGGCGCTTGCGGGCATTCTATCAATTCAATGTCGATATTTTCGGTGAAGCGGGCCCCGCTGCTGATGCTGAGCTGATTGCACTGCTGGTTCAGGCATTGCGTACGTTTGGGCTTGATTCGAAGGACTTTAAAGTGCGCCTGAGTGATCGTGACCTGTGGTTGCTGATCTTGGCAGCCGAAGGACTCGACGAAGCGGGGAGCGCGGCGGTGCTAGCTATTATTGATAAGCTAGAGCGCACCGATCGCGCGAAAGCAGTGGCGAAGCTGACTGAAGTATTGGGCGAGGAGGCTGAGGCCTTTCTCACTCGTGTGGAAGAGGTGATTGCGATTCGTGACTTTGACAGCCTATCGGCTTATATTCTTAATTTACCGCTGGAGGACGATCTGGCTGAACAGGCGCGGCAGCGGCTCGCGGATTGGCAGGCCTTACTGACTGGCTTGCAGAGTTCTGGTGCTGGTGACTTTATTCAAATTGATCTAGGCATCGTCCGTGGCCTGGCGTATTACACAGGTTTTGTGTTTGAGGCATTTGAGGCCAGTGGTGAGGGGCGTGCGCTTGCCGGTGGTGGGCGTTACGATGCATTGGTCAAAAAACTAGGCGGGCCGGAAATGCCTGCGGTTGGTTTTGCGATGGGCGATGTGACTTTGGCGGATCTTCTTGAATCGAAGAAGCTCTTGGCAACGTATGTGCAGAGTCCCGACTTTATTGCCATTATCGGTGGTGCGGAGGCGTGCGATGCGGCCTTGGGCGATGCGGCCTTGCTGCGCTCGATGGGCTATCGCGTCGATTATCCGTTGAAAGATCAGGGTTTCGGCAAGCAGTTTAAAGATGCCAACCAGAAGGGCGCGCGATTTGCGCTGATCTATGGCACCGACGAGATCGAAAAAGGCGTGGTCAAGATTCGTGATTTCTCAACTGGAGCCGAACAAGAGTATCCTCGTCAAAGTTTGGCGGAAATCGTGCCTGAGTTAATGGCTTCCGGGCTTTTTACGACTGAGCAATAGCACTCAAGCGGTGCTAACTTTCGCTCTGAGGATAAAACAGTGCGCTTAAAGGTTCAACTAAGTTGAGTCGTGAAGGACGTCGCTGGGTCGTTGCAAATTCCAAAGATCCCGTCATCGAACTTTAAGCCGCGACTATTCAGGTCGGCAGCGTGACTCAGATCTGCGTGGCCGAGGCTTGCACTGGTCGGGTATCTGTCTGCAGTCTAGATGGCTATGAAAGTGTACACCTACAAAAACTGCGATAGCTGTAAGAAAGCCACCAAATGGCTGAGCCAGCAGGGACTTGCCTTTGAGCAAGTTGCGATTCGTGATACTCCGCCAAGTGTTGCAGAGCTACAAAAAATGCTCGGCTACCAAGCCGGCGAGTTGCGTAAATTGTTCAACACTGCCGGTGGCGATTATCGAGAGCTAAAGATGAAAGACAAATTGCCGACCATGGCGACGGACGATGCGCTGCAGTTACTCGCGAGTCGCGGTAATCTGGTTAAGCGCCCTTTTTTATTGGCGGACGGCTTCGGATTCGTCGGTTTCAAACAAGCGGATTGGGCATTGGCCTTCAGCCGCTAGAAATTTGGAGACGACATGCAGGTGTCTGTGTGCGCTATCGAGTCAGTGTACCGCGCGTGACGCCTAGTTGGTTGATCAGTTTGAGTTCTTTCCAGAGCGTTTCGGCATCCATTTCTCCGCGTAGTAGCGCGTCGTAGTGTTCCATCGTGCGGCGCACTTCGTCGCCGCTTTCGTTGAGGAATTCAATCCGGAATGCGGCTGCGCCATTCTTCGCCATATCGAGGGCAAAGTCTGCACCAGTCTGCGCTTTCGAGTTAAACAAGGTGTTACGGCAGCCGGCGTCGGCTTTCAAGGGGTGCAGTGCGCCGACGCGGTCTTTGAGTTGCACCTGCTGGGTATCGCAGGGGCGGCCGCAGTCGCGGAAGTCTTTACCTTCAGAGAGGAAGGCGCAGAACACGCAGTGCTCCATGTGAAACATCGGCATGTGCTGGTGCAGTGTGATCTCAAACCAGCCAGGCTGGGACTTGCTCAGCAACGCGTCGAGTTGCGTGGTATTCAGATCGTAAGACGCGGTGAGGCGCTCCAGCTTCCAATGATCAATTAAGTAATTTGCCGTTAGATGATTCGCGACGTTGAGTGAGAAATCGCCGCGCATGCGATGTTGCGAAAGCGCGGTGAGGTGTTCGTGGTTGCGGGCGAGAAATCCGTCTGCGCCGCATTTCAGCAATTGTTTGGTAATGAAGTCCTCGCCGGTTTTGAACATACGTGGTGGCGCCACCCAAATCTCCCGTTTACGTCCATCTTGTTGCTCTGCTTCGCGGGCACGTTGCACGGCTTCGGCATATTTACGCGGATCCTCAAGCTCGATGTAAATTTCGGAGTAAGGCAGCGTGAGCGCCACGTCAAATTGCTCCCAGTTGCGTACGTAGGGAATTAAATACGGGCTAGAGGGCAATGCTCCGTCATTGCCGCCTTGCGTAGGGTTCGGTTGCGACGGAGCGCAACCCTCCAGCTGTGGTTCAGCCAGCGGGCCTGGGGGAGATTTGAGACCTGAGGAGTGAGGTGGGAGATCTGAGGAGTTAGAACTGGGGGTGAGTGACGAGGCTTCTGTTCTCAGGTCTCCCTTCTCCCCCTTCGGCTCTCTGTTTTCTGCTAGTTGCCAGCGCAGTGGTCGTGCGCGCAGGGCCACGAGTTGATCGACAGCATCGCGGCGCAGCTGATTGAGCGTCGAGGCTGGAATCATGCAGCCGTCGGCGAGTTGGTTGTCCAATGCCTCGAGGTGAAAGGCGGTGCTGCCGAGGCGGCCGAGTTGCTTACGCAGGCTTGCCTCGTCGGTTGGGCGGTTCTGTGCAGCTTCGATCGCTTGGTTCGATTCAACTTCGACCACACGGCCTTCTTCGTCTTGTAGCGAGAGGACGAGTGGCTGACCCACTTGACCGCGGACGGTAGCCGTGATCGGCCGCTTGTAATTCGGTTGCTCGACTTCGTAGCTTTGACGCAATGCCTTATCGAGCGCGGGGTCGGAGGTCTTATAAACGGTGTCGCCGGCTGTCACTCGTTGCCAATTGATTGAGTCGCGCAGAAAACGGATGAAGCTACGGTTTTTTTCGGTATCCACTGATGTAATTCGCCCGCCTTCTTCGCGTTCGTCAGGGCGACCACGATCTAAGACCACGCCATCACCAGCTTTCACTTCATAATCGAGTGCGAGCCAGATTCCGTCACGCTCGATGCGCTCAACCACACCGAGGCGTAGGCCGCGCTTTTTGCCGAAGCGCGCATGCACTAATTTTTGATTATCGATGCCTTCAAGCCAACCAGTCGTTAAGCCGCGGGAGAAAGTCATTTCTAAGGCGTAGCGACCTTCTTCTTTCTCGAAAGTAGAAGCGACACTCTTGTCGCTTTCACTTGGGTAGCGTTTATTCCAGGCCGCATCCAGTGCCTTGCGATACACGCTGGTCGTGGCGGCGACATATTCGGGTGCTTTGAGGCGGCCTTCAATTTTGAGACTCGCGACGCCGGCGTCGATGATGCCGTCCATCGCTTCGAGGCCTGCGAGATCCTGCGGGCTGAGTAAGTAGCGTTGATTGCCGAGGTCGATTGCTTCGCCGTCGCTGAACAAGTCGTACGGCATGCGGCAGGCTTGTGCGCATTCGCCGCGGTTGGCTGAGCGACCGCCGAGGGACTCACTGGTTAAGCATTGACCGGAATAGGCCACGCAGAGTGCGCCGTGGACAAAGATCTCCAGCGGCATATCGAGGCCTTGTTTGAGGGTCTTTTCTTTAATCGCGTTGATCTCATTGAGTGAACATTCACGCGCCAGCACCACGACACTGGCACCGAGCTCTTCGGCAAAGTGCACACCCGCTTCGCTGGTCACGCTCATTTGGGTGGAGGCATGGATCGGGAAGTCAGGCGAGAGCTTGCGAATCAGTTGGCAGATGCCGACGTCTTGCACGATGGCGGCATCGACTCCTGCGCTGATGATCGAACGCAGGAAGTCCTCGGCGTCTTCGAGCTCGTCGGAAAAGACCAGTGTGTTGAATGTTACGTAGCCCCGCACGCCACGCTCATGCAGGTAAGCCATGAGATCGGGCAGGTCGGCTTGGGTGAAGTTCTTGCCACGCATGCGGGCATTGAAGCGATCCAAGCCAAAGAAAATAGCATCCGCGCCATTTTCGACGGCAGCGCGCGCGCACTCCCAATCCCCTGCAGGTGCTAGGAGTTCAGGCTTATAAATGGTGGCATGCGACAAGTCGCTATCGACGCCGAGGCGCTGTGGGATGAGTTTAGGCACGTAAAAAAAGTGGCTGGTGGGCAGATCGTGTAGAATGAAAAATCGAAGTGTTTATCTCAGCGCCTTTGCGCCTCTGCGCGAGATAAATTCGTGCATTCCTAGGTTTTGCTGTTTTCGCGCAGAGGCGCGGAGGCGCAGAGCTAGGATGCTGCTGAGTGAGCTTTTAGCAGCTCCTTAGTCCAGCGCCGATGAGGGCCGGAGAGGGTGATGCTGTCGAGCTGGTCGAGGGCAATCCAGTTGAGGGCGGGCTGCGGGCTGAGGGCTGAGGGCTGAGATTTCAGGGGGTAGATGGTTTCTGTGATGCGCTTGTTGGTGATGCCGCGGGTTTTGGTGGCGAGTGCTTTGCCGACTGTGGGTTTGGTCGAGAAGTGTGAAGTGGCTGGTAGCTCGTATTGGCCGGCTAGCTGTTTGGCGGTGTCTGGGATGCGGTGCAGCAGCAGCTTGCCGTCGTGGACGATCCAAAGCCGGTCAATTTGGACTTGCACGGTGGCTTTGCGCTGAATGTTGGGGATGCCGTCGGTGGTGCCTTGAGCCGCACCTTCGCAGAACTGCAGAACGGGGCAGACGGTGCACAGTGGGTTGCCCTTTTGGCAAACCGTGGCGCCGAGCTCCATCATTGCTTGGTTGTGGTCGCCAGGGGTTTGGGTGTTGAGTACCGTATCGGCAGTGGGGGTGAAGGCTTTGACCGCCTCGCCGTTGTTTTTGAAGGCGCGTGCGTCGTTGGTCAGCCGGGCGAGGATACGTACGACATTGCCGTCGACCACGGCCGCGGGGAAATTTTGTGCAATCGAACTGATCGCTGCCGAGGTGTAGGGGCCGATGCCGGGCAGCGCTTGCCACTCTTTGGCGACCGTGGGTTTGGGGTCGAGCGCGACGTATTCTTTGGCGAGCTGGTGCAGATTGCGCGCGCGGCTGTAGTAGCCGAGCCCTTCCCAGTGCTTGAGCACGTCTTCGCTGGGTGCATCGGCGAGTGTCTGAAAGTCGGGGAAGCGCTTTAGCCAGCGATCAAAGTAGGGCAGCATCGTCTTGATCTGCGTCTGCTGGGCCATCAGCTCGGACACCACGGTCTTGTAAAGCGACGGCTCAGTGCGCCAAGGCAGCGGGCGCTGCGCGGTAGTATACCAAGCGGCGAGGGCTTGTTGAAAGGCTTCGGGTTGTGAGAGCAGTGACATCTATGGAAGTATGAAAGTATGAAAGTGAGGAAGTGTGACGAAGCAAGAAGGTGGTAAATCGGCACGATTTGCCCGGAACGTAGTGGAGGCTGACTCAACTGGGTGCCCTTTGGGCAGCTGAAAGAACAAACTAGACGGAAAACTTTGGCCAGCTGAGGGTACAAGGTGAGAAAGTCTGCGCGGAGGTCGAACTTTGAATGCTGCGTTGTGCTGATCGAGCGTTGCTTTGCGGCTGATTTTACTTTCTCGTTTCGGGTTTATATCACCATGCCGAAAAAGAAAACACATCTGACGGAGGACGAAGGTCCAAAAGTTAAAAAGATCTATACGATCAAGCTGACTCAAGCGCAGCTAGAGCATTTGGGGGAACAGTTGGATTCGGCGCCTGCGGGAAAGTGGGCGCATTACGACGTGGCTTACTCGCAGTTTGCGTTCAAGGGCGATGGGGTGAATGTAGTCGGCTATCAGAGCGGCAAGCTGGTGGTGCAGGGCAAGAAGACCGAAGACTTTGTGCGTGATGTCCTCGAAGCAGAAATTACCGGCGAGGCACGTCTCGGCTATGATGATGTGCATAATCCCGAGTGGTTCACGTTGCATGCGGGTTGTGATGAGAGTGGTAAGGGTGATTTGTTTGGACCACTGGTGGTCGCTTGTGTGGTCGCCGACGAGGGCATGGTGCGCGACTGGATCGAGGCGGGCGTGTGCGATAGTAAGAAGATTGCCGACAATACCATTTTGAAGTTGGATAAAGTGATTCGCCAAACCAAGGGCGTGGTGATCGCGACGGCGTTTGCGCGGATGACCAAATACAACCACCTGTATAAAAAGTTTGGCAGTAATTTGAACAAGCTGTTGGCATGGTACCATGGCCGCGGGCTGAATGAAGCGCTGGATAAGCGTCCGGCGCCGTGGGGCTTACTGGATCAATTCACTAAGCTGCCGCTAGTGGATGCGTATGTGGAAGATCGTAAAGATTTCAAGTTAGTCAGCCGTACTAAGGCAGAATCGGATCCCGTCGTGGCGGCCGCATCAATCATCGCGCGTGCGATGTATGTGCGCGAAATGAAGCGACTGTCGGATGAGTTACAGCCGATTCTGGGCGAGCCATTGATGAAAGGGGCGAGCGCGAAAGTGCTCGAGCAGGCCAAGAAGATCGTCGCAGTCAAAGGGGCAGGCGAATTGGCGGGCTATGCGAAGATGCACTTCAAGACGGCCTACGAGGCACAGGGTCTAGAGCCACCGAAGAAGCCGGCCTGGTCGAAATTTAAATAAGGAGCACGGAGGGCATAAAAAAGAGGTCAGTGCTTCTCTTTGCACAGCAAAAAGCCCCGTCCATTGGACGGGGCTTTGTTGATTCAATTGAGTGTAATTACGCGCTTAGATCGAAGCGATCTAGGTTCATCACTTTGACCCAAGCCGCGACGAAGTCTTCGACGAAGGTTTGCTGGGCATCGTTGGAGGCATAGACCTCAGCGATGGCGCGCAGTTCGGAGTTTGAGCCGAAGACGAGATCCACTGCGGAGGCCATCCACTGCGTTTCGTTGCAGCCGTGTGCCTTGCCTTCGTAGAAGTGTGCGCAGCGGGGTGAGACTTTCCACTCGATGTTCATGTCGAGCAGGTTCACGAAAAAGTCATTCGTTAAGGTCTCAGGACGTTTGGTGAACACGCCGAGCGGGGACTGCGCGGTGTTTGCATTCAGGACACGCATACCGCCGACCAGCACTGTCATTTCAGGTGCGGTGAGCGTCATCAATTGTGCCTTGTCGACCAGGAGTGCTTCGGCAGGCGTCTTGATATCGCTTTGTTGATAATTGCGGAATCCGTCTGCTTTAGGCTCAAGCACTGCAAACGACTCGATATCGGTGTCCTCCTGAGTGGCATCCATTCGGCCAGCGGTGAATGGCACTTCGACTGCATTGCCAGCAGCTGAGGCGGCTTGTTCCACTGCAGCGCAACCACCTAGCACGATGAGATCGGCCAGTGACACGCGTTTGCCGTCCGACTGTGAGCTGTTGAAGTCCGCTTGAATGCGCTCAATAATTTGCAGTGACTTTGCGAGTGTCTCGGGGTTGTTCGCTGCCCAGTCCTTTTGCGGGGCGAGACGGATCCGTGCGCCGTTGGCACCGCCGCGTTTATCTGAGTTGCGGAAGGTCGCTGCTGATGCCCATGCGGTACTGACTAGTTCTGCAATGGAGAGACCAGCGCCGAGTAGCGTGGCTTTCAGCGCTGCAATGTCTTGCGCGTCGATGAATGGATGGTCTGCGGCAGGAATCGGATCCTGCCAGAGCTCAGTAGTTGCCGGTACTAGCGGGCCCACGTAGCGTGAAATCGGACCCATGTCGCGGTGGGTTAATTTGAACCATGCTTTAGCGAAAGCGGTGGCAAATTCGTCTGGGTTCTCCTGGAAGCGTTTGGTGATGGAGGCATAGATCGGATCCATCTTCAGTGCGATGTCCGAAGTGAACATAATCGGTGCATGGCGCTTCGAGGGATCGTGTGCGTCAGGTACAGAGTTCGCGGCGGCGCCATCGGCGGGCACCCATTGTGTGGCACCGGCAGGGCTCTTGGTCTGCACCCAGTCGTACGCGAAGAGTGTATCGAGGTAGCTGTTGTCCCATTTTGTTGGAGTCGCATTCCAGGCACCTTCTAAGCCACTGCTGATGGTGTCGCCAGCATTGCCGCTGCCAAAGCTATTTTTCCAGCCGAGGCCTTGTTCCTCGATACTGGCGGCTTCTGGTTCGGGGCCGACGTGTTGATCGGGATTGGCCGCGCCATGCGCTTTGCCGAAGGTGTGTCCGCCAGCAATCAGGGCGACGGTCTCTTCGTCATTCATTGCCATGCGGCCGAAGGTGTCGCGAATATCTCTGGCCGAGCCGAGTGGATCTGGCTCACCATTGGGGCCTTCAGGATTCACATAAATCAGGCCCATTTGCACCGCACCGAGTGGATTCTCGAGCTCTCGATCACCACTGTAGCGTTCATCAGCGAGCCATTCACCTTCCGGTCCCCAATAGATATCTTCACCAGGCTCCCAGACGTCGGCTCGGCCACCAGAAAAACCACCGGTCTTGAATCCCATGGTTTCCAGTGCGCAATTGCCAGCAAGTATCATTAGATCGGCCCATGAAATTTTACGGCCATACTTTTGCTTGATCGGCCACAGTAGGCGCCGCGCTTTGTCGAGGTTGACGTTGTCAGGCCAGCTGTTGAGAGGGGCGAAGCGCTGTGATCCAGTAATGGCTCCGCCGCGGCCGTCGGCGATCCGATAGGTGCCGGCACTGTGCCATGCCATACGAATGAAAAACGGGCCGTAGTGACCATAGTCTGCAGGCCACCAAGCTTGCGAGTCTGTCATCAGTGCTTCTAGGTCTTTGGTCAGGGCATCCAGATCGAGTGTCTTGAATTCTTCGACATAGTCAAAGTCGTTGCCCATCGGGTCTGACAAGTTGGAGTGCTGGCGCAGCATTCTCAGGTTGAGCTGGTTCGGCCACCATTGCTCGTTGGATGAGGTTGCAGTCGCATTGTGGGCGCGGGAACCGCCCATCACTGGGCACTTGCTGATATCTGACATATATTTCTTTGGTTTAATGAATGTTGCTTGGTGCGAAAAAAGGTATGCTAGCCACTCGTTTATCAGTGACAAATGAATCGATGGGATTTTTGAAAAAAATAATTCAAAACCATCCGCTAGGATGGCGATTTAAGTGCAAGAATTGTTTGAAATTGGGTGTTTTCGACCCAGAAAGTCGAAAGTGAAAAAGTCACAATCAAGCCTAGTGAGATTGTATTTAATCAGCTTTGCAAGCTCATCTCAGTCGGGGAGGCTGCATTCTGGCAACAGCGTATGGAATTGGTATCAAGTGTCGAATTTCTCTGTAGCCAGCCACGTCCTAGGCCTTCTGACTGTGCAGTTCACTCATTCAATTTGGCTGAACTAAGCCTACGCCGCGTCCGTGCCGATCAAAACAGTTGAAGTAAGCGACGCGTGCTACGGAGCCGTTCTGTTGATTCGAATGCGTATAAATCGCGCTTGATCACTAATTTCTACCGAAGCGGTCTTAGCCTCTAATCCATCTGTTATAGTGCCGGAGTTGATCGTTACGCCAACGCTGGTCCATGATGCAGGGTTGAGGTTCGGACTGGTTTCGACGATATATTCGATATCATTCAGTGTGGTGTCTTCGTCGTAGGTCAGCACTAGAATGGTACCATCTGAGGGTTGCACACTTAAGCTGAACGGCGGTGTGTTCTGATTGGTTGGGTCTAGGCCGAAGGCATACTCGATTAGATTCGGCACGCCATCGAAATCGAAGTCGGCATCGTCGGCGATATTGAGAGATTCAGTGCCGAAGTTTTCAAAGCGAAATGCATCGAAGAGGAGGTCTTTGATTGTGATATCTGCGGACCCGATGTTGATGCCGTAATTGACCGAAGGTGAGAGTGTTAAGGTGAGTGTCTCGTCTCCTTCTACGTTGGCGTCGGTGATGGCAGTGACTGGTATGGTCGCGATACTTTCGCCTGCATTGATGGTCGCGCTGCCTGCGAGGGCGACGAAGTCGCTGCCTGAGGTGGCTGTGCCTGCTAGGGTATACGAGATCGCGAGGTTGGCTGCGGGCGCGCTGTCGGCGGTGATTACGAATTGCGCGGTGTCTGTCGGGTCTTGTTCCCTTGCGATCGCATCGATCGCAGTGAGATTGAGTGTGGGGATGATGGTTTCGCAGCAGGCGGGGCGGATGATGCGAATGTTATCAACGAACCATCCCACACTTTCTGCCCATTGGTCATTACTCATATGCCAGCGTAACTGCACATTTTGGCCAACGGTATTTGGAGGGAATTGAGCAATCGTAGTCACTAAGCCACCTGAATCTCCCGTCCAGGCAGATTGTCCCGCTAACGGGTTTCCTGAGTCTGGCTCGATCGTTTCACTATAACCCTGCTCAGTGTAAGTACCACCTGCAGCGGTCCACTCTTGCCAGTTACTGCCGTTGTCGATCGAGATTTCAAGCACGCCACCATCATAGTTTTCTTCGGTGTTGTAGCTGTGGTCAAACTTGAGTTGCGTATGCGAAATGATCGAGTTGATCGTTGGAGATTCGAGGTAGGCTGAGTTGACGCTGTCGGAGTTAATCTTTCCAGGGGCAAAGACGGCGTTTGAGCCGTTGGGACTCGTGGTATTGACAGTGCGCCATTTTGCGGAGACGAGAGCGGAAGATTCGCTGTATTCAGCCGGAATGGTATCTATCGCAGTGGACTCAAAGTCCTCGGTATCGAATGTCTCCTCAATCCCTAAGGTTAGAGGGTGAGTGCTCTGGGCGTTGCCAGAGTCGGTGTTGACTTGAAACGAAATGGTTTCGGTGTCGCCGCAAGCGCCTGACAATGAGAATTGGTAGGTGACTGTGGTTGAACTGTTTGCGAGGAGGTCAGGTAAGTCCTGTGTGGCGCTGCCGATGATGTTTAGATTGGCACTGCCACTGAGTGTAATGTCATTATTTTCGACTGTTTCGGTCACGTTATTTTCGACTGTGACTTGAACGGTGATGAGTTCGTCCGGATCAGCTGCTCCATTTACAGGTGAACACGCCTCTGCAGTAATGGTGAAGTCCTTGATCTGAATCGGATTAAATTCTTCGAATGCGATTTCGAGTGAATATGCTTGGGCGTTGTTTGCTGAGCCACTGTTCTCGCCTCCACCTGTGACTTCGATGTAGTAGTCTTGACCTGTATCTCTAAGTGTTAAGCTGAGGATGCTTTCTGCGTCACCAGTTGGAGCAACGTTTGAGCTGGCGATCACGGTCGTGCCATCAGCATCTAGCACTCGTACGATCAAATCTTGTCGAGTTTGTGGGTCGAACAGTGTGCCTGTGCTGCAGGAGCCGTTGGAGTTTTGACTGCCTTCGAGGTAGGCTGGGGTGTTTGTCGGGGTGACTGTTAGGTTCAGTGTTTTTTCCTGAGTGAGTTGAAAGCGGAAAATGTCGAGGTCGGACGCGTTGGCGATTGAGAGTTCATTGGCGTTAAAAGTCGTATTTAATAGGCCTAAGTTTCGAGCTGTGGCTGGGGTGTTGTTGTTTTTGTTGCCGGCTTGGCGCTCGAGTGGGTCCCCGTAAAGTTCTTGGGTGGTGAGAATGTCGTCGAATTGTGGCCCAACAAATGCGATGGAAAGAAACGGCTCCATGAGTTTGGTTTGATTGACTGGGCAAACATGGCTGAGCCCTAGGCCATGCCCATGTTCGTGAGTGATCACATTCCTGAGTGTTGCCTGTTGCCCAGCTCCTAAGTTCGTGGAATCTGCGCTATCAATGACCATATCGCCAGCATCGGGAAAATAATTAAAAGCAAGTGTGCCGCCATTGCCGTCGATTTCAGTGCCTCCGATCCGCACATCGCCACGTGTGCCAATTACTCCACTAGGGAAATCCAACATTGGAGCGGCGTCATCATTTGGTTCGTAGATGTAGACGTTGCCAGTGGTTGCTTCCCAAAAATTGAAAGAAGTCTCAAACATCTCGAACCAAGGAGCTGTGGTTAAATCGTTTGGAGTGGTTGGGCCTCCATATGCCGCATTCAGTTTGGCGATGAGATCGCTCGGGCGGGTGGTATCGCCATTCGCATCAGATCCGCCATCAGGCACGCTAGTGCCATCGGGTACGAAACTCCAAGTGATGGTGACTGGAGTTCCAGAGCTACCGGTGAATCCGTCAGTCGCGGTGAAGCTCCAGCGATCGTCACCTTGAAAGATCGATTGTGGAATGTTGGTATTGCCGCTGTCTGCGAGTGCGAGAAAGCGCACGCCTTCGAAGCTGCGACGGTATGCGTCTGACGTATCGTGGCCCCAGCAAAGGTGCGGGATTTTCTCAGCTGGCTGAGATAGGACGTTTTGAGTGTACCGAATCAGCCGTTCCGTTGATTCGATTGAGAGCGCCGCGAAGTCTTCAAATCGTGTGGCTCGTACGATATGGTCAATCGCTTTATCGCGGTTTATATGCTCCGCTTTGAGGTGCTGGATGACTGTGATTGGCCACGTTTCGACAGTGCGCTTTGAAGCTTGGGAGCTCTCATTTAGGTAATTTCCTTGATCAGCTTGCGAGTCAGAGGGCGCGACGACCACTGGCTTAATCTGAGCGATGTCAGCTGTGGGCGTGTTTGATGATGGCGCAACTTTGTGGCGGGGGACCATCGTTGTGATTAAAACGACAAGCACACAGCTAAAAACTAAGATAATGCGCAATAAGTTCACGGTGTCGTTCGGCTCTAGGGCGCCGGTAGTGTCTACTCAGGGTTAGAAGCTGAATTCGCAAGAAAAATACAGACAAGGATCGGCAGGGCAACAAATGAGTGTAATTTTGTTTCGTTTGATTTTTTCTTTACGGAATCGTATTGATCGATGATGAGTGCTCTTCAAGATAGATTATATTGGTTCTGAGTCGAAGCAAAATTCGATTTGTGAGGCCAGTCGTAGAGTGGCGACAGTGGCCAATAGAATGAATAAACTACAACAACATGATTTCATGCAATTGCAGTCCGTCGATCGCTTGATCGGGATTGATGAGGCGGGACGTGGTTGCTTGGCGGGGCCAGTGACCGCAGGCGTATGTGTGTTGACGCGTGATTTTTTTGAATCGAAACAGGCGCTTGAGGCCAGTACTGCAATTAATGATTCGAAGCAATTGAGTGGGCAGGCACGGGCGGCTCAATTAACCATCATCGAACAGTTGCGTGATCAAGGCTTGCTGGACTTCGAAGTTGCTTCGGGCTCGGTGCAAGAGATTGCCGAACTCAATATATTAGGGGCCAATCGGCTCGCGATGCGGCGGGCGGTCGAAGGATTGGCGGCGCGCGCAGAGGGCTGGGGATTGCCATTGGTAGCGGCGGATGGGCCTTTGTTTGAGTCTGAAGGTGGCGTACGTATCATCGTTGATGGGCGGCCGCTCAAGCCGTTCCCCTATACGCACATCGGCATTGTTAAGGGCGATGGCAAATCGCTAGCGATTGCGATGGCGAGTATTGTTGCAAAAGTTTCGCGTGATCGCGAGCTGCTTAAATTGGCTAAACAGTATCCGGAATATGGCTTTGATCAGCACAAAGGCTATGGTACTGCGGTGCATCGAGCTGCCTTGCATGCGCATGGAGCGACGCCGATTCATCGAGCGCTGTTCTTACGCAAACTGTTGAATCTGCAGCAAGCTGAACATGCTTCGAATGAAATCGAGTTGGTCTAATGGCGGCCTCTGATCTAGATAAAATCGCGCAGCGTAATGTGCGCGCTTTTACACTGTTCCGAATGTTTTTCTCGGCGCGGTTTTACTATCCAGTCTATGCGCTGCTGTTTCTGGACTACGGTCTTACGCTCGAGCAGTTCGGTATCTTAAACGGTATTTGGGCGGCTACGATTGTGCTGCTCGAAGTGCCCTCGGGGGCATTGGCTGATACTTTAGGGCGGCGCAAGTTGCTGATCGCCACTGGCATTTTTATGGTGCTGGAAATGTTGGTCCTGCTAGTGGCTCCAATTGACGGCGGGGCAGTGTTGTTTTCGCTGTTTGTATTGAATCGTGTATTGAGTGGTGCGGCCGAGGCGGCGGCGAGTGGTGCGGATGAGGCGCTGGCCTACGATTCGCTCAAGGCGGCAGGGCAGGAGCACCGTTGGGGGCATGTGCTTGAGCGTGTACAGCGCGATACGTCGTTGGCGTTTTTTGTGGCGATGATGGTCGGGGCAGCTGTCTATGATGCCGAGTTGGTCAATGCGGTGCTGCGATTGTTCGGCTCTGCGCAGGTTGTGGCCTCTGAACAATTGATTAAGGTGCCAATCTTTCTTTCCTTGCTGTCGTCGCTGGTCGTGTTGGCGATGGCACTTCGCATGCAGGAAGCCCCGCTTAAGGCGCATGTGAGCGTGCGAGCGACGTTGGCGCGCTCTTGGCGGCAGTCGGTGGCAGCGGGTCAATGGATCTGGCTGACAGCATTCCCATTTGGAGTGATCTTGGCGGCGATGGTTCTGGATAGTGTGGTGCGTCAGTTCCTGACATTGGCCAGCGAATATTGGAGCGTCATTGAGTTGCCGATCGCCAGTTATGGATTAATCGGTTCGGGCATGGCGTTGATGGGGGTGTTCGTACCAAAATTCGCACGGATAATGGCAGATACATATTCCCCAGTTCAGAACTTTGTGTTTGTCGGCGTGGGTGTATTGCTCGGGCTGATAGGGCTGTCAATGGCGCTGCCATACTGGGGGATTTTACCAACGATTCTGCTATATGCGGGCATTCAAATGACGGGTTATTTTGTGAGTCGCTACCTGAACGAAACGGCCCCGTCTGAACAGCGCGCGACGGTATTGAGCTTTCGTGGTTTATCGACCAATTTCGTCTATGCTGCGGTGGCGCTGCTGTATGCTGGCTTGATCGTTTCGATTCGAGCCGATCACTTACCAGTGGTCGAGGGCGGCGGTGCCGCGGTTGAGGATGCTGTCTTTGTCGAGTCGCTGGGATGGTTCCCCGGCTTCTTCCTGGTGTTATCGTTGTGTGTCTTCTTATCGCACCGCTTTCGGTTTGGCAGATAGTACTAATCCGACGGTTTTAATGTCTCTGCGATGTGTCGGTAGACCTTGGCGTGAATCAGCATTCGATGATGAAAGAGCGCTAGCACGATGTGGTTGTCTGCTGCGATTTCCCAGTGTGAGCTGCGGGTTGGAATGATTAGCAAGTCGAACGGTGTGCGGTAGCTATGGATCATCGTGTGTTCCAGCGCTGAAGTATCTGCATTGAGTTGCTGCAGCAACTTGCTTCGAAAGCGCATATCGCGACTCGCTTTGCCCGGCCAGAAATGTGCGGTTAAGGTGCCGTGTAGCGGTCCGGAGATACTGAAGAAGTGACTCACTCGAGAGGCTCCACCGAGAACTTGCAAATAATAGCGTGCAATGACGGTGCCCATACTAAAGCCGATCAATGCAAAGGGGACTTCGCTGCCGATCGTTTGATCGATGTAGACCTTCAGCTTTTCGGCGAGGTCGGCTAGGCCGTGCGCACCGTTGGCTGGTTCGAGGTTGGGGTAGTGGCAGTGGTGACCTTGTTCACCCAGAAAGTCAGCCATCCGTCGATAGACGCTGCCTTTGTCCCAAATGCCATGGACCATAATGATCTCCATTTTGTGTCGCCTAGATGTGTTCGCCTTTTTTCTGTTTGTCGCGCACCGGATCAATGTAGATCGAGACGTTGGCGACGGTATTGCCGAGATGTATCTTGGCCCGTTTTAGTGCTTTCGCGGTGGAAAGTGTTGGGTTGCTGGGCTCGTCGGTAAAGATGTTGCGCGCTTCAATCGTATCGTAGATGCCAGAGTTTTTGAGGACACGAATCAAATCGGTCTTCACTTCACTAAGAATGAGGTAGCGCTTTTTTTCGGCCATGTACAGCAGCAGCTCTTCAAGTGCCATCACCGCAGTGGCATCCATATTGTGCGCATTGCGCATTTTGAGAACGACAATTTTAAGGTTGGGGTCTTCGCAAATACGACGCATTTGATCGCGAAACAGATCGGCGGCACCGAAGAACAGTTCACCCTCGACGTGCACAATCGATACTTCCGGCGTGCTGCGTTGCTCGGGGGTTTCCACTTCAGCGAGGTAGCCTTCTTGATTAAAGGCATATTCAATCATCTCTGGTCGGGCGACTTTCTTCAAAAACAGAATGATCGAGATGCCGACACCGATATAGATCGCCATATCGAGCGGCATCAGCAGGCCACTGATGAAGGTCGAGCCGAAGACGATGGCATCGGATTTGGTGGACCGAGTAACGATGCGTATTGCATGTTTATTCAGCAGTGAAATACCGATTGCGATGACGAGCACCGCCAGTGTGCATTGCGGAATAAAGCGAGTATAGGGGCCGAGCACGAAGGCTCCGATAAAAACAATGGCACCACTGATATAGCTGGCTAGCACGCTGCGGCCTCCGCTGGTCGCACTGAGCGAGGAGCGCGTTAGCGAGCCGGATGCGGGCATTCCGGAAAAGAAGGCGCAACTAATATTGGCCATGCCGATAGAGAACATCGCTTGGTTGGCATTCAGTCGCGCACCGGTCTTTGCGGCGAGGGATTTGCCGATCGAAATGCCTTCTAAGATACAGAGTAGAGCGATGGCCAATGCCGGGCTAGCGAGTAGCTGGATATTTGCGAGCGATAGTGCTGGCGCTTGAAAAGACCAGTCTGCGGCGTTGATGCCAGAGAGGAAGGCGACGCCTGTATCGTGGCCAACTGTTAGCGCGGCAAGCAACGAAAGCGTGACCAAACAAATCGCGACGTTGGGCAGCGCTTTAAAGAAACGGTCAAGCCAAACATACAGCACCACCGTGACGAGGCTGATGCCGACTGTTATCCAGTGAACGGTCTCAATCGAGGAGGCGATCAATGTGATCGAGTCGTAAAAGGTCGCCCCTTTGCGCGGTAGGCTTAAGCCGATAGCCTTGGGGATTTGATTGGCAATAATGAGCAATGCCGCAGCCGTGATATAGCCGGTAATTACCGAGCGCGAAATATATTGCACGAAATTGGCGACCTTAAAATAGGCACCCACCACCACGAATAGACCCACCATCAGAATTAACAACGGCACAAGACTGAGCATCTGCGTGCCTGCGATGCCGAGGCTGGCAAAGGCACTCAACAGCATGACCGAAGTCGCATTGGTTGGCCCCAGGGTGATGTAGTGGCTCTTGGCGAATATCGGTGCCACCATCGCCGCGATGGCCGAACCGTAGATTCCGTATTGAATCGGTAGCCCCGCAATCAACGCATAAGCCATCCCTTGTGGAAATGCCAACAGAGCGACATTAAACCCCGCACGCGTATCACCGACGAGATGACCCTTAAAGTCATTTTGATAGCCGGAGAGTGACTTTCGGAGCGGAAAAAAGTCGAGGCCGTTATACTCCTTTGCCGCAATTGCGGCTTGTTTTAAATATTGAAAAATCGAGGACACAGCAGATTCGGTTGCAGGTGACTGTGTGCGTGATTTTTATCAAATGCAATCTTACTGTCCGTTTGGGTAAAGTGTCGCCATGACTTCGGCGTGCAGCGGCGCTTTGGCTGCGATGATGCAGCGTTCATCGAACGCGTCGCCACCTTTCCAGCCAGTTACAGTGAACCCCGCACCTTGCAGGCAAGGGATGATCGCTGCACAGTCCCAAATTTCCATCATTGGATCGCACATGATGTCAGTGAAGCCGGAGCAGAGTAGGATGTAGCCACCTGCATCGCCCCAAGAGCGGTAGAGTGCGGTCTTCGGCGGCAGCGCGGTCCAGTCGGCATTGTTCTGCCAAAGCGTGGTACGAATCGGATCGGTGGTGCACAGGGTTGCTTCGCTCAGAGGGCAGGCAGCACGTCCAGAGACAGGCTTGCCGTTGAGCGTCGTGGTTTCACAGTCGCCGATCACGAGTTGTTTGAGCACGGGTTGATTGATGGCGCCGATCACGGGGCGGCCTTTGTAAAGTAGGGCGATCAAGGTCGCGAACAACGGCACGCCGGAGATGAAAGACTTGGTGCCGTCAACTGGGTCGAGGACCCACACGAAATCCGCATCGTCGCGCTCGCTGCCGTATTCTTCGCCAATGATACCGTGCTCTGGGTAGCGCTCGGCGAGGATTTCGCGAATGCGCTTCTCGGCATTTTGGTCGGCCAGTGTAACTGGTGTCTTGTCGGACTTACGCTCGATTTCGACATCTGGCCCGTAGTGTGGCAGGATCTCTTTGGAAGCCTCCTCGCAAAGGTAGGCAATGAATTCAATGAATTCGTCTTTTTGGGCGCGTGTGAGTTGTGACATATCGACTAGTGTTGCGGGTTGAAAATCGAGCAATGTGGGGTGCGATGTATACTCTGGCAACCGTAGAGTCAGAGGAATTTAATTTGCGATTGGTATCGGCATGCTGGCTGCGCTAAAATGACCATCGCTGCGAATTTGTTGTTTGAGGTGTGGCGTTTGGTTTGGTCTTTCACTTTGTGAAATCCGGTCTTGTCGTGCTCGCGCAGACGGCACAACTTTCTCTACGTGATTGATACGCCCATACATGTGATTGATTTTGAAGGCAGCCGCCAGAGTGGTATTGTCGAGTATGGCGTGGTCACCCTCGCTGGGGCGAAGATCGTGGCAACTTATACACGGCTGTGCGCTGCAATTGGTACGATCAGTGACCGAGATCGTCAGCAGCACGGTATTTCGGAACAGGCAGCCGCAGAGCAGGCGTGTTTTGATACAGAGTGGGATTTTTTTGCGCAACTGCGCGCGACGGGGCCGCTTTGTGCACATAATGCGGCGGTGGAAGATGGCTTGTTGCGTAGCGTTTGGCCGTACCCGCGCAGCTCGCCCGATTTCTCGGCAGTGGGTCGATCGGTCGCTAGTTGGGGGCCATGGTTGGATACCTTGTATCTGTATCGTCGTATTTACCCACAATTTGATAGCCATAAGCTCAGCGATCTGATCGTACTGTTTGATTTACAAACGTCGTTAGATAAACATGCCGCGCTGTATTGTCCTGCAAAGCGCCGCCATTATCATTGTGCGCTGTACGATACGCTCGCTTCTGCTTTACTGCTGCGTCGTCTCTATGAAGAGCCAGACCTTCATTCGTTGAGCCTGCACTGGTTGTTTTTACACAGCTCTTCGACCGACGCGGGTCGCGATGCGATCGGCCAACAAGACCTTTTTTAGAATCGAATGAGTCATCTGCCTGCTATTGTTTTTTTTGGATCCGATGCGATCTGCCTGCCTGTATTGAATTACTTAAAGCATGAAGCTGCGGGCGAATGTGTGCTGCGTGCAGTGGTCTCGCAGCCGGACCGGCGGCAGGGGCGTGGTAAGCAGTTGCAGCCCAACCCTGTTGCAGCCTGGGCGTTGGCGAATGGCGTCGAGCTGTTGCAGCCCGAACAACCGACGTTTGAATTGGCCGACTGGATGGTGGTAGAGGAGATCGCGGTGGCGCTGGTCATGGCCTATGGGCACTTTTTGCAGAAGTCCCTGCGCGAAGCGGCACAGCATGGGATGTTGAATTTTCACGGCTCACTGCTTCCACAGTATCGTGGCGCTTCGCCAGTAGAGACCGCGCTGGCCTCTGGTGATGCCGAGACCGGGGTTGGCCTCATGCAGGTCGTTAAAGAGATGGATGCTGGCGGTGTAGCTGACTTCGAAGCCGTCCGTATTGGCGAACAGGATACGGGGCCTGAGTTGCGCGTCAAAGTGGGCGAGGCTGTGGTGCCGCTGTTGCGCCGGAACTTGGCGGCGATACTGGCGGGCGAGCTACAGTTTAAACAGCAGGATGTAAGTCTGGTTACGTATTGTCGAAAGATGCGTAAGGAAGATGGGGCCGTCGACTTTACCTTGCCAGCGGTTGCGATCTATAATCGCTTGCGAGCGTTTACGCCGTGGCCAGGCGGGTATTTTGATCATGGCGAAGTACGGATTAAGATCGGTCGAACGAGTGTCGAAATGGATGGATCCGCATCTGCCGAGCCAGGCACGGTATTGAGTACTAGCCCTGCAGTGCGTGTCGCCACCAGTGCGGGTGTGCTTTGCTGCCATGAACTACAGCGCCCAGGTGCACGGATGCTGCCTGTTGCGGATTTTCTGTGTGGCTACACCCTCGCTGAGGGCGACCGATTGATTGGTGGAACCGCAGAACCATTGGTACGTAAAGAACCTTGAAGGATTTGATACCTATATCTGGCTTGGTCCACTTTTGGAGCACCACCTTTCAGCTGAGCCGGTGAGCGACGCTGGGCAAATACTTGCCCAGCATTAATCGCAGCAACAGGATTTCGCTGCTGGTTTCGGCGGTCGATTGAGGTAGCAGGAAATTAGCAAAATGAGAATCAAGGCGATACCGCTGAGGTGTTGCCACCATTCTGGTTGCATGCTTGTGTGCTGGTGCACGCTGTGCTCGATGGTTTGTGCGCCGAGAGTGCTGTTGAGTAGCCAACCGGCGATCCATGCGATGACAATGAGACTCCCGAGGTAAATCAAGGTGGCCTTGTGACCGAGCATTTTCCAGAGGGTGATGATGGTTGCGGTATTGGTGGCTGGTCCGGTGATTAGAAAAATAAGGGCTGCGCCTGGCGAAAGTCCAGCGGCCATCAGCGCATACGCCATCGGGATCGATGCAGTCGCGCAAATGTACAGCGGTAGGCTGATCGCCGTAGCGAGTAAGAAGGCGAGCGGACCGGTACTGAAGTGGCCACTGATCAAATCGGGCGGAAGCAGTGTCGTGATAAGCCCGGCAAGCGCGAGGCCCACCAGTAGTGCGGCGGCGAGGTCGGCAGGCAGGTTGATGAAGCCGTAGCGGAGCGCGGTTGAGAGGTGGGAGGGCTGAGGGCTAGAGACCTGAGGCTTGAGGGCAGAGACTTGAGGTGTCTTAATCATACTCATACTCGTAATCTTACTCGGTGTTGATTGAGGATTTAGATTAGGAGTAAGATTAGGGCTCAGGCTTGAGGCTGGAGAGCTGGTCGGAGCGTTGTCCTCCACCCGGTTATTGCAAAATAGCTCGATCAGGAATCCGGTGACGATGCCTGAGACGAAAGCGACTACGACGCGCACCGTGGCGAAGAGGCTACCCATCAGGGAATAGGTCGCTAGGATGCTATCGACGCCAGTTTGTGGGGTGGAGCTAAGAAACGCGGCGGTGGCTCCGCGGCTCGCACCGCTCTTGTGTAGAGAGGCGGCGACTGGTATCACGGAGCAAGAGCAGAGTGGTATAGGAACGCCGATCAAGCAGGCTTTGAACACTGCGCCTAGGCCAGGCTTGCCGAGTAGGCGTTGCACTTGTTCTTTACGGATCAAAATATGCAGCAGACCTGCGATCGCGAATCCGAAGATCAAGTAAGGTGCCATCTCGGCGACCATGTACCAGGTGTTGAGGGCGAATGCTTTAAGGAATGCGATCATCAGGTGATCAGTATTCATAGGGGGGTGGAGCTGACAACACTAACAATGATGACGGACGTCGAATGGGGAACTGTGGGAGGGACGTGCTCCGTCTCGTCCGCCGATCCAATCCTAGCTTTTGCCACGCTTTGTGGTCGACTCGGACCACACGGAGGTGGTCCCTCCGATTGGAAGATGTCGCTTGTTAAAAAATGATCTTGGCGTGCGGGTCTCTAGAAGTGATCGTGGCTGGCACATGGCTAGTTCTACGGTTGAAGATTATATTAAGCACATATACCTCATTTCTGAGAAATCGGGAAAGGATCAGGTGTCGATGGGCAGTGTTGCTGAGGCCTTGGGCGTCGTGCCTGGTACCGCGACCACGATGGTCAAGGCATTGGCCGATGCCGGTCTGGTCGATTATGCGCCGCGGGTCGGGGTCCATTTGACCGTGCATGGCCGCAAACTGGCGCTGCATGTGTTGCGCCGGCATCGTTTGATTGAGCAATTTTTAGTCGAAGTGCTTGGCTTTGATTGGTCGGAGGTACATGCAGAGGCCGAGTGCATGGAGCACGTGGTTTCGGATCTATTACTTGAGCGGATCGATCAATATCTGGGCCATCCCACAGAGGACCCGCATGGTGACCCGATCCCCTCAGCAGCAGGTGAGTTATTGCACGGCAACTCGGAGAGCTTGGTGGCGTGCTCTTTGGATACGCAGCTTTCGGTGGCGCGTATTACCGACCAAGACCCTGACTTTTTGCAATACATTGCTAGTGCCGGGCTCAACCTCGGCGTGTCCTTGCGCGTGGTGGCGCGCAACTTGAGCTCAGAATCTGTGCGTCTCGAAGTCGGGCCAGCGAATGAGAGCCTAACTTTGGGCTTGGGCGCAGCGGCTAAAGTGTTGGTGCGCGCAAGCTAGTTACTAGTGCACGTGCCCAGGATAATAAGCACTGAGCGCTTTAATGCTTTCAGCGAGTAAGGTCGCATGAGCGGTGTCGGCATTCTGCTTCGCCTTCATCGCCGCTAGGATCACGGCGTGGTGTTTGATCAGGCGCTCGGTGTAATCGGCTTGGCTCGGTTTGACGCGTTGCGTGAGGAAGTAATCGCTGATGGTGGCGATGATTTTTTGCGCGTGCTGCTCTTTGTTGAGCACCCAGCGTGTCGCTTGGTTTTGAGATTGTGCGTCGGTCTTGCCTGCGAGTTCGACCAGCATGATCGTGGCTTTGGTAACAGTGGCTGCATCTTCGAGCATGCTTTCGACACGAGCACTGTCGTTGTAGATACCACAAGGCACTTGGCAGTGAGCGCCTGCTGTCTGAGTTGCTGTGAAAGGTGTGGTCGCTAGTGAGAGTGCAAAAGCGAGTTGGGCTATTTTAGATGGTTTCATAATTCTGGATTGTTGGTGTTGGGATTCAGAGAGCTTTGATTTTACCGTTACGACAGCGAGTGTCCGTGGCGGTTCCTTTGCGCGGGCGCTCTTCGCAACTAGGGGCATAATCGGCAAAGCCTCTACGAATGAAAGTTGCTGCTATAAAAAAACGACCGTTTCGGTCGCTTTGATTTAAATTACTCTTCGCTGTCGGTCGGGATCTTGTTCTCGACCGGAATGATGAGCAACGGGGTCTTGGATTTGACCCATACATTTTGTTCTTTGAAGAATTTAGCTGAAATCACCTCGCAGGCTTCACCGATTGTTTCGACGGGCATGCGGATGCCTTTGGGCGTGGTGTTAAATTCGTGGGCGGCACTGTGGATGCGGCCAGCTGTAGTGCCGATGTCGTCGTCCTCAGGGATTTGCGCGATCCAGCCGACGATGTCTTTCTCCTTTAGTGAGCCGTCAGGGTCGGAGACCAGCAGGACGTTTTGCTTCTTAACTGCCGGTGGGCGCAGGGCCTTTTCTTCTTCCTCTGCTTTGAGCTCCAGTTCAATTTCCTGCATGATACCAGCGATCTTGCGGATGTCGGGCTCGTTGCGTTGCAGAATGAATTTGAGGGTTTCGATGTCGATTTTAGGCATGGTGGAAAAACTATGAAGAGTGTGAAAGTGTGCAGGTTTTAAAGTCCGCTATCACGTCTGGAATTGTGCTGTCGGGCAACCGAAAAGTTTGCGAATTTATTTTTCGTAGATTAGTTCAGCTCGATCAAGTGCGGCGCCGAAGGCGTCCATCGAGTCGATGAATGTGTAGTCGAGAGCAACCCCCCAGTCCCACGTTTTGCCGAGGATGTAGTACCTCATCGTCAGCGCTGGGTCGGTGCTGGGAATGCTGACGCTGTCGGATGCGGTGCTGATGACGGCGGCAGCGATATCGCCGCGGTGCTCGAGTTGGGCGATTACGACGAGACTTTCGCTGGTGTGGTAAACTTTGTCGATTTCGATGCTCCAACCGGCATCGGGTGTGTCGAGACGGATGGAGATGTCTTGTTGCTTCTGAATGCTGGCAGGCTCCGCCTCTTGTGGCGTGTTGAGTGAGCCCGCGACGACGAGCGTGTGCTGCTGTGGCTTTAGATGTTGGCGGATGGTGCGGTTGACTTGCTCGGCTGTGACAGTTCGCAAGTGCTGCGGGTATTCATCGATATACTCTGGGTCGAATCCGCGTTGCACGAAGCTGAGTACTTGTCCAGCGACCCTAGCTGTAGTGGAGAGCCCAACCAAATAAGCACCGGAGAGTGTATCGATTGCTTTCTGTACTTCGGCTGGATTGATGCCTTGTTCATACCATTCGGTAAAGACCGCTTCGGTCGCGGCTAGGCCTTGATCGAGCAGGGCGGGCGAAAAGCTGGCGCTGAGGCTCCAGTTACCGGGTGTGAGAATATCGCCACTGTGACCAGAGCGGATGCTGTAGGTTAGGCCTTGTTGCTTGCGTACTGCTTGCATCAGCCGGGAGTTGAAGCTGCCGCCAAGTATGTAGTTGCCGAGCATGAATGGAATGTAGTCGTCGTCGTTGCGTTGAATGCCAGTGTTTTGTGCGTAGTGCACTGCGACACTGGTTTTATCAGCGATGTGGATACGCTTAGATTGCTGAATATTTTTCAGCTGTGTGGGCAGTTCGGCAGGGTAATCGACACCTCCGCTCCAGCCCTCGAAGGCAAATTCGACCGCGGCGGTGAGTTGCTCGAAGTCAATATCGCCAGCGAAGACCAGTCGCATCGACTTCGGGCCGTAGTGATCAGCATGAAACTGCGCGATGTCTGATATGGTGGTGGCCTTTAGATCTTCGAGTAGCACATCAATTTCGTCGGAGTAATTCGGGTGGCCTTTCGGGTAAAGCAGGCGTGCGACTTGTGCGTTGGCTCTGTAGTCAGGATTGTCGATCGCTTGCAGCAGCCCCGCGCTTTGGCGGCTCTTTAACGTTTCGAGTACCTCGGCATCGAATGCGGGTTCGCGCAATTGTTCGGCGAGTAGGCCCATGACAGCACCAGCATCTTCGCGGAGGAATTGACCGGAAAAGCCGAGACTGTGTGCGCTCGCTAAAAATCCGATACCAGCGCCGAGGGTGTCAAGGCGCTCGGCGATCGCAAAGCGGTCGTTGCGCTGGGTGCCTTTGTCGAGCATCAACGCGGTCAGGCCGGCAAGTGTAGGGGCATCGACTGGGCTGAGTGTCTCGCCTGCGGCAAAGCTGCCGACGAAAGAGACGACGTCGTGGATTGGCATGTCGATGGCGATGATCTCGATGCCCGCAATGCTGGCGCGTTGCATGTGGCTTGAGAAATCGACTAGCGGCGCTTGGCTTACACTGGCGTGAGTGCTTGCACTGCTGTGAGCGTTTGTTTCGGGGGCGTTGTGGCTCGGGCCGAAGACGGCAGGATCGCGGAAGTAGTGCGGCCCATGAGCGCTGTGGCTGAGGTGCGCGACGGTGCTCGATTGCTGTGGAACGAACCAGCCGGTGGTGCTATGATTGCGAATGAAATATTTGGCAGCGACGCGTTTGATCTCTTTGGCAGTTACATTTTGAATTGCTTTCGGGAGGTTGACGTAGTTGGTCCAATCACCCATGGCGATCGCTTCGTTGATTTGGTCGGCAATCGCATAAGGGCCATCACGGCCGTAAACGGTGTTGGCTTGAATGACTGATTTGGCGCGCGCCAGTTCGTCTACGGTGACGCCACCGCCGATTAGTTTTTTGATCTCATTAAGGATGATAGCTTCGGTCTCTTCGTGGGTGGCTTCGGCAGTTAAATAAGCACCGAGTGTAAAGAGGCTGGGGTCGCGAAGCTGTGGTGCATAAGTGAAGGTGGAACTGGCTTTGCCTTGGTCTTCAAGCGCACGATAGAGGCGGCCGGTTTTGTCGGCACCGACAATTTGCTCAATCAAAGAGAGCGCTGCCCAGTCTTCATGGGCACCGGCAGGTGCTTTGAATGCGGTCATCACGACGCCGACTTGGCCGCTGCGTTCGATTATCAGTCGACGGGGGCCGAGTTGCTTGGGCTCGATGGTTTCTACCACGGGAATCGTGTGTGGTGCTTTGGGCACCGCACCGTAAAATTGCTGCACAGCTTCGAGAGTGGCATCAATGCCGAAGCCGCCGATCACGGTGAGCACTGCATTTTCGGGCCAGTAAAAGTCATCATAAAAAGCCCGCAACTTTTCGGGAGTAGTGCTCTCGATGTCTGAACGCCAGCCGATGGTCGGGTGTGTGTAGGGGTGTGCGACGAAGGCAGCCGAATAGATTTCTTTAATCAAGGTGCTGACGGGGCTGTTCTCGCCGCGTTCGTATTCGTTGCGCACGACGGTCATTTCAGAGGCGAGGTCTGCTTCGCGGATGCGCAGATTGCGCATGCGGTCGGCCTCTAGCTCGATGGTGTGTGCGACATATTCGCTCGGCAGCGTCGCGTAATAGTTGGTGCGGTCGAAATAGGTGGTGGCATTTGAGCGCGCGCCGATACGCTCCATTTCACTGGAATAGTCCGAGCCGTCACTGCTATTAAAGCGGTCGGTGCCTTTGAACATCATGTGTTCCAGGATGTGGGTCGCGCCAGTCGTGCCAGCCACTTCATTGCGTGCGCCGACTTGGTAGGTGACCATCACGGTCGCGACGGGCAGGCCTGGGTTAGGCATTAGCAGCACGCGTAGCCCATTCTCGCTGAGGCGGTATTCCTGTATGCCATCGAGCGTCTGGATGTGTTCAATCCCTTGTGGGAGCCCCGATAGGACAGAACAGAGGGCAAATGTGTAAGTGCTGGCGAAGGTGTAGAAAAGCTTCATAATTCGTATCGAGTGGAGTCCATCAGGCACGAGTAAAAGTTCCTAGCGAATTACTGCAAGCATCGCGCGGGCTCATTCTGCATTTTATTTGTGTGAGCGCGGTGGGCGTACAAAAAAGCGCATGCCGGAGTGGCATACGCTTTTTGCAAGGACTGGCGTGAAGACCTACTCTTCGCCTGCGTTGACCACTTCTTCTTCTAGCTCTTCGAGGCGGTTGAGATCCTTCGAAGTCAATAGATCAATCAGCTTCTTGATCGCTGGAGTGAGCACGCGGCCCTTGCGGTGGATCAAAGCCAGTGGGCGCTTGTAGGTCTGATTTTTGAATTTCAGCACCTTGAGTAAGCCTTGCGCCTCTTCGCGAATGACGGTCGTTTGCGGCAGGATTGCGATGCCGGCGTTGATCTCGACCGCGCGCTTCACGGTTTCGACATTGTCGAACTCCATGACTGGTTCGGCTTCGATGTTGGCTTCCTTGAAGATAATGTCGGTCGCCTTACGAGTTGGAATGTCTGGTTCGAAACCAATGAATTTTTGGCCGGCCACATCTTGGATATCGACGCTGTTGCGCTGCGCGAAGGGATGTTCAGGGCTGACGACCAACACCAGAATATCGTCGTGGAAGGGCAGCACCTCCAGTTGCTTGTGCTTCTGTGGATAGGCGATCAGGCCCAAGTCGATGGAATTGGTCAGAATGTCTTCGTAAACCATATTGGCGCGGCGATATTCCACACGGATATTCACTTCTGGGAATTTGGCTAAAAAGACTTTTACGTAGGGCGGCAACTCATGCAGGCCAATACTATAAACGGTGGAAATGTGGATCGTGCCGCTGATGACTTTCTTCATCTCCTGCAACTCACTGTTGAGCTTATCGTACAGGTAGAGCATCTCTTTGGCAGATTCGTAGAGCTTTTGACCTTCGCGTGTGAGACGAAATTGTTTCTGGCTGCGATCAACGATCAGTATGCTGAAATGCTTTTCCATCGCACGTAGTTGTTGGCTTACGGCAGATTGTGTGATTCCATTTAGCTTTGCAGCGCGTGAGAAACTTTCACTCTCCACAAGATCGGAAAAAATCTTAAAGTTTTCAATATGCATATGATTGACTATAAACTCACCTAATGGTATCGCAATACTATAAGCAGTTTTTCTTATTTTAAAATATAAAGCTTAATATCTCAGCTAATAGATTATGATTTCCTTTGAAGCCTTTGAAAGTAATTTAAAACAGGTGAAAACTCGTATTAACACCGCCTGTGTCGGTGTGGGCCGCGCGGTCGACAGCGTTCAACTGCTACCCGTCACCAAAAACCATCCGTTGGATGCGGTGCTGTATGCAGTTCGTGCTGGCTTGACGGCAGTGGGCGAGAACCGTGTGCAAGAAGCGAGCCAGAAGCATGCACAATATCCGGGCGAGGTGCGTTGGGAGTTAATCGGTCATTTACAGTCGAATAAGGCGAAAGACGCCGTGGCGATGTTTGATCGAGTGCAGTCGGTGGATTCACTGAAGTTGTTAAATCGCCTCAATCGCTGTGCCGCGCAGGCGGAAAAAAAGCTCTCCATTCTGCTGCAATGCAATACCGGTGCCGATCCCAACAAGCACGGTTTCAGGGTCGGCGAGATGAAGGCGGCGCTGGAGGCAGCCGTTGCAGCCGAGTCTTTACAAGTTGACGGCTTGATGACGATTGCGCCGCTCGACGATGATCTTGATGTGGCCAAGGCAGCGTTCGAGGGCTTGCGTGATCTGCGCGATCGGCTGTCGGGTGAGTATAAGCTGCCGTTGACTGAGCTCTCGATGGGCATGACTGGTGACCTGGAAGTGGCGATTGCCGCGGGTTCGACGCAGATTCGTGTCGGTACTGCGCTGTATGGTGTAAGAGAGCTGAGACTTGAGAGCTGAGACTTGAGAGCTGAGACTTGAGAGCTGAGACTTGAGAGCTGAGACTTGAGAGCTGAGAAGGGTTGATTTTGAGCAATGCGCCCGAGTTCTCCTGGCGTAAAGCCAGTCGCTACGGCAGGAGACGAGAGTAGCGAGCGGGTTTACCCCGCGATCACTGCTTGGGTTCTGCTGGCGTAAAGCCAGTCGCTACGGCAGGAGACGAGAGTAGCGAGCGGGTTTACCCCGCGATCACTGCTTGGGTTCTGCTGGCGTAAAGCCAGTCGCTACGGCAGGCGATGAGAGTAGCGAGCGGGTTTACCCCGCGATCACTGCTTGGGTTCTCCTGGCGTAAAGCCAGTCGCTACGGCAGGCGATGAGAGTAGCGAGCGGGTTTACCCCGCGATCACTGCTTGGGTTCTCCTGGCGTAAAGCCAGTCGCTACGGCAGAAGACGAGAGTAGGGAGCGGGTTTACCCCGCGATCACTGCTTGGGTTATCCTGGCGTAAAGCCAGTCGCTACGGCAGAAGACGAGAGTAGCGAGCGGGTTTACCCCGCGATCACTGCTTGAGGTGTCGGTTCTCTGCGGTGATTTTTGTGCCCCAAAATATTTTCCGGTCTTGCCGATGGAATCGGCTCGTAACTATTTGAGATACTGACTTAAGTATATACTCTCATCGTTATAACAACGCAGTGAATACCGAAAAAACTTATACCCTTAGGGATCTCGAAACGACCGAATTTAGCGGCACTCCGCTGGCTGTGATCGGCCATCCGATTCAGCATTCAGTCAGCCCGGCCATGCATAATGCCGCGTTGGCAAAGTTGAGAGAAACAGACTCGCGTTTCATTGATTGGGCCTATTATCGCTTCGATATTGCGCCCGAGGATTTCGCTCAGGCATTGGCGCTGTTTCATAAGCGCTGCTTTTTGGGGTTAAATCTAACGATCCCGCATAAGGTGCAGGCGCTGGATTTGATTCAAGGCATCTCGGCTGATGCGAAAAGTATGGGGGCGGTAAATACACTAGTTTGGGATGAACTCGGTTATGATGGCTTTAATACCGACGGCTATGGCTTGTCGCGTGGGCTGGAGTTGGATCTGGGTGTGCCGCTGAAAGATGCCAATGTGATTTTGCTCGGTTCTGGTGGCGCGGCACGAGCCGCTGCGGTGCAGTGTATGCTTTCCGGTTGTGCGCAGTTGTATGTCGGTAATCGTACGCCCGAGCGGTTACAGGATCTGCTGGCAGTGCTCGGCGGAGTATCGGGCAGCACGCCGACACGGACGTTTGCCTTAAATGATTTGCCGCAAGACTTGCCGGAGTGTGGCGTGGTGGTCAATGCGACATCTCTGGGCCTGCAACCAAGCGATCCCGCACCAATCGACGTGGCGCAACTGCCTGTCGGTTGGAAAGTCTATGATATGATTTATAATCCAACCAAGACTGCGTTGCTAGAGCAATCCAGTGCGCGCGCGCTGCCGATTGCAAATGGGCTATCCATGCTCGTCCATCAAGGTGCGCGCTCACTTGAACTTTGGACGCACAGTAAAGTTGATGCCGATGCGATGATGAATGCAGCCTGTCATTCTTTGAAACTTCCGCCCCGTTATGCTTGAGACTTTTACCTATATTAACGCCGACTACCCTTGGTTCTTCGCGGCCTTTAGCTTCATTTTTGGAGCGATTGTCGGGAGTTTTTTAAACGTTTGTATTTATCGTATCCCTGCGGAACGTTCCGTGGTCTTTCCCGGCTCGACCTGTGCCTGCGGAAAGCCAATTGCATGGTATAATAATATCCCGATTTTGACTTGGGTGTTTCTGCGTGGTCGCGCGAGTTGCTGTGGCGAGAAATTTAGCGCGCGCTATCCTGCGATCGAATTGCTTACAGCTGTGCTGTTTTATGCGTCATGGGTCATGCATCCCCCGGTTGTCGCGATGATCGGTTTCCTGTTCATTGCGTTTTTGATCTGTTCGACTTTTATCGATCTGGATCATATGATTATTCCGGATCGTTTCTCTATTGGTGGCATGCTGATTGGTGTGCTGCTGTCGATTTTATTTCCGTCATTGCAAGGCGTTGAGGGCCAACCGATCATCGCGAATATCGAGTCTGGCGTGCACTCAATCATTGGTGCGCTGATTGGTGCCGGGCTAGTGTATTGGATCGCGGTACTCGGCGAGATCGTGTTTCGCAAGCCAGCAATGGGGGAGGGCGATGTCAAATTTGTCGGCTTCATTGGCGCATTCTGTGGTTGGCAGGGCGCGGTTTTTGCCATGTTTGGCGGCGCCTTTATCGGTACGCTCATTTTGCTGCCAGTGTTGCTGCTGGGGCGCATCTTCGGCTGGAAGCAGCGCGGGGGCACGAGTGGAAGCGAGGCCGCGGAAGAGAGTGACGAGTCTGTCGCGTTTGGATCGCAAGTGCCCTTCGGCCCGATGCTGGCAGTCGGTGGCTTGGTTTATTTTCTTGGCTTTGACCGCTATGTGGATGCCTACTTTGCAGATTTTGTGGTCTCTTTCTTTGGCCAGTAAACGGATTTTTAAACATTTGAATCGCTGGTGACTAGATTACAAAAAACTGGATCAGAACAGTTCCTCATCGTCAGTATGGCGTATTGTATGACTTGGGAGCTGGCGGGCACGCGAGCGACTGCGCATTGGTCGGATATCCATGCATTTATTGCTGGTGAGAACGCCTTGGGTGAAATGCAACGTTGGACCATTGAGCTGTATGAGGAAGGCCCTCCAACGGCACAAGAGGAGCGCTCGATTCGTGCGCGGATCGATGCCTACTTGCTGCAACCACGCGACGTCGCTTACTTCGGTAGTGGCATTCTCAAGCTCCTACCTGAAGGCCTGCGAGAGGCCGCTGCGACACATAGTCTGATGCATGGCTTAGCCATGCCCTCCACTGAGTTCGGCACACTGAAGTCATGGGTGATGGGTTGGAAAACCGCTCAATATCATGCCCCACAAGTGCGAACCTTGCCACTCGCCGAACGTGAACAAGATTTTAGCCGCTTTTTAGAACAGCCTTATTTTATCGAGAGCTTTCGTCAGTTCTGGCGTGTTGCTCCGAAGCGGCGTAGTAATCGGCGGACACGTGTGTTAGTCAGTCTTGGTGCGGCCTTGAGTCAGATGGTGCGCATGGATGAGGCAGCTGATTTAGATCTTTGGGCCGAGCGATTGACCGCGTCGTGCCACTTTACATCACAAACTAAGGATGACCTTCGTTCGTTGATCGATGAGATGTGCGCCATCTCTTATGACGTTCCGGAGTTAGCTTATCGGCTGTTCGTCGATGCTCGCGAAATTGATCAACAAAATCTTCACGGTTTCATCCGCTGTTATCGTGATCAACTCTCGGCATTGGCGCCAGAGCTTGCCCGTAGTATGCAATTTGGCTCTGCCTAGTCGGTTGCGCCGCTCTGGCTAGCGATCGATGGTTTCTTCGATCGCATTTTGCTGACGGGCGATATCGTGCAGTGTGACGATGCCCAGCAGCTTGGTTGGATCGTTACGGCTGACGATCGGAGCTTGCAGCACGTCTTTAAT
>Ga0209092_10000148_pt1 | contig 63354 bp, 56 predicted proteins | sample FraStrMetagenome_FD_187446 | JGI IMG/M metagenome (GOLD analysis project Ga0209092, IMG submission 187446) | Marine eukaryotic phytoplankton communities from Arctic Ocean - Fram Strait ARC3M Metagenome (SPAdes) (version 2) | ecosystem: Environmental > Aquatic > Marine > Oceanic | place: Fram...
TGGAAGGATGACATATTCCACTGGTGGTACGTCACACTCCTAGAGGACATACAACTCGACAAATATGTACCAGAGAAATTACTTAGAAACAAAATAGTATGTAGACTACGATTTTGAGTATAAGTATTTAATACATAACCATAAATGGACCGACTAGCCACATGCATAGTATTCTATTGTATGTTGGTATTCATATTCTTTATGGTCCTATACCAGTACGATGTCGGGCCATATATCATTATAATTACCTTTACATGGCTCATGTTGATATTGATCGTACTATTATGTAAAGAATTGCAACATGCATGGCAACCAACCCCAAACGAACCAAAACCCTTGCGAATTGTGATTGTTAGGGACTATAAAAGCATCGACAATACAACACAACATGGACGAGAAACCGAAAACCAAGACATACAAACAAATGATGGCAGAGATACTCAAGCCCAAACCCAAGAAGGATAAAAAGGTCACAGGCGTAGGCGGCGGTGAGTTTACTAAAGTAGTACAAATATAATTTATGTATACTATAATGTTAAAGCAAATCCAGTATTATAGTCTACGGTAAGAGCTCGTATTCGGGTCGTTTACGTAACAATTGAACCGCAAAACAGATAGTCGTCCCAATATAGACCATGACAGCGGACGAAATCAATGGGATCGTACCAGCTACGCTTATTAATATTACATTAACCCATAACCAAAACACATTTTCAAAGCAAAAATAGAACCACGCTGATAGTAGAATAATATTTACCACGTTACCCCATGGAAAATCTACCATTTCACCATTGCAATCCGGGTCCCAAGCGCAGTACCAACTGAAACCGGACAAAAAGGAATACAAGATACCAACTAATATAAATATAATCCAATGTACCCAATAATTGATACTTTGCTTCAATTTACCCCCTATAGTAGCGTATGCTAGCGACGCACCCAATATACCATTTCCTATATCAAGGAAACTTACGTTGCACAGCGTTTCTTGGTTGTTAACATCTTCATTTATAGAATCGCCAAAAATTACATAGCTACCGGCGGTCTCTATTAAAACAACTTCTATAAATTCCCACAATGCAACCGCGCTTAATGCAAATAATACGCTGTTAAAACCACTATCGTAATACCGAGTTACTATCATTGGTAGGACGACATGCGAAATAGGATAGGAGTAAAACCCGTTTATAACACACGACATATTGAAACACGTGAATATAATTTATAGTGATTAGTTTACATTATATTACAAATATAATTTATAACTTTAAAACCCTCTTGGCCTCGTCTAATTTCAACAACCGCTCACTCGTTTCCATAAATTCACTCTTGTTCGAAGTTCGACCTACCGCATCCACCAAGGCCTTCAACCTCGTATTAAAATGAGAAAAATAATAGAACACAGAGTACAACTGGTACAGGTCCGCGTCCTCTTCGACATGCTCTGGTACACTCCACAGCCTCTCATGCGTGTACGCTTTCGTAACTTGTATACTATTTCCAACAACCTTGTCCACAAGAGCATTCACGTGCCAACGGTAGGTTGAATCGTCGGTCCGTAAAAGGTCATACGGACAGGTAGACAGGTCGAAATCGATAAGCTTCACCTCATTGTTGTACGGATTCACCATTATATTGTGAGGATGCAAATCCTTGTGACATGGAATCACAGCAGGATTGTACGAACGAATGCACTCGTTGAACTGTCGGACTGCCCCTACGATGTTAGAGAGTATACGAATGTCCCTGTCCGTACCAGTAGGCGTGTAAGTGAACAGATCCACGCCGCGCACCTTCTCCATGATTATGAATGGCTGCAATCCCTTGTCCGTCTTCACAAACCCGTAGTCGTACACCTTTGGAGACATGGAGTCTGGCAGAATAGAGGCCATAACGATATCACGGATGGATCGGATGTATTTCACCGCGTATTCGTACCTGTGCTTGACGTATTTGTCTCGTTTTGCTTGCGCTGTGCCTGTTTTAAAGTATTCGTTGTGGTCTCTGGGCAAGTATGTCTTTAGGATACAGTTGTTTTCTAGTTCGTAGACGCACGCGCCACTCTTCCCCGCTTTGATTTCTTTAATCACTTTGTTATGAATGTCGTTGTATCTGCGCACTGGTGGTTCGTACATGAATGCGGATGTTATGAATGCTTGCATTTGCTGGAACATGTGAGGTATATATATTGTATAATATGTGGTTGGACTGTTTAAAAAAAAATTATTCTTTACGTTGTTTTTACTTTGTTTTTTATTCGTGGGTGAAATGAACCGTGGGACATCCGGTTGGTGCTGTTTTCGTATCGGTTGGGCCACGTTTGAGAGCATAACTCGTCGTTTTTATGGCTGTGAGTGATATTTCCGTGTTGAGTAGGCGTACAGGTAGGTAAATTATATATATATATGTATATATTATTGGCAGAAGCCTGTGTTGCTGTTGCATGTTTTGTCCCCACAGGATTGTATACATGAGCCTACTCCGGGTATTTCTGTAAGGTTTAGGCCGGGGATACACTGTACAACTTGTAGGTTGGGACACGTTTTGCATGAATCACCATAGAAATCATCGGATAGGCATGCTTCACATGCTTGGCCCTTGAATGCACCTAGGCCACCATATTTGACATCTATATCGCATGTACATGTTCCTTGTCCTTGTATACCATCGTCGCATCTACCATGCATGTTGCATTGTGATATACCTGAACCACCGGGACAGGAAGAACATTGTGTACCAAATGAACCGGTCGCACACTTGGCACAGTCGGTGTCGGTCGCGGAGTTTTTAAGGCATGAACATGTATGTCCTGTCCATGCTGGAAAAGGTGTGGTTCCATCTTGTGTACATTCACAAGCAAGACCTATGTATGTATCGGCCGCGTACTGAGCAGCACATGTTCCATGACCGGTACATATGGTAGCTGAATATACTCCATCAAAACCGGGACATGCTTGACAATCTTCACCAAAGTATCCAATCGATCCACATTCACAATGACCATTGCCATGTCTAGCTTCCAGACAACATTGTTTGAATTGACATTCACCCGGAAAACATTCGCCGGAGAATTCACATACTTGTCCGGTGGTCTCGTCTCCAACAACACAGATGCCTTTGCAATTTAATGAATCGCAACCGTATTTGTCGGTACATGCGCTACCTTGAGGTGTACATACAGCGGGGTTGTATAAATTTTCAAGGTGCCATTGGTTGTCTTTGCATTGACCGTTGGGATCATGTTTCTGACAGTCTTGGCAAACTTTACAGTATCCACCATATCGTCCGGGTTGGCATGTTCGACACAGTGTTCCTAAACTATCGGTTTCTGGAATCCATCCCTCCGCACACACATCACAGTCGGGACCAGAATAGCCCGGGTAACATTTGTCACAGGTGGGTCCATCCCAGCCACGTTTGCATTCGTCGCAAAGTGTCCCTTGAAAAGTAGGCGCACATTCGCTACAATCTTCGCCATCCCATCCAACTTCACAGTAACAGTCACCGGACCCGGTGTTTCCGTCGTCGCATACTCCTCTTCCGTTGCAAAGTCCGGCAAAGGTTTGGGGACATGGCATGCATGGATACGCACCGTAATAATCTGCTGGACATGGACAATCTGGGAGTTCCAGAGGATGTCGGACTATTTCTGTAATACCGTACGAAGCCAAGCCAGCTCCCAATACAGCAATGACAATCCACTGAGGAAGTTGTGTACTCTTCTGTTGCCGTATTGCAAGTGTGGATGATCCTATGGTAACACCTCCTCCGAGGGCAATGCATCCAATTCCAACCATGAACCCCGCGGGAAATGGCGGTGACGGGTAATCAAGACTGAACATGAATACTACGGAAGAGAGAATACCAATCGTTCCAAATGCCAAGGCAATTCCGCCTAAGGATTGAACCATTTTGTATAGCTAAGAATATTATTTATAGTCTGACTTTTTACATATCATCCTATATAATTATTTATGTATTAATTGTAGATGTTATCCTTAGAACAGGTGAAGCATGTGATAACGTATTATTATCTCGAAATGGTTCTGGACTACGACAAAAGTATCCCGGGTCATATTCAACGCGATTGCGTATTTTTGAACAAGTCGCGTGGCGAGATATGCTCGGACATTTACTCGAACCCTCGTCTGAGGGATATTATCTCCAAGCTTCATGGGGCGGCGGATGTACACCAGATCAATTCGGTTCCGGTGGGCTCGATATGTTTCATTGACAAGAAACGCATTCCGTTGGCGACAGGCGGGATACAATTTATTATTTATGCCACATCGGCAGGTATGGAACATATTTGTATTCAAAAAAAATACCAGAGACTGTGTTATTATTACTTTAAACTTAGAAACTTTCCATCATGTACACAACGAGACATTTTAAGATGGCTCAACAAACAACCATGGTACTTGCCCAAATCATGTCAGATCAATCTCATACTAAAACGATTGCTAGAATCGAACTTCCCAGAAAAAGTCCACCGTGATTTATCCAATATTGTAGATACATTATCCGGGTACTGATCCATCAGGTACGGAGGCCAGACGTGGCTGAATCTGAAAATTATTGTACCTGACAATCGCATTTCGTTGTTCATTTGGTAAAGGCTGTTTCTCTGTTCTACCGGTTCGACACGCTTCGTATTTTTGACACCAACATCGAAACGAATAGGTCCCGTCTCGTTTATTAACTATCATGTAATTCGTATTCTTGGAATGAACACCGCCCTTGAACACGCAAGTATGTTTGTCTAAATTCACCACCCAAATTCTGAAACGAGGACTATAATGAACTCCACGGACTGGTGCTATGTCACGTACAAAATCCACCAGACCATCTTTCATTCCCGGGGCATAATTGCTTGGCATCTGCTTGTTCTTTGCACCCATGTATTTCGCAGGTGATCCGTCTGGTTCGTACGTCTCGATAATGTCTCCCTCGATGAACATGGGCTGAATGAGATTGTTCAACCAGTTCTGGTAATTCAGTCGTTGGCCCACCACCGTCTTGATCCTATTCTCATGTTTCTTGGTACATCCGGTCATACGGAAGAGTCGGTTTCTGGAATAGACGCACATGTCTACAAAGAGAGACCACATGTGATAATCCTCTGGATTGTGTTTGACTCGTTTTTCCATACAGGATCGCATGAAGGCTCCAACATGTGCATTGTTGGCCCATATTTTATTTTTAATTTTGTACAGGATATGAATGGACCCTTTCTTCGGTGAGGACGAGTCGGAGATGAGTATCGTTTCAATGTCAAACTCCATCTGCTTGAGTCCGTATTCAACATGGGAACATACCATGTTTTTGACTTGATAGACATCGATCGATGGGTACTGTTCAAGATTGACATCCAGATCAATGTAGAGATGGCATGGCTTGTCTTCTTCGATCACTTCGTAAAAATACCTACGGGTCGAAACCGTCGGTTCAAGAATCTTGTGGAAGAAGGTCGTCTCTCTGGCTACAATGTAGGTGCATGGTACATTGAAAGCGAAAATACGTTTCGGTCCATTGCGTTTCGCGTACGCTTTTTCCAGTGTAGGTGTTACCACCACACCATGAACCTTTCCGAAATTCATCTTTAAATTATGTTAACCATAGATATATACGCCCATGCTTATACAAACATTTCTACATATTCAACATCGTCAACATGTTCAACATCTTCAACCAGACTCGGATCAACTCGGACCGACTCGGACCATTTACATCTAAAACATTATTTACGCTTACAGCTGAACATCATGGGGTTTTAACCCCTGTTGTGTCATGTATTCCTATGGTGTGTACCTGCTGCCCACTATCTTCAGCCTAAAATAAATGGGCCTATGTCCCTGTTGACCCATTTGGAGAGAGACCCTCTATTTGAAATTTTTTTTTTTTTTTTTTTTTTTATATATTACGTAGTTGGTGCTATTGCATGTATAGTATAACAGGTAATAGTATATATGCTGTGTGATGTTTACTCAATTTAGCAAAAAAAAAGTTTTTCTCTGAGTAGGGTGCCCTCTCGAAATCGACATACAGGTACACAGGCCTATTTATTTTAGGCTGAAGATAGTGAGGGAAAAGTTTTAGTCTTGATGTGTAGGTGCTAGCGTTTTTTTTACATTGAATAGGTAGATATATTGAAATAGTATGTACATTTTTACGTTTGTTATGTTTGTGTGGTGTTTAGTCTCTATCCCCCCATTGAACGAACCGTATGGCTTCCTTGGTGCGTTCAACGATCTCGCCATCTTCTATATCGTCACCGCATGTGCAATTTTCGATGATGTATATTTTGTCTGGTCGTTGATCGAATCGAACCCGTTTTCTTTTGGTTGGTTGTCCGGGTTGTTTTAGGCAAGACTTGCGTTTCAATCCAGACCGCGCTGTCAATGCTGGAAAGTCTTCGTCTTGAAACATTGGTCGAATGATTTGTTTACCTTGAACCCATGCTGGACGGTAGAAGGTCATGCCGGTATTGTACAATACCTCTTTGGTCAATTGCTTCTTGTGCTTGTTTCCGTTGGCCATCGGTCCCAAGAGTGGCGTACCTTTGTAGGTGAAATTGCGCATACGGTAGACCTCTACGCCTCGAACAATAGAGGCAATGCGATAGGAGTGTACACCGTTGACCTCCTGATGTTCCATCAATACCAGAAAGTAGTTTGGTCCAACTGCTCCATAGGCGAGTGGCATTCGGTTGGCGGTTACTCTGGACCGTCGGTTTCCAGTGCTCCATTGAAGTGCCCATCCGGGATCGAAACTCCGGCCCGTCTTGTCTTCAAATCCTACCGTACGATCGGCAAAATCACGTGTTGGCGGCATGCCATGATCGGGTGACCAGTTGACCGCCATCGTTGGCCATAGATGGTCGGGCGTAACGAACCAGTCGGGCGCCATCATATGGTTGTGAACTCCGTAGATGAGGTAAAAGGCGACTTCTCCCATGTATCCGCGCGTCGCTTGTTCCAACAGTCGTCGAAAGGTCAGTGTTTTCACCTCACGTTGCCTGTACTTCTCGTAGTTCTTCACCGTAATGTATTTGGCAAACCGATGGACTTTGCCTTGCATGTGTCGAGGTACTTGGTACCATTTGCTCTGCCAAGGAACATTGCCATTGGAGTTCAAAGTCTGTTTAATAAAGGTTACGCGTGGGTCTTGCATCGTTGGTGTTTTAGCTCTACAATTTGTATTCGTTTTTGTTTATGTTATCGTTTTTGTTTTTGTTTACAGTTTTGTTTCTATATTTAGTTACAGTTTTGTTTCTAGATCCCGTTCGGTACTGCCGGGTACTGGGTACTGGGTACTGGGTACTGGTAGCAGACGCCAAAGTGGCCCGACCCCTACGATGCCGCCTTGGGACACGCACTTATCAGAGTTACGTATAGGGTTATATAGTGGCTCTTACATTCCTAGGTTTCCTACTCAAAATAGTAGGAACATAGCATTGACAGGGGAATTACATACTTGAAATGATTTACTATAGTACGTATAGGGTTCTCGACATTAAGCCATCCGACTATGAAATTTTAGGAAAATCTCGACAATGTGTGTCTGGTTGAATTACAGTTCTTTACTTAAATTAATAAATAATTAAATTGTATTACTATGAGATAAATGTTATGTTTTAGGAAAATCTCGACAATGTGTGTCTGGTTGAATTACAGTTCTTTACTTAAATTAATAAATAATTAAATTGTATTACTATGGGATAAATGTTATGTTTTAGGAAAAAGGCTCTTACAGTCCTAGGTTTCCCACGCAACTTGAATAGAATAAGAATAGCATTATTGATCTTTTCTTCTTCTTTGAAAATTCTTTAGGACATGTACTCCAAGTGAGCTGTGGACCAATCAAATTAGTATGGAAATAACATGTACGAACATTTCGGTTTGGACCTTGCACTTACGCGGCAGATGTTGCCAGTTTAATATAATATAGGAATAGCACCGACCGTCCAACCGGTTGTTTTAAAAAAAAATATTATCTGACAGAATTTAGTATAATATAGAAATAGCACGTGCGGGAATTTGCATATTGACCGTACTTTCCTTATTGTAAATTAATATAGAAATAGCATTGTATTGGAATTTAGCCGAGGCGCTGATCCATTTAATATAATATAGAAATAGCACCCGCGGAATTTGCATATTGACCGTACCATCCTTATTGTAAATTAATATAGAAATAGCATGATGGGATCAAAAATCTCGCTTAGAAATAGCATGATGGGATCAAAAATTTCTCTAAATGAAATTAACATATCAATAGCACAGAAATAGGCGAATTTTGATTATCGTCCTTTTTATCGTATATGGGAATAGCATCGACTACATCATGAAGTCGAGGCGTCGTGCGTGTCCGGACGGACTTATTTCTACTACATGTTGTATGAAAGGCGACATAGCATTGGAATTAAAATTATTTTGATAAGTGGCCCGACATGTCGGTTTCCATTGTATGGTAGTATTATTTTCGAATGTTGAAAACGCGCACGAGGTTCCACACATACGTATGTACGTATACATGTAAATGTAATAAAGTTTATAAGTAAAAGCAAACAAAGTAAACAAACCAAACAAATTAAACTCAAAACTAAAGCAAACCAAAACAATAAAACACCGCTAAACCAAACATGTTTCCTGAAGTATTCGCAACGCACACTGACATTTCTTTCCACCCGGACACGGAGCCTCTGGACACGGACTTCTTGAGCGCGGACCTCTTTACGGACTCCGACTTGGACTTTCTGGAGTCTACCTTCGATTTAAACAAAAAGAAAGGACTCGACCAGTTGATACAGATGGACGAGGCCGATTTTCACCGTAAGGTGGACGAGAAAGAAGTCTCCAACTGCATGGAAGATCTTATTAAACGCGTAGAGTCTATGAACGAGCCAAAGCGACTGGAGCGAACCAATTCTATGGAGTTGTGGACTCCGGGCATGCCTGTACCAGAAGCCCTAAGCGAACCGATCGACATGACGGTGTTTGATTCCGAATCCGACGCGGAAACCGAGTCTGTAGCAGCCTCTGAAGCGGAAGAGGAATCCGACGCGGAAACCGAGTCTGTAGCAGCCTCCGACGCGGAAGAGGAAGCCGACGCGGAAGCGGCCGAAATCCACAATTTGCGTCAGGAAGTATTGGACTTGGAAGACAGCGTCCAAGAGCAAATTACGGCAGTGCAAGCACGCGAATCCGAGTTGAAGCGCAAAGAAGACGAGTTGGAGTGTATGAAACACCAGCACCGATTGGATATGGCGAACATGCGTAAGCGTATGGGCAAGCGTTCCCTCGACTATTGCGATTCTGCCCGTCCGGCGAAGCGATACCGCGTGGAGCGTCGCGGATGTCCATTTTGTCCGTTCGAACAGACTACGAGTGGTTACGACATGCGTTGTTTGAAGGACCATATGACGAACGGTGATTGCACCTGCCCCATTGACGATATGACTTCTCGTTCCTGTTCGCATCCCAATGTTTGGTGCGAGGAAGGCGAATCCGGTTGGCAATCTTTAAAGAACATGGGGTTCAAGGATCCCGACAACCACGTTTGCGAATTTCGGCATTTCTCTTGCCCCAAGTGTGATTTTACTCACTGGCACGCGCGCAAATTCAAGCGTCACCTCATGGCAGGCCTCAATCGCGGCGGTTGTGCGTATTCAAAGGAAGAAGCCGAGCAAATTAAAAATGAGCAATTGAAGCGAAAGAATAGTGTCAGAATCTAAAGAAGGAGTGTTTTTTTGATATAAAAGGGCACGTGCGTCCATAAAATGGGTATAGTAGTTAGTAAGAAACGATATGTTAAAGTAGCTACCGATGATAGTATAAAAGTGTCTAGTATATCCTATAAAGATGGGGTGCCTTCAATCCCTTACAGGGACGACCCCTACTCAGACGGCACAGTGTATCCAGCACCTCAAGAAAATCGATATGCTTTTACAGGAGATGTTGTCTAAATACAGCCGTCAACTGTCCGAGGTGGAAGATAAACTACGTACTGGTATACGGCTGGGCCAAGCAAAAAGTTCCCTTATCACCAAGCTACGAAAAAAAAAGATAATTCTTCACTATATGAAGACATGCCAACAAAAAATAGATTCTATTGTACAGAAACAGTACGCTTTGGAGCAGCTGGACATTACCGCGATGCAAGTGGAAGCGATGAAAGGCACTGCCAAGGTACTTAAACACTTCAGCAAGACGCACAACATAGAAAAGATCGAAGAGTTACAAGAGAACATGTCGGATTTACAAGACCAGATTATGGAGATCAACGATGTGATTGGCGCGGAGCCTTTAATGTTTGATGATTCCGAATTGGAGGAAGAGCTCATGGAGTTATGCAAACCAGAGCCTTCGCCCATGTCTACTGTAGAATTCCCGATTGTACCTGAAGAAGAGGAAGAAGAGACCAGACGTCTATTACCTAAAGTTTTAATGTAATATATACATTGCCGTATTGCCAGTCTCTTAATATGTTGCCTATTGTCTTTCTATCGTATGTTCCAACTACACTATAATTACGTTTCTTATAGATTAGCTGGTATACCAATATATTCCGTTTCCCGAAATTAAAGACGGCTACGTAATCTCTATCCGAGATAAGCGTAAATGTATTGTCGCATTCCTCCCATTTATCCCATTCTACGCCCTGATGGTAGTATCTGTTCATGTAATGAAATTATTAAGGTATTTTATACTATTTTTTTAGTGCTTTACATATAAAATAAAAACTACCCCAGTGTATAGTCATTGCGTTCCTATATACGCTATTGAAACTATTGCTGCCACTAAAAACATAAAACCGACAACGATAATTCCAGCTACCATTTTGGTAAATGTGTAGGTATACTTATAGATTCCGATACAACCGGCCCGACTTAGAATTTAAAGCTTGGTAACCTACCTTCCTTACCAGTAGTTCTTTGCTTCGTTTTTAATTTCCTCCATTGTTTAAGCCTTTTGTCGGAATTTTGATCTATAGTAAGTTTTTCTAGAAATGAAAGAACGTCGTCTTCGAAATTTTGAAGTTCCAATTGAAATCCTATCAATGATGTATTGTTATTGGTCGAACGCATCACGGATTTTCTCCTGAGCTCTTTTAATGTTTCTTCTAATTTCCGAAATGAATCAGCGTTAGAGATGACATTTCTATCAACCCGCGTACCTAGTTCTTTTAGAGCTGTATTTAGGTCGGTCGTATTTGTAGCAGTGGCATTGCCCTTCCTGCTGACGCCCTGAATTTTCTTTTCCAACTCTTCTAGGCGAGCTTTAAAATCGACTTGGTACTTGTCTTCCGGTTTACGAAACGAGACTCCCATATACATGAATATACGGTTGCCTATATAGATATTTTAAGTAGATCTGGCCCCACGCCTCGGTCCACCTCGACACACCCGATACCTCGACACACATACAAGTTGTTAAATATAATAAAGAAAACTGTTTTAAAATATATAAAACATATTTAAAACAACATGCCTCACACAAAAACACCCAAACCATGCAAGCGAGCCAAGAAGTCCGTAAAAAAGGCAAAGAAGCGCAATCTATGGAAAGTCTGGTTTGACAAATAGAAAGACCAAGGGTTTCCCGGTGCCGGAGATTCATCCTCGGCCTTCTATGAAGGACTATTCAAAGATATACCTGTTGACCCCTTCGAGCATCACCGGTTCCTGATGTATGAACTCTTTCCCGGTGTAGATAACACATATTCCCTATAAATAGATGTGATTTATAGTAAAACATGCTGCACCTGCTACTGCTTTTCTACATACTAGCAGTTGCTCGTGCTGACTGTAGAGGATTAAATGCAAACCCCACTTTTTCCAATGTATGCGACCCAGATGGGTTTAGAGAGAGTGCAGCTAGAATACAGACTGGGCAAAAAGAATGCACATATTCAAATGACTTAACCGGGACAGACTGTACAGGCATGAAAACGAAAAAAGAGTATGACAAAATGAAGACGACATGTCGGATAAACTGCCCTGCTGTTAGAGAAACAAAATATACTCTTGGTGGCACGAGATATATATTTCAAGAATATACATATAAGGAGAACCCTTGCACGAATAATACAGGACTTGCCGCACAGTCTGATATCAGTGAGTTTGTGTGCAAAGATGAAGATACTGGTTTTTTATGCAAGATGCATGATACAGATAATACAAAATTCTACTGCGGGTGCAAAGAAGCTAAAGATGGCATATTTACAGATACGTGCACATTTGTTTCAGATTCTACAATATTAACTGTGGTACTCATAATATGTGGAGTTATTCTTGTATGCATTTCATGTTGTGTATATAATAGTAAAAAGGATAAGCTGGCACCAGTTTAAAAAAGAAAGCGCCGATATGGATCAAGAAGTAGTGGTCTATTTCCACCCGGAGAATATAATAAGGAAGATGCACTTGTATCTCCGCGACAATACCCTCGAACAACATTACGAAGCACTGAAACAGCACGGATGGAACGTTAAAGAGCCACGTACCGGCAAACCCAAGGTGTTTCGATCATAACTTTAAAGCAATGCCATATCTTGTTCCAGTGCCTCTAGTGTTAATACCCAATATTCTAAGTTTGAAACATATGATGTAATAAATGCCCTGTATTGTGTTAACCAGTCGTTATAATCTAATTCGACCCCTAGTTCAGTCGTACAATCGTCCAGAGTTGCCTCAATACCGTCCATGGGAGGGAATATGCCCCTGTGAAAATTTTCGTTGCACGGATTTACCATACCGCCACCGCTAGACAATGCTTTTCCGTCCTTTAACTTGATTAAAACCAATTCGTTCTTTTGTTTGATCCATGCGTAATTATTTGATTGTATGGCCTTATCATATCGGTTAAAAATGTCTTTAATGACTTTTTTAGACATTGGGTTTGCCTTTTCAATGATAGTTTTTCTGTTGAGATTATGTGCTTGCATTTGAGATAGTTGTTGGGATACATAGTATTTTGCGGCCATTGCATTTCTGACCGAGGATAGAGTAGAACTGCCGATACTGTAAAGACCGGAGAACATCATTTACATAGATATATGATACTTTTATATTATAATTAGACCGATTAGACTTCTGCTTCGTATAGTGTTTCTGCCAGTTTCTTGTATCTGTACAGGTCGTTGAATGTTTCAAGAAATTCATCTCTGTCGTGGTCTTGTACCCATTGATCGAGTTGTTTCCTGTTACGAATTCCCTTTTGTATAAATTTGAGTGCTGTTTTTGTACCGACACCTTTTATATTCAATAGGTCCGATTGAATTTTGATTTTCCTTGGTAATTTTTTGACCTTGAACAGTTCCAGCACCTCTGTGTTTTTTTCTTTGGCAACGTGTTCCAACAGTTCGTATAGAGCTTCGGCATCGTCCAGTGCATGATGCGCCTTGTATCCTTTTCCAAATATACTTCTGTAAAGCAATGGTTGCGAGTAGCTGTCGGTTTTAATATTTCTCCTAAACATGTGCAATGAGTCTTCAAATTCAACTTCACATTTTATGCCATTGCGTTGGCAGTTCCCTTTGACGATGGGCATATCGAACGATTTTCCGTTGTGTGCAATCCACGTGTGGTCCATTCCAAACACGAGTGCTCCGGTCAGTGCTTCTTTTGTATTGTAAAAGATGGGCGACTTTGGCGTATCTACCTGATGTTCATCTAAGAATGTTTCCGCTAGTTCCAGCTTGTCATTGTGTGTTTCTAGCGCATATAGCCATTCTTGAGTGTTGTATTTTCCTTTGTTTTTTCTGGCTAGGTCTGATCGTACGAGTAGTTTGCTGATGGCTTCCGCTTGTGTGTCGGTTTGCGCCCGTTTGATGTTGGATGGCAGGCATTTTTTTTCTACTAGCAATTTGGACCAAAACCTAAGGGTTGCTTCTGGGTGTTGTTTCATTTCTTCAAGATTTTGTATAAGTTCTTTTCCGGTACCGTATGTTGAACAAGGATTGACCAATTTCTGGTAGTGTTTGTCTGCTGTTTTCAGAGCAATTTCCAACATCGATTGCGCGGCACGTTTCTGTCCTTTCTGTAAAAATGTGGTTTCTAAATCGTAGGTTAAGAAACGTTTCATTTACAAATAACTCATAGTATTTAAGTAGTCAAATATATTATAAACCATGTCAAAGTATTTCATTGGAAACATTTTATCTCCCACCGATACTCAGCCCGAAGCTGACGACCCAACCTTTGCGTTTACGAAGGAAGAAACCATGTCTTTACAGATGGAGAATGTTCCTATCCGTATGGAACACCATCCAGACATGGAAGTGGGTACGGTTAAGCGTTCTTGGACGGATGAAGCCGGTCGTTGCTGGGTGTTGGGTAAATTGAACGACGATAGTTTCCAAGGTCGGTTTGCAAAATATGCAATCGACAAGGGGGCGAACGGAACGGCGTATTACACTGGTCTGTCACTCCAACACACGCATACACAGTACGCATCTGGAAAGAGTACAAAAACTCCAGTCGAGGTATCGCTTTGTGTTAATCCTCGTCGGAACGATTGTCGTATTGCTTTCGTTGATAGTGAACTGAATCACGATCAAACAGAAAAAGTAACCTATAAAATACTCCAACATGCTTCTAATAAAATGGCAACCGAAACCCCAGTAGTACAAACCCCAGAAGAAACCCAAGCGGCCCCTGTGGCGAAGGAAGAAACTAAACCTGAAACGACCGAGATGTCCCGTGAAGAAATGATGAAAGTGATCATCCAACAACAAAAAGAGTTGGAAGATTCCCAATCAAAAAAGAGCGTTGAACAGGAAGAGTTGGAGCAGCTTAAAGCAATGTTGCAAAAACAGAAAGACGAGGAAGCTTCCAAAACACTCGCTGCTGCGAAAGCCACCGCCGAAGATCTAGTGAATCAGTGGGCACAAAATTTGGACAAAACGGAGATGACGGACGAGAACAAACATGCGATTTTGAAGATGGCTCAAGATTTCCCTCAGCAGAGTATGGAGATGTTGCGCGTTGCGCATTGTGCCTCAAAAGCTCATGCCGCTCAGATTAAAAAGTTCAATGAATTCAAACAGATGTCAGAAAAGATGCAATTGCAAGAAAAGTTCGAACAAGTCATGCACAAGAAGCGTCCACGCGCGGAACCGGTACAGGCCCAAATGACGCACGCTGCCTCCACAAAGAAGCAAAAGAAGAACACCGAGAACATGGCTTTGAACATTATCAAGCAGTACCGTTCGTCTGGAAGCGCTAGGGACCATATGACAGCAATGTCTGAATACCAAGCGCCGAAACGTCGTAGAGCCCCTTACTATTAATTTCTAGATGGATAATCACCCACCTTACTTTTACTGTAATAATTCAACACCTTCGTATTTTTATCTGGTGCTACCCCTTTGTACAATTTGATAAACGAGTGGTGGTCTACGAGCCACAAATTCTGTATCTGTTCCATATTTTTCGTTCTAAATACCGGGTATTTGTCGGTTACATTCAAATAATAATCCAGTATCCATTTATCGCTGTATTCGTGCCCCGGTATTCTCAACTGATTGCCCATTACAGATATACCAACGCTTTCAAACCACATGGCTAGGGTGACTTCCTTCCCCGTTACGCGCAATTTACGTGGCGCTGACCACGGATGTACGTGTATGATATTATCACAATGCGTATGTACACCCGTATGATACCATTGTTTGATGTAAGCATATTCTGGTGGATTTGCACATGTCGCTTGAAAATCTTCGTATGGTATAGGTTCGGTTAGATTCCTGTCTCTCATGGTGTGTTCTTTTCCGTCGATGCTTATGGCAATTCCTATGTGCAAATGGTCTCCTACAACTGGTCTGTATTGCAACGACCATTTAGTGTTATACATCACCATGTAGTTGCAAGTGTTTAATGTTATACGGTGTGTGTTAAAGGTGAATGGTCCTTCTTCTATACGTGTGGCAATTGCCATGTTTGGTTGGTCGGCTTGTCGCAATACATTGCAAGAGTCACTGTAAAAGTGTGAAAATAAAACCTTGTGGTCTACTTGGATGGCCACTATGGTAATGTAATAGAGTAGGAATAAGCCACATGTAAAGAATAAACAAATACGTGTATGCATTTATATTTTTAAAGTCTATATTTATAGTTAATATCTTAGGTTTTTGAACGAGGCATCTCCAACTCCCTTTTTAAGTAGTGCCTTTTTTTCTTCTTCGGCTTTCTTATCGTCTTTTTTCTTCTTCATGTCTCTGATCTTATCTAGCGGACTATCAAAGCAGCCAAAGTACCAGTTTGCGACGTACAACAATACAAATCCTGCTATGGTTGAAACAATGGCAATGGTTGCTACGATGGCAGTATCAATGTCTGTAAGATGCTCATGCAAGTCTTCATTGCTGTTTCCTTCCGTCTTATCGGAGATGTCTTTGCTGGCCACAATGACTTGCAATCCAGAGGAGCTTCCGTCTACGATACCACTGGAAGTCAAACGGTATGTTTTTCTCAAGCGTCTGGTTTCCAAATCACCGTTTCTCAGTACGGCAATAACTTCTACCTCAAAAACATCCATGTTTGCGGATTGCAATGGCTGAAGATCAATTTCCATCTTGGAAACGGCCGCTTCTGTGTTTCCGGTTGCTGCTGGGCATACCAATACGGCTCCGTCAAATGCGGATGGTAGACCGGTCAACCCCGATTTCTTTTTGGTGCACGTGTAGTCCGATGTTGCACTTTGAAACCTCATTTCCATCATGAGATCGGAGGATACCAGTTTGGACGGGTCTTTGTTTCCAATTGTGTCCGTCTCGTATCGATTAATCTTAAAATCGACATCTCTGAAGGACCATGCTGCCGCGTTGGTCAATCCTACAGAAGTTTTGGCGTCCAAGTATATATCGGCGGTAACTACTGCTTTTCCGGATGCGTATGCGGTCGCACAGTTGTCTACCGCGATTTCAGTACCCGGATTTGCTGGATCGTCGATGGTAACATCTGAGGCTACCGAGCTTACGGCCCCAGTCCCGTCCGCGGTCCACCCACCGCTTCCGTCCGGTGCTTCACATGCGACGTTAAGACCTAGAAGAAACTGTCCTCCAAGGTCTGTGGTGTCAACTTGCAATGGACATTCGCTAAACTTGGTTTTAATCTTGACATCTGTATCTACGTCTACATTATTGAATGCACCACGAATGATAAGATCTTGTTCTGTACCGGCCGATAGATCACCGTAATGTGTTCCCTCGCCGTCTAGACACGATGCAACGTATCCGCATCCAGACTCAAGAGACCAGATATTGTCAGTTCCCGTCGCTGTCATACTGTGTACGATAGTCATGCTATCGGTGTTTAATCCACCTGAAGCGGGAGCAAACACATCTTTCAGCGTAGCATTTGCCCATGCCGCTGCCGACGTGTCTTTTTCTCTTGCGTCCAAGTCAATCCGCATCTTGAAGCAGTCTTCATATCCTTGACATGCTGGTTCAGTAGAAGCACATTGCAACCAATCGATACTGGAAACCATGACACTACGTTCCAACGACGCGGATACGAGTGTTGCCACGGTAACTGATGCGGTGGCATCCCTTCGTAGCGAGGTAACAAACTTCTGGTCTTGGCAGTAGGTTCTGGATTCTGTTCTTCCGCCTTCTAGGAAGTCGCGTCGATAGACCAATCCCAAATAGTGTTCAATTTGGTAGTTGTCGTCCGTGTCGGCAATTCCGCCATCGGTATTGTCACAGTTTTTAAGCGTCACCAAATCGACTAGATCCGCATCGTCCATAACAATTTTGCCACTTCCATCGTCTGCCCATCCCGCTATAGGTTGTGCGCCACTTGCTACATCTAGGCATGTGGCCGGAACACTGAGAATATCGAAATTGGATGCATTTTTGGCACATATTCCGAACCCCTTGTCAAATACGCTGAGTTGCATCCCTGTCGGAAGTTCGTAGTCAATTTCTGCACTGAACCTATCTAGACTCAGCGAATACGAGCTGGAAAACGCGTATGTGAGATTCAAGGCATCTTGTACCTTTTCCGTGGTCCGTACACATGGCAGGCGAATCCCGTAGACCGCGAATGGTGCGGAATCGTCAACCAAATCGACGTCCATGTACAGAAAGCAATCGCTGGAGGAACGAATGGTAATCGTAGTGGCAACACTGTCGTCCGCTGAAGTAGTGACTTTATTTTCGTCGGTGTTGAGTACATCTTTGCACTGTTTGTGAACCAATGGATCTGGGTTTGCCCCATAGAAATCGTCTACTTGTGCCTGAGTACATTCTACACCGTCGTTTCCGTACCCAAGCATGGTGTTTGACCCCTTAATGGTAAAGGAAACAGCGGCTGCTACGCCCACTTTGCTTACTGAAAAAGTCACCTGTGGACCAGACGTGGTGGCAGCAGTGTCCGTTTTTCTTTGTAGAAGACTCAACTCGGTATTACCGGAGAATATTTGCCGTTCGTCGGTTTCTATGATCTCCGATGTTGTACTTACTGTCTGAGCATTTGTGTAGGTCAAGGTGGTTTTTGTACCAAATGCATTTTTTGGAACTTGAATTCTACACCCACTGTCAAATATCTCTTGTGCTTTTGCGACAATATCACCACTCAATTGGTACAGTGAACCGGATCCTGCCGCGGTACAACCTTGTTCTACCGTAGCCTTTATGTCTGCTCCCGCTTCGTTTGTTACTCCCAGTCTGGTTCCAATGAGATCGAATGGAGCGGTTAGTGAGGTATATACCGTTTGTGCATCTGCTTTGACAACCGTAAAAAATTCACCCAACGCATGTCCATCTGGGAATTGTGGGTCATCGACCGTGGGCAACCGAAGGGCAACGTTGGTCCCTCCGTTGGTGGTATGTCCGATGACATTTTCTACCGCTGTGACATCGATGTCGTCCAAAGAGATGGTGTTGGTGGAAGTTGGCAATAGTGATACATCGATAGTACCGTGATACCTAAGCAAATAATCCTTCTTTTCCGCGGAAGTACCGTCTCCCGTGTACGCGTCCGAAGCTTCAAAAGCTTTGAATACTATACGTGCGTCGCACAGAGGGCAAGACAAGTAATCTTTGGAAAAGTGTGGCATTTGATTGCCAACATAACCACCAAATGTCAGTGTGTACTCGTGCTCCATGACATACTGAGCGTGTTTGGTCAGAGAAGCGTCAACTCCGGCGAGGTAGTTGCTGAATAGGGGTTCTGGGTTCAGGTTGATTCCAGCATTTTCGAACGCGTTTTTACTCGAGTCGTAGAAATTCTTAAAGTCGTAATGAATTTCCATTCCTTCTTTTTTCATCGCACCGTCTCCAATGCCATTGGTAAGCGACTCTACACCAGATTGTTCTACAATTTTGTAGCGTGCATCAAAGAAGATACCACGAATGGGTAGCTTGACGGTCCCTTTTAGAGCCGTTGCATCGGCGGATTTGAACCCACCCAAGTAATCACCAGCAGCATCGAATTGAAAGACTGAGGTCACGGTTTGAGACATATCGGCTGCTGACCCATAACGGCTTGGTACGACTACTGCTCTGTCGTGGTCTGGAAAAACTTTTGGACCAAATGTTGCCCATTCGGCATCCAATGGATTGTGCCACTGGTTATCGTCGGCCCCGGGAACGTATCGAATGTGCGTTTCTACGGATTCAATCGATTTTTCACCGTTGTCAAGCAGTACAAAATCTTTTGTAAAGGTGACATTAAGATTAATAACACCTAGGTACCCCTTGTTCAATGGGCGAAACTCGCACAAGACTTGTCCTTCCACGGATTTGTCGAATGTCGGAAGGGCTTGTAGCACCGGTTGATCTGCTTCGCCGTCGGTTGCGGTCATAAGTGCACCTGCCATATTAACCTCGCATCCGGTGTACTTGTCCTGTGAAACTTCTTTCAAGTAAACCCTGTACACATGGAATTTGTCTGCTCTACCGGCTCCAGAACCACCATCTGTGGCTACATCTGTAAATGCAAGCCAATCAACTTGTGTCGGCGAAGAAATAATGTTAGCCGATTCGTAGTCGTAACCACTTGCCCCTTGATGAACTCCCTTTGTCAATCCCCTACATGTATTTACATCCCCGGCAATAAGCGCATCTTTCTCAACACACTGTGTCCCATCTGGACAATTGCATGGGGCTACTACCCCGCCAGAGTCTCTACAAAACCCATCAAACCCCTGTAGGTTGCACCCTTGCATGTTTAAATTATCGTGACTCGCTTCTCCTAGGTATAATCCACCCCCATCTTTTGTATGCGAAGCAGCAATTACATCTACAATTGCAAATTCTGATCGAACAGCGACTGCCATTAACAATAAAATTGGTACAGTATACTTCATATTAATTCACTAATTTTGTTTTTATATACAATTAAAATATTAATTCACAAACATGTTCGTATATAAATTAATTGTAAGCAAAGCAAATGCGTAGCGATAGGCATTTCGGTGGTCATGCTTCGCCAAATAATGGAACGAATTGTCGCAGATCAGCTATTTACGCTACTATAGGTATTATAGGTGGTTTAATATTAATTATCGCTATTGTTTTACCGACTGGGTTGACATTGGGTTTAACTACTGAGGCAAAGGCGGGTTGCACTAAGGACTATGAATGCATAAGCCAAAACCCATGCATTGAATCAAGATGTACCGAAGGTCTGTGTGAGCACATAGACATTAAAAACTGCTGTGTTAAAGATCAAGACTGTGGTGGAGACGTATGCTATAAAAATTATTGCGATCCAAAAAGTTTTACGTGTAAATTATACCCACCGGTAAATGGAACCGTATGCGACGATTACAACATGTGCACCCTGAATGACATGTGCGATGGGTATACGTGCAAAGGTACCCCAAATCTTTGTCAAACGGACAATATTTGTTCATTTGGTCAATGCAAAGAGGGAGTAGGTTGCGTATTTAGTTCAGTACAGGACGGAACACAATGTTATACAAACGATAAGTGTTACACTACCAACACATGTCAAAACGGAATTTGTACTCTCGGAGCGGTAAAAGACTGTTCCTATTTGGATTCTACCTGTTCTCAGGGCGTGTGTGATTCTAACAGTGGAGAGTGCGTTCGGGTCAATATAAACGAACGTGGCGCATGTGACGATGGGTTAGAGTGTACCCTACAGGATCAGTGTTTAAATGGATACTGTATCGGTGAACAGAATCAATGCTATGACAACAACCCATGTACAATCAACAAATGTATCGAGGGTATAGGCTGCATGTTAAAGTACGAGAATTATAACCGAACGTGTTCTGCCACATGTCTTACAACGGACGACTGTCCGACGGACGACAATTGGATTTGTGCGGATGGCACATGTGTGATTATGGATTATTCTGGATCTCAAATTCGGTTCATTGATTACGAGATAGAGGTATGTCCAGCAGGCGGTCATCGTCTAGTTATGGATTTTGTGTTGGATAGCAATGTTTTGCATGTAGGGAACGATACTAGGTATATTATACCACGAACTCTGGATGACATTGGTACTAATCATAGGGTACTAGGGTTCATAGCGGAAAAACGTTCGTTACAAACGATGATAATTTCTCAAGATATTGTTCGTTCTGCTTTCACCCTGACTACGCATTGTCAAGAGGTGACGGCAGAAAACTGTGACACTATGTTTTCTATGCGTCGCTACCAGTTTTTTGTAGAAATGTATCATTGTTTGTCAGTGGCTCCAAATGAGCCAAATTGCATCGATACCAACATGGCGGTATCGGCCTCTATCGACCTGAGTATATCCGACTGTAGTTTATTTGATTCCTATCAACACATTCCGTTATTGGGTACCGCTGTGTTGTACTCGCATGGAATACGATACCAAGGTATTATTGAAGACCCGGTTGTCAGTCACAACACGGAACAAATTATAGTCGGGTTTGAATCAGATGTATACCACAATGATCAATTTATAACAATGGTAACAAACTTACGGCTGTGCACACCAAATGTAGACCACTATTTGAAAGATTGCGTAAGTGGAAAAGACCCAAAGTGTATTGTAACCGGGTGCTACAATTGGGACCCAAACGACTCACCCATTGATGAATACCATGACATAGTGGTGGACAGTGTGGTTACCGCTTTGTCAAAAACCACATGGGGCGCGGTAGGCTGTTACGACGAAGACAATTACAATGCACCTTCCAGTACAAAATGTGCTCAGACCAAATGCCCACAGACGCCGAATGGTATCGTATCAAATTTTCCCACTATGGACGATGGCTTCATACTGAACACCGTGCCGTTGCGTACAGAAGGCATGGTAAAAGAATGGACGGTGGATATTGAATTTAAGATGTATTACTGTGGAAATCATACAAGACTGAGGAGTTCGGATAGCGTTTATCATAACATATTAAGCTTATTATTATAATGTAATGTTACACTGTGCGTCGTGTGTTTTATTGCCGAAATGTGTATAATTCTCACATGTAGTATGGTTCGTGCATCCTATATCATGCGTACTGTTCCCATTATATTTTATCCATGTGTAGTTTTGTGTACAATTCGACCATTCTGTGCACAATACGTCATGCGTAGTGTTTCCCGGAAAGATAGACCATGTTTCATTGACACATGTGGTCCAATTGTTCAATTCGTGAGCGTTAGTGGTGTTGGTAAAGGTACCATGTGGAACCGTTTCACATACCCTATCGGTTTGATTGGTTTCGTTTCGAATAATGTATTGGCCAGCGGTACAGTTGCTGAAGTCATAACAGTATTGACTGTTCAAAAATGTATAGGATGGACACTCTTCACATAAATAGTTCCCGGTGTAATTAAAAGCAGTTCCATTGACACACTGTTCACAATAACCCGTCTGATTGGCACACGACTCACATTTTAAATCGTATATGTAACAACAGAACCCACGACACGATTTCGGGGTGTAGCACTCCACATCAAAGTAACAAACCCCTCCCGGAGAAATAGTACTACATATGTCGGGACACTTTCCATATTCGAGCCATAGATGATGGCATATGTCTCTAGGCGGCGTATACCGTATAAGAACCGTACCGGTATCGTTAACAAAAACACTATTGATCAGTAATTTGCTAAATGGCGATGAGGTGACACTGTATTGGTCGCAACATCTTTCTTGTCGATATTGTTGTCGAATTAACCTACAATCTACACAATCTTCGGTTGTATTGTAGAAGCCATACACACATGTGTTGTTGTCACATGAGGTGTCCGTACAACTTACATTGGTACAAATAAGACCAGTCGTATTCTCGATATTGGAACAATTACTGTGATACGTCAACGCATGACCGAGCAAGGACAATATATATAATATATATATATTATATATTAAAAACAGCCATTTCATTATGTGAGAAGCTTTAGTATATATATACACATATTACAATATATATGTTAAAATTATTTTTACTCTTGCTGGTATGTGTGGATGCGCGCATAGATATGTTAAATAGCGACATGCAAGATCTTTTGGATCACCCAATGGAAGTCCAAACCGTCACGGATCAAGAGTTACAGTCCTTGATAACCGAAGAATGGATGAATTTGATCAATGCGGAATGCGACAATTTGGACCCCGGTCAGAATATTCAAGCTTCATTTGATAGTACGCTCATAAACACCAATACATTGGCGTGGGCTTCGTATACGGTTATTTTGGTGAATGGTGTGTGGGTCCCAAGCGTTTCTACTTTGGGTTATACGGGCTACGATTTTTTATTGGGTGTCAACCCAGAGCCTCCAAATGGGTGGTACACTGGTAAAAACTGTTCGGATATAGGATATCGTTATGATTTACGAACAGTATTACGCCACGAATTGTTGCATGGGCTTGGTATAGGCTCTTCGATCACAAAGTATGGGACCGATTGGCGCGTGGGAAGAAATTACAATGGTAGATGCTACCCACAGAGATTTGATCTCCAGATAAAAGACGAATATGGTCAATCGGTAGTAGAAGGGTGCACAGTGAAAAAAGATTTGACATATGAACGACTGTACGTAAATGGCGTGCGCCTATACAATCCAGTAACCTTTTCACAGGGTTCCTCGATGTCGCACCATACATATCCCGACGATCTAATGTTCTATCGCCTTCCACCCAAAAAATGTATAGGATACGGTGAAAATGAGGCTAAAATGCTAGCAGGGATCGAGATTCCATGTCTGAATCTTCAATATTCATCGTCGGCTGGTCGAGTGCGTCCATGGCCCGTTTTAATTCTCGCAATGCTTCTTTTACTTTGCATTTGATCTCGTCATGGCACGTTGATTCCGGACGACCACGTTTTAGCATAACCAATATATCATTGGCCGTAGACCGAATACGATGATCTTGTTTCTGAGTGCTCTGTGTGTAGTACACACCTATTAAATTGCCTATCAAGACACAAATGAATATATACAGGTTGCTTCCCATTACCAGAGTAATTCTGGCAATCCAAATAAGGGTGGATACCGCGGTCCATAGCATACTCCTTTTCAATTTTCCCTCAAAGAAAGATCCACGTTGTTCTATTGGTAGTTGCAACAATTCTCTAGAATTCTGTGAGTTCTGTATCCAGACGTAGTTTGCCGCTACCTGAAGCAATAGTGCTATAAAGAGCATTACCACAAACCATCCAACGCTGTCAATTTCATAATTGAGTATGTGAATTTCACTGGCGCATGTAAATTTGTCTTCGCACATTTATTTGCAAGTGTTTTCTTTATATAGAGTTAATTCGACGACTGCTCTCATGGCCCTATAAGACCTACGAACGGTGTCCACTTCGGCCTTCATATCCTCGAAATCGATGACTTCGCCCTCTTCTGGGCACTCTATGTCAGAACCTTTGAACCACACGTACCAAAAATCACCGTCCCACTCTATAAAATATTCCTCGTCTTCCTCTTTTGGTTCTACTTTGACCCATTTGCGCCCCCTAGAATCGGTGATGGCTTTTTTTGGAGGTCTTGTTGGAACTGGTACTCGAAATTTACGCAACATTTGTGTAAAATAACTTGTTATTTATAGTTTTAATTTAATCTTAAAGGTCTTAAATTCCTCGTCATTAAACGTTTTTTCACGCACCTTTGTCAATTCTTCCCTTGCCTTCAGTTCTTTTATTCCGTCTAGTTTGAAATAATCACCAAAATCTCCTTCTATTTCATGCTTTTTGCGATTACCAGTATTCATTTTTACTATGTCCCCAATTCGAAATCGTTCCCAGCCTACAAATTTTGTAGAGATGCACTCTATTGTAGTATCGTCGCCAGCGTTCAGTGCGGACAGTGGGACGTGATCGTATGTAAATGGTACCTTGTCTACCTCTAATCTGGTTGCTACAGTACGTATCAAATTACGATTCGTTTCCTTTTTTTTAGAAGTAAACGCCACGCGATTATGGTGTTCGTTTTCTCCGACCATACCCCATTTTGTGGTGTAGGACCAGTCGCGCATGGCCATTCTCGCCGCCAAATTGACACAATCTTCAAAATAGTCAGTGAATGTACCTTCTTCGCCTCTTTTCATTGTGATTTCTTTCATAGTTCCATATGCAAATCCTATACAAGAACCGATTGGTAAAGAAGATACCAGTTTAGAAAACTTTTGGTACAATTTTGTAGATGGATCTATGAGTGATTTTATTTCCATTTTTTCTTTGTTTTGGAGTATAACAAACATGCTGGTGCTGTCTCTCTTTTGCTTCACCAACCCACCTCTAAAACCCTTACCCTCTTTGCCATCTATAAAATTTTTAACAACTTGATTAGCCTTGACATGGATATCGATATATTCCTGTTCGATCAGCGTTTTCAAATGGGGGCTTTCCATCACTCGTTTGTCTTTCAGAGCTCTTTCATACTCCACGAACACGCAGAATCCGTTTACTGATTTTGGAGTGTCTGGTTTCATTTTTAGAGCTTCTTTGACATTACTTAAAACATCATCTTGTCTTGATTTAGGTACTTTCGTAAGGTCAACGTTTAGACCACTACTTTTTATCGATCCTCTCCTATCTCTACTCCCTTTTTTCACGTTTGATTTTTGTAATTCATTTCCATCTTTTTCGAATAAATCTCTAAATTTACGTTCTCCGTTTTCTAGATAGCATTCTTTTATAACCGGGGAAACTTTTACATCGTCTCCCTCTAACCGTGATATAGGCTTGTAATCCGCCTTTTCTTCTGCTTTTTCCGCTAAACATATCACTCCGCTACGGTACGACTTGCTAATCTTGTTGCTTGCGTTGTTCGCTCCCCTGTAACGCTTAAATGTGTATGGTATAGGAGCTTCTTCGCTGAATGCGACACCTACGCGTATGAAAATGCCACCAAAGTATTCTTTCTTTTGAAACAATTTGTATGTTTCAAATTTTTCCTTATCTTCTCCATTCTGTTTTTTCAATTCTTTGATCAGATCATCACCTCTAAGCATTATTTTGCGTTGCAATTTCTTATGTTTTTCTGGTTCTTCGTCGTTTAGTTCTTCGTCGTCATTCCGATTTGACCCATTTCCCCTCAAAACTTTCTTTACACTGTAAGGTTCCCTCAATTTATCCAAAACATATTGCAAATCTGTGCCTAGAAGGATAACAAATTCTTTCAGTTCGTCCATATTGTTGTGATGAAACACATACGTGAATGCGTCCCCTTCTGGTGCATTTGGAAGTAGTTCACATGTTACTTTTTCATCGAAGTTGTTATGTCTATCGTTGGAAACGCTAACAACCGTTTCTATAATTATGTTGTGGTATTGAACGGCATTTTGCATCCAATTTGGTAGACCGCTCCAGTTGACGCTAGATTTTTTGATGTCGGTAGATAGAGCTGCCCAGTACATTTAGAGGTATATTTGGTTTATATATAGTTATTATTACTAAATACTTAATTATCGGCGTTCATCGTCGGGTACTTGTATTCAACAAGTAGTTCAGCCGTTACTTTGTAGTTTCCTTCAGGAACCTCGTTGGAGGAGAACTTGGCCTGTAGGGAATCAAAGGAGGTGTACGGAATCTGGCAAATAACTTGTTCGTACAATTGTTTGATTACGTTGTTGACGACTTCTTTGGAAACTTTGACATACTTGTTTTCACGTTTCTTTTCTTGTTCGGTGTTGATGCCCAACATTTCCCAATTTCTCGAGATCACGCGCAAAATCACCGAATCGGACTCTACGTAAAAGTAGTCTTCGCCTTTAAATGGAACAATGCCTTCCCACAGTTTTTCAAGGGTGTAACCGCCGTATTCGGAGATGAATCGGTTGTTCAATACATTGGATGGACTGTAGCATGCTTGATCCGGTCGCGCGCGCTCGTATGGAAGAACATTGACCAAGTTAATAAATCCGTCGGTTTCGCTGATATGAGACATGCCCATGTCGGTTGACTGAGGTGCGAAGAGGGAACCTTCGGTATTTGTAATCTGTGGGTTATTTTCGTATAGATTCAACGACATGGTAACATTTTCAGAGCAGTTGGAGTAAACCGACTTGAGTTTGATGTTAGTAACAATGCCCTTGTTAAGGTCTAGCTTTTTAAAGGAAGCTTGTTGTTCCTCGTCCAAATCTTCCATGTTGTAGGAGGGTTTAAAAACATCGGCCGCATTCTGAATGCGAATAGACTTTCCACTCATCAATTCATCAGCAGATGCATTGCAAGTAACAACAACGCGCCTGACATGCGTAGATCCGACTTGGCTGTCTTTGGCTCCTACGGTGAAATCTTCGGTGGATACGGTTTCAATTTCTTGTGGTTGTGCGGTATTACGGTTAACTTTACTCATTTTATATTATATTTGAGTGTGACATATATATATTAATTTAATACTTTGATGAACACATTTGAACTATAAATAGATCATTCATTATATGTAAATGGATGGTTGGGAAGAATCGTCTGTAAAAATAAACCATTTGGGTATGAAGCGTCGCTTAACGGAAGGTGATACATTTGACGATCTTACCGAAGCAGCGGAACGACCTCCTCCTCCTTGGATTGGAGTAGACCAAAAAACGCAGAAATGGGAAGGTAAGCGCGAAAAGGCGATCGGAGCAATGCGTAAGCAAATGACATACCAGTTTGTTATGTTGTTAAGTGGATTCACAAATGAAAAGATGAGCAAGTATTGGTCTCGGAAGGAGAATGCGAGTAGTAAAAAGACAGCGGAATGCAATATAAATGCAGACGACAACTACGACTGTGGTACGAAATCAGATGCAAAAAAATATCACGATTGGTACATAAACACTTCATGGGCGGACGGAATGATTTACTTGACTCCTATGGTCTATGGCCATATGGAAGAGGCACTCACTGCTTTGACCCAGCGTTTTGACCATTTGCGCGATGCTAAATTAGAATACTTTATAGAGTCTCCACGTATACGCACAATTTTTGCTCGTTTGGTATCAATGTGTATTCGTATTAGCGATGTTCTGTCTGGTAAAAAGTATCATTTGGATAGTACATATAGAAGGGTTCACATGGAAAGGCAACGTCTTATGAACGTTTTCAAACATGTGAAAATGGTAAGGGGTACTAGTTCATGGGACGAAGTAAAACTTGGACAGGAGCCAAGTATTAAATTGATATACGAGAAAGACGAAACGAACCCTAAATATGCGTCTGTGGATACAAGATGGGACGTTGCTCAGAGTTTAAAGTTGAAAAATGAGTTGATGCAATTACATAAACGTAAAAAATATTTAAATTAATGATTTTTCTACCATTGCACGTGGGAGTAAGAGCTTGTCTCCTCGAATAAATTTGCTAGATATGAGCGACCTCCAGTGATCTTTCATGACTTTGTGTACGGTTTCCTCTTTCAATGCAAATGGAATGATGTCTCTTTCCGTGTACTCGTCGCAAGCTACTCCTTTTGGAATATTTGCACGCGTTGGAGTCAATTGCAAGGTAGTAGAAGCATCCAACAGTCCCATAACTTTGTTTGCGGAAAACACGGCTTTGACCATACGGTATGGTTCGCCCTTTACAGTGTCACCCATTCGCATGACATGAGTATGGATGAGACTATCGGACGCCCATGAACAGTCGTTGTAAACACGACTACGGTGTGCATCGGATAGTTCGTTTACATTCATAAACCCTTTAAGAGAATCGGATGCGATATCACCGCTTGCATTTTGGCGTGCATAACCTATAAGTGCACTCTGAAGTACAAGTGCTTCGCCATTTGTCTTGATGGCATGATTGTAGAAGTGGTACGAATTTGCCCCTTTAAACAAGGAAATGTACTCGTTGGTCAGCGTTGGAGTTCCACCAATTTTGTCGCGTAGACTTTGACCGGCTTGTTGAAGAGTTTCACCATCGTTCTTGTTGGTCTTGTAATCCGAATATACGTCTTTCAGAGAGCTGCGTGTTACAATCCAGTGGTTTACAGTTGTTTGTGGGAGTGCGGGGGCTGCCGAATCTACAACAGTGTAATAGTTTACCGTTTGGCCACCAACTTCATCGACAGTGTATGTGCTGTAGGTACCAGCAAGCGAATTAATTTCTCCCAAATCACCACCATTTGGGAGTTCATGTTTCCCTTCGTATAGACTACGTGCTTTTGATAGTTCCGGGTGAAACCATGCTCTATCGCTTTCTGAAAGTTCGTAATTCGATACAACTTGAACGATAAGGCCCTTGTAAACATTTGTATTGTGTATTAAACTATGTTCCAAATCTTTGCTAAAATTGGACATTAGGCGTACCGATCGAACGCCGGACTTTTGACTGAGTGTTTCGAAGAAAGAGACGCCTTCTTGAAGGTCCTCTGGGATTCCATTAGGATAACGTTTCTGAAGTGCTTCCTTATTCATTGTTACTTAATTGTTTTGGAACTAATATAGTTAATATTTTTCGTTTTCGAGACAAATCCAATTCTATCCTTGTATATTCATCAATGGTGGCCATATTTTCCTTAACGTTGGCCATTGTGTTTTTAAACACATTTGGGTCCGCATCGCAAATTTTATATTCTATTTGCAACTCAGATGCTTTCTGTAAAATTTTGAAAGCCTTTTCATTTGGGTTGAGTTGTAGAAAATGTGTTAAAAATGCTTCATGGTTCAATGGTTTTCCCGTGATCGGTACGTATTTCATTTTGAAAGATTGACTTTTGTAATTTATACATCAATCAGACCGAGTGAAGTATATATACCATCTGATGTATGTATAAAATGTCTTTCATCCGTTACAAGAAACAAGCTCAACTAGAAGAAACTGTCGCTGAGACCCCACAAAAGCTTCATATTCGTATCGACGTTGCCCCCATTCCACAGGGCGCTTCGCAAGATATTTCAATGGAAAAACGTCAGATGCAAACCAATGCGGTTGAAAACGTCAGAAAACTAGGAAAAGACCTGTTTGCAAACAATAAAACCGTTGTTAGCAATACCGCGGGAGATCGTCTTTACCAGACCAAGGAGCTATATTCACAGCAGCTTGCAGTCGAAGATATGATCCCTCTTCTAACCGCCAGTGATTTGACCATTCGCGTGAACGCGATTCGGGAAGGGATGCACGCACATACCACATGTATGGAATTGAAGACGGGCGTATTGGCCGATTTGCTAAATGAGGCGATCGATAACAACAACGAAAAGACGACAAACCTGTCTCTTACCAATTCCACCGATAAGGGAGAAATGTTTGTTTCGGTTCGCGAAATCAAGGGGAAGCATTACATTAACAAGGTGGATTACAAGATTAATTCGTTTGAAGACGATAGGCTACATGTAAAGTAATTATTTTTTCGTTTTCTTAACATCAACAGTCGATTCTACACTCGAATCTATTTTTCTCTTTTTCGTTTCCGCTTCTTTGGGTTTCTTTGGTTCTGGTTTCTCAAACAACAATGCATCAATAGGCGGTGGTCCTTTTTGCTTGTCGGATAGTGGTAAACTAGTGTTTCGAAGCGCATATGTTGCGTAAGAGTCCCATGATATGACACCTTGTTCATACAATAAACGCAGTTGTACATTTGGTACAAACGGCGTAACTGGGAAAAACACCTGAACCATATATTTCTTTTTTGCCTCGTATGCATTCTTTTCTTTTGTGAAATCGACCTCTTTCATTATTTTTTCAGTGTGTAAACGGTTGTATATGTCCGATAACATTACACCAAGCTTCTTCTTGTACCATAGGAGCGTATGCATAAACGAATCGTGTATTCCTTCATCGTCCGATCGATGAATTCCGCCACTGTCGGCAAACATCATGCTACGAGGCACCCCTAACACCGCACAAATTTCTTCTTGTACTAACTTGTGGATATTTACCATGTCCGTGCGACCGGTTGTCATAGCCGGGTTCACTACATGGTGTCCCATAGGCATCTGGACTACATTATTCAGTGTACTTTGAGCTTTTACCGCCGCCGCACGACCCAAGTATTGTTCGTACAGTTCTTTCTGTTTCTCCAACATTTCTACTGCCGATTTGTTGCGTGAAAATGACATATCATCTCTGTTTTCGGTTGCACCTGCATCGGCATAGAAATCGTAATCCACTCCTTCTTTGCGCTGTGCGCTGTTTTGTTCCTTTATCTCGGAAAAAAAGAACGGATTTGCTCGTCTCAATTCCATGTCTACACATGTTTCACGAATACGTTTTAGAAACATTAGTCGTGGGATAACCTTCGCAATAGAGGATGTCAATTTGCCATCGATTCGTGGTTCCAATCCGAAATGATTGAATACAAAAGTGTTCGGTATCTCCGTGTCGGCTTCGTCCACGGACAACACGTGCCAAATGTATTCATTGCGTTCAATATTTACTTTTATTCGATATGTTCCTTGTTTCATAATACTTGGATAATTTCCCTCGAAACTAACGACGCAAAACCCAAAACATAAGATAGAATCTATTGCATCCGCACAAAATGGAATCCATTTTTCATCCACCATCTCTTCTAGTTCGGCGTCCATTTGCATTTTCTTCTTACAACCACCTTTACAAAACTCTATTCCATTATTTAGCAGGTGTGTATTGATCATCTGACGACACATTTGCAACAAAGTGCTATTATGGTAAGAATTGTACACGTACTCCATCTCATTTGAACTGACAATAAATGATTTTTCCATTTTAGGTTATAAATGTCTTATATTTATAGTCCAAATGAAAAGAAAACGTGGAGACATGATAGGCTACGAAAAGGACGAATTGTTGGTAGAAACCACCGCATTAAATATCAATTTTAACCGATGTTTTAATGTCGAACACAATATTTTGTTATTCGAATATGCAAAAAACAAAGAATCAGAAGTTATTTTTCGTCTAAACCAAATAGTAAAGCAAGCAATTGAATCAGAGAAGTATATAGGCATGCAAGATATTATACTATTATGCGAACCGAGCGAAGCGAACGTACAGACGTAGTTCAAGAGAAAAAAAATATTGGGTTCATACCCATCACAGTATGTGTCGCACTACTAATAGGAGGAGTTGCAACTATCGGATATCTAGTTTACGCACATATAAATAATATGTAAAAGTATATTAAATGTGTCAAAAAGACCAATATATGACCAGTATATATCTATTAACAGGTAGTCTCACCATATTCTCCAGTGGTCTATTTATTTTATTGGCCATGGGGAAAGTGCACAAAACAGATCAATTGAAAGACAGAAATGCCATTCGCAAAGCCAACCAACCAGTACTACCTACCAATACTTTAAAGGTCGTAACTCCTCGCCCATATCGTCCAAAGAACCAGAGCTGGATTTTGTAAGGATGGTGATCGGATTTGTATTGAAATAGTCGTTGTGAATGCATGCCTTACCAGTTCCGTTCTTTAGATCAATCCACGTATGTACCATACCAACCTGTGTTACCTTTCCCTCAAAAATACCACATTTTATCATACAACCGGTCTGAATAGTGGTATCGAACACGATACCCGCCACCATCTTTTTCATAATTGGTTGCAATGCTAAACCAAGCGCTAAGCCCAAACCGGTCAACAAAGACGATACCATACTCACTCCAAATGCCAGATAGACGCTAAGCAACAGACCAATAAAAAAAACCATAGTGAGTACCAACTGGAACACATGATTATGCCGTGATACAAATTGCTTTAGATTTGATCGACGAAACAGTTCAAACAACCCCAAGGTCAATAGTATTGTTAGTATCAGGGATAAAAAGCCAAAAGCAATATCCTCCCAACGTAATTCCATGTAAAAGGTGGAAATGCATAAATTATACTACTATATATTTGTTTTTATATAATTTATATGACCCTTAAACCTATACACATCGACCATGCGCCCAAACTTATTAAATGGAAGAACAAAGCAGCCTTCATTGAATTCATTAATCGTTTCTACAGTCCATCGCTATTCGTTGTCGCGTTTCTTACCGCATATGATTTAATAGACACCACTTATTCCTACAGTATATTCCTTTTGGCGGTGATCGCATTTCTTTCGTCTATCGTTATTTCTTACAGCTCTTGGGTTCGATGGAAAAAAGACTTTATTTATTTGGCTGAGAGAGATACACCGATTCCGTGGAAAACCAGTGCAATCATAATTTTAGCAGAGTGCATGCTTCAATTTTTGGTGTCTATTATATCCTTCTGGTGGGTTAGTCGTGTACCAACATGTATAAACGACTGGATAGGCGTTAGCCGCCACGACCAAAGGTACGCATGGACCGTTCTTTTGGTATGTACATTTTTCTTACACATTCTGGTATGGAAACAATCGTCCAAGGAAATGGATAAATGCTTGCGTCAAACATACAGTCATTTGGATTCAAACGTCTAACGGAGCCTTTGTCCAAATATGATAGGGACGCGTCTCAGATCGAACAAATCGCAAAGGCCCACGTTTTAAACCCGGACGCTCGTTCACGGGACGCTCCATGTAGGGTATTAGAGTAGCAATATCGTCCAATGGAAGAGTACCCGAAGGAATAGGTGTTTTTCGCTTGGACTGACAATCCCGACGCGTGCAACCATCTGAATACGGCTTTATATGGTTCCATTTGTCCTTTGTGTTCCATACCATCAAATGACCATAGGAACGATAATTAAAGGATGGACGTCTATACGTCTCTCCACAACATGTCCATTTCTCCAATACATGGTCGTACTTTCCCGGGTGATATTTACATTCCCAACATCCGATGTTTTCCATTTCGGTAAAGAATCTACCACAGTGTTGACACTCATGAACATCTGTAAACAGCCGGATTGTAAGTTCGACTGCCTTTTTGCTAGCGTACAAAGACATTTTAATGTACTAAATATAATATTTATACCCATTTTAATTCCAATACATCGATCGCATGTTGAATCATACATGACTCTTTAGGGTTTGAAGTGCTGTATTCCGTCTGTTTCCATCCCTCTATGTCGATGGCCTTTATCGTTACTTCTTTGCTACGAATAACTTGCTTTAGATCACCATTAAATTCTTCTGTACATTTTATTTTCTCAGGTGATCTGTATATTACTTTTGCATTGCCAAATGCCTTTGAATTTGAACATAAGAGGAATATGTGATCTTCAATCGGTCGATCGTTGAATGAAAACTGAAAAGCAAACAAAATATCTTCCGATACAGCCACGCATTGGTATTGCATAGACTTACTGAGTGCTTGATGTTTAAATTTTACATCTTCCGATACAAATTCAGCGCCTGAAATTTCGATCGCGGTTTCCGTCTTTGTTTTTGAACCGGTGAATTCAATACCACTGATTATACCGTTTATATCTTGGGCCATCCACACCGCCCAAATGCACAAAGCCACGAAAAGAATAATCCAATGCAATCTGGTCGCTTTTTTATATCGAGACATTCGCCATTCGGATGAATTCAGCTTTAAGCCCGGTACTTTGCACATGCGTTTGCACCGTTGACTACACATTTAATCCACAAAATATGACTATATATACCTATATCAGAGAAAAACCAATATATATTATTGTTTCAACCTCCTTAAAATGTCTAGTTTAAGCGAAGCGAATGAAAAATTATTGGAGATATACAAGGCAGAATTAGCGCCGCCAACAAGTTGGGAATTGAAGAATGCCATAGCATACCGTCGGGCATTGAGTGGCTTGCCCAAGAAAAACCCTAAGGGCATAATCGCTAGGTTTGCTCCTATCGGGGGTATAGGTATGTCAAATACAAGTATACCACAGTCATTTCCATTTATACGGTTTACAAATGAGAACCCGGACCCGGACGATGAAGAACTACTAAGACGCGGTGAATTGATACGGAACGCCATGAACAAATACGACCCGTACTCCACAGATCATTTTGAACCTTTGATTTTTATTAGAGGAGAACCTGAATCACCGGATAGCATACGATACAATGCCAACCTTGTTGATGCCCCTTCCGTACCAGACCCGGTTATCGAGTATATTAAAACACTGCCAAAGAGTCCCGGTCCAAAAATGGAAATTCTAAGCAGCGCCAAAAAATTTCAGGCAAGTGATTATGACGCCGACAAACTGTTTTTCTGGACCGATGGTGCGATTAATGATGCTAAAGCAACGCCCGCAAACGGAAACATGTTAAACATACATTTGGCAATAAAGCGGCACGGTGGTGATTTCCTTCTAAAGTTAAAGGAGGAGCATGTGAACCGAATGATCGATATACAAATCGAAATCGACCGCCAGTTACGAGAATTCATGATCTTTGGCACAACCGGCAATTATGTTAATCGTTACACGTTTATGGAGGCGTTGAGTACATTTCCTAACGAAGCAGATAACATGATGTACAACTATGTTATCGACGATGCCACGTACAAAATCTTTGCCAAGACGTTGGAAATCGACAGCAAAGGATACCGTAAGTGGAAACGCTATGTGGCAGACAAAATGGCCCGATATTTGCGTTTCATGACCGTTCATTACAAGGGAAAGGCGGAAACATCTGGCGCTAGCAATGATATGGAAAAATATACAGATTTAAATGCCAAAGCAGCAGACAATCGGGACCGAATAGATGCCATAACACGTGTCAGGATTGCTAGGGTCGCACCAGCAGCAGCAGCAGCACCAGCGACACCACCGGCGCCTCTTAGTTTAGAGGATATGCGCAAAAATATTATAGCTAATATTTCGAATACTGATATTGCTTCAAAGGCCAACCCGCTGTGTGGTGCTAACAAAAATGTCACCAATTATACAAAGCGCATGGAGCGCTGGGGCTTTGATGTTAGTGTTATACAAGATAAGCAGAAGCTGGCGGAATTGTTGGCGTCCTTTGTTGTTAACGATCTGATACGCCTATATGAAACACCTGCCTTCTGTGCATTCGATCAGAGAAACATTATTGTCAAATTAGATGAAAAATTTCCGGTAACAGCAAACACAGATGAAAAAAGAGCTACCTTCACATCGAATATTGCAAAGGGGATTGCTCTCACCCCATCCGCCCCACCGGCAACGCCACCGGCAACGGGACCCACATCCGCGCCACCGGCAACGGTAAAACCACTAAAAGACAGAGTGATGGAGAACAATCGAGTTATCCCCAAAGGCAGTCGTGCAAATGGAAAGGGGAGGAACGTTTATCTACAACGTATGAAACAACTTGGGTTTGAAAAATCACCTATTATAAACGATTTTAAAGGGTTTACAAAAGCTGAATTGGTGGAACTGTTTGATAAGGATGGCATGTTACGAGTAGATGACCAAATATTTTTGCTACTTGATATTACAGGGATTGACAAAAAAACATTAATGGCGTATTTGAAATCAAAGGGAGGAAACAATCAAAATAACCGAATTCAAATGGTTCTGGATTTGGTTTCACCGCCGCGCGGCGTACTTATTGGGGATTACATCGTCTACATAGAAAAACGAGGTGAATTTTATAGCAAGTTTAGTAAGAACAACTGTGTCAGGTATTTAAGACCGAATTTTCCATACGACAACCGTATAGGTGTGATCAGTAATATAAACTGGGATGATGGAGATGCTGATATTAAACTGTATGAGGAAGTAAAAGATAAGGGCGCACCTCCCGAATTCAGAGTCAAACTCGTTTTTCTCGAACCCCTAAAGCCTGAAGATTGTAATAGTGAACAATTTAACAGTAATATAGCTTTGAAAGCCGCACAAAAACAACAACTTAAACAACAAATTTTCGATAACCAAGATTTTGGTATTCTTGAAGGTCAGGATGCTCTGGATTTTATTAAACAGAAGAAACTAACGTTGTCTACGTCCACACCCGGTATTGAAAAGCAATGGTTCAATGACAGTAGCGTGGTCAACGATTTGCATTACAGTGCCAAACTATATTACGACGCGGAGAATGGAGATGTTAATCGTTTAGTAATCGCATGCATAGAGGCATCAGACGATATTGACGAGGTAGGTGCCGGTGATGAAACAACTATGGAATTGATTGAAATACAGAATTATGCGAAGAAAGCTGTAAGAAGTACAGTAAGTATCCGCCCTTTTGTACAGAAGGTCCTTAAAGAGGAAGATTACAACGGGGTCAAGACGGTGTATTTGAGCCCGGCAAACAAATCTTTAACGAAAATGTACACAGATTTATGGGGTATGGAAGAAGCAGAACTCAGTAAAGATGCTAAAAATAGAGGCGTTACAAGTACATGGCTAAAGGCGGAAAAATCCAAATTGATAAAAACCTTAGGCAAACCCAAGCAAGTTATGGAAGCCGAGAAAAAAGCCCGAGAAGCTGCTTCAAAAGCACAGCAAGAAATCATTAACGCCAAAGAATTAGCAGCTACCACAGAATCAGGCGACAATTGGTATGTTCTGAAAGACGGAAACGATACTATGTTCTACATATCTTCACAAGATGGAAACGAAAACCTAATGTCAATTATTGGTTCGCTGCCCACCGACGACCACATTTTGAAGCACGAAACCCTAACATTAAAGAAGGTAGGTGATTTTCACTTGTTCAAAATGGATAATTTAACATATAAGGTCAAGTTGGACGACGATTTAACGGATATAATACTGACTCGTAATGTGGGAAAAGCATTGTTGATCGACGAAACAGTTCAAACAGGACCACTGATTTCTGAAATCCGTAAACAGGCTCTAGATGGTCTTAAAGCACTTCACAAGGTAGGCATCGTTCACCAAGATATTAAACTTGATAATATGGCATGGGATGATAAAACAAATAGGTTAACCATAATCGACTTTGGAAACGCGCGGAAAGTAGGTAATGCATGTGAGTCTACCTTTAACGGTGATGACTATAACATTCTACCACCGGTTGGTGTTAGTGAGAATCAATATTTTTCTGACAAGTGGTCTTTGGTACTTGCATTGTTACAATATGGTAAAAAGACAATGTATGCAAGTGGTGATGATCCAAACGATACAATAAAATCAGAATTAACAAAGCTGCTGTTTTCTGCTGATACAGAAATGAAGCAAGATCAGAACGGGTGTTTCAAACTACTTCCGGAACCAGAGCAATCCGGACTGATGTTTCATAATGATGACGATGAAACATTTAAGTATCGGAAGGAACTAATGAAGGATGTTAAAGTGACTACGTTTCATCATCTATGGTTCATTTTCAATAGACAAGCTGATTTTAATCCCCCAAACCTAGACGAAAAGGGTTTAGTACCCGGGTATCGAGACAAATCTGAACTGATAGATGGTGTTGACTATGTTAAAGAGTTAGCAATACGAATGGGCAAAACCAATGTGGACTTGGCCAATAAATGGATCGAAGGTCATTTGCGTTGGGAGAATCTACAAGCTCAAGTAGTTGGTCAACCATTAAAATTAATAACAGGAGCAAAGATTAAAGACAGCAAAACTCAGAAACCACAATTCAGAACGGAAACGTTACGTGACGATCTAGGCATCAAATATTACGGCATACCTACCAAAGAGGTGGTAGAAATATTTAAGATTATTGGAAACTACGAAGCTGCTAATAAAATCAAACCGACTTCTTCGACTTCTTTGAATTACGACTCCTTCAGCGATGCGGAATTGGACGAGTTGGAAGTTACGTACGAACCGTACGACGAAGAAGAACTGGACCGACTCATGAGCGAGTATGATTCATCTTCTGGAACCGATGCCAACATGTCGTACAATTCTTATAATTCCGAATCCGAACAATCGGTAGAATCCGATAGCTATGATTCAGACAGTGATTGAGACAGATAAATATTAATATAAATACAGTATCATTAATTATATAAATGCCACCGATTTACGTGTGTTTCCTACAAAATGATGCTGAAATAATGGAACGTCATTGGCTGAATGCGATGGCGGCCCGAGTTGCTCCCGCTTCCGATGGAAATCCAAAGATACATGTTGAACTATTTTTCCCATCTGAACATAGTAATCTAGAAGCAGATGTTATGAATGGCGAAGCATGTTCGATACATTATTCTGGTTCGGTATTCATTTCGAAAAAACGATTTAGTAGGAAACAATGGTGTTTTCGGACTCTATCGTGTACGCAAAAGCAGTATGATGAAACGTATAAATTCTGTAAAGAACATGAAAAGGAGGGATTCAATTACGTTTCGTATTTTCTTCAGCCTGTAGGTCTTACTCCGGGTCCGTATTTTCTAACCTCGTTCGGCGTTTCACCCCGGTGGTTTTGTTCGGAAATATGCGTAGAAGCTTTGAAAGCCGGTGGTGTACTTTCCAACGATGTCCGATCATCTATGCATCCCCAAGAGCTGTACAATATTTTGAGGGATATAACTACACCCGACACTGTTCGAAACTGTAGAGATGTGTCTCTAAGGTTTATATAGGTAGGCACCATTTGTACCACGAACTTATATACATGATGTAAACCGACCATACCGCGTTGGGAATCATTTTCGGGTACTCGAACACCAATACCATTACATACATACAACAAACGACAGAGACTTTGAAAGCTTTGTCGAAATGAGCGTGCGTGAATGGTTTTACCCAAGCAACGGTCCCCATGTACCATATCATATAGGGAATGAGCATTTCTCGTACGAATGACAGAGACAGAATACACGAGTTGTACAGGATTAGTACAAGAAAGACGAGCCGGACGATGGAAAAACTAGGAAGAATCCAAACTTTTGGTAGTGTACGAATTTTATTAAGTTTGATGTGTAAAGGCATAATCCCCTGTAACATTCGGGTCATGGAACCAAAAATTATATGTAAAAATATACATAAAGCAATTAATTCCATTTATTAATTATACAAATACTTTATATAGTATGGAAACAAGATGGATTTTGGGATTGGGACCCGTGATTGTAGATGAACAATTTATCAAAGACATTGGAAGGCGTTCGGTTCATTGGTACCTGAACAGCAATCCATTATCCAAGAACCCAATGAAAGCATTGTTGCGTATTTATGAAGACTGTGGTAATAAGTATTACCAGTTTACCAGATATATTTCTCAAACCATGGGAAATATGATGTACTCGCACGTTCACCAAATGCATTGGAAGGGGATCATGATGCAACAACCAGATACTTACGTGATTCGAGCCTACACCAACCCTAACCGTGTGTACGCTTCTATTCATTTGGATCTATACGACGAACGTTTGAGACGGTGTGGTGAGCTACGCGTAGTGTCTATGATTGATTTGGACACGGATCAAACCCGTATTTCTGTAAAAAGACTGTGAAACATGTTTTCCCAATCGGTCCAATCATCGAAATTGTGTATGTACGTAATAACACCAAATTCCAACGGTTCGGAAGGTTCTTTCAAGTATATCTGTGTATTGCTTTCTTCTATCTCATTAAACATGCATGTATTTAATATGAATCGAATAAACCTCTTGTACTCTGACATATCTTCGAAAAACAAGTACCATTCCCTTAACTGATCGTTAAATTCTACGCTTGTATCAACCCCTAAGTCCCGCAACCTATGTTCAACTTCGTGCGGTTGTAGCACCGTTCGCTCTAACATTTGTTGAAGCATCCGTTTCTTTTATACTATAAATATGAGCGCTTGTCGTAGAAATGATTTGGGATATGAAACAGTGCATTCGTAACAACAACGACCTTCAGAAATCATTGAATCTACCGGTAGACGAGGAAGAAAGTCGTCGAATGTGCGTGAAACTCTTCGTTATATTCGGAATGATGAATTAATTTTTTCATGTATTTAAATCGTTATGGAGAATATAAAATGAGTATACCAACAGATGCACAAAAATGCCTACCCCAAGTATGGTAACTTACGTTATTAATATTGTTGTAGTATTTATCTGTATTATTTTTGTAATAAAATGAAACGACCGTCTTATGATGAACTTGGTGGAACAAAGGAATATATAATACGTGCAAAATTAATAAAAGATGAATTCATTAAAGTCTTAAACGGTGGGGCGGATTTAATCGTATAAATATAAGCGTGTAATAGGATATATGTATCTGTTACTTTTATTACTAATAATATCATGTGCACATGCCAATGTGACCGTTACACTGTACGAAGACGCCGCCCTACCATTAGAAACCCTATGCAAACAATCAATACCACCTAAAAGTCAATTAATAAAACCCAAAAATAGAGCGTTTCAAATCTTATCATGGGATGTAGGATGCGAGAAAAGAAAGTCCACTCTCGCGAAATGCAGTACAGCGTGCAACAATGGGTGTTGTGGAACTACGTGTGCTGGCAATGCATGCAGTGGGGGTGGGTGTTGTACTGCTTCAAAAAATATATGCCAAGAAGCTTGTAATTTTATGTTTGCACCACAAGTATATAATATTATACAGTATACAAACGTAACGAATGAAACGAGATTTATAGACAAGACTAGGTGGATAAACAAGACACACAATATTACCATATACACTAATAGAACACGCTGGACCAATAAAACACATAATGTGACCAGATTTGTTAACAAGACTAGGTGGATAAACAAGACACACAATATTACCATATACACTAATAGAACACGCTGGACCAATAAAACACATAATGTGACCAGATTTGTTAACAAGACTACGTGGTCTAACAATACTTATACTATAGAGAATGTTATATGGGTAAACAAAACCAGATGGATAAATAAACCAACAAACCAGTCAACCGTTATTACGGAGAAGTTAGAGAACACAACGACCACATATGGTAAACCTACCACTGTCAACGATTTAATTATATGGGGTTCCTGCATGGTAATTGGTTTTATGGGTGGGTGTTTTTTTAGTTACGGCGTGTTTAAATTTAAAGAATTTTTAGACAGCTGGTTTGGTTGTTTGGATTGTGATTCATTTATTGAATCATCGCCAGAAACACCACCTAAGAAGATAGATATACAAATACATCCTAGAGTAGATACGCTTAGAAGGAGGTCGTTATCAAATTCACCTAAAGCTAGAAAACGTATGGAAATTTAATCGGTAAATGTAGCACCGCACCACAGGTCGGGTCCCTTATCCATTCGTCATTAAAAGAAGAGATGCCAGTGTATATGGAGACCCCCAAGTTTGCTAAATTGAAATATTAAAAATATTTAGATGTTTTAGGTTTGTATTTTAAATTCTCAAAAATGGTATCTTCTATCACCTGTGCCCGATTTCCAAATTCCTTCTTGAAAGTTTCGTCCATCTTTAGTGTATTTGCCCTCGTTTTCTTAGAGTGACACGGTACGCATAATGCACACAGATTCTCCCATACATCTTTACCACCGTACCTCAATTCCTCTATGTGGTCGATGTGAAAATCTGGCTCTAGTAACACTCTACAGTGCGCGCATCTCCATCGAGTCTTGTATGCTATTTCTATTCGGTGCGAAGTGCTATATGCTCGCTTCTTCGGCTTTTTCGATTTGACGTACTCTTTGATACTTAAACACATGATAATGCCCTCTTCCCTATGCAAATAGTTCATCAGATCGATTACACTGTCTTCAAAGATAAATCCACCCTTCCGGTAGATGGTCTTTGGACAGGAACGAAACACGTAATCGTCCAACATGAAGATAGATCGCTCTTGTTTGAGCAACCTCTCCACATCTTTGGCTGAATATGAAACGAACCCATCGATGTTCTGGGTCGCAATGTCCATTTAACAACACATCTAAGACTTATATACTCAAAATAACGATCCTTCTGGAAGCGTATACGGTACGAGAAAGATCTGTAACATCACCCACGCGTGCCAGACGTTGATAAAGCTGACATACTGAAAGACTCTCATCTGTCTTTGAAACAATACGGTGATGATCATAAATGTCAATAATGCGATTATGCCACTTACCCAATGCCACCATTCCATGGTATGGTAGTAGACGATCCCGTACAATATCATTATGGAAGAGCCGCATATTATGTCCAAGACTTTGGCGACGATGCTTGGGTACAAGAATCCTTGGTTCATGGACGCAAATACCAACAATAGACACCAAAGCGTACACATCGTGATTCTGGCCCATTCAATGTGCATTCGCGTGTAAGCAACTGAGAACCCGAAGAAGCTCATGCATAGAATAACAAATATGACAGAATAAAGAGTGTATGGCTTTTTTACAAATTCTTCCATTTTAACACTATGATCTTTTATTTATATGGGTTTAATTTAATGAATGCGGGTTTCTGTGGTGGAGAGAAGACTTGACCAATCAAACGGTGTTTTTTCTTGCATTTCCGGCAGTGCCAACAGGTAGTGTTTCAAATCAAATGCTTCGTCTATCATTCTATCGATGCTTTCTTTTTGTTGTCCATTCAGGACTTGCATTTGTTGCTCTTCGTTTTTTGCGGCTATCAAGTTCCTCCTGACATTTCGCGCGTGGTTTCTGGAATCTCGAGTTCTATTGTATATTGGAAGGTGTTTAAATGGGTTTAAACCGCGTTTTATGCGTCGTTTGTTGATGGTTTTCAACCGTCGGATGTCTTTCTTCTTTTGTTTTTCTACTTCCTGTAATTTTTTTAATTCGTTTTGACAGTAGTCGTGGAGTTCTTTAACCAATGCCGGTTTACTGTTTTCGCCAAGTTCGAGTTCGGTAACAACAACATATCCGTGGTAGTGATACTTATCAATGAAATTATGGATGTATCTGTCGCGATCACCGCACGCATGGTTCAACAACTCTAACATTGAATTACGTACACGTTTGATGGTTGTCCATTTAGACCATCCCCGACGTCTGAGGCGTTCGTTGTGACGTTTCTGTTGTTCGACAAAACAACTAACATTGTGGTTTATTGAAGCGATTTCGATTTCGTTGTTCATGTTTAACGGTGAAAGATCTATACGATTTATGTTTTTACAAATACGTTTTATGTTTTTACAAATATGTTTTATGGTTTTACAAATACTTTTTATGTTTATGTTTTGGATTCGACCATCAAGACAATACCCGTGGACCTCTGGCCCGCACCCATCCAATGGTAAGCCAACGCTAATAGTCGGGCCACTTATGTCGGGCCACTTTGGACCATGTTAGTAGCTACTGTGTCCATACTACCCACTATCTTCAGCCTAAAATAAATGGGCCTATGTCCCTGTTGACCCATTTGGAGAGAGACCCTCTATTTGAAATTTTTTTTTTTTTTTATTTTTTTATATATTACGTAGTTGGTGCTATTGCATGTATAGTATAACAGGTAATAATATATATGCTGTGCGATGTTTACTCAAATTAGGGAAAAAAAAGTTTTTCTCTGAGTAGGGTGCCCTCTCAAAATCGTCATACAGGTACACAGGCCTATTTATTTTAGGCTGAAGATAGTGGGGAACAGGCGATTAGTGGGAAATACATGGGAATATCATACGGCCATCTTGGCTTTTAGGGCGGCGTGGCAGTTATACCCCTCTATTTTTACTTCTGACCGCTTCAAACCCCACAGACCATCTTTCTCTCTTGTTATGGATAGTTTCGGAAAGGGATGGGGCACTCGCTGAGCCTGAATGGCAGCTACCCCCGCATGTTCCTCGTATAGGTGAGCATCTCCGATAACAATACGAAGTGTCCCTACTTTACGGTCCGATTCGTGCGCAATGAGACTGGTGAGTAGTGCGGTGGATGCGATGTTAAAGGGAAGTCCAAGAAAGACATCGGCGCTTCGTTGATACATCTGACAATGCAATCGATCCTCACAGTCTACGTAAAACTGGTAGGAAACGTGGCATGGGGGGAGCGCCATCTCATGCTGCTGCTGCGGATTCCATGCACTTAAAAGAATACGACGACTACCGGGATCGTTTCGTATGAGGTTAATAATACGCTTGATCTGATCCTGTCCCTTTCCGATGTAGTCGGAGGTACAACCGGTGTATGGAGCACCAAAATGCCTCCATTGAAACCCATAGACGGGCCCCGCATCGTAGCCACGGTCTTTGGTATTGCCGTCCCATATGTGCACCTTCTTGTCGCGAAGCTCTTGGACATTCGTACTTCCACGCAAAAACCAAGACAATTCCTCTACAATACCCTTGAAAAACATCTTTTTGGTTGTTAATAGCGGGAAAGAGTTACTCAAGTCGAATTTTAGAGTATGGCCGAAGGAAGAGTAGACGGTTCCGGATCGAGTGGAGCGGCGTTCGCCTTTGGTCAATAGATTATGTAATAGTTCTAGATATTGTGTTTCCATTTATAAGATATTATTATAATATTTATACTGAAGTAATCGCGGTGTGATCGCATTGCTTCATAAAGGCCATCTCCCCTTCTCGTACCTTACGAACTCCGGCATAGATATTTGGACCCCAATGTCCAGTATTCAATTGGGTCAATTTCATCTCAGAACCTGCAGCACCCACAGCCGCTGGCTTACCATCCGCGCCTAGTCTGGTGTATTGCATACCACGGAAGCAAACGGTGTTGTAACGTTGTACGCGCATGATGTATTCGTCATTGATATTGTTACGGTACGGTTCCAACATGCCTAGGTTCATGGCCGTGTAGGCGGAACCGGAACCGGCGTAGTGTTCGTCTTGGGCATCTTCTTCGTTAAAGATATCGTACACCGACTGTTGGAATCGTCCGGTCATGTCAAGAACATCTCCTTTAGGCGGTTCGGTCGTTGGTACCGCGATGATACTCGGTCCAGTCTTGCCTAGGGTGTTCTCGTCTACTGCCTTCTTGAATTCATCTTCTGTGAACAGTCTGGTGCCTTCTCCGCCAACGTATCCCTGTGAAAAGATGTCCTCTACGATGATGTAGTTCTTTGGACGCTTCACAACACTCTTGCTGTAGAAGGTATAATGTCCAACATGGACTTTCCTTAAAATGTCGTCACTCAACATAAAGTCATGATGGCCATGATAGGTGTTTCCAAGTTCACTACCTCCCTTGGCCAAGATGGCAGATGCCATGCGGTAGGTTTGGAATGGTCGGAAGAGGATGTAACCGGTAACGGTGCCACCGGCAGAACCCAAAGCCTTCGTACCGTTTGATGACGATCCATTTGTAACACCGGTACCGAATCGTTTATCGGCATTGCCGGTCCCAGTAATATCAGAGCCCTTAATGCGTTCAAACTTGTCGGAATCGGCGTCATAGATGGAAATTTCACCTGTTTTCTCGACATAGAAGAATTCACCGCATTGGCGTTCGCGAACCATAAGATCCACCGGTTCTGAAGTAAACTCGACATCGAAGCTCTGAGCCTCGAACACTGGGAGTCCACGGAAGCTGGCGATCTTGTCACCGCTTTCTCGGTTGGTTACGGCCTCTGGACCGCGTTCCTTGTAGGAAAGGGCATCCCCACTAACCATATGTACGTAAATCCCCATCTTATCGGGAAATACCCACAGGCTTGGTACCACTCCTTCGCGTTTAAGTTCGTGCTTCAATTCGGCGTCCAAGAGGTACAGACCATCACGTGATTTCTGTACAATTGCCCACCGTTTGCGTTCTTCGCGAAAAAGATCGTTTCTTCGGTTGACTTGACGTCCAAACTTACGCCTCCATTCGCGGTAGTACGACTTACCGCCTAGCAAGGCATGAATTACACCGAAGTAGCATGTCGTGTGAACGGCATCGGTGATTTGTTGGAGGTTCAGGGCGAAATGGCGCTTGCCACGCTCTGTCTTGTAAAACCCATGTTCGATGATAAATGCCAAACCACGTCGTAGCAGATTATCAGTGTGACTTTCGGACTCTTGCGTCACAAACCTAGGCAAACCTTGGTGTGGTTCTAGATCTGCAAGTGTCCGGTTAAAAGAAAAGATCTCCCACGCGATGTGCAATTCATCGGTGTATTCCCACGGCAACAGTGATCTGGTGTAGAATTCGTCTTCTTTACGGATCATAAAGTCGAGGGTTTCTTCCAAATACTTATTTTTTCCCACATACGCGCGAGGCAAGTTGTACGTCTCATGACTTAGCTTGTCGTCCGCGCGTAGTGCTTCATGATGACCGGCGGTCGGGCCAAAGAAAGAGGTAAGAGGGTGAGAATTTTCACCGGTAGTGAGAGTGCCCAAGGCGGCGTCCGTGAGTACGCTTAGTCCAGTTGCTGCTGAGGATGATGATGTTGGCATTTTATATAATAAAAGGTACGGGATATATATAGTATAATTTTCTTTTTGGTAATTGGTAAGTGCCACCGTAGCACGGATTTTAGACCACTTGGATATATAAATACATTAAAACTCATATAAATATGGGAGGTTTGATATCACTGTTTTCGGATTGGGTCAATGGAAATCAAGAAGCTTCAATTTTAATACTCGGTCTGGATGCTTCTGGAAAAACAACTATTCTGAACCGTTTAAAGTACGGTGACAACATGGTGACGGTCCCTACGATCGGTTTTAACTGCGAACATATCAAATTCGGCAACTTGTCGTTTATTGGATGGGACATTGGCGGTCAGGACAAGATACGTAAGTTTTGGCACAATTATTTTGAGAATGCGGACGCGGTGGTGTTTGTAGTGGATTCAAGCGATCGAAATCGTTTTCCAGCGGTGCGCAAAGAATTGACCAATTTGACACAGCACAGTTACTTAAAAGGATGTGCGTTTTTGGTGTTTGCGAACAAGCAGGACTTGCCGAATGCGGCCAAAACATCCGAAATAGAAGAAACGCTCGAGTTGCACAATATGATGCGCCATATTACGGCATGGAAAGTATGCGAATCAACGGCAACCACTGGTTGTGGAATAGACCGTGGGTTCAGTTGGTTATCTAGTCAGGTATAACAATAAAATAATTGTATATATCGTAATATCAAATATAACAAATGGCATCATTCGCCGTAACACCCGCCGTAACACGTTCACAAACATTATTGGATCAATTTCGGTCTCAGTTAAATAGAAACACTCCAGATATTAATAGCACCGTTTCGCAACGAAATTTCCCGGTAAACAGACTTACATCCGATGATTTACGGAAATTGATCAGATTGGGTAGAAAAGAAGCAATAAACCGGTTAAAACAACGCTTCGGATTTCCATCGGAAATATATGGTAAACAACTCATTGACGAACTTCGCTACATATACGAAGATTACGAAGATCCGAATTACGATCAAATGAGTTTCATCCTATCCGAACCGGAATTCCCGATGCAAGAGATTACAGTCGATGATCAGATGTATTTAATTCAAGTCGGAGCAAGAGATGCGGTACGGATATTGGAAGAAAACGGCGAGGTTCTAAAAGAAGCTTATGAAAAGGCATTTGGTTATCTTGAATTTGATATCGAAGAATCGAAACCTGCTATCCGAACCATTCTTTCTATGCCAAGTTTTCCAGTCGAATTGATCGATTCAAAGGTTATTAGTGAATTGATTCAATTGGAGTTGGGCCCTCTGATCTCTGACCTATCGGCTCGCTTCAAAATCGATCAAATGGAGGATATTTTCGTAAATCTGTTCGAGCTTGGAGAATGGCATGTTATGGAAGAATTGGTATTCTATATTGACAGACGAGATGGTCAGATTCCGGGGTTTCCTCTTCTTCGTTTAGAAAACCCAGATATAATGAAACAATTAATCAAGGATGATCGAATTATATTGCTTCGAAACATTATAAACGAATTGCCAGCACCCACACAGAAAGAGTTATTTGTCGAAAACGGATTATTTCACTTGGCTGCCGATTCCATACAAATATTCAAAATGTTTATTGAAAAATTGACCAAAGAAACAGTAGAGGTTGGCTTAACGACGCCGGATTCGGATCTAGACGATGCAATAAATTATGAAAACCAATTCAAAGGCAATTTACCAATGGAAAGGCTATTTGATTACAATTCAAACGGTGTTATGTACAATTCAGCCAAATTTTCTATTCTATCGCCGATTGTTCGTCTTCTTCCTCCGTTAATGTTCAATGCTTTGGAACAAGACGAATGGGCCGATGACGAAAAAACCGTTTTGCAAGCAATTCTCAATACTGTCGGACGTTGGATCACCCGTTTGAGAGACACGAGTGTAAGTCTACAAGACGACGAACAAGAAAAAGTAACGCGCATGTATCTCCCGTTTGTGACATATTACTGGAATAAATATGAAAAAATTCTCGAATTGTTTAAAATGGATTATTCGATGAAGTGGCTGTTTGAAACCACATGGAATATGAAATGGATAGAGATAGAAAGTCTAGGCGAATGGGTGCCAGACCGTAGCGATGACGATTCTGAGGACGGTGATCACGACATAGAATACATGCGTGATCGAGAAAACCAATTGTACTGGAGATCAAGAAATTATTATTTCTCTGTAGATCCAATGGGGTGGCGTAATCAATCCGATTCGGACTCCGAAGGCTCCGAAGGCTCAGGCTCCGAAGACTCCGATTCGGGCTCCGAAGACCCACCAGATATAAATGATCCGGAAAACGAAGATTATTGGGAGGAACTTGGATACGAATGGGACGATGAAGATAATGAGTGGGTCAACGAAGGAAATTACGAAGTGGATCGTTTTAGTAATGAGAGTTCGTCTAACGCTGGACATTGGTTACGCCGAGATCACGAATGGAGTGATCCATTCGGTCAATGGGTTTCTAAAGACGAGCTTGATTTTGTTTTATTTTACTTACCTTCGACTTACTACAACGGACGTGTTCATAGGGTAGGTATTGACGATATTGTGGGGCACAGTGAATTTGGAGAATGTCGGATACATAGTATTGACAGGACTGGGATTATTCTACGTAGAAAAGACGACCAGTTCACTATTGATAGTCTCAATGGATTAAAATTTATCCGTATTTCTGTTCGGTATCTTAGTATTGACAAGGAGATTGAAGTCTTTGATATTGTAGAAATCAATGGAAAACATTTATTTGTTTCGTCCATCGAACGAGAAAAATATGTACGTGTTAAACTACGTGACATGGATGGTTCTTGGCCCGATATGGAATGGCCTACACCTATGGATATTAAATACATGGGCAATGGTCGAAACTGTATGTGGACAAGTAAGAGTGTAAACACGAATATACGGGACTTCAGGGAGGATTATACTTGTATGACAGCGGATAAAGGCGGTATTGTCGCAATTATATCCAAGCCCGATAAAGGTCAGATTGAATACTTTGATGAGTTTAATGGCACCAATCAACGAACGATTCAAATAATTGATGGAGATTGCCAATGCATCGCAATGTACGACAGTATCATAGCTGTAGGCAGTGGTGAGGTTCTCTGGACCATGACAAGAGAGGGGGCGTCACGAAGAAGTAAGGGACTCGGATCTCGTATACTTTCTTTGGTTGTATCGGACAAATGGCTTGTGGTTGGTCTTGAGAATGGAAAGATAATAAAAACCGAAGTAGGAGAATCAATTAATGATCCAATTAATGCTCATGTGGGACCAGTGAAACACTTGGATATCGATGGTGATCGGATTATAAGTGCGTCCGGTACAACATTAAAAATATGGGATTCCAATGCAATGAATCCATTATTCACTGTTGATGACCATGCTGAAGAGATACTGGATATCTCCATAAACGGCGATTGTATTGTAACCGGTGGAGACGATGGCATAGTCAAACAATACGACCGAAAAGGTAACTTCCAACGGAATGTAGCGTTTAAATTTGGAAACAAACTGGTTGCAACGGATAGATTTATTGTTTACGATAGCACCCATAACGAGGGGGATGACGAACGCCCAGTGTACGCAATTGACAAGTTAAGTGGAGATGACATCGCTAAGAAATTTGCATGGGCCCCAATGGCTTCAATGGCAGTGGTTGGCAATAATATAGTGATGGTTTGGCCATCTTATTCTGAATTAGAAGTATTCAGTATCGGCGGTGAATTGGCAACGGTAAAATATGAAGATGGTAAGATGTTGATTCACAAAAATGGCTCTGAATCTCATTTCAATGGCGGTACTGACGTAATGAGAAATTTTCTTGAGAGGTATAAATTACCCGATCACAACCACAACAGCGGAGAACGCAAACCATGGCGTGTTGGGACAGAGTGGAGTGGTCATACAAATGAATACGTGATTATCGTTGACTTCAAGGATGGTGAGGTTGTGTTGACCACAACTGAGATGCCTTATGGGGAAACCTTTTCTATACCACTAGAAGATATGGAAAAGCGGTATAATAAGTATGGAACATTCCTTCCGAATCGAGCCAATATACCCGTAAAAGATGAAATATGGGTTCACCGTAACACTGGAATAGACGTCAAAATTATTAGCGTGGGTCACGAGGTTTTATTTGTTTTACAAAATGAAACGAAGATTGAAAAAATAGACATTTTCTGTTATTTATTTCAAATTAAACCCGCGGAAGGATCTCAATGGATTGAAATAGCAACCAGACAACGTGTCACATTGGGTACCAACTTTCCAGTACCTCGTGAAGGCCTCGGTGAATTAATTGAATTTTTTGAATTTTATAAAGTCGCTCCTGAATTACAACCAACGGAAGACAAAAATAATAATACAATAGAATTGGGTTACATGGTAGATCTTATTGGATATCGACTACCGTGGAAGGTAATAGAGATACTCGAAGACCGAATACGTGTTAAAAAACTGAAACCACCAAAGGATCCGCCCGAACCGGATGAAATTCTGTTGGTGGATGCTTCCGATACACGAATATACCATAAAACGATGGGTCCCGATGATATTAGAATCGGAATGGAATACGATGTGGCTCTTTTTCGTTATGATGAATTGCCAAACGAAGACAACAGTCTTTGTATGGACATAGGAACACCTAAAGATTGCGACGTGGGCGAGTTTACCTCTACAAAGTATCAACCGGTTAAAATCAAGGTAAAACGTGGAATAGATGAGGTTTGGGAAATTGACGGGGATGGTATTTTGACAGTATTTTGTGCGAAGGAATTGAAAGATTGGTTGAGAACACCAGAGGTGGCAACCGAGCTCGACACGGGAGGTCAGGAAAGGGAAAATTACAATGCAAATGAAATGGTGGTATTTGAATACGACTATTTGAAAGAATCGAGTCCATTCACAAACAATCGTATCGTAAGCGTTCAATATTTGACCCAAGACGAAATTGACGAGCAAGTTTTACTGGTAGACGAAGAGGATGACAACGAAGCAGAAATAGCTGCTCTGAATGTCCGTATAGAAAGATTGATAGCACAGGTTGATACGGCAAGTGACCGATTAAAGCCATTTTACCAACAACAACTGGCAGCTGCTCGACGATCACTTACGGCGCTCCAAACCCCCGGTGCACAATTAAATTTTTAGTATAAATGTAATATCGTTACCAATAAATGGATTATACCGCCGTTCTTATATTATTTATCGTATATTTACTTATAGAATGTATGTGTGACCGTTGATTCAATATGAAACAGCAGCTGATTGAAGCCTTCGGTGCTCATGTTGTCGATGTAGAATACGCCATTTTCCCTTTTCTCTGGTAATCGTACGCCGACAAGGAATACAAATGGCAATACTGGTAATTCCCGGTGTATATGTTCCCATCGTTTCATGGCCGAATCCTTGGTATGTGGTTTTGTAGTATCGAATAATAGTACGAGTACGTCCGCTTGTAAGGTTTTGAGTTTGAAATGATACTTGATATGCGCTGGAACGTCCCAACACTCTATGCTCACGTTTCCTATTTTTACTCTACGGTGTATTTCTATGTTCTTAGTTGGAGAATAGTACATGGTAAAATAGTTTTTGGTGAGGCGTTGTATAAAGGATGTTTTTCCAACGCCCTTGTCTCCCAAGACTAACATTTTTATATGGTCTATTTTGGTTTCTTCCTCTTCACTATCGTCGGATAAGTAAGTTTTACGCATTAAATGATATTATAAAGATATTTATACTAAGCCATAAATACATTAACAAACAACAACCATCCCAAAGTCAATTTTGCACCCAATGATAAGGTAACAAATACCATTTCTTTGTACAAAGGATTGCATCGTAGGGTTTCCTCTTTGTCTTTTGTGCGATATGCCGGGCAAAATACCCTACAACAACCATAACACCGACCGGGTTTGGATTCACTAACACATGTGGTATCTCCACATGGGCAAGTCAAACAAGTAAGTTCTACCAACTGAACGAACCCGAATGACGCGTACAAGAGGAATATGGCTACGACGATCGCATACACAAAGCTCGGTGGTTGAATGTCTGGATCAAATGCCAAGGATGCAAAGAAGGCCCTTGCGATAATATAATATGCGGAGCAGAAGGTTATCCATCCGTTCAAATGATTGACCCACATTAGACCCAATTGTTTCACGTCCAAAAACTCGACAACCAATCCACACAACTGACAGGAACACGTAAGAACACCAATGGCGAGCAGGTGATGAATATCAAAAATACCATTAATAATGGCAATAATGATCAACATAATTGAAGCGCTAATGCTGTATTCAATAAACCGCAATGGGTTTTTCCCCGATTTGATCATTTCACTGTATCGATATCCAAATAAAGAGAATCCGGGCCAACTTTTGCCACATATTTTGAAAGAGAAGCCACATAGTTTAAAAGAAGGGTACGGATCTGTCATCGCTGCTAGCAGCTGGAATAAGAAAGACAGCATATGGAACGATATAATCAGCCATCCGTAGTCCAATCCACACCTATCCTCACCACAATAGGAAAACTCTGTTTTGCTTACAAGACAGAATTCACCATCGTTCGCAGTGTTTCTAGACGCACCGCTACACACCGATGTATTGGTACCGTTCACCTGTATGGTAGTAGATCGTTCCCATGCAAGGTATGTTTCAGTATATGGGATAGTAACAGGTTCTTCTGGGAGATATATTATTAGCATGCCTATCACAGATGCCAAATGTCCAAGAATTGCGGTCCAATTAAGATATATATATCCCGGTGTGTAGTCTAAAGGTTCACCGGAGGCCTCGATGTCCTGCTTTTCATCGTCGGAACCATCGTCGTATGGCCCTCTTTTCATAGGTGATGAGATACGAACACGGGAGAATTCAACACGTCGAGTACGTCCAGATACCATTTGAAATAATTGTTTTCAAGTATATATACTCCATAATGTCACAATAAATGAAAGATCTAGTAAAAGCTTACATTGACCACCTTCGCTTACCGGGCGTAGCATTCATGAGCATTCGTGATTTTAACAGTAAGAACGGAACCAAAATCCAAGAAAATAGTTCTCTGGAACAGGCTATTGATAAAGCACGCAAAGAAATGGGCCCAAACGACTTTTTGGTCCACAATTTTAAGCACAACGCGTTGGAACAAACAGCCAGTCGTGTGAGTCCGAGTAAACCCGAAGAAGAACCTTCATTGGACGAAATGTTGGCGGAAGAGGTCGAAGACGAATACGAAGAAGTATGCGATGATTGCAAAAAAGTTCACGGAGAAAGTGATTGCAAACAAGAAGCATTGAACGATAAGACAAGTGGGATTAAAGACGAAAAAGCGTTGAAACACTTGGTAGGATTTCATAGCAACGGGGAGGTTCAATTAATGAAGGGAAAGTCTCGTTATATCGAACAATTGAAAGAGTATGTGGGTGGCGATTCCACTGCCGAAATCCGGATGTTCGACGGCTCCAAGATGTTGGTTTCCGAGTTGAATCCAAATACAGATAGTTTGAGAGAATTGTTTTCCTCGTTTCCTTCTGGCCCCCATCTCGTCGTTTGTGATTAACGGTTATGAATATATAAATACAAATACTACGTTTATAAATGAATTTACTCTACCAGTCTATATTCCCAGCAAGTTTGTTACCGTGGTGTATACTTGCATTGTTCCACCTGATAAAAATGAACGTATTCGCGTTTCTGATATTGATTATACACATAGGCACCAAAGCCGTGGTTATGTTTCACATACCGGGTTTAAATATGGGTATGGTTCGTTGGAATCGTTTGCTTCATCTACAACGTCTATCATTGTGGTTGGTTTATGCAATACGATGCCATACAAATCAACCATTTATCACTTTTCTTGTATTTTTGTTTGTAGGTACAAATACAAAAATTCTAGAGCGTTTCAAATCCAAAACTATGTCTGCTACGATTCATACCTTTATGGTATTGACATTTTGTTCGTCAACCTCATTGCTACCATGTGTAATTGCATTGGGGTGCGCGGCCATTTACTATTATATTCGACAAGACCTAAAGATACAATGGGAAATGCACGATACAATGAAAATGTACTTTAATATTCGTCTTGCCTACGATTACTTGTTTTTTCTGGCGGGGTGGTCAGTGAGCGACATGAATACTCGTTCTTTGCCGGTTATATTGTTGGCATGTATAGTATTAAACGTTGCGATTTTCCTAAACCTTCCAGAACATTGCGACAACATGAAGGATGAATGGTACACGCCAACGCGTCTACCTGAAAACTATCCTTACCCTTTAAATATTAAGGACGCTGTGGAACGATGCAACATTGCGAAGAAACTATTTAAGTCGCACGAGTTGTAGTAAATGGGCAATTATTGGTCTACTGATTTCTATATTTATTCGCGAACAAAAGCGGATGATAAATACGAACTAAAAGAAGATTTGAAAGAAGGAAACCCCATGTCTAGATTCAAACACGAAGTCTATGCATACGTTCTACAGAAAAAATACCAAAGTGATAAATCGCTATATTTGTATTGTGGCTATTCGCGAGTTGCAAAGGCTTGCATCGAAGGAGACGATGTTCAATACTTAGTGGTTACCTTTTGTTCGGACGAAGCCGCAAAAGAATGGGACGAGTGTCAAGAGCAGATGGACAAAGTGTATGTAGACGTGATTTGGCTAGAACGTCCTTTTTTGAACAGTTGGGTGTATCACGTGGAAACAGATTTTTTGGTTCGAAAATACCAGAATTACAAGATGGATATGAAAAAATAGTATAAATACGGTATACTATTAACTATAATGGAATTATGGATTCCGGTCGAAGTGGACCCCACGCGCGTACAACGGGACATACAAGAATGGTTGGATAAGTACAGTTACCATGCCTATCGATCCATTGTTCAAGATCGTATCAATTCGTGTCACCCGCGATTCAACATGCCGTCGGCCTTGTATATAATGAAAATCGAGTCGAGACAGGTTGTTAGTATAGAACCTCATGAGCAGTCGGTGGGCCTACCCGCCTTGAGAAAGGTACTGTGTCCTATATGCCATGAAGAAGACACGGTTGTCAGGCAGACGCTTTCTTGTAACCATACCTTTCATCATCATTGTATTCAACAGTGGTTTCGTGTAAATAATACCTGTCCTTTATGTAGAAATACTATTTTTTAATACTCACTTTGTATACTCGCATCACTGAGGTATTCTTCGGTGCTAAGGCTGGGACTTTCCGTGCATGGTTTGAGACATAACCAGTTATAATGATTTCGGTTGGCATATATTAAAACAATCCCCCCGTTATCAATATCTACGAAATTGGTTATTTGCCCCGTATTCTTGTCTACAATTGTTATCGGCACACTGTATAAACATTGTATAAACCTAGCTTCTAGCGATCCACCCCATTCGTTGTCTATAATTCGTTTTTTCAGGTCGTTTAAGATTTCATCGTTAATTTCATCTATTTGATTGATTAAATCGGTACAATCACCCATCCCATTAATCAATTCTTGTCTTAGTTTCGTTGGCGTCATCTCCTTCTCATTTCCCGGTGCCACCCCGATATGTTTTGTAGCTGCTATTATAGAATGGTACATGCAATTTCCATCTCCAGCCACCTCTTTTGTGTCGTATTGATTTAAATTAATTGAAGCCCCACCCAATTGTTTTGTTATTCCAGTATCTTCTTTAAGACCCGGGTCATATCCAATAGCAATCAGAGCAGCGTATTTGGTTTCGGGTGACATGTCACCATTTTCTAGGATTGCTTTAACTTGTTTTTCATAAGAATCATCAGGTTCATCAACATAGGTGGTGAGAGCATCTTCAGACTCAGATTCAGATCCAGATTCAGATTCAGAATCAGAACTGGGGATATATTCATCGCCAGAGGGTGGAAGAGCTAACCCCCCTTTAGTCTGTGGTGCGCGTGGGGCACCTTTGCGTCCGCGCCTGCGCGTTCCTTTTTTAGTGACTTTAACTTTTGTCTCAGCTGGTATCATTTCTTCAAATCCCTGCCCGGACATTAACTTCACCTGAATGGGTTCTGGCTCTGGTTTGGGGTCATTGATTATAGAAGATTCAATAAAGGAGTACCATGATTTCTTCCGTTCTTCTTCTGTAAGGTCAAAGCCTTCTCTGTTTATAGCCTTGTAGAAATTCTTTTCCCAAACCCCATCAACCGATGAAAATTTAAACACCTTTTTACCTATGTGTCTGGCCTGATGTTCAACCGAGTTCATTGCCATAGCCATTTCCAAACGATCGCGCTGTACACGCTTTATCTCCGCTTTGGCTTTTTGGTTTTCGTTCCGGTAGAACTTTTCTTTATCGTCAAATATACCTTTTCTCGGTTTCATAAGATGGTAGTACAGTATATTTTGTTTTTCGCCATCCCACCGTGTTAATTCGGTGTTGCATCTCTCACACCGGTCTACCTTGGCGTATTCTTCCTTCAACAGCTTGTTCTGTTCGAACCAATCTTCGTATTTTTTATTGGATTCTCCAAGTCCCGCCTGATATGGTTCCTTACTTTTATGTTCTTCATATGCTTTCTTCCTCTCTTCCATTGTAACACCGCCACTGAACCAGTTGCACGCGTGGCAGAAGAACTTTCCTATAAAATTAAAGTGTTCCAACTTTCTCTTTGCCCTTTCACTGGTTTTTCTAATTTCTTTTCGATCCTCAGGAGTCATGTTGGCAAATTCACTACTACGTGTTATGCGTTTCGGTATAACTTTTATTTTTTCGTTTTCCTCCCTTATATCATCCATGTATGCATCGTAGTCTCCAACAGAAAGAAAAGCAATGTTGTTATGTACAGGGACATGCGATATGTTGACGTAGTTATCAATGTAGTGGTTCCATTTCTTGTTATCTGGATATTCTATCTTTTCAAACTTTTTTTCATCGTCTTCATCTTCCGAATCAATATCATCAGGTTCATCTAGATCGTATGGACTCGAAGCAATAAGATCTAAGGTTCTTTTATTCTCGGTGTAATCTTTACCTGTGCGTTTATTCCACTTTTTACCGTCTCTATCTGCCAATTCCTTCCCCAATTGATTGATGCGTCCGATTATTTGAGAGTTGGATCTTCCGTTTAAAATAATACGTTCCTTCATTTGTATTTCAGTAGTAATATCGTCAACAGTCATAGTTTTGGGGTTGTTTGGATCACGGTCTTTCTTTATCTGACTTGTAGTCATTGTTGGATATCCCAATCCTTTGCGCACACTAATAATATCCTTGATGATTTGTTTGGGGTCCCCGCGTGTTTCTAACTCTATTGGTTTCTTCTTTTTTTCCAACCTCTTCTTGTTTATTTCCTTGGTGATTTCGTTTTTTTCAATTGTTTTGTATGTTTCTGTAAGTTTCCTATTTAATTCGGCCAACTCTTCCACCTCTTTACTAGCCTTATTGTCTTGTTGTTCTTGTTTATGTAATTCTTCGTATCTTCTTGATAATGAACGGTACTTTTGGTCATTTTCTAAAAAGTTATTAAAAACTTTCTTTTCTTCCTCGGTCATAACACCCAATCGTTTTCCAATAGATTCGAAATAGTTTTGTCTAGTTTCTTTTCGTATTTCTGCAATTTCGACGTTCAAATCTTTTGTTTTTTTAGTATTCACGCGATTTGTTGGTCCCTTGTCTTGTGTTGCATACCACTTATCGTATTCATCTGATAATTTACCTTCCCAATTCGATGGTTTGTCTATGTAATAGTTTGTTCTTTTAAGAAATTTCACGCAATTTTCAGATACGTATTGTTTAAAAGCTTTGATGCTTTCCTTTGAACCCACTACTTTATCATTATGAGTTTCATACCACTCTTCGTATTTCTTTTTATCATTTCTTTTTAATGGAAACGTCACACACCATTTGGATAGATGTTTTTTAACATGTTCTTTAAAGTTCATGACATTCTTTCTTGAATACTTTTTAGATCGTAGATCGATGACTTCACCGGTAGGGTTTTCAATTTCCTCTTTTATTTTAGCTTGTAAATCTTTGATTCCTTCATCTATCTTTCTTTTCAACACTTCCTCTTCTTCTTTGCTTAGTGGCGACTCTACTATCCCCTTATTTTCCTTGTATTTCTTTGTAAACTCCAACAAATATTTTGACCGCATTTGCATAATTCGTCGCGATGTCAAATCCTCTCCGATATATTCTTCTTTTCTAGTGTCTTTCTTCTCGTATTTTTTAGTACAAAATGATACATATTCGGTGATTCTCATGTCTCTTGGAAGTGTTTGATGTGAATTTCTTCGTATGGTTCTACCAGTAAATTGGTCCATTTTACCCGGAGACTTTACAGGGTCAATACTTATCATAAGAGAAGGAGCCGGTGATTTGTAGTCTATTCCTTCAATACCGGCATCGGATACAAACAGACAGTCTATTTTACCAGTCGAGAATGCATCTACAAACGCATCGTAGTTCTTTTTGGATACATCCCCGGTCAATACACCATAAAACATTTTGTTTCCTTTTCCGTTCCATCGTTGATGTAACCCAGTTATTCTTCTAGACATACTGTCGAAGAAATCTTTTTTGGTTATTCTGTCTCCCCCTACACCCAATCGTTGAACCATTTCCAACCCGGGGCGGGTTATCAGTTCTTCGCCGTTCCAATTGTCATACCATTGTCTGGATTTACCGTTGTTATCCACATAATATTGGTAGTTCAAACGGAGGGATGGCAATCCCTTTGTTTTAATTTCACCAAAATATGGATTTCGTTTCAGACGTTCTATTCTCGTATTGTATTCTTCTATAGTGATTTTGCCTTTTGGGGACATATTTGTAACTTTACCCAAAGCATTTAATCGATCTACTAGACGCCCCTCGCCGTCTGGAAGTTCTCTTCTTGCTGCTTCTAAACGTAATTGGTCATCTGTGGTGTCTGAATCTTTATATATTATTTGACCATTTCCACCTTCCCAGATGTCCGGAAACAAGTTGCCATCCTTACCGATATTTTTATAAAAATCCGTTTGAAAGAATCCTTTTATATAACACCATAACGTAATAACATGGTTGTTATTATCTATAACGATATCATCAAGGTTATCCATTTTGATCGGATTGTCTGTAATATCCCCTTTCGAAACTTTGTATCCGGCCCCTATTTCACCAATACGCGAATCGTTCATTTTCATGTGCATTGGGTCCGTATTTGTAATTTCCGATATTAAACGAATGCGATTGAATGTTAATTTGGAGGTGTCTGATTTAAAGTAAGCATGTTCGAAAAACTCTTTGTGCTCTTTCAAAAAATCTTTGATTTCATCAAATGGCAAGTTTGGAGTGCGTCCTTTTTTACATTTGGTGTCCGACCATTTTTTAATTGTATCACCTAGACCAAATTCGGATTTCCTCAATTCAATTTCTTTTTCGATGTCTCCCAAATTCCCCCCAAACGTATCATATACCCAAACTCTTAGCTTTTTGTTATTTACCCACCAATCTCTGAACGCTTTTGTTTCTCTTTTACCGTCTTTTTTCTTGATTGTTTTCGTAGTTATTTTTTTCGAAACAATCTTTTTAATAGCCCTATCAAAGTAGCGTTCGCATTCTAGAAATATTTTTTGTTCTTCCCCAGTGAATACCAACTCTTTGCATTTCTCATATACCGCTAACGCACCTTGTATTTCTTCCCTTCGCAATCGTTTCACCTTTTTTGGTATATACTCTATTTTTAAGGCAGCGTCAATCAGATTATCGAAGTCCTGCTTTGCAACCTCATTATAGACTTTTGTATCTTCAAAATCAAAATAACGGAACATTTCATTATACAGTTTTAGGATGGACAAAACCGAAATCGATTCAACGGTTAATGCGTCGTTTAATGTTTTTAACTTACTAGGGCCAATCTTTGAATAAATCCCCCATATAGAACGATTTTTCCACTCTTCAACTGTCTTGAAAATGACTTCCCAATCCATCATCTCTCTGTAAGGTTTTATTAATTCATTTATTTCTTGCATATTGCACTCCCAATTTCCATCCCTGATACTACCATATATTTTGTATTTCTCACTCTGTTCTCGAATTGTATTACCATCGTTAATAATGGCCCAACGCTTTATTGCCGAGCGCTTTTGATGTTCTTTAAGTCTTCCGTCGTCATTTTCCACAAACTCATTGGCAGACACATGTCCACGCATGGCGAGTAGTCTCTGAACCGCCCGGTGCATCTCAACGCGTGGATGGTATACCATTATATTCTTTCCTTCCGTGTATGCTTTTTCTATAGTTTCGACGATAGCCACTATTTTCGAAGACATCAGACCCGGTAGAAATGGTATATTGTTGTAGTGAACTTCTGCTTCTTTTTTATCACTTCCTTCCCCTGTTTTTTTCTCTGTCGGACAAACATTAAGCCATTTGAGCTCAGTGTTTGGTTTTAGTTTATCTCCCAATTCCATGTATACTTTATTACTCACGGTGGTCTTCTCGTATGGGCGGGTTTTTTTACTTATCAGATAGTTTGCACATACGACGCGGTTTGGTAATAGTTTTTGTTCCGGTTTTTCATATACCATGGCTACTAAACCGGGTAACAAATTCGAAAAACACAATTGTTGTAAATCCAAAATCTCTTTCGCGGTGTATGTTCCTTCTTCCGATTTGGTCACCCTTATGGTATTTTCTGATACATTAACATTGTATTTTTCCTCGTTGTCAGAGAGTTCAAAACGCAATTCTGGTATAGGACGACGTAACATCATAGATAACCGAATTTCATCATTTGGTACATTGATGTAACCGCCTTCGTAAGCCACTTTGTCAGGAAACAGTTTTGGTCTGGTATCATCTAGTTGGCGTTTTCTATACAGTGTCTTAATTGCCGTGTTGCGATATTCCACTAGATCCCCGTCAACAAAAGCATACGGTTTTTCACCACTTTTTTGTAACTCTGAAGTATCATTACCGGTTGTCCCCAGCCAATGTATATACTTTTGGGCCTTACTTGTATCACGTTTATCTTCTGGTACATCTGCTTTAGTGGGGTATGTTTGTGTTCGGCCAACTTTAAACCATGTCTCGGTTTTCAAGGCATTCTCTTGACCGGAAATGCCCAAGAATAAGTTTAAGATATTGGTCGGGTCCAAATCATACAACGATTTGGTATTGTCAAAAACATCTCCGTTTACAAAGAAATCTACTGCTTTCTCTACATCTTCCACAGTGTTGAGTCTGGATATTTTACTTTTCAGACCCGATGATAAAGTAAAAATATCTTTGTTAGTATCCCACACTCTTAGAGGGTGCCATGGCGGAAATACCTTGTCAGTATATTCTCGGTTCGTGCGAAGCATTTCTGACAACAGATACATCTGTTTCGTCTCTTCATTACTCTCAATCGGTGTGGCCGAAGCTAGAATAGTAAACCGTGATTTCAAACAATATTTCCACAAACAATCCATAACATTGTTATGTTTATTTTTTACCTGAGTATGGATTTCATCGGCTATCAAAATACAATCGTCCGGAGCACGATACATGTGGTAGATTTCATTAGAAGATCTTTCTGTAAAGTAGGATAGTCCTAGATCCCCCGTTTGTTCGTTTAGGGCCTTTTTTATCTCTACGGCAGACGCATCTGACATGCCTGATATGCCACGCAACTCCTTAAGATATCCCTTATACGCCACTCGTTCATTCTCAATGTATTCTTTAACTGTCTGTAAGTCTTCATTTCCTTCTGACACCTTTTCTCCGAGTTCTTTAAAGGTCTTGGGGTTAATGTCTTTGCATTGAAATCCGGTGATAAAATGAGATTCATGATCTTTGCAAGTGAAAAATATTTTATCTTCGTGTTTTCTCCACATAAACTGTATCTTGATCATGCGTGAAGATGTCAAATGCAAATGATGCGTGAC